>Ga0105047_10017142_pt1 | contig 11307 bp, 11 predicted proteins | sample MAT04_FD_78384 | JGI IMG/M metagenome (GOLD analysis project Ga0105047, IMG submission 78384) | Freshwater microbial communities from Lake Fryxell liftoff mats and glacier meltwater in Antarctica - MAT-04 (megahit assembly) | ecosystem: Environmental > Aquatic > Freshwater > Ice > Liftoff... | reverse complement strand
TCACCGCCACCTCGCCCGCCTTCGCGGATCTCACCGAAAAGCTGCTCCGCTCCCTCGCCTCCACCCGCCCCAGCAACGACGCCGCCTCCTCGGACCTCGTCATCACCTCTTACGACCCACTCGATCCCGCCGTCCCGCAGACCAATGCCATCCTCTTCGTCGAGGATCCCACCTCCGTCGGGAAATACCTCAAAGGCGGCATCCTCGCGGAAGCCCACCCGCTCATGGACGGCATCAACTGGCAGGCGCTGCTTGTCCGGGAGACCCTTCAGCTCCCCCGCCTCCCCGAGGACCGCGTCCTGCTATGGCAGGAAAAACGCCCCCTCATCTTCCTTCGGGAAAACGCCGGCAAACGCGTCCTCTGTTTCAACTTCGACCTGCGCCTCTCCAACGCCACCCAGCAGCCCGCCTTTATCGTCCTCCTCCACCGCTTCGCCGAGGAACTCCGTGCCGCCAAAGTCGCCCCCGAGTCCCTGAATCTGGAGACCGGGCAGCGATTAAGCATCGCAACCCCGCCGCGCACAGCAGACACTCCCGCCGCGAAGCTCAGCGTCACCGCCACCGATCCCACTGGTAAGAAAATCCCCGCTCCCTCCGCCGAGCGCGCCCCTTCCCTTCCCGGTTTCCTCACCGTCTCCATCGCGGACAAATCCAGCCTCCAGCTCGGCTCCGTCGTCCCCACAGGAGAGGAAGACCTCCCCCTCCTCAGCGCCGCCGTCCACTTCGCCGACACCCGCGAGGCCGATTTCTCCGCCTGCGCCCCCGCCGAAGCCGAGCCTTTCAGCAACACCTCCACCCTCGAGCTCCACACAGCCCCCGATCCCCTCGCCCGCCTCTGGCTCCTCCTTCTCATTCCCGTCCTCCTCACCGCCTGGTGGTTCACGGCTGGAAAGGCAAATCCCGCGATAGCCTAGGGTGCCGCGTTCTCAAGAACGTGAGACACGTTTCTCCTTGAAATCTGGAGTGCACGCGGTTACGACTTAATACCGACCAAACCATGTCCATCGAAGAGATCAAAACCGAGATTGAGCAAATGACTACGAAATCCATTTCCGAAGTGATTGCCTTCGCCATCCAAGTCCGGAACGCACGCGATCCTGCTTCGAAAACCAGCAGCGAGGGTCTCTCCGAACCGTCCATATCTGACGGCGTTTATAAAGTAAAGGAATCGACAGTAACAGCCGGACCGCCGGATATGGACTTTTAGGGATAAAAGTCCCTGCCTATGGAATAAAAGTCCCTGCCCTTTTGTTTTCACAACCTGGATGGGAGTCATGGAGAAAACCCGCATTCCATTTTATTCCGGAAGCTCGACTTTTTCCCCGAGGTACTTGGGGCGGGTATCGAGAAAATTGACGTCGAGCCACATCTTCACGCGGGCGCCGACCTCGCGTAGCTTGGTCTTGAAACCGGCGCTGACCTCCACGTCCTCCGCGTTGAAGCCGTAGGCGTCCATCCCGTTCGCCTGCGCGAGATAGATGGCACGTTCGTTCTGGAAGCGCTGACTGATGACGAGTATCCTCTCCGCGCCGAAAATCTCTTTCGCCCTCACCACGGAATCAAGGGTACGCAGACCGGCATAATCGCAGACGATCCGGTCCTTCGGCACGCCTTCCTCGATGAGGGCGGCTTTCATCTTTTCCGGCTCGTTGTAGTATTTCTCCCGGTTGTCCCCGGAGACGATGAGGGTCTCGACTTTTCCCGCCTTCCAGACTTTCACCGCGGCATCGATGCGGTAGCGGAAGTAGCGGTTCTCCCGGCCGTCGTGCAAACGGTCCGTCGTCCCGAAGACGAGACCGACCTTGGCGGCGGGAAGATTTTCGGTTTCACTGAAAAGCCTGCCGCGGGAGGCCCAGACGGCGGTGGCATTCGCATAAAGGATGAGGACGAATCCAAGTAGGAACAGCAGGAGACCAAGCAGCAAAAGCCGCTTGATCCATCCCCACAGGCCGGTTTTCCTCTTCTCTTTCAAGGTGTCAGAATCGCTGGCGCTGCGTATTGCATGGGCGGCCACTGGAGCAGGGATTTCACCGCATCGACGAACGGGGTGGCGCAGGGGATCTCAGGCGCGAGCACACGCAGGCGCGAGGAAGTTTCGCAGAAAGTGATTTCACGGAAGCGACCCAGCAGCTCCCCATCAATCTCCACCGGCACGTCGCTGTCCGCCTTCACTGTCACGCACTCCGCCTGGAAGTAGCTTGTCGATTCCGCGAGATCAATGCCTCCGAGTGCGATACCGCGCAGGGAGTCCAGCACCAGCCTGTAGCCCGCCTCTTTGAAGACGATCACGTCGAGCATGGAGTCGTGATTGTTCGCCATGTGGAAAAGCTTGAACTGCCCGCCGTACAGGGAGCCGTTTCCACACAGCACCGCCACGCCGGTTTCGCGTCTTCCATCAGGAGTGGTGATCTCCATCATCGGCGGTTTTTCCCCCAGCACTTTCACGGCTGCCAGCAGGTAAGCCAGCGGCCCGAGCAGCTTCTTGCTCTCCCATGAGGTTTCCTCGATCACCATGGCATCGAAACCCACACCGGCCATCTGGACGAAGGGCGCGCCGTTGGCGGAAAAAAGATCGATCTCGCGGATCAGGCCTTTTTCGATGACTTCGAGGGCTTTCGGGAGGCTGTTGGGGGGGATGCCGAGCTCGCGGGCGAAGACGTTCATCGTGCCGGCCGGTATCACGCCCAGCGCGGTTCCGCTGCCAGCAAGTCCGGACACGACCGCGTTCAAGGTGCCATCGCCACCCGCCGCGATGACAACGGGCTCTCCCTCGTCGGCAAATTTTTTCGCAAGTGTAACTGCCTCCGCGCCGGAGTTCGTGGCGTAGAGGGAAAAACGGTTCGCGTGCTCCATCAGGAACTGCCGTGTGCGCCCGCCCTTCTGGCTGCGTGCGCGGGGATTGAAGATGAGAGGGTATCGCCGGGAAAGGGCCATGCGTGATTCTTCACCCATCTTTCGGAAATGGGCAACCCGATTCCCTCAGAAGCCCGGCATATTTCAGGAGGTCCTAGCGGGCGTTGAGGGCGGCAAGTGCTTTGATCAACGCATCGGGATCAACTTCGGCATTGGCAAATGTGAGCAGCGCGTGGCCTTGGCTCCCGACGATTTCCCGGAGGTGAAGACCGGGCACTTGGGACAGCGCCGTGCTCACCATTTCCGCAGTGGCTCCGCCGGATCCTGACAGCCGGATGAGAATTCCTTGAATGAGGATCGGCGCTAATTGGACGGGTAGCTTCAGATCGAAAACAATTTGAAAAAAAGAAGCGCGCCTGGATTGCTCCAGGCGCGCTTCCCGTTTTGAGGTAAATGTTAGGCAGTCCGGCGACGGCGGATACCGAGAAGAAGAGCAATGCTGCTGACTAGCGCCATGGCCGAGGAAGGCTCGGGCACCGGGGTGATCTCAAAGCCGTTGAGGACCGGATAAGCCGAGCCGGTCTGAGTAAAGCTGATGTTCCCCAAGTTGTTGGTAGTGCCAGCAAGGGTAAGCGCATATTGACTGTTCGTCGTTGGAGTTCCCGCATCGGTTATGACTCCCGTTCCTCCGGTCGCGCCGGAGGTATCGATGAAAATGGCGTTAAAGGTCGCTCCCGCTGTGTTCAGGGTGAAGGTGTTGGTGTGACCGTCGGATTGGTTATTATCAAAAGCGTAAAACTTGAAACTATAGGCCGCGTTCGCCACCAGGCCGCTGAACGTGATGTCGAAGGCGTCGGCTCCCCCGGTGGCATTGTCGAAGAGGATGTCGCGATACAAGTCGCCGTATGTGAACACACCATTATCGGCAATGGCACCCCGCTCGCGGTTGTTGTCCCCATTGAGACCCGTGACGGTAAAGGTCACGTCGGTGCCATTGCTTGTGTCAGTGTAGGCAAAGGTGGTTTGCAGTGCGCCTGCCACGGTAGCAGTGTAGCCCGTAAACCCGGTCTCGGTAACGATGGTCCCGCCGCCGTTGATGTCGACGGCGAGCGTGGCGGCACTCGCTGCGGTGGCAGCGACGAGAAGGAGCGAGGCTCCGAGTATTGAACCTTTGATGGTGGGGATCATGATTTTCACTTTTTTGTGTTTTGTGTTTTGTGGAGCGGTCTCAGACCGTGGCTACTTATTTGGCACACGTGAAAATGAAGCAAGGGGTTCGAGGTTTATATCGTTAAGTGAGGATACTGCCGCCCGAAGAGACAGCCGGGCGGTATGCGGTTTGTGAAGTGGTCGATGTCCGCAACACAAGCGCCGAATTGGGTCGGTTTTTAGACGCCGGGGGCATCACGGGAGCGGTATTCTGTTGTTGCGGCTATGCCTCCAGAAAAGCGTGGCCGCGAAGGCCAGGCCGGCCGAAGCGATTAGGAACGCGGTTTTATAGATTGCGGCGCTCCTGTCTGTTTCATTGAGGATCATGCCGAAGACAATGGGCGAGACGCTCCCGCAGAGAGCCTCCAGCGCGACGGCGAGGCTAAGGTAGGTCGCGCCGTTTACCTTCGGAATAAGATTCAACTGCAGGGTGAACATCGCAAGACCAAAGCCCGCGAGGATCAGCGCCCCGACACCCCGCAGGATGGCGAAGCCCGCCACCGAGGTGCCCGGCATCAGCGCCCAGGCGAGAGCCTCAAGCGCAAAGGCGAATACGGTGAGCCGGAGGACGAACGTGAAACCGGCGCGTCGCCCGACCCAGACCCACAGCGGATAAGCGGCCGCGGTCACACACAGCTCCACCACCGCGAACTCGGCCAGCACCGCGGCGGAAAATCCCACTTCCTGAAGCAGGTAGAGGCTGCGGAACGGGCTGATAATGCTGCGGAAGACTCCGACAAGCCCGATTAGGGCGGTGAAAATGATGAACGGCCGCCCGCGATTGAAAAACGCGCGCCACTTCGCGGATCCAGGTGCGGCCAAACCGGGCATCTGCGGCCCGAGCTCCGCCCGGGTTCGTGCCGGCGGCGTACGGATCTTACTCTGAAGCAGCAGCGAGCCCGCCTTCATGACCACGGCCAGGGCGAGGAAGATCTGGTAAACGGTCCAGGAATCCTCCTTTTTCAAAAGCGGCACCACCGCAATGGCAAAGATGATCAGGACCAGGGTGCACCACCCGTTGCGATTTCCGAAGAAACTGCCGCGCACCTTGGCGGGAAGCCACTCGCAGGTCCATGACGGATTGGCCACCCGGTTCACCGCTCTCACGCCCTGGCTGGCCATGAAGATGACGAGAAAAAACAACGTGGCCGCGCCTGTCCCGGCATTTCCCAACCAAGGGAGGGACAGCAATGCGATCACCCAGACACAAAGATCGAGCGCCTGCAGGACGAGCGATGTGCGGCGCGCGCCAAGGCGGGCGGTGAGCCCTGGCGAAGCGAAAGACTGCAGCATGGCGCACAAGCTAGGGAGGGCAACGATGAAACCGAACACGCCCGGGCCGAGGCCGAGATGCTGCGTCAGAACAGCGACGACAAGAAAATGCGTCGGGTTCACGATCTGCACGTAAGGCACCGCCAGGAGAGCCTCGGCGAGAGACTTCCGAAGGTTGCTCCGAAGGGGCCTTGGACGGTGCATTGGGTTAAGTTGGAGATCCGAAATGCCCTTCCGGGCGGTGCCGGATACGAAGTAGCACGAAGATTCACCTTCTGGCCAGCGTGGACATGCGCGCCTCCCCTCCCCCTGCCCCCCGCTCTCACCGGATCGGCAGGGTTCCTAAACCAGGGGGAAATCGTGTCCGTGCCTTGCCAGCAAAGAGTTTCAAACCGCCATGACGCCAAGCTCGCCAAGGAACCCTTCGAACTATTGCAGTGACGACCGCTGGCACCCAAATTACCAACCATCTGGAATGTCTGTCCTTGGCGGACTTGGCGTCATGGCGGTTCAAAGCTCTTCACTGGCAATGCTCGGCACTCAGGGCGTTGACTTCCGCTAAAATGCTTGCACCAGAATAGTCACCCCTTACTTTTATCGTTCAGTGCAACCGAAAATTCGACCCAAGATGTCCGACATCGCGAAAGAAGCCGGGCTTTCCCAGGCTGCCGTTTCGATGGCGCTTCGGAACCATCCGAGTATTCCCCTTGCAACCCGGGATCGCATAAAGGAGATCGCCGACCGGCTCGGCTACCGGGCCAACGCTCTTGTTTCCGCACTGATGTCGCAGCTCCAGACCGGTAGGGATGAGCGGCAGATTTCCCGGATCGCGATCATCGATGCGTGGCCTATCGATGTGGGCTGGAAACATTATGCGCTGTTCGCGAGTCAGGCTGCGGGGATGAAGGCGCGGGCGCACGCTCTCGGTTATCGTCTTGAGGAATTCCGGTTGAAGGAGAGCGAAATGAGTCCGAAGCGGCTCTCAAGGATTCTGATGGCGAGGGGCATCGTGGGCGTGATCATACCGCCAATGCCGCGGGGGCTGAGCCGCCTTCATCTGGATTGGGATCACTTCGCGGCTGTGGCGGTGAACTACAGCATGATCCGGCCCGAGCTGCATCGCGCGGCCTTCGATACCTACCAGACCACTTGGGAGGCTTTTCGCGCCCTCCATCGCCTCGGCTACCGGCGCTTCGGGATCGCGCTCACGGAGGAAGACAACCAGCGCTCGCTAAGCCAGAATCTCGGGGCGTTCGGCGCTTTTTCCTACCGTCTGGAGGAGAAGGACCGGCTCCCTCCCCACCTGTGTGAGAAGCCGGAGCGGAAAAGCTTTCTTGCCTGGCTACGCGCCCATCGTCCCGACGTGTTCCTGAGTTGCCGGTGGGAGTTCCGGGAGTGGCTGGAGGAAGCGGGTCTTCGCGTTCCGGAGGACATCGGCTTTGTCTCGCTCTCTGAGGCAAAATCCCATTTCGCCGGGATCGATCAAAATGGCGAAGGGGTAGGCGCTGCGGCGATCGATCTGCTTGTGGCGCAACTTCACCGCAACGAGCGGGGCATTCCTGCGGAACCGACCACACTCCTTGTAAGAGGCGAATGGGTTCCCGGACCGACGGTCCGGCAGTCAATGGGGAATCACTGATACCGTGAGTCTGTTTTGAAAGTTTTGCTTTCCGGCCGATCCGTCCTTTGGGTGGCGCGGATCTTCTGTTTCCCCGCGCCGCGAGGGATTGCGGAAAACAGTCAGGGGAAGTGCGCGGAGTTTTTGGTCAATCGGCGCCTCGGCAAAAATGGAATTTGGAAAAAACGGATTTTCCGTCTTGGACGTTCGCCGCGCCATGTCCATTCTTTCCCCAACCACATGCCTGAGAAAACGAAAGATCCCCGCCCATTCAAACGTGCCGTCCTCAAGCTCAGCGGTGAAGCACTTCGTGAGCCGGGATCCACGGACAACATTTCCCCTGAAATCGTCCAACGCATCGCTTCGGAAATCAAAGAAGCGGTCGATGGAGGGCTTCAGCTCGCTATCGTCGTCGGTGGCGGAAACTTCTGGCGCGGTGCCGCCGCATCCGCACGCGGAATGGATCGTGCGACTGCCGACTACGTGGGAATGCTCGCCACCGTCATGAACGCTCTGGCCATGGAAGGAGCGCTTTCCCACATCGGCGTGCGCTGCACCGTCATGTCGGCCATCGAGATGAAAAACGTCGCCGAGCCATTCATCCGCCGCAAAGCCGAGCACCAGCTTGACAAGGGAACGGTCATTATTTTCGCCGCAGGCACCGGCAGCCCCTTCTTCTCCACCGACACCACCGCCGCCCTCCGCGCCAGCGAAATGGGAGCCGACGTCATCCTGAAAGCCACCCAGGTCGATGGTGTCTATTGCTCGGATCCACGGAAAAATCCGGACGCGAAACGTTTTGAAACCGTCACCTTCCAGCATTGCCTCGAGAACCGCCTGAACGTGATGGACGCGACCGCGTTCTCCCTGTGTATGGACAACGACATTCCCATCATCATCTTCGATCTGGGGCCCAAAGGCAACCTCTCCCACGCCCTCCGCTCCCAACCCATCGGCACCCTCGTCCACGGGGAGTGAGGAAAACTCAAATCTCAGAATTCAAATCCCAAGGAAGAGCAAGAGGCGTAGCCGTCTTCCAACTTGGAAGTTGAAATTTGAGTTTTGAAATTCAAAATTACCATCATGTCAGATCCAGCCAAAGCAATCAAAGAAGTCGAAGCCGGCATGCAGGCCGGCATGGAGCACCTCGTCCAGGATTTCCATGGAGTCCGCACCGGAAAAGCCTCCCCCGCCCTCATCGACAACCTCGATGTCTATGTCCATGCCTATGGCGGGGTGCAGAAGCTGAAATCACTGGCCGTCATCAGCTCCCCGGAGCCCCGTATGCTCAACATCCAACCCTTTGATCCGTCCACAACCCGTGACATAGAAAAGGCCATTCGTGAGTCCAAGCTCGGACTCAACCCGGCCGCCGCCGATCGTTCCATCCGCGTGCCGATCCCGGAGCTTTCCGAAGAACGCCGCCGCGACATGGTGAAACTCATCAAAACCCTCGCAGAGGAAGCCAAGGTCCGCCTCCGCGGCACACGCAAGTCCGGCATCGACGAAGCGAAAAAAATGAAGACCGACAATATCCTCACCGAGGACACCCTCAAGGACTACGAGAAGCAAATCCAGGAGCTCACCAACAAATTCACCAAGCAGATCGAAGAGCTCGCGGTCGCGAAAGAGGCGGATCTGATGAAGATTTAAAATTCAAATCACCGCCATCCGGATGTTGTGCGGGAGCATGGCCGCCTTCGCGACCTATCGGTCGAAAAGGGAGGAGTAGAGATTCGGCTACTTGCCGAATACTTTTTTCACGTCCCCGGTTTTTTTCTGAACCGCGCCTCGGGCCTGATCGGCGTTGCCCTCTGCCTCAAGGCTTTCGTTGCCGGTCGCTTTGCCGACACCTTCCTTGATTTTGCCTTTGATGTCTTTGCCGGTTCCTTCCGCCTTGTCCTGATTGCTTGATTTCATTGTATTTCTGTTTTTTGGGGTTCCGGATAACGCTGGTCATCAGGTCTTGGCCGCGAATTACCACAGCTTTGCAACATTTTTGACCGAAGAATCGCTATCCACACTCGATTGCCTCGCAGGAAATGTTCCAATCGCTCCACAGTGCCGCGACCCCTTGGCATTGCTTGGATCTTGCCGCACGGAAAACAAAAGTCCCACAAGGCGAACGGGCAAATCGGCGTGCCGACTGGCATTTTGCACCCCCGATCATGACATCGAGGTGCTTCGAGAATTTGTCCGCGCTCTGGCAGACCCGCCAATCCTTGATTCTTCTCCCTTGTAGGGTGCCATGGGTTGGACGCAGGATGTGTTCCCATGAATCCTTATTTTGAAGAGCTTGGTCGCACTGTCCTGGAACGGTGGCGGCAGCAGAATTTCTCGCTCGAAGCTTTTCCGGAGCTTGCACGGACCGCCATCGATGAAGCTCCGCCGTCCGGGAATGTGGATATCGGGGAGATGATCCGCGAGTTCCTTGCCAACGATGAACAGCCTTTTCAAAGCGAATCCGGGTTCGGGCAGCCCGAGTTGATTGCCTTCAATGATACCCGTTTTTATATCCAGATCCTTTTCTGGATGGAGGGCACCACCGAGATCCACCAGCATGAATTCTCCGGAGCGTTCCATGTCATGCAGGGATCCAGTGTCCATTCCGAATTCGACTTCGTGGGAGCACGGTCAGTCACTCCGCATATACGCATCGGCGACCTCCGCGCGAAGCGGATCGAGCTTCTGGAAACCGGACGCACCGTTCCCATCACTTCCGGCCGGGAATGCATCCACTCCCTTTTCCACCTCGATACTCCCTCCGTCACCGTGGTGGTGCGCACCCATCACGATCCCGGTACCGGACCGCAGTACAATTACCTGGCACCTCACATCGCGATCAACCCGCTTCACGCGGATGCCCTGACTGCGCGCCGCAAGCAACTCCTCGACGTGCTCGAAACTCTCGGCGACCCGGACTACGTAAAACTCGTTGGAGAAATGATGGAGAGCCTGGATTTCGAGCGGGGCTTCAACATCCTGCGTCACTCCATGGCCCGCCTCCAGGAGCTCGACGACTGGGATGCCGTTCTTGCGACGTTTCAAAAAAGACACCGTGAACTCGCGTTGGGAGTTCCCGATACCTTGGCCGAGTGCCTTCGCAGGGAAACCATCACCCAGATGCGCCACCACATCGGCAATCCGGAGCATCGCTTTTTCCTCGCGCTGCTTATGAACGTCCAGAATCGCGCCGATATCCACGCTCTCATCACCGAGCGGTTTCCAGACCAATCACCCGTCGAGACAATCCTTGGTTGGGCGGAAGAACTGATCGAATACAACGATTTCGGCATCACCCTTCTCGACGCCGCTTTTCCAGAATCCCTCGACATCGCCATCGAGGCGCAGTCCCATTTGCTCATCATCGCGCTGAAACACGCGCTGGAGGCGGACTCGGAAAGCAGAATACTCACAGCAGATCTCTCCGAGATCCATGCCGCGCTAATCGCCTCCTGCCTGCGCCCCCTGTTTTCGTAATTGGATGGGGTATTGGCTTGACCTACTCGATGGAGAAATCGAAAAGTTGGCTCTGAAGGGAAAAATTCCGCTCATGACTTTTTGCGACTGACGCGGCCCCGTTTCCCAAGCCATGAACGGACACCATTACGAGAGCCAGGATCGGATGGGAAAGGAACTGACGGAGCGGATGGTCAGCCTGGTTTCCGAACACGGCATCTACAGCGATTCCTTTCTCATGGCGGAAACGGACCGCTCCTATTTCTGGTCGTCCGGCCACAGCGGCGTCATCGGTTACGTCCGCTACGGCAGGCACTTCAAAGTCGTCGGCGGTATTACCGCGCCCGCGGGAATGCGGGCGGATCTCCTCGGCGCCTTCCTCGGATTCGTCCGGTCGGAGCGCGGGACGGCCGGGTTTCTGAACATCGGCGATACCGACCTACGCCATGGCATCCGCTTCGCATGGGAGAGGCTCGGCTTCATCATCGACCTCAAGGGGATCCATGCCTTTAAAGAGCGTTTCCGCCCGCGCTACGAGAACCGCTACGCATGCGGTTGGCCGGACCAACCCTTTCCCATCGCCTCCACCTTAGCGTTTCTTAAGCTTTGGGGCGCGGGCAAGCTCGACATCCCGCGCACCCTGAAGCATTTCTACCGCCAGAAAATCCTCCTTCGCCGCGAGCGGAAATCCTTGGTAAAGGGAAAATCCGTTTGAGGAGTTTTCAGTGACTCACCGCGCAGCCGCCGGAGTCCAGCGATGAAGCAGATTCTTACTGCGTCCGTCCTCCTCCTGGAGAATCAGATACTCGCCGTTCTTGCGGCGGTGAACGCTGAGGCATTCCACCGCGTCCATCCAGCCGACACCCCAGTCGGCGGGCGGCTCGATGTACCCCACG
>Ga0105047_10017141_pt1 | contig 11307 bp, 12 predicted proteins | sample MAT04_FD_78384 | JGI IMG/M metagenome (GOLD analysis project Ga0105047, IMG submission 78384) | Freshwater microbial communities from Lake Fryxell liftoff mats and glacier meltwater in Antarctica - MAT-04 (megahit assembly) | ecosystem: Environmental > Aquatic > Freshwater > Ice > Liftoff... | reverse complement strand
TGGGCCGGGCGGGGACGACTTCCGCCACGCCTCCGACTACCGCTGCCCCGCCCGTGCCGCCCGCTGCCCTGCCCGCCGCCGCACCCGTGGCGGACGTCGTACCCGTGCGGAAGGCGGCGCCCGTGCGGGAGACGGCACCTGCGCCGGCCGTCGTACCCGTGCGGGACACCGCACCCGTGCGGGACACCGAACCTGCGCCGGACACCGAACCTGCGCCGGCCGTCGCCGCCCTGGAGGCGGAGATGGTGCGCCGCCGCTGGCCCGAGGTGCTTGCGACGTTGCGCGGCCTGCGGATGGCCACTTGGGTCCTGGTCAGTCAGAACGCGCAGGTCACGGCCGCGACCACGGAGGTCGTCACGCTGGCGTTCACGACTCCGCAGCTCGCCACGGCGTTCCGCGTCGGTCCGCACGCCGAGAACGTCCGCACCGCCCTGCACGAGACCCTCGGCCTCGACGTCCGCGTGCAGACCGAGCTCGCCGAACCGACCGCCGACGCCCCGGCTGCCCGCGGCGGGCAGCGACCCGGGAGCGCGGCCGGTGCCGCCGGCAGTGCGCCATCGCCCGCCGTCCACCCGGCCGAGACGCCGCCGGGTGGCATCTCCACTGCACAGGCCGAGGCCTCCTGGGGCGCTCCGGGCGGTACCCCATCGGCGTCCCTCGCCCCCGCCGCAGGGCCCCGAGCTGTGGCGGCTGCGGGCCGCCCGGCAGGTACGGGCTCAGCTACGAGCGCGCCGACGTCCTCGCCCGCGGGGGCGTCGACGGGCGCCCGTCACCAACCGGAACCGACGTCGGTCCCGCGTCCACCGTCGGCCTCCCGTCCGGCCTCCGCGACGGTCGTCCTGCCCTCCGACGGGATCCCGGACGGCGAGGAGCCGGTCCTCGACGCCACGCCCGAGGACGCAGGCCCGCGTCGGGCGAGCCGTCCGTCGAGCCGGCCCGCCGCATCGGTACCGGCCGACCTCGGCACCCCGTCGGCGTCCGCGACGGGACCTGCCGTGGTCAGCCCGATCCCAGCTCCGGCCGCACCGGCGCCCGCGGCTCGACCGGCACCGGCGACCCCGCCGGCGCCCGCCTCTGCCCGGGCGCAGGCCCACCGGCGCAGCGCCCCCCAGCCCAGCACGCGCCTGCGTCGTCCGGCGCCCGGGTCGGCGGAGGAGGCGGCCGACGCCTCGCCGGACGACCCCGATCTGCTGACCACCGGCCTGGTCGGCGCACCGCTCGTCGCGCAGATGCTCGGCGGAACTGTCATCGACGAGATCCCCGATCCGCCGGCCTGAGGGCGCGGTGCGCGACCGGGCGTCGGCGGGACGCCGTAGGCTGGTCGGGTGTACGAGGGCGCGGTCCAGGACCTGATCGACGAGCTCGGGCGACTGCCCGGGGTCGGTCCCAAGAGCGCCCAACGGATCGCCTTCCACCTGCTCGCCGCCGACCCAGCCGACGTACGCCGGCTCGTCGAGGCGCTCACGGAGGTCAAGGCGCGGGTCCAGTTCTGCGCGGTCTGCGGCAACGTCTCCCAGGAGGAGCTGTGCCGGGTCTGCCGTGACCCGCGCCGCTCGTTGGAGTCGATCTGCGTCGTGGAGGAGCCCAAGGACGTCGTCGCGATCGAACGCACCCGCGAGTTCCGCGGGCGGTACCACGTGCTCGGCGGCGCCATCAACCCGATGGACAACATCGGCCCGGACGACCTGCGGATCGCCGAGCTCATGACGCGCCTCGCCGACGGGACCGTCACCGAGGTCATCCTCGCCACCGACCCGAACGTCGAGGGTGAGGCGACCTCCACCTACCTGGCGCGACTGCTCGTGCCGATGGGCCTGCGGGTCACCCGCCTGGCCTCGGGCCTGCCGGTCGGCGGGGACCTGGAGTACGCCGATGAGGTCACGCTCGGGCGTGCCTTCGAAGGACGGAGACAGATCAGTGCCTGATATCTCTACCCCCGCCGCCCACGCGCGCAGTGCCGTGCCCGACGACTTGCGCGAGCTCGCCGACACCGTCGCCGAGGAGGGCCAGCAGTTCCTCTCGACCGTCACCGAGGTCGCCGCCGGCGCCAACCCCGAGGTGGCGATCCCGCTGCTGCTGCTCGCTGTCTCGGACGTGCTCGGTGCCGGCGCGCGCCTCGGCGCGATGCAGGACGTCGTCCCGGTCGAGCGGTTCGAGCCCGACATCGGCCCGGACGCGGACCTCGACCCCCTGCGCGCGGCGCTGGAGAACCTGCTCGACGGGATCGACTCCTACCTCGAGATCGCCGATCCTCTGATCGGCGGCGAGGCGGTGACGTCGACGCTGTCCAGCGACCTCGTGCTCGTCGCCGGAGCGTTGGCCCAGGGGCTGCGCCACCACGCGGAGGGCCAGATCATCGAGGCGCTGTGGTGGTGGCAGTACTCCTACCTGTCCAACTGGGGCGAGCGCGCGTCCTCCGCGCTGCGTGTGCTCCAGACGGTCCTCGCCCACCTGCGACTCGACGTGGACGACGACGTCGCTGCCGAGGCGGAGTTCCAGGCCCTGCACCCCTGAGCCCGGCACCACCCCATGAGCACTGCGCGCCCCCGAGGGTGAGCGGCCGTCTGCGGCGCGTCGGCTCACACCCCGCCGGCGCTGCCCAGGAGCGGGGCGAGGTCGTCCCAGCGCCCGATCTCGCAGCCGTTGACCCGCGAGAAGTCGGCATCGACCCGTTCGCCACCGGCCGTGCCCGTGACGGTCGCGGTCTGCGGGCCGCCGTACTGCTCGGTGCACATGACGTCCGGACCCGTCGGGGCGAAGGCACCCACCCCGCCGGCCGCGGAGAGCGCGGAACACGCCCCCTGCGGGTCGGGGTGGTCCCCGCCGGGCGGCACGCAGGTGAGGGTCACGGTCACCGGGGATCCGCCGCCCTCCTCCAGCGTGATCGTCAGGTCGGCCGCCACGTCGCCCGCCGGGGCCTCGGTGGCCGGGCCGGTGGGTTCGGGGGCGGGTGTCTGCGGGCTGGTCACAGGGTCGTCCGGTGAGCCCGGGTCCTCACCGGTGTCGGCGGTGGCACACCCGCCGAGCAGCAGCGCGATCCCGAGTGCCACTGCGGCGTATGTCGTCGTTGTCACGGCTCCAGTCTCTCCCGGCGCACGCTCAAGCGGTGTCTCGATCCCGCAACGACCTGCTCGGGTCGGTCGGACCGGATCCTGGAACCAGAACCGTCCGCCCTCTGGTCGCGCACTATCCTGGGTCGTCCGTCGACCCCACCTCTTCTGGAGTGCTGACCGTGGCCCTGATCGTGCAGAAGTACGGGGGATCCTCCGTCGCCGACGCCGCCGCGATCAAGCGCGTCGCCAAGCGGATCGCCGAGGCCAAGCGCGCTGGGGACGACGTCGTGGTGGTCGTCTCCGCGATGGGGGACACGACCGACGAGCTGCTCGACCTGGCCAACGAGGTCTCGCCCCGGCCGCCGTCGCGCGAGATGGACATCCTGCTCACCGCCGGCGAGCGGATCTCGATGGCCCTGCTCGCGATGGCGATCGCCAACCTCGGCGTCGAGGCGCAGGCGTTCACGGGCCAGCAGGCGGGCGTCATCACGGACGACGCGCACGGCAGGGCCCGGATCATCGACGTCAAGGCCGGCCGGATCCACCAGGCGCTGGCCGAGGGCGCCGTCGCGATCGTCGCCGGCTTCCAGGGCGTGACGGCCACGACCAACGACGTCACGACGCTGGGACGCGGCGGCTCGGACACCACGGCGGTAGCGATCGCCGCGGCGATCCACGCCGACGTCTGCGAGATCTACACCGATGTCGACGGGGTGTTCACGGCCGACCCGCGGATCGTGCCGACCGCCCGCAAGATCGCCCGCATCACCTACGAGGAGATGCTCGACATGGCTGCCAGCGGCGCGAAGGTGCTCGGTCTGCGCTGCGTCGAGTACGGCCGCCGCCAGGGGGTGCGCATCCATGTGCGCTCCTCGTTCTCAGGCCACACCGGCACGCTGGTCACCGACGAGCCGCAGCAGGCTCCCGAGGGAGAAGGAACGATGGAGCAGCCCATCATCGCGGGCGTCGCGCACGACCGCAGCGAGGCCAAGGTCACGGTCGTCGGTGTCCCCGACGTCCCGGGGACCGCGGCGCAGATCTTCGAGACGGTGGCGGCCAGCGGCGTCAACATCGACATGATCGTGCAGAACGTTTCCGCCGCCCAGACCGGCCTGACCGACATCTCCTTCACCCTGCCGGCAACCGACGGCCAGCGGGCGATCGCCGCGCTCGTCGCCGAGCAGGGGACGATCGGCTACGTCTCGCTCCAGTACGACGACACCATCGGCAAGCTCTCACTCGTCGGTGCGGGGATGAAGTCGCACCCCGGCGTCTCGGCCCAGCTGTTCGGGGCGCTGCGCGACGCGGGGATCAACATCGAGATGATCTCGACCTCCGAGATCCGGGTCTCCGTGGTGACGCGGGCCGACCAGCTCGACGACGCCGTGCGCGCGGTGCACACCGCGTTCGGGCTGGACTCCACCGAGGGCGAAGCCGTCGTGTACGGCGGGACGGGACGTTGACATGAGCGAGCAGAGCAGCGCCGGCTTGCACCTGGCCGTCGTCGGCGCCACGGGGCAGGTCGGCTCCGTCATGCGCCGGCTGCTGGCCGAGCGCGACTTCCCGGTCGCTTCCATCCGCTTCTTCGCCTCGGCCCGCTCGGCGGGGACGACGCTGCCGTGGCGGGGGGGCGAGATCCTCGTCGAGGACACCGCGACCGCTGACCTGTCCGGGATCGACATCGCGCTCTTCTCCGCCGGCGGAGCGACCTCCAAGGCGCAGGCTCCGCGGTTCGCCGCAGCCGGTGCCCTGGTGATCGACAACTCCTCGGCCTGGCGCCGCGACCCGGACGTGCCCCTGGTCGTCAGCGAGGTCAACCCGGACGCGATCGGTCGCGCGGTCAAGGGCATCATCGCCAACCCCAACTGCACGACGATGGCCGCGATGCCGGTGCTCAAGCCGCTGCACGACGAGGCCGGGCTGGTCCGCCTCATCGTCTCGACCTACCAGGCCGTCTCCGGCGGTGGGCTCAAGGGCGTCGCCGAGCTGGCCCGTCAGGTCGAAGCTGTTGCGGGAGCCGACGTCGCGGCGCTGACCCACAGCGGCTCGGCGATCGACCTGCCCGAGCCGGTCATCTACGCCCGCCCGATCGCGTTCAATGTGCTGCCGCTGGCCGGCTCGATCGTCGACGACGGCCTCTTCGAGACCGACGAGGAGCAGAAGCTGCGGTACGAGAGCCGCAAGATCCTCGACATCCCCGGGCTGCTGGTCTCGGGCACCTGCGTGCGGGTGCCGGTGTTCACCGGCCACTCGTTGTCGATCAATGCCGAGTTCGCCCGGCCGATCTCGGTCGAGCGGGCCACCGAGCTGCTGTCTTCGGCGCCGGGCGTCGAGCTGTCGGCGATCCCCACCCCGCTCCAGGCCGCCGGCGTCGACCCGTCCTTCGTCGGTCGGATCCGGACCGACGAGGGGGTACCCGGTGGTCGTGGCCTCGCCCTGTTCGTCTCGAACGACAACCTGCGCAAGGGCGCGGCCCTCAATGCGGTCCAGATCGCCGAGCTCGTCGCCGCGCGCCGCCTGACCCACCTCTGACTCGCGCGTCCCACCCGTCGCGACCCCACCCCTGACCCCAAACCCTGAACCGACCTCCACCCTGACCCCACCCCGACCCACCCCGGCACCGATCGCTCCGCACGAGGGCCAAGCCCTCGCCGTGTGGAGCACTGTGTCGACCGAACGCTCCACTCGATGGGTTCTGGTGACCGTTCGCTCCACACGGTGGTCGGTGGGTGATCGATCGCTCCACATCAGGGTGAGTGGGGTTGCGCGGACCCAGTGCTCTGTGGTTCATTGGTTAGGTAATGAACCACAGAGGCGATGCTGGTGGAAGGGTGGGGACGTGTTCGACGGACGTGACCCCATCTACCTGCAGATCGCCGACCAGATCCGCGGCGAGATCCTCGCGGGGACCCTTTCCGGTCAGGAGCAGGTGATGTCCACGACCCAGTACGCCACGACCTACCGGATCAACCCTGCCACTGCGGCCAAGGCCTTCACCGAGCTCGTCGACGAGGGGCTGCTGGTCAAGCGGCGCGGGGTCGGCATGTTCGTCGCCGACGACGCCCGCGACCGGCTCCTCGTCCGCCGGCGGGAGCGCTTCTTCACCGATGTCGTCGACCCGGTGGCCGCCGAGGCGCGGCTGCTGGGCATCCCGGTCGAGCAGATCGTCGGCCGACTGCGGGCCACGAGCACACCAGGTCCGGACGGGTCCGGCCGGACCGCCGAGGAGGGGTCATGAGCTTCACGGTCAGCACGCGCGGCCTCACGGTCCGCTACGGGAGGACGACGGCGCTCGAGGGGGTCAACCTCGAGCTCGCGGCGGGCGCCATCCACGGGCTGCTCGGCCGCAACGGGTCGGGCAAGACGACGCTGCTGTCGACCATCGCGGCGTTCCGGCGCCCGGCAGCGGGGACGGTGCTGGTCGACGGCGAGGACCCGTGGGAGAACGAGCGGGTGATGCGCGGGATGTGCCTCATCCGCGAGAGCGGCGATGTGCAGGTCGACCTCCGGATGCGCGACCACCTCGGCTATCTCGCCGACGTCCGGCCGAACTTCGACGGCGACCTTGCCGGTCGCCTCATGGACACCTTCGAGCTCGACCCGAAGCGCCGGCCGAGCAAGCTGTCCCGCGGCAAGAAGTCGGCCTTCGGCGCCGTCGTCGGTCTCGCCTCCCGGGCCGAGCTGACCATCTTCGACGAAGTCCACCTCGGGATGGACGCTCCCTCCCGGTTCGCGTTCTACGATGCGCTGCTCGCCGACTACATCGAGCACCCCCGCACGGTCGTGCTCTCCAGCCACCTCATCGACGAGATCCAACTGATGCTGGAGCGGGTGGTGATCCTCGACCGCGGCCGGCTGCTGCTGGCCGACGACGCCGAGACACTGCGGGCCCGTGGCGTCAGCGTCACCGGGCCCGCCGAGGCCGTCGACCGGTTCACCGAGGACCGGACGGTGCTCCGGCGTCAGCAGCTCGGCGGCACCTCGCAGGTCACCGTCGACGGAGGGCTTTCCGCCGCCGACCGCGCGACGGCGACGCAGCTGGGCCTGGAGGTCGGCCCGATCGACCTGCAGAGCCTCTTCGTGCATCTCACCGAGAAGGAGGTTGTTCGATGAGTGCGACGACGGCGTCCCCGGCCCTGCGCTGGTCGACGGTCACCCTGACGGCCCGGTGGCTGCTGCGGCAGCACCTGCGGATCGCCCTGTGGGCGGTCGCCATCGTGCTGCTGGCCGTGACCGTGGCGGTGGGCTTGGTGGACAGGTACGGGAGCGTCGACATCTCGATCGTCCAATTCGCCCGCCAAGGATTCGTCTGGTTCCCGTTCTCGATGGCGATCATGATGTCCGCCGGCTTCCTCAACGTCCATGTGGCCTCTGGCCTGACCCGGCGATCCCTGGGCTGGGCCTCGATCGCCGTCGGCCTGGGCATGGCGGGCTTCTACACCGTGGTCATGACGGCGGCGCTGCAGCTCGAGCGTGCCGTCTACGGCTCCCGCGGGTGGGCCCAGCAGATCACCGACAACGCACCCGTCTTCGCCGACACCAGCCAGGTGGGTTGGATCCTCGTGGACGTCGGGCTGCTGTTCGCTTCGGCCCAGCTGTCGGGGCTGCTCGTCGGGATCTCCTACTACCGGCTCGGCGGCTGGTGGGGCACCCTCGTCCTGCCGCTGACCGTCGGCCCGGTCCTGGTGGTCACCCCGCTGCTCACCACCCCGCTGCTCGACCCGCTGAGCTCGTTGGCTCGGGTGCCGATCGCGGTCGCCCTGCTGGGCCTCACGGCGGCCGCCTACCTCGTCCTGCTCCGCCGCAGCCCCGTCCGTCCGGTCGCCACCTGACCCACCGGCGGACCGGCGGACGCACCGCCGCAACCGTCGGTGCCGGCGACCTGCGTCCGGCGCCCACCACCCACCGACCGGCGTCCCGCCGTCCGGTCTCCCACCCTGCCCGGAGGCAGCCATGCCCGCACCCGTCATCGAGGTCGCCGACCTCCGCAAGTCCTACGGCGTGACCCTCGCCGTGCGTGACGTCAGCTTCGAGGTGGGCCGGGGCGAGATCCTCGGCATCCTCGGTCCCAACGGGGCTGGCAAGACCACCACTGTCGAGACCCTCACCGGTCTGCGGACCGCCGACGGCGGGAGGGTGCGCGTCCTGGGGCTGGATCCGCAGCGCGACCGGGCCGAGCTGCGCCGTCGGGTCGGCGTCCAGCTCCAGGACGGCGAGCTGCCGCCCAAGATCACCGTAGCCGAGGCGCTGGATCTGTTCGCCTCCTTCCACACCGACCCGGCCGACGGGCGCGAGCTCGCCGCCGGGCTCGGGCTGGGAGACAAGCTCGCCACCCGGTACCGCGACCTGTCGGGTGGTCAGCAGCAGCGGTTGGCCATCGCGCTCGCCCTCGTCGGTCGGCCGGAGATCGCGGTGCTCGATGAGCTGACCACTGGCTTGGACCCCCAGGCGCGCCGCGAGGTCTGGGACCTCATCGCCCGGGTTCGGGACTCCGGGGTGACGATCGTGCTGGTCACGCACTTCATGGACGAGGCCGAGCGGCTCTGCGACCGCGTGGTCGTCATCGACGACGGTCGCGTGGTCGCCAGCGGGACGCCGGCCGGGCTGGCCGCCGCCGCGCCGCGCGGCCAGGTGCTGCGCTTGCGTCTCGCCGAGCCGGGGGACCTCACGGCCGGGGCGCGGCTGCTCGCTGCCCTGTCCGAGGTGAGCGAGGTGGCGACCGGTGCCGACGAGATCGTCCTGCGGGGCCGCGCAGATCTCGTCGTCGCCGCCGTGCGTGCCCTGGACCGCGCCGGCATGACCCCCGTCGACGTCGACGTGCAGCGCACCAGCCTCGAAGACGCCTTCGTCCACCTGGTCGGCGACGACCGACCGCGGACTCCCGAACCACGCCCCGCCCCTGCCCTGACCGCGACGGAGGACTGACATGCACGCCCTGCGCACCCTGACGCTCACCCAGGCCCGCCTGTTCCTTCGCGAGCCGGCCAACGTGTTCTTCGGTCTCCTCTTCCCCACCGTGCTGCTGGTCGGGGTCGGGCTGCTGCTGCCGGGGATGCGGGACCCGATCGCCCAGGCCACCGACCCCGCGGCGCTGCGGGGCATCGACGTCTACCTTCCGGTGGTCCTCGCACTCGCGATCGCCACGGTGGCGCTGACGACGTTCCCGCCGACCTTCGGCGCCTACCGGGAGAAGGGGATCCTGCGGCGGCTGTCGACCACCCCGCTCGCGGCCTCCCGGCTGCTCGTCGCCGAGGTCGCCGTCAACGTCGGCGTGCTGCTCCTGGGCGTCGTCATCGCGCTGATCGCCGCCGTGGCCGTGTTCGACGTCGTCGCACCACGACAGCCGGTGCTCGTCGCAGCGACCTTCGCACTCGGGGTCGTGCAGATGCTCGCGGTGGGCGGGCTGGTCGCCGCGCTGGTGCCCACGGCCGGCGCGGCGAGCGTGGCCAGCATGAGCCTGTACTTCCCGATGCTCTTCTTCGCCGGGGTGTGGGTGCCGACACCGCTGATGTCCGAGACCCTGCGGGCGATCTCGGCCGTGGTACCGCTCGGTGCGGTGTCCCAGTCGCTCACCGAGGGGTGGTTCGGCTCCGGCGTCCCGGCGCTCCAGCTCGGCGTCATGGCTGCCTGGACGGTCGTGCTCGTGCCGCTGGCCGCGCGGCTGTTCCGCTGGACCTGAGCCCGGGCGTCAGTCGCGGGCGAACCAGGTCAGCGGGCGTCCGTCGGTGAACGTCGCCGTGAGGTACTCCACCGTCCGCGCGATCCGCTCGACCGAGCTCTCCGTGAGGTCGGTCGGCAGCGAGTCGAGCTCGAACCACCCGACCTCGGTTGACTCGTCGTCGGCGACCCTCGCCTCGCCGCCGACGGCGCGGCACCAGAAGCACAGGTCGAGGTACTGGGCGGTGTCGCCGTTGGGGTAGGTCACCGGGCGGCCGGTGGAGACCGCGGTGAGGGCGACCACCTCGGCGACGACGCCGGTCTCCTCGAGCACCTCACGCACGAGGGCGACCGCCGGTTCCTCGCCGGGCTCGAGGATCCCGCTCACCACGGCCCACCGGCCGGTGTCGGAGCGCCGGCCGAGCAGGATCCTCAGGTCATCGTCGAGCACGACGCCCGAGACGCCGGAGAGCCACAGCTGCTCGTGCCCGAGCGCCGAGCGCAGGCGCTGGACGAACTCGGGGATCGGCACGGCCGCGACCCTACCTCGCGTGGCCTCAGCGCAGGTCGACGAGCTCGGACCAGTCCTCGACCGGAAGGTCGGCGTCGTCCACCACGGCGGTCACCTCCTGGGACAGCAGCGTGACACCCCCGTGGTAGGTGGACAGGAAGGCCGTGTCCGCAGCGTCACGGCCGGTGGAGATCCGCAGCAGCGAGGCGCGCGGCGCCAGATGGGTGGCGTCGACGACGCGCCACACGCCGTCGACGTATGCCTCGGCCACCGCGTGGAAGTCCATCGGCGCCAGGCCGGGCGCGTACACGGCGGCCAGCCGGGCCGGCACGTCCAGCGCCCGGAGCATGGCGACGGCGACGTGGGCGTAGTCGCGGCACACCCCCTGTCCGGCGAGCACGGTCGTGGCTGCGCCATCGGTGGGGCCGCTGCTGCCCGGGACGTACGCGAGGTGGTCGGAGACCCAACGGCCGACCCCGGCGAGCAGGCGCACGCCGGTGAGGTGCCCGAGCTCCGCGGCGGCCAGCCCGATCATCGTGTCGGACTCCACGTAGCGACTCGGCCGCACATAGGTGATCAGGTCGACGGGGTCGACCGGCGACGGCTCGTCCAGCCCTGCGACCGTGGCTCGGTACTCCAGGCGCACCGGGCCGGGTCCGGTGTCCACGACGTGCAACCGGGTCCCGTGCGGACCGGTCAGCTCGGCAACGTCCAGCTGACGCTCGTCCCGCACGATGTCGAGGTACTCGGTCAGCCCATACCTGCCGCGTGCCACCGCAACGATGAAGACGAGGCGGGCCGGCTCCTCGACCAGCAGGTCGAGGCGGGCTGAGACGGATCGGCGCACGGCACATCGTCGCATCGCCGGGCGCCGCGGGCCAACCGAAGCCGCAGGGCCACGGCGCCGGCCGCCGACCGACCATCGACCGATGACCGGTCGGACGCCGAAGCGCCTCAACCCGCGTCACCGCTGGTCAGAGGCCCTTCACAACCGTCGGTGTGACGGGATGTGAACCTGCGCCCTCTTCGTCCCGAACGTCCCGGGTGCGGGGATCTCGCTGGTTCTATGAGGGGAGAAGGGTCCTC
>Ga0105047_10017140_pt1 | contig 11308 bp, 6 predicted proteins | sample MAT04_FD_78384 | JGI IMG/M metagenome (GOLD analysis project Ga0105047, IMG submission 78384) | Freshwater microbial communities from Lake Fryxell liftoff mats and glacier meltwater in Antarctica - MAT-04 (megahit assembly) | ecosystem: Environmental > Aquatic > Freshwater > Ice > Liftoff... | reverse complement strand
TGCGATGCTGCGGGACGAAGAGGTTGTTGGGTCCGCCGGACGGCGGACGGAACGACCTCCTCGGAGAAGTGATGTGGATGCTTCGGCTTCACTCAGCATAAGCAAAGAACAAGCAGATTGGATCGTTTTCTATGTCCAAATGGTATTACTTCGGGAAGTTGTGCCAACAGGCTCTCGATGCCGTCCAGAAAAATGGTCTGGTCGTCAACGAGCAGGAGGGTGTAGGGCACTTGGTGCATCGGTTGCAAAATTGCCGCGTAGCCCCTGCAAGCTACAATACCGGAAAACCATGGGTTTGTTCCCTCGTGCGGAAGTCCTCACAACCACCGCTTCCGGCGGAACCATATCAACATGACCACTGCGATCGTCGCCATGATGCCCATAACGAGGAAATAACCGTAGCGCCACTCCAGTTCGGGCAGGTACTTGAAGTTCATGCCGTACACTCCCACCACGAAGGTGAGCGGAATGAAGATGGTGCTGATGATGGTAAGGAGCTTCATCACCTGCATCATGCGGGCGTTCTGGCCGGCGTGGTAGGTGTTCTCCAAGCTGCTGAGGATCTCGCGAAAGGTGCCGATCGTTTCGGCGATATAAACGGTATGGTCCTGGAGGTCGTTGATGTAACGCCGGGTGCTCTTGTCGATCAGCGGGCTTTGGATGATGTTGAGCCGACCGGCCAATTCGCGGGTGGGTGTCACGTAGCGATCCACGGTGATGAGCAGACCCCGCAGTTCTTGAATGGTGAGCAGATCTTCGTTGCCCGGGCGTACCATCACTTTGCGTTCCAGTTCTTCGATCCGTTTGCCCAGGTCTTCCACGATCAGGAAATAATTGTCCACGATCACATCCAGCAATGCATAGAGCAGGTAATCCGAACCTGTGCGGCGCACACGACCCAGGTCTTTCCGCAATCGCTCGCGGATGGGTTCGAGCACATCGCCTGGCCGCTCTTGAAAGGAGATCACCAATCCCTTGCGCAGTACAAAACAGATCTGCTCGCTATGGATGCCTCCAGTTTCTTCGTCCAGCCCAAGCATCTTGGCCACCACGAAGATCGTATCCTGATATTCTTCCACCTTGGGGCGGTGGTCGGTATTAAGAACATCCTCCATCAACAAGGGATGCAAATGGAAACGTTCGCCAATAGCGAGCAGCACCTTGTCGTTGTTGAGCCCGTCGATGTCGATCCACGCGTTCTCGCAGGTGGCTTCCGCTTCGTTGTACCCGTTGATCGAACTTAGCTGGCGTTCAACCACACGTTCGGCATTGTACTCGAACAGGCGGATGCTGGTGTTCGCTCCGGCATCATCGCCCACACTTACGAAAGAGCCAGGTGGCAGGCCAGCCTTTTCGCTGCGGGTGCGTACTTTTTTCATGGGCGGCATGATGGTCCCACAAACTTACCGGCTGCTTCAACGTCAAACCAGGTCGCTCAGATCGGTTCTGAACGAAGTGCCGTCAGCAACCACCTTTCGTTCTTTGCCGCTTCGGAAGAGCACCATGTCCTTTCCATGCAAGTTGATCAAGCCACTTTTCACGTGTAGCAAGGACCCTTCGCGCAGGCCGATCACCGCAGAACGTGGATTCAGCGCCAGGTATTCGGCAATGCGTTGGTCCCGGCTTTCACCGCCATGCCCGGGAATGGTGGCTTCGGTATAGTGCGGGTTGATCTGGAAGGATACCATGTGCATGGCTTTCAATGTGGGTGGCTCCACAATGGGCATGTCATTGGTGGTCATTATGGTGGGGCATACCACATTGCTACCTGCGCTCCAACCGAGGTAGGGCATACCCGCTTCCACCTGGTTCGCGATGGCCTTTATCAGACCCGTTCGGTAGAGTGAACGCAACAGCAGAAAGGAGTTCCCGCCACCTATCGCCACGGTATCACAGGTGCTCAAAGCGTTCACTGGATCACGCTCTCGGTGCAGTCCGATGGTCTCACAACCCATTTCGCCGAACAAGTTCGCGATGAGTTCCACGTAACCGTCTTGTTTTTCATCCACGGCGGCAAAGGGAACGAACGCGATCCGCTTCTTGCCTTCGAGAAAACGAGCAACGTACTGGCGTGGCCACTGGAAGAAGGACTCGCCGGGGAGTGTGGAGTTGGAGAGGAGTAGGAGTTCCATCAACTATTCAATAACGGTACCGTGAATGGTCAATTCTATCTGCGAAGGCGTGCCGTCCGTATCCAATATGATCGTACGTTCCAATGGACCGGGACGTGCCCTACCGGTGTAGAGGAGTTGGATCACTGCTGAACCTTGGGGGGCGACGGTGTCGGGGAGATGTTGCACTTGAATGCAATCACAGGAAGTACGGCCTCGTAAGATCCGAAGTGTGGAAGTGCCCGTGTTCTTGAACGTGATGTTGAATGCACGTTGCTCGCTTTGGTGTACGGTTCCCACATCGAAGGAACGATCACCGGCCACCTTCGCAGTGCTGGGTTCCACAACAACACGTTCCACTTCGATACGCCGCTCGCGCGCTGCTTCAACGCTGTATACCGAGTGCTTCAAGTCACCGAGATCATCGCTGACGCCACTCGCGGATCGATCCTCGCCGAAGGGAAGAACGTTGATCCGAAGCACGCCACCGTTCGAGGCCGTGCTGTCCAAGTAGGCACGCAGGCGGCCGTTGTCCACTTGAGATAGATGCTGGCGTAGGCTCTCGATCCGGCGAAGGGACAGGTTATTGTTATAGTCGTTCTTGGCCAGCGGGCTTGCATGTCCGCGCACATCCAAGACCACCCGTTGCCCCTCTGCCAACACGGGTATCAAGGCTAGGACCAGCGCATCCAACTTCTCCCGGCCGCGCTCAACATCCGTGTTGAAGAAGCTGTTGATCCGCGTTGGATCGGCATTCTCATTCCTGTACGTGGGAAAGAGCGCTTGATACTTCGTGAAGATCGTGGCGTAGGTCTGGCCGGTCGTGGTCGCCCATGATCGCGGTTCCGGTTCGTCGTTGTGGAAGTAGAGCTTCAGGGGGAAGTCGCCTTGCAGCTGGAGCAAGTTGCGTTCTGGATCCGACGACGCTGTGGGCAGTGTGTCCTGTGGAAGTGGTGCGACCGGTGGTATAGGTCGCGTGGCAGTGATGCGCCAACTGTACAGATCGTTACAGCAGGTCTCGCCTTTGGCAGCGAAGGATCCTTTCCGGTTGCTGGTCAACCAACCTTCGCCAGAGCGCGCGTTGAAGACGGGATAGAGGTCGTTCGCTGATGAATTGATCGGTGTTCTTGCGTTGAACGGGTTCGTGAACGCACCTTCTTTCCAAGTACTTTGGAAGATATCGTAACCGCCAAGACCGGGATGGAAGTCACTGCTGAACCAGAGCGTTCCAGTGCTTTCATCATACGAGGGTGAGGATTCGTTCCCTGCTGAATTCACGATCGAACCAGCGTTGCGAACATTCACGACACCTGTGCCGACCAGATCACCGAGCCAGATGTCCAACCCACCAAGACCATCCGGACGGTCGCTCGCGAAGAACAACAACTCCGTTCCGGCCACGCTTGCGATCCACGGTTGTGTGGAGATGTATCCAACACCTAGACCTTGGACCACTTCGCCCGGACCGTTCTTCAAGGCAGTGCAAATGGACCGTGAACCATCAGGGTCCATACGCGTAAAGAAGATGCGCTCGCCATTGGAGGACCACACCAAATTGGCCTGTTCAGTGCCGATGGCATCTGAAGGGTGGTTCTCCTTCATCGGTTCCTCCCATCCGGCTCCGCTGCGGCGTGTGACATACGATCCAACATGGTAGGTCGCCGTATCCTGAACTTCTTCATCCGCGTTCAATTCGCCGCGTAGGCTACTGAACCAAAGCGCACTGTCAGGCCCGGAACGAGCGCCGAATTCACTGTCATACGTATTGACCGGTTGCGGGAGATGGTCCAGAGTGATCGTATCGGCCGCTGTATCGGAACGTGCAGCCAAGGCGCAGCCCTCTATCGCATTCCTCGCGCGCAAAGCCAGCGTGGATGTCTTGTCCTTTTCCTTCTGCAACACCTTGTTCCACGTGCTAAGCGCTTCTGTATAGTTGCCATCGCAGAGTTGCATTTCTCCCAGCCATCGCAGCGCTGCTGGGTAGGTGTGTCCCATGTCCTTCTGCGCAACGCGGGCATAAAGTGCGGCAGCCTGCGGGTATTGGTTGCTCAGCCGCAACGCCTCGGCTTGCTTCCACTGGAGGGCCATGCGACCGGGTTCCAATGCCAATGCACCGGCGTAGAACCGCGATGCACCGTAGTGTTCGCCGCGCGCGGCGGCTGCATCGCCCCAGGCTATCCATTGGTCCACCGATTGGCCATGCGCAGCGCCGCCATACAACGCGACCAGCATTGGGAGTAGGACCGTGATCGATCGGATCCGCATACGCTACAGTTGAGTTGGGCAGGCTTTGAATTGCACGGGGACCGAGGGGCGCTTTCGCAGGATGCGCAACACGGCGAATTCGATCGCACCACGATTTCGACTGGCTGGAACAAGGTCGCTCGTATTGATATCGTAGCTCAAGCCGAAGGTCCAATCATCATATTCCAGACCGGCGTAGAGATAACCTGCATCCACCGCGCGGTAGTGGAGGCCGAGGAGTACGGCGCGGTTCAGACCGTAGCGATCCAACAGGATGTAACGCAGATTGGAACCGAGGTCCAGTTCGTTGAAGGGCCCTTGTGTCATGTATTGAAGCATGGGCAGAAGGTCCAGCTTGTCGCTAATGGGGAATTGCGAAAGGATGTGGAAGGTGGAACGTCGATCCAAGGGCACGCCAGCACTACCGAGGAATCCGATGGTTGGTGTGGTGAGGTTGAACAGGCCGAAACCCACCTGCAACGAGGTGCGCGCTGCTGGCCGGTAACGATAGATGGCACCAACGTGCAGATCCGTATGCACCAATGCACTTCGCGCGAATTGCTCCCCACTGGCCCGATCGGGGTCGAAATAGTAGCCGTTGTATTGGCTGTCGAACGTAAGCCCACCGGGATCCAAGGAAAGGGATGTGAGGCCGAATTGGATACCACCGGTCAATGCATGGTCCTGGTTGGTTCCGAAACGTTGGGTCCAACTGGTACCAAGGCTGAAATGGAATTGGTTCAAGCGACTGTCGCCAGCACGATCATTGAAGAGCCAGGCGCCAAGGCCCAACCCCTTCACGCCAGCAAAGTGAGCGGCATCGCCACCAAAGGCCAAGGTGCGATAGGGGACCGTTACTGCGCGCCACTGTTGTCTAAAGATGCCGTTGAACCGATAGTCCCCATCGAAGGCTCCAATGGTTCCAGGGCCCAACGCCAACGGAGCATTGAAGAACTGGGAAAAGTGGATATCCTGTGCATGGTTGTAAGTGGCGAGGCAGCAGGCCAATACGAAGACGCACGATCGCATCCGATCACGAATGTGGTGCCAGACGGGATCTATGCCGCGCATCGTGCCGGAATGGACCTCATGCGAAAGGCGGCTTACCAGGCAATGCCAGACTTGCTTGCTCATCGCACAACGGTCACATTACCCTTGGTGAAGAACTGCTGCCCATCAATGCAGTAGGCCGTGAGGTGGTAGACGAATACAGCTGGATCCACGGGCTTTCCTTCATAAGTCCCGTCCCAACCTCTGGAAGGATCATTGGTCTCGAATACCTTTTCGCCCCAGCGATCGAACACCAGGAATTCCATTCGCTCGATGGATCGACCGCGAACGAAAAGGACGTCGTTCTGTCCATCGCCATTCGGTGTGAACGTGTTGGGTACGAAGATGTCTGGTCCTTCGCAACGAAGCTCCCGCACCTCCACGCGTACCGATCGATCCTTGGTGCAGACCCCGTCCGAGATGGTGACGGTGAACACGGTGGTCTGCTGAAGCGTGGCGATAGGTGATGCGATGAAAGGGTCGTTCAGGAGGTTGGATGGCATCCACGAATAGGTGACACCACTTCCTGGCAAGGCTTGTAGTTGAGAGGTCTCTCCAGGAAGCACGATCAGTGGAGAAGCACTTGCCGCGATACCCGATCCGGTCAACGATGAAACCAGTACGGTGGCGGATCCGGTCCATGTGCAGCCCACGGGAGAAATCACCGAAACCGAGTAGCTTGTGGTCTCGGTAGGAGTGACTTGAACGCGGCCGGTGCCTTGCCCCGCATCGATCTCCGAGGTTGGTTCCCATAGGATGGTGGATCCTTCTTCCACACCCAATAGATCTATGGTTGCGATATCGCCGGTGCAAATGGTGCCCACAGCCAAAAGGCGCGGGTCCGCCAACGAGACGGTTATCTGCACACTGTCCATGGATACGCATGCGCCATCCAAGGATCGGACGAAGTACCAGCCACTAACACTTGGGGTCACGCTCGCGGTGCTGTCCGGGAGGGTGGCGTTCAAGGTGTCTTGGAACGTGTTGGTGCTGGACCATTGGAAGAGGTCGATCCCGCCGAAACCATTCGCCACCAGCTGGCCGGTTGCATTGGGCCCGCATATGATCTGCGACAGGCCTGCGTCAATGGAAAGGGAGATCACCTGAACATTCTGCGTTGCCGAAGTTGTGCAAACCCCGTTGCTGATGGCTAGCGTGTAAGCGGTGGATCCAAGGGGGGTGGCAATGGGGTTTGCAGCATTCGGGTTGCTTAGGCCAGTTGCGGGTGTCCATTGGTAGGTGATCGACGGGTCGGCAATGGGGAGTAAGCCGATCTGGACAGTTCCTCCCAGGCAGAGGCTTGTATCGGGTAAGCTGTAGGATCCAGACCCGAGAACGACCACTTGTTGCGAAATGGTATCCTGCTGATTACAAGTGCCAGTGTTGATCGCGATCAGAGTGACCGAGTACGTTCCTGGTGAAGGATAGACATGCGTAGGTGAAATGGAGACGCTCGTTGCGCCATCGCCGAATGACCACAAGTAACTGGTAGCTCCCGAGCTCGCGTTGTCGAATTCGATCGGATCGGGCAAGCAGTTGCTGGTGCTATTGAAGTCGGCCACTACAATAGGTAGGTCCAAGTCGAATTTGAAGACCGCATTGTTGCAAAAGCCACTGTTGTTCGTCGCGCTCCAAGCACCTGGCGAAGGTTGTATGGGCATGTCTGAATTTCCGCCGCATCCCGCGCACACACTTTGGTACACCCTCCCGCGACGGTCGAACCGGCTTGTGCCACCGTCCACGTGCTCACCGCTCACACCACCTCCGAAATAGGTGGCATAGAAAAGACCGCTCATATCCAGTTCGAACACGGCCAGGTAGAAGTCGTTACCATCCGTTGTGGACTGGAATGCATCCGCCGTTACTGCCAGGCCGGTGGTGCTTAATGATCCTCCTTGTATCGCGCTGCCCCAGCCGCTTACATAGATCTTGTCGCAGTAGTCCACCAGGAATGCCGTGGGGGAAATGTCCGGTGTGCCATCACCTTGACCGAAACGTGAGCTGATCTGGAGGGTGGTCAAACCGCGATCCAACTTGGCAATGAACTGGCCGGCATGGGGTATGTTGTACGGAGCGTTGAACACCAGTTCGCCCGAAGGGGCGTTGGTTTGTCCGAGGAGGAAGACATTGCCTTGTTGGTCGAGTTCGGTGAAATAGCATTGATCGTATGCTGCCGTGCCGAAATAGGAACTTGCGACCAGCGCTGTACCCTCGGTCGATAATTCAGCTACGAAGCCATCCGCCGTGCCTCCTTGATATGCGTTGAAAAGCACACCAGGCGTAACCGGGAAGTCGGTGCTGCGGGTTCCTCCTGCCACGTACAAGCGGCCGTCATCATCCAGTTCCACATTATAGATCGCGTCGGCGAGTGTTCCTCCCAAATAGGTGCCCCATAGCACGGTGGTAAGCGATGCATCGAGCTTGAAGACGATCCCTTCCTGATCACCGCCGGCGTAGGTAGGTTGCAACGCGCCAACGGTCGTGGGCATATTGGGAGAGGCGGTGCAGCTGCCGATGTAGACATTGTTGTTCGCGTCAAGCAGCACTTCGCCACGCACTTCATCGGCGTAGTTGAATTTCAGTCCAGCGGCGGTGTTCAAACCGTCGGTCTGGCTGCCGCCCAAATAGGTGCTTGCCAGTAAGGCGGATCCATCAGCGCTCAACCGGGCTACGAACATATCTGCACCGTTGGGAAAGTTCGCGCCCAAACCATTCGAGAGGTCCACCGGAGGTCCACCGTTGAATACAGGATCGAAGGCGTTGGTCGTTACGGGGAAGTTGGGCGAACTCGTCGTGCCGTAAACGAAGAGCTCATCGTTCGCATTCACCACCAAACTGTGTGGAAGTTCATCGCTGCTTCCGCCCAGAAAGGTGCTCCAGATCAAAAAGGTGCCAGTGGTATCGTATTTGGTAAGTGCGATATCGATCCCATCGAACAAGCCATCACCACCCGCGTGGGTCACTTGGTAAGCGCCAAGGGTGAAAGGATACGCCTGGCCGAATGCCGTGCTGCCGCTATAGAGGAAACCATCGCGATCGAAGGTGGCGGTATATCCGAAATTGTTCGCAACGGAGCCTGAGTAGGTGCTGAATACAAGCGTAGGGTCGATCACCACCGGCAATGTGTGATCATGGTCGCCAAGAACGAAACCGATCTGGTCGCCAACCTCGCGGTAGGTGCAGGTGATCGCCACACGGGCGCCATTCTTTTCTTGATAGGCAAGGGGTATGGTTTCCGTTAATTCACCCAGGGAGGTCTTCACCGTAACGCGCTCGGGCTTTACATCCACGCCGTCGGATCCCTCGTAAGTGAAGAGGATCCGGCTCACGTCCGCACCCGGAGCAAGAAGTAGGTCGTACTTGATCGCAGCACCTTCGGCCCGGAAACGCAGATCGACGTTGGGATAGATGTCGCGTTGCAACACAGCGCTGAACGCATGCACATGCTCGGCCCAGCGCGATGGATCGTTGCCGATGAAGAAGTTATAGCTGCCGGGCCTTACCCCCAATGGTTCGGAAATGGGTGTCTGATTCGCTCCAGAGAAGCGCAAGCGCAATGCATGATGAGCGACGCTCTGCGATGCCACCGATGCTTCAGATGCTGAGGCATGCGCATGTGCCAATGCTTGTATCGCCTTTCCATCATACCGGTCGATCAGGATGGAGCCGCTTTCGATCCAGGCTGTTGCTGAAGGCAGGTCGGCGCGAAAGGTCACGGTGTTAGGCCATTGACCGCGGTTCTGCACGAATTGGATCCCACTTTGCCCGATGGAGAGCAAAGCAGAGCTAGCGAACAGTATGAAAAGGACAGGTCGGGTCGTAAGCCACATCGCCCACGAAAGTACCTCCACGGGGATCGTCGACGCTGTCAGGCGGCCAACTGTTCATGGAAGCTCATGCGTCCAGTTGTGGAAGCACGGCCCACATTATCCTCTAAGACGTTGAGGTTCGGGTATGATGCTGGGCCTAAGCACCTGCACGGCCAGGGATCACCGCGTCTTCTGGAAAGCTTGGTCATCAAGCTTGACGATCATTCGGAATTCGACCCTTCGGTTCAAGCTCCGGCCTTGTTCTGTTTTGTTCGAGGCAATGGGCTGGTTCTTGCCATGCCCAACAGGGATAAGGCGATCGGCGCTTACACCATGCTCTTCCAGGTAAGCCTGCACAGTTTGTGCACGTTGTTGCGAGAGGTCCAGATTGTAGAGGCGGCCACCTATATCATCGGTGTGGGCCTCGATAACCAGGTTAAGCCCCGGATGCTGTCGCATAAGACCCGTTAGTTGCTCCAGTACTTGTTCGGACCCCGTTGCGAGCGCAGCGCTTTTGTAGGCGAAGTGGATCGCGTTGGTGCGGAGTTTGGAATGGTCGAGTTCTTGAAGAGAGGCAAAGTCCATCTGGCTGAGATCCATCAGTTTTTCGATGCGCAACTGATGTACTTCAGCATCCATGAACTGCAGTTCCTTCACCTTCTTGAAGATGGCATAGAGTTCGGTCAGGTCTTTTGTTTCACCCACCGAGTAGATGTATGTGCCACGTTCCGGGTCGAACCGTTCCACGACCGTGTAGAGTTTGCGCAGTTCAACGAACCGGGGATCGTCGAGGCTGACACGCAGTTTGGATGCGAATAGTTCGATCGAGAAGACAGCGTCGTGGAGATCATCGGCGGTCAAGCCCATCTGGTCAAATGGCAGGGCTTGGTATTCAAAGCTGTGCGTTCGGCCCATGGCATCCTGGTATGTGGCCACTACGCTCATGTCCTCATGGTCGCGGAATTTGTCGATCACCACCACCGTTCGCGTATTGCAATGGTTCTTGATCACTCCGCTGCTATCCGGGTGGAAAAGGATATCGAGTTTCACCGTGTATTCACCGGCAGCTCGGTAGTGGTGTTGCACCTTGTTACCGATCAAAAGGGACCCATCGCCCATATCCCAATGGTATTCATCGGCGGTGAAGGCTGGCAAATGGCTGCGGTTCGCATCCACGGCCAGGTTGCGGCCGGTGCGCACCGTATCGGGTGAGGAGATCCATGCTTGCTCAATGTCCTGGATAAGGAGCTCATTGGTCTTAAGTTCGTAGAAAGTAGCACCCGTTCTTCGGTCCACGAGCAAGGACTTCACGGTGTAGGTACCCGGCTGCTCATAGCAATGATCGGCTATGGGTCCGACCTCACGGGTGCCATCACCTAGATCCCATACATGATCGACCGGCAGTGAGTTGGTGGCCGCATGTGGCTTTGCTTTGAACGCGTAGCAATAGTTATTGAGCTTTTGCGGACCACATTCGCGGAACTTCGGAACGGTGCGCTTGACGGAGAAGATGCGATCAACACCCGTTCGATCTGTGCTGAAGTAACCTGATCGACCATCGGCGCGAAGGGTCATGCCAAGATCGTTACCTGCGGAATTGATAGGTTCTGGCAACCCATTGGGTGTTTTCCAGTCCTTGCCATCAGGGCCAACAGAATAGAGGTCCAACTTACCCATGCCACCAGCACGATCGCTGGAGAAGTACAGTAGCCCATCGCTTCCGATGGTGGGGAATGCTTCGTTCGCGGCTGTGTTGATGGCCGGTCCCAGATTAGCCGGGCTGGTCCAACCGAATGCATTGCGATCGCAACGGTACAGATCCACGCCACCGAAGCCACCAGGCATGTCACTGGCAAAGATCAACGAGCGACCATCGGCGCTCAGGGCTGGGTGCATGGTGGAGTACTTTACGGAATTGTGTTGGAAGGGTATGGGAGAGGCCCACGTCTCGTTCTCCAGTGAAGAGAAGAACAGACCCAAATGCGCAGTTGAAGCGCGAAGGCTGGAGAGTTTTTTTGGAAGTACTTGATTCCGGGTATAGCAAATGGTCTTTCCTTCATCGGTGAAGGTGGCGGGTCCTTCGTTGACCGGCGT
>Ga0105047_10017137_pt1 | contig 11309 bp, 7 predicted proteins | sample MAT04_FD_78384 | JGI IMG/M metagenome (GOLD analysis project Ga0105047, IMG submission 78384) | Freshwater microbial communities from Lake Fryxell liftoff mats and glacier meltwater in Antarctica - MAT-04 (megahit assembly) | ecosystem: Environmental > Aquatic > Freshwater > Ice > Liftoff... | reverse complement strand
GACGCGATTTTCAAACAGGACCCTCGTTCGCGCGTGGCGGCTGAGACCTTGTGCAACACCGGTCTGGTGGTGCTGGCCGGCGAGATCACCACCAACGCCCACGTGGACTACATCCAGGTGGCGCGCGACACCCTCAAGCACATCGGCTACGACAACACCGAGTACGGCATCGACTACAAAGGCTGCGCCGTGCTGGTGGCCTATGACAAACAGAGCAACGACATCGCCCAGGGCGTGGACCACGCCTCAGACGACCACCTGAACACCGGCGCCGGTGACCAGGGCCTGATGTTTGGCTACGCCTGCAATGAAACCCCCGAGCTGATGCCTGCGCCGATTTATTACGCACACCGTCTGGTCGAGCGCCAAGCCCAGTTGCGCAAAGACGGCCGCCTGCCGTTTCTGCGCCCGGACGCCAAGAGCCAGGTCACCATGCGCTATGTGGACGGCAAGCCGCACAGTATCGACACCGTGGTGCTGTCTAGCCAGCACGCTCCGGAATACAGCCTGGGCCACAAGATGACCGACGCCTTCTACGAGGCGGTGCGCGAAGAAATCATCAAGCCGGTGCTGCCCAAGGAATGGCTGACCGAAGACACCAAGTACCTGATCAACCCCACCGGCCGCTTTGTCGTGGGTGGCCCGCAAGGTGACTGTGGCCTGACTGGCCGCAAGATCATTGTTGATACCTACGGCGGCGCCTGCCCGCACGGCGGTGGCGCCTTCAGCGGCAAAGACCCAAGCAAGGTGGACCGCTCTGCCGCTTACGCCGCGCGCTATGTTGCCAAAAACGTGGTGGCGGCCGGCTTGGCGCGCCAATGCCAAGTGCAGGTGGCCTACGCCATTGGGGTGGCCAAGCCGATGAACGTCACCATCTACACCGAAGGCACCGGCGTGATCCCCGACGACCAGATCGCCGCCCTGGTGAACCTGCACTTTGACCTGCGCCCCAAGGGCATCGTCCAGATGCTGGACCTGCTGCGCCCGATTTACGAAAAGACTGCTTCTTACGGCCACTTTGGGCGCGAAGAGCCCGAGTTCACCTGGGAACGCACCGACAAGGCAGCAACGCTGCGTGACGCAGCCGGACTGTAAGCCAGCACCCAAGGCAGGCCGTCACATTGGGGCGGCTTGCCTCTTTCTTTTCAAGTACCAACGACCATGCCACGCACCATCTTCACCACGCCCATCATCAACGGGTTGTTTCGCTGGCTGTCGGTGGTTTATCTGAAGTTGGCAGGCTGGAAAGTGCTTGGCAGCCTGCCGCCTGAGGCGCGTCGCAGCGTTTTCATAGCCGCCCCGCACACCAGTAACTGGGACCTGCCCTACATGCTGATGGCGGCGTTTGTGTTGCATTTGAACGTGCACTGGATGGGCAAGGCCAGCATCTTCCGCTTTCCGTTTGGCGGCTTGATGCGCTGGTTCGGTGGCATTGCGGTTGACCGCTCCAAGGCCAACAACCTGGTGGCAGCTTCGGCTCAGGCCATTAACGCAGCCACCGGCGCACTGCAGCTGGTCGTGCCACCCGAAGGCACCCGCAGCAAAGTCCGCTACTGGAAAACCGGCTTCTATTTCATCGCACAAACCGCTCAGGTGCCGATTGTCATGTCTTACTTGGACCACGGCCGCAAGATCACCGGCCTGGGACCGTTGCTTTACCCCAGCGGAGACATCGACGCCGACATGGTGATCATCAAGGCTTTTTACGCGCCCTTCAAGGGCAAGAACGCTACACAGTTTCAGGCCGATTGAGGCGTCGGCGCCAGCGGCGGACAAGCCGAGCGTCTCATGCTTGTCAGAACGCACTGACCGCTAATGGAAATCCCGGCTGCTGGTGGCCAATTCGCCCAGCAGCGGGGTCAGGTCACGCAGAAAACCAGCCACCACGTGGCAGACCTGGCCGCTGCTGCTTTCGTCGCGCTGCCAGGTGCCGTGCACGGCCAGCAATCTTGAATGCAGCAATTCATGGCGTTGACGCTCTTTCAGGGCTTTCCAGACGATCACGTTGACGCAGCCGGTTTCGTCTTCCAGCGTCACAAAGGTCACACCTTTGGCAGTACCAGGGCTTTGCCGCATGGTGACCAGTCCGCAGGCGCGCACCAGGCGGCCGTGCGGCAGTGCGTGCAGTTGTGCAGCTGTCATCAACTTTGATTTTGATAGCTGCTGGCGCAAGATAGACAAGGGGTGCGAGCGTAAAGTGAGCCCAAGCGAGGCATAGTCGAAGCGGACTTCTTCGCCCTCATGCGCGGACGGCAAAACCAGCGGCATTTCATTAAAGCGTGCTTCTTGCAACAGTTCTGGTGCACGGTGCAAAGCGCTCGCGTCCCAGACCTGCTGGCGGCGGTGGCCACTCAGGCTGTGCAGCGCGTCGGCAGCGGCCAGCGCTTTCAGATCGCCCGCATCCAGCGCTGCGCGCAGGGCCAGGTCTTCGGTGCTGGCAAAAGCGCGCTGCCGCCGGTCGGTAACGATGCGCTGCGCGGCGGCCTCGGCCAGGCACGAGACCAGTCGCAGGCCCAGGCGGACCGTTGGTGCTGGTTTTTTGTTGACCGCCGAAGATCGGATGGGCTCAACAGTGCAATCCCAATCACTACTGGTCACATCCACCGGCAGCACGGTCACACCGTGGCGCTGGGCATCTTGCACCAGTTGCGACGGGGCGTAAAAGCCCATCGGCTGGCTGTTGAGCATGGCCGCCAGAAAACACGCGGGTTCATGGCGCTTGAGCCAGCAGCTCACCCACACCAGCAAGGCAAAGCTGGCGGCGTGGCTCTCAGGAAAGCCGTATTCACCAAAACCTTCGATCTGCTTGAACAAGGCTTGCGCAAACTCTGCGGTGTAGCCGTTTTTCAGCATGCCGCCCACCAGCCGCTCGTAGTGTTTGTGCACGCCGCCCTGGCGTTTCCAGGCGGCCATGGAGCGGCGCAGCGCGTCGGCCTCGCCAGGGCTGAAGTCGGCCGCCGCCATGGCCACCTGCATCACCTGCTCCTGAAAAATTGGCACACCCAGGGTGCGCTTAAGCACCTCTTTGAGCGCCGGGCTGGCGTAGCTGACCTGATCTGGCTGGGCACGCGCCCTCAGGTACGGGTGCACCATGCCGCCTTGGATCGGCCCCGGGCGCACGATGGCGACCTCCACTACCAGGTCGTAGAAACAGCGGGGTTTCAGGCGCGGCAGCATGCTCATCTGCGCCCGGCTTTCGATCTGGAACACGCCCACGGTGTCGGCGGCGCAGATCATGTCGAAGGTCGCTGGGTCGTCTGCCGGAATGTCTTGCATCTGAAACCGCTGGCCGCGTTGTTGGCTGACCAGTTCCAGACAACGGCGGATGGCGCTGAGCATGCCCAGCGCAAGCACATCCACCTTCAAGAGGCCCATGGCGTCCAGATCGTCCTTGTCCCACTGGATGATGCTGCGCTCTGGCATGGCGGCGTTTTCCACCGGCACCAGGCGGGTGAGCGGCCCGCGGGTGAGCACAAAGCCACCGGGGTGCTGGCTCAAATGGCGGGTAAAGCCCAGCAGCTGGCGGCTCAGGTCCAGCCACTGCGCCAGCAGCGCTGGGGGTGGCGGCTCATAGGCGACGCCTAGGCGCTGCAGTGCGTTTTGCAGACGCCCGGCCAGCAGCTCGCGGCTGAACATGCCGGGGTGCTCTTTGGACAGGGCGGTGATCAGCGCCTCATCTACGCCCAGCGCCCGGCCCACATCACGCAGGCTGCTTCGCGGGCGGTAGCTGGTGGCCACGGCGGTGAGTGCGGCGCGGTCGCGGCCATATTTGGTGTAGATGTACTGGATGACCTCTTCGCGACGCTGGTGCTCAAAATCGACGTCGATGTCGGGTGGCTCATTGCGTTCACGGCTGATGAAGCGCTCAAACAGCATGCTCATGCGCGCCGGGTCCACCTCGGTCACGCCCAGGCAATAGCACACCGCCGAATTGGCCGCAGAGCCGCGCCCCTGGCACAAGATACCTTGGCGGCGCGCAAAAGCAACGATGTCGTGCACGGTCAAAAAGTACATCTCGTATTGCAGCTCGGAGATCAACGCCAGCTCATGCGCCAGCTGGGCGCGCACCGGCTCGGGCACGCCCGCCGAGTAGCGCCGGGCCGCGCCCTCCCAGGTGAACTGGCGCAGCGTTTGTGCTGCGGTCTGGCCCGGCAGCACCGTCTCTTGCGGGTATTGGTAGCGCAGTTCGTCCAGACTGAACGTGCAACGCGACGCTACGGCAAGGGTGTTGGCCAGCAGCTCGGGCGGATAAATCTGCGCCAACCGGGTGCGGCTGCGCAGGTGCGCCTCAGCATTGGGCTGCAGCGCCAGACCACACTGCGACACCGGCCGGCCCAGGCGCACAGCGGTCAGCACATCTTGCAGCGGTTTGCGCGAACGCAGATGCATCAGCACCCCGCCAGTGGCCACCAAAGGGATGCCGGTGAGCTGCGAGAGCTGGGTGAGCTTGTGCAATTGCAGCGCGTCATTGGCCTGCAGAAGTTGTGTCACACCTAGCCAAAGATGGATGCCAAATAGGCCTCTAGCCCTTATACATAAAGGGTAAGCAGCTTCCAAGGACATAGCATAGGGAAGTATCAGCAGCACCTCGCAGCCTTGCAGCCTGGCCCAGCCAGGGTCGGACCAGGTGACGTGGTACTGCCCCTTGGGCGCGCTGCGCCGGGCCAGCGTAATGAATTCACACAAGTCACCCCAAGCGGCCAGGTTGTGCGGCAGGGCAATGAGGTGAAAAGCTGCAGGGGCAGCCAGCTGAGCACCCCCCAAAGGCACAGCAAACTCTGCGCCAGGCAGCAGCTTCAGACCGAGCTTTTTGGCTTCAGTATGCGCGCGCACCAAGCCTGAGACCGAGCATGCATCGGTGATCGCCAGCGCCGCATAGCCCAGCGCATGGGCGCGCTGCACCAGCTCTTCGGGCTGCGAGGCGCCCACGCCAAAGCTATAGCTGGAGCGGCAATACAGCTCGGCGTAGGCCGCACCACAGCACGCAGTGGCGGGCAACGGTGAATCAATGCGGGAAGGCACGGCAACACTCCAACTAACTGTTTAAAAAAACAGTATTGTGTGACTGTTTGAAGTCTTGCGCTGATTTTTGGTCAAAAGCTGCACTATTGCCCGCTCTTGCGACTTTTGCTGCCGGGGGTGCGGGTGTGGCCATTGGCGCGGCCTGGAGCGGCTTGCTGGGCAACTTTGCTGCTGGCATATTCCTGCTGGTGCTGCGCCCCTACCAGGTGGGTGACTACGTGATGATTGGCGGCATTGAAGGCACGGTGCTTGAGCTGGGCTTGTTTGGCAGCACACTGACCACCCCCGACAACTTCAAGACCATCGTCGGCAACGGCAAAATTATGGGCAGCGACATCAAAAACTATTCAGCTCATGCCTTTCGCCGGGTCGAGCTGGTGGCGCAACTGGCTGGCAGTGCCGATGCAAACAAAGCTATTGCCCTGCTGAATGAAGCCGTGTCCAAAGTGCCCAACATCAGCGCCAGCCCAGCGGTAGATGTGGAAATTCTGGAATTCAACGAATTCGGCCCCAAGCTGGCGGTGCGCCCCTATTGCCACACAGACCATTTCTGGCAGGTGTATTTCGACACCAACAAGACCATTGCCGACACGCTGGGCTCAGCGGGCTTTGCGGTGGCCACCCGGCCGGTCAAGATTTACCCGGTTTGACGCTCCCCAAAGGGCGCCCGAATGCGGTCAGTTGGGCTCAGGCTGACTTTTTGTTGTTTTGCAGGTCGTACCAAACAGCAATCAGCAACACCAAGGCCTTGACTACCAACTGGTATTCCGCGCCCATGTTCATCAACGACATGCCGTTGTTGATCACCCCCATCACCAGGCCACCAATGACAGAGCCGATGATGGTGCCGACGCCACCCGTGGCACTGGCGCCCCCGATAAACACCGATGAAATGGCGTCCAACTCAAACATGTTGCCCGCCTGCGGCATGGCCTGGTTCATATAGGCGGTGAAGATCATGCCGGAAATAGCAGCCATGACCCCCATGATGACAAACACATAAAACTCGACCCGCTCTGCATTGATGCCGGAGAGCTTGGCCGACTTGGCGTTGCCACCAATGGCGTAGATGCTGCGGCCAAACACGGTGTTGTTCATCATGAAGGTGAAAGCAATCACCAGCAGACCAATGATGACAATCACATTCGGAATGCCACGGTCCAGTGAGAATTTGTAAAACAACCAGAAGATGATGCCGCTGATAAACACGTTCTTGACGATGAACAGCGACATGGGCAACACATCAAAACCCAGTCGCGAGCGTGTTCTGCGGTTTTGGATGTCCATCACCACCATGATGGAAAGAAACGCAATCCCCACCACCAAGGCAAGCAGCTTGCCGTCCATGAAACTGGGCTCAATAAACCCGCTGGCAATTTTCTTGAAGTTGTCGTCCATTAGCCCCACCGGCTTGATGCTGGTGAGCACATAGGTCAGCCCGCGAAAACCCAGCATGCCCGCCAAGGTGACGATGAAGGCAGGCACCTTCAAATACGATATCCAGTAACCTTGAAACGCGCCAATGGCTGCGCCGGCCAGCAAACACGCCGCCAGCGACAGCAGCATGCTGCCATTGGTCGCGTTGTAAACAATCGCCGCCATGGCACCAGTGAACGCCACCGTGGCACCGACCGACAAATCAATCTTGCCGGTGATGATGACCAGCACCATGCCAATGGCCAGCACCAGGATGTAACTGTTCTGGATGACCAGATTGGTGATGTTGCGCGGCGTGAAGTTGACAAAATCGGTCATGAACCCGAAGACCGTGAAGATAAGTAGCAAAACCATGTACATCGAAAAATGTTTCTGATTTTGTTTGATGATTTTGAACATGATGGGCTTCGCTTGAATGGTTTTGATGGGGCGTCCGAAGGGTCACTTGGTAGAGCTTTAAGCCACCGCCAGCTTCATGATGGCTTCCTGGCTGGCTTCAGAGGTTTTCAGCTCCCCTTTGATGCGGCCTTTGTCCATCACGTACACCCGGTCGGTCATGCCCAGCACTTCCGGCAGCTCGGATGAGATCATGATGATGCTGTTGCCTTTGGCAACAAAGTCGTTCATGATTTTGTAGATTTCGTTCTTTGCACCCACATCAATGCCGCGCGTAGGCTCGTCGATGATCAGCAACTTGGGTTGCGCCATCAAGCACCTGGCCAGCACCACTTTTTGCTGGTTGCCGCCGCTCAAATTACCCACAATCTGGTCGATGTTGGGGGTTTTGATGCGTAACGCGGTACGGTACTTTTCGCTCTCTTCGATTTCCTTGTACTTGTCAATCAGGCTATATCTGGAAAGGCGTGGCAGCGATGAATAGGTGCTATTGTTCTTGATCGTCTGGATCAGGATCAACCCCAAATCCTTGCGGTCTTCCGAGACATAAATCATCTGATGGGCGATGGCTTCCTTGGCACTTTTGAATGCCACCGAGCGCCCGTCGAACCAGATATCACCTTGCACATTGGGACTTAGGGATCGCCCAAAAACAGTCAGCATCAGCTCGGTACGGCCCGACCCCACCAACCCCGCCAGCCCCACAATTTCACCGCGGCGTACTTCCATCGAGGCGTTGTTGATGATGACGCGGTCGCTGAAAACAGCGTGTTTAACCGTCAGGTTGGTCAGCTTGAGGATGGGTTCACCGATGTGTGGCACGCGCGCGGGGTACATGGAGGTGAGCTCACGGCCCACCATACATTTGACGATGTAGTTGATGTCCACCTTGTGGGTCAACAGGTCCACCCGCTCCACCGTCTGGCCGTCACGGATGATCGTGATTTCATCGGCAATAGCCATCACTTCATTGAGTTTGTGCGAGATCATGATGATCGTCACACCCTGCTCTTTCAGACTCAGCAAGAGCCGCAATAAATTGCTGCTGTCGTCTTCATTCAAAGACGATGTGGGTTCGTCCAGTATGAGCAACTTGGCATTTTTTGAGAGGGCTTTGCCAATTTCCAGCAACTGCTGTTTGGCTAACGAAAGTTTATTGACCGGTGTGGCCAAATCCTCACGCACACCGACCTTTTCCATCACCACTTTGGCGTCGATGTAGGTTTGCTCCCAATCGATCAACAAGCCTTTTTTGCGCTCATTGCCAAGAAACAGGTTTTCATAAATGGACAGATACGGTGACAGTGCCAACTCCTGATGGATGATGACAATGCCTTCGTTTTCACTTTCCTTGAGGGACTTGAACTTGCATTCTTTTCCCTCGTATACCACCTGGCCCTCGTAGCTCCCGTATGGGTAGACACCGCTGAGGACCTTCATCATGGTCGATTTGCCAGCGCCGTTTTCACCCACGATAAAGTGGATTTTGGCGCGAGTCACCTGCATGTCGACGCAATCCAGCGCCACCACTGGCCCGAAGGTTTTGCGCATGCCCTTGATATCTAGGATCTTGTCCATGGTTGTCTCTTTTTTGGTATTCAAGAGCACTACGACTGCGGCTTGCTTGCACAAGTCGCAGTCGCGTCCAACTAACCAGCCTTTGGACTACTTGGTCCCTTTGGCCACTGCCTCGGCGGTGTAGAAACCACTGTCAATCAACTCTTTGGTGAGGTTGTCCTTGGTCACAGCCACAGGCTCCAGCAGGAACGACTTCACAACCTTTTTGCCGGTGTTGTAGGTGGTGGTATCCACACGCGCCTTCACGGTCAGCGCTGGCTCGGCACCCTTGATGATGCTGTCAACCGCTTCGGCAGTGCCCTTGGCCAGTACACGTGTGTCCTTAAAGACGGTCATGGTTTGTTTGCCTTCCATGATCCACTTGGCGGACAACAATTCACCGTCCTGACCAGTAATCACCGGCAGTGTTTTGTATTTACCGTCTTGCTCCAGCGCACCAATCACAGCACGCGCCAGGGTGTCATTGGGTGCCAGCACGGCATCAAGCTTGACCGATTTGCAAGCGCCAGACAGCAGGGTTTCCATACGTGCCTTGGCCTTGTCAGCAGCCCAGCCTTCGGTGGTGATCTTGGACCAGGTGGCATCCGCAGAATCGGTGGGCGCTGGTCCGCAGATCTTCAAGGCACCACTGGTCACATAAGGCTTCAACACCTCCATGGCGCCATCAAAGAAGAAACGCGCATTGTTGTCCGTCGGGGAACCTGCAAACAGCGTGATGTTTTTGCCTTTGGATGTATCCAGAGTCAATGCATCCTTGATCGCCTGGCCTTGCAATTGGCCCACCTTGAAATTGTCAAAGGTCAGGTAGTAGTCATAGGCGTCGGTGCCGGTGATAAGACGGTCATAAGAAATGACCGGAACACCGGCTTTTTTGGCAGACTCGACGGCCTGAGCCGCAGCTTCGGTCACAGAGCCCACCACAATGGCTTTGGCGCCTTTGGTGACCATGTCTTCGATTTGTTTGTTTTGTTTGGATTGATCACCATCGGCAAAGGCGACATCCACCTTGTAGCCCATGGCTTCGAGGTCTTTTTTCATGAACTCGGCGTCACCCACCCAGCGCTCGACATTTGTCTCTGGGATGGCCAAACCCACCAGGATGGCTGGCGCAGGGGCCGCGACAGGTGCGGCCGGAGCCGCCACGGGAGCCTCTTCCTTTTTCCCACAGGCGCTCAATCCCATAGCGGCAGCGATCAATGTCAAGGTGAAAACACTTCTTCTCATTTCAATCTCCTGTTAAAAATAGCAATCCGAAATATATACGACAAAGCTGTCATCCATCTCCACACTCAGGAACCCAGCGTCCGGCATCCGATCCGCCCCTTTTGACGAGAGCCGGTCATGCGTTGCATGACCCGCGACCCGGCAATTCAACCGCCCCGATTGTGATGCTGGTTCCCACCGAAAAAAAATTAAACGAAACGGTTCACCAGGTTCTCAAGATACTCTTGTCGACCAGACACCGGCAAAACGTCCTGGTTGCCTTGCAAGACCTTGTCCGCCAATGCGTCCAGACTGGCTTTGCCCGCTAGCACGTCTTGAGCCCAAGGCTGACGCCAACCGGCGTAACGTTTGGCGACGATCTCGGCCAACTGACCGTCCTGGATCATCTTTTCGGCGGCGAGCAGCGCTCTGGCACAGACATCCATGCCGCCAATATGCCCATGAAACAGGTCTGCCGGGTCCAGCGACTGGCGACGAACTTTAGCGTCGAAATTGCACCCACCGGTCTTCAAGCCGCCAGCTTGCATGATGAGGTAGAGACTGTGGGTCAGTTCAGCCACATTGTTCGGAAACTGATCGGTGTCCCAGCCCAATTGCGGGTCACCACGGTTCATGTCCAGGCTGCCAAAGATGCCCAGCGCCAGCGCAGTAGCCACCTCATGCTCAAAGCTGTGTCCTGCCAAAGTGGCATGGTTGGCTTCAATGTTGACCTGCACCTCTTTCTCCAGACCGGCACGAACCAGCAAACCATAGACGGTCGCTGTATCAAAATCGTATTGGTGTTTGGACGGCTCTCTGGGTTTGGGCTCGATCAGGATAGCGCCCTTAAAGCCAATCTTGTGTTTGTGCTCCACCACCATGTTGAGGAAACGGGCCATCTGGTCAAACTCCTGCCCCATGTTGGTGTTGAGCAGGGTCTCATAGCCTTCTCGCCCGCCCCACAGCACATAGTTTTCGCCACCCAGCTTCAACGTGGCGTTCATCGCGTCGCGCACCTGCACGGCCGACATGGCGAAAACCTCCGGGTTCGGGTTGGATGCCGCACCTGCCATGAAACGCCGATGGCTGAACAAATTGGCCGTACCCCACAGCAGCTTCAACCCGGTGCGTTCCTGGTGTTGCGCCAATTTGTCCACCATGTGCAGAAAATTGCTGCGACTCTCAGCTGGCGTGTCCCCCTCGGGTGCCACATCGCGGTCATGGAAGCAGTAGTAAGGTGCGCCTAATTTGCTGAAGAAATCAAATGACTCTTCCGCTTTTTGTTCAGCCAGTTGTAACGGGGTTTTACCGTCAAACCATGGTCGCTCAAAGGTGCTGCCACCAAAAGGGTCTGAGCCGGTCGAACAGAAAGTGTGCCAGTAACACACTGCGAAACGCAGTTGCTCCTTCATGGACTTGCCGAGCACAACCTGCTCTGGGTTGTAGTGGCGAAACGCCAGAGGGTTTTTGCTGTCTGCGCCTTCGTAGCGGATCGGCGCAATATCTTTGAAATAGCTTGTCAAATCAGTTCTCCAGAAATTAAACAATCTGCCCGCCGTCAGGTGACAGCTTTTGGCAGGCGCGGGTTAAAAAAATGGGCATGTCATGCAACGGATCGCTCTCAAAAAGACATCTACACCTGACGACACCACCCTCACCATTTGCTTTTAGTT
>Ga0105047_10017136_pt1 | contig 11310 bp, 5 predicted proteins | sample MAT04_FD_78384 | JGI IMG/M metagenome (GOLD analysis project Ga0105047, IMG submission 78384) | Freshwater microbial communities from Lake Fryxell liftoff mats and glacier meltwater in Antarctica - MAT-04 (megahit assembly) | ecosystem: Environmental > Aquatic > Freshwater > Ice > Liftoff... | reverse complement strand
GCGCGCGTACGCACCGACGTCGCTTGTACCGTACGGTTGTTGCTCGGAGAGATGTCGAACCCGGCCAGCGTTTCATCGGATTCGACCGTCACGCGATTGGTGTGGACGCCCTTCTGCACACCCGCCATGGTAAGCGTGAGTAAGGCAGACGCCCCCGCGCCGATACGCGGAATCGTACAGGTCAGCACGCCGCCCACATCGTCCACGTTCGGCACCATCGAACAACTGCCCGACCCACCAACGGTATGTGACTGATAGCTCAATCCTGCCGCAGGCATGGTATCCCGGACGACCACGTTCTCGGCGTCCGACGGACCGTTGTTGTTGACCGTGATGGTGTAAACGGTGTTGCTGCCTACCGAGAGCGGGTCCACCGAGTCTGTCTTGTTGACCAGCAGGTCGAGCGATGGGTTGGAGACGGCAACGGTGCGTGTGGCGGTGTTGTCGGTCGCACCCGGCGACGTCGGCTCCGTGGTCGTGGTGGACACGGTCACGTCGTTCTGCAGGTTCGTGTTGCGCGTCGCTGTGGTCGGGCGCACCACGATCGTGACCGTGCGCTGCGCTCCGTTGCTGATCGCGCCCAACGCACACGTGACGCGCCGATTGCCGCCTATGGTGACGGTGCTGGCGGTCGGCGTGGTACAACTGCCGCTTGACGGTGTGGCCGATACGAAGAACACACCGAGCGGCAGGTCGTCGATGATCTCCACACCTTGCGCCTGACTCGGTCCGTTGTTGATCGCCGTCACGACGTAGGTGAGCGCCTGACCGGCCGCGATCGGATTAGCCGACGCGGTCTTCGTGACCGTGACATCGGCACGCGGGTCGACCGTACTCGACACGCTGCCGGTGTTGTTGGCGGTGTTCGGGTCGGCCACGTCGGAGGAGACGGCGCTTGCGCTGTTGTTGCGCGCGCCACCGTTGCCGCCCGGGCGGATGGCCAGCTCGATCACCGGACAGTCCACCGACGGCGTGCACACCGGCAGCGACGGAATGGTGCACGAGACGGTCCGGCTGTTGGATCCCGTCGAGGCGCTCATGCACGTCACGGCCGACGCCACGCCGAGTCGGCTGACGGTGGATCCGATGAAGCCTTGTCCCGTTGCTCCGACACCATTGTTGATCAGGGTGCCCAAGGCATCGATGATCGTGATGTTCGTGGCCGTCGAGGCGCCGCTGTTGACGACTTCGATGGAATACGTCAGCACCTCGCCGGCCGGCACGTTGGGGAGATCGACCGTCTTTATGACTGAAATGTCGGCGGAGGCCGGTCCGGTGCTCGCGGTGACCGTGTGACCGCCGCTGTTGTTGCTGCTGTTCGGATCGGCGACGTTCGGGTTGAGCGTGGTGAGGTCGGCGGTGTTCGTGATCGCGCCGGGAGCGAGGGCGGTCGCGTTCAGCACCACGGACAGCGGCGTCGCGCCGGAGCCGAACGGCGCGCCGCTCGTGACCGTGCGTGTACAGGTGAGCGTGGCCGGACCCGTGACCGGCGTGCTACCGCAGCTCCAGCCATTGAGCGTGATGCTGTTGATCCGGATGTTTGCCGGAACGTTCTCGGTGATTACCAGATCACCGAAGAACGCGCTCGGTCCGCCATTCGAGACCGACAGCGTCCAGTTGAACGGCACGTTGACCACCACGAGCGCCGGACTCGGCCCCGACTTCGACAGCGACAAGTCCGCCGTGGGATCCTGCAACGTGGCGCCACCGTCGGTGGCCGTGTTGTTGGACGGGGTGGGATCGGTTGGCCCGGTGGCGGCGATGGTCGCGCTGTTCGTGACGCCGGCACCAGCCGCATTGATCGTCACGGGAATCGTGATCGAGCCCAGTGACTGATTGAAGCCGGCCGATCCGCCGCTGGCGCGTGTGCACTGCACTTGCTGACCGGTCACCGTGCAGCTCCACCCGTTCTGCGGCGATGCCACCGTGCCGATCGTGTAGTTGGCGGGCACATTGTCGGTGATCGTCAGTCCCGAAGGACTGTCACCATCGTAGGCCGCCGTCAGCACGAAGTTGAAGCCGTTGCCCACGAAGTACGGGCCAGCAACGCTGCGCGCCTTGGTCAGGCGCACGTCCGACCCTGCCGTGACGGCGATATTGCTGACTGACGTGTTGTTGGCGGTGTTCGGATCCTGGGCCGTGAGCACCGGTGCCCCCGGCTGCAATGCCACGCTGGCGGTCGCGGTGATGGTGCTGACGGAGGCGACGGTGATCTTACCGGGGATATTGCCGACGACCAACGTGGCGCCCGAGGCGATCGGACCGGCGATGTCGCACGTGAGCGTGCCGGCGCTCACCGAGCAGCCGGCGGGGAGTGACCCTTGCTGCGTGAATCCGGACGGTAGCGGGAACTGCGCACGTAGCGAGGTGGCCGCGTCGGGTCCCGCGTTGGCCACGCTCAGCGCATAACTGAACGTCGAACCCGAGGGGAGTGTCGAGGGCGCCGAAAGCGTGATCGACACATCGGCGCCGGCGATGACCGTCGTGGTGTTACTGACGGCGTTGTCGGCGGGAACCGCATCGGTTTGGCTGGAGCTGACCGACGAAGTGACCGTCGTGGTGCCTTGGGTATTCATCCGCAGCAGCACCGTGAACGTTCCGGTCGCGCTTGCCAGCAACTGAGGGTGCGAGCAGTCGATCGTCCCCGGCCCGAGCTGGCCCACCGTCATCCCCGAGCACGACGCCCCAGTGCCGGCGGTGAAGCCCAGATACCGGGTGTTCACCGGGACGTTCATCTGGTAGGTCACACCGGTCGCTGTTCCCAGCCCGCCGTTCGCGATCACCACGCCGAACGTCACCGTTCCGGTGGCGGGAACCGGATCGGGCGTATCGGTGACATTGAGGACCAGGTCGGGCAGCTGCGCGTCGGCGCGCGATGGAACGGCAACGGCAAAGACAGCGGCCGCCAGTGCAGAAAGTCGCATCCGGCGACTGAAGTTCGAAAGGAGCATGGAACGAGTGACAGGATTCAGGAACACGCACTTCGTGGTACGAGCTTGGCTGAATTGGGGACGAATGACATGCCGTACTGTCACACTCGCGGCACAAGTGTCAGTCCGCCGCGTGAGATCCGGTTGCTCACGCGCTCTTGTCCCAAGGGTTACCATTGCGGCGATGACACTCCGCCTGCCGCACCCCTTCATTTTGTTGCTCGGCACCGTCGCCTTCGCGGCGATGCTCACGTGGATTCTTCCCTCCGGTGCCTATGAACGCGCGCCCGATCCGCTCAGCGGACGGGAGCTGGTGGTCGCGGGGAGTTACCACCGTGTGCCGCCGGCGCCAGTAAGCCCGATTGCGGCCGTCATGGCCGTGCCTCGCGGTATCATCGCCGGCGCCGACGTGGTCGTGCTGATTCTCGTGGTCGGTGGTGCCTTCGCGCTGCTCGATTCCACCGGCGCGATGGCGCGTCTCGTGGGAGCGGTCGCGGGGCGCGCCACGCGGCCGCGCGTCACCGTGGCGCTGGTGAGCGTGGTCTTCGCCGCGTTGGGGGCGCTCGAGAACTTCCACGAGGAGATCATCGCGCTCGTCCCCGTGCTTCTGCTGCTCAGTCGCGGACTTGGGTTTGGCGCGATCACGGCGCTGTCGATGTCGTTGGGAGCGGCGACCGTCGGTGCAGCCTTCGGCCCGTCGAATCCGTTCGCCGCGGGCATTGCCTTCAAGTTTGCGGGACTCCCGCAGCTCAGCATGGCCGGGTTGCGCAGCATCCTGCTCGTGATCGCGGTCGCGGTGTGGATCGGCTGGACGCTCGCCAGCGTGTCGCGCGACGATGTCCGACCCGATGTCGCACCCAGCGACACTCAACGCGCGACCGCGAAGGATTTCCTGCTGCTGTTCACGCTCACAGTGCCCATCGTCGTGTATGTCTGGGGCGTGCTCTCCTTCGACTGGGGCTTCAACGAGCTCACGTCGCTGTTCTTGGTGGCCGGGCTGGCCGTCGGGCTGCTGGCCGGACGCAGCTGGCGCGAGACGGCGGAAGGCTTTCTGAAAGGCATGGAGAGCATGCTCGCGGCCGCCTTGTTCGTGGGCATCGCGCGGGCCATCAGTCTCGTGCTCACCGAGGGCCAGGTGATCGACACGATCGTGGCAGGCTTGGTCGCACCGCTGTCACGGATCCCCGTGCTGGCGGCGGCGGCACTCATGGTGCCGGTGCACGCGCTCATTCACGTGCCGGTCGCGTCCAATAGCGGGCAAGCGGTTCTCACCATGCCGATCATGGCACCGGTCGCCGACCTGCTCGGCATCAGTCGTGACGCCGCCGTCATGGCGTATCAGACGGGCGCCGTGCTCACCGACCTGATTACCCCGACCAGCGGAACGCTGCTCGCCATCCTGCTCAAGGCCGATGTGCCGTACGGACGGTGGCTACGTTTCGTGGTGCCGGGTGTCCTGCTGCTGTGGGTGGTGGGGTTTGCCGGCATCTTCATCATGTTGTAGTGCGAGCGCTCGGTTCATTGAATTCCTCCTTCTTCTCAGCAGACGCCCATGACCCTGCGCATCGATCGCCTGTCCAAGACGTATCCGAACGGCGTACGCGCGCTCAACGACATCTCGCTGACGATCGCGCCCGGCATGTTCGGCTTGCTGGGACCGAACGGTGCCGGCAAGTCGTCGCTGATGCGCACCATCGCCACGCTGCAGCCGCCGGACAGTGGATCCATTCGCTTTGGCGATATCGATGTGCTGAAGGAGCCGGAGAAGCTCCGCGCGCAGCTCGGCTATCTGCCGCAGGAGTTTGGCTTGTATCCGAACATGCCGGCGGAGGCGATCCTCGATCATTTTGCCACACTCAAAGGCGTGGTCAATGCCGGTGAGCGGAAGGATCTGGTGGCGTCACTGTTGCACCAGGTGAACCTGTACGACGTGCGCAAGAAGAGCGCTGGCGGCTACTCGGGCGGCATGAAGCAGCGACTCGGTATCGCGATCGCGCTGGCGGGAAGCCCCAAACTGCTGATCGTGGACGAGCCCACGGCCGGACTCGATCCCACCGAACGGAATCGCTTTCTCAATCTCCTCGCCGATATCGGTGACGACGTGGTCGTCATTCTCTCCACGCACATCGTGGAAGACGTGCGTGAGCTGTGCTCGCAAATGGCGATCATCAACAAGGGGCAGGTGGTAGTGCAGGGCGAGCCCGAGCGCATCATCGACGAGGTGCGCGGGCGCATCTGGCGGCGCACCGTTCCCCGCGCGCAGACAGACGACTACAAGGCGCAGTATCAGGTGATCTCCACGCGCATGGCGGCCGGCAACACCGTGCTGCACGTGTACGCCGAGTCGGATCCGGGCGATGGCTTCGTGGCCATCGAGCCTGACCTCGAGGATGTCTATTTCCATCGCTTGGCCGCTATCGCTGGCGGCCGCCTGCCGGTGGAGGCTTGATGTTCGGTGCGCTCTTCGCCTTCGAACTCCGCGGTCACTTCCGTCGGCCGGTCACGTGGCTGTATGTGGCCATCATGTTCCTGCTGGCCTTCTTTGCCCTGAGTACGGAAGCCGTGATCGTCGGCTCGGCGTTGGGCAAGGTCAAGAAGAACAGTCCGTATCAGCTGGCGCAGATGTATGCGATCATGCTGGCGATCGGGCAGATCATCACGAGTGCCTTGGTGGGTACCACGGTGTTGCGCGATTACGATGTGGGCGTGCACGAACTGTTGTTCACCACGCGTATCACACGTGGTGCGTATGTCGGCGCGAAATACCTGGCCGCCTTCATCGCGATGCTGGTGGTGTTCGCCGCGCTGCCGCTTGGCGCATTGGTCGGCACCGTGATGCCCTGGGTCGATGGCAGCACAGTGCAGGCGGTGAACGTCTGGCACTATGTGCAGCCGTTCCTCGTGGTCGGTGTGCCAGGGGTGTTCTTCCTGAGCAGCATGCTCTTCGCGGTGGGATCACTCACGCGCAGCAGCTTTTCGGTGTATGTCGCCGGCATCCTGTTGCTCGTGGGCTACTCGGTCGCCGGCCAGCTCGTGCGAACGCTCGATCGAGACCAACTGGCGAATCTCATCGATCCGTTTGCGTTACGTTCGATCGATCTCGTCACCCGCTACTGGACGCCGGTCGAGAAGAACGCGCGGACGTTACCGCTGGACTCCTTCCTGGGCTCGAATCGACTGCTGTGGGTCGGAGTCGGCGTCGTAATGCTGCTGGCGGCGTTCCGCTTCATGCGACTCGAGAAAGACGCGCCGGTGAAGACGCGCCGGAAAGTGATGAAGGTGTCAGCCGAGGAGTTTGCGTTGCCCAAGCCGGTAGCGCGTCGGGTCGCCGGTTATGCGCCTCCGGGCGCGGTCGCGGGGTGGTGGAGTGTCACCACGTTTCAGATTCAATCGCTCTTACGCTCCATACCGTTCCTTGCCATTGCCGCGATCGGCTTCATCAACGTGCTGATGAGTGCGTGGTTCGCCGACCAGAACGGCCAAAACAAGAGCTGGCCCATGAGTTGGCTGATGGCTGAGACCTCGGTGGGATCGGCCAGTCTCTTCATGGTCGTGCTGCTCACGTTCTATGCCGGTGAGCTGGTATGGCGCGAGCGACAGGTGCGGCTGGACCAGGTGCTCGATGCGAGCCCTGTGCGCACCGCGAGTGTGCTGGCCGGCAAGTTCACGGCGATGATGGTGCTGCTTCTGGCTTTCTCCACGGCCGCGATGTTCGGCAGCATGGCGGTGCAGCTGCTCAAGGGATATCCGCACATCGACTTCGGCATCTATGCGCTGTACGTGTACCTGGTCGACTTTCCGAGCTGGTTCGTCATGACGGCGTTGGCCTTTCTCGTGCAATCCCTCGTGCCTCGAAAGCCGATCGGGCACGTGATCGTGATTTTACTCTGGGTCGGGAACAGCGCAACCGTGAATCTCGGCTACGACTATCGGTTGTTGCAGGTCAGTGCGGTCCCGGCGTTTCGCTGGTCCGATCTCAATGGCACAGGTCCGTATCTTCCCTCGTTCCTGGCCATACACGGCTTCAATCTTTGCCTTGCCATGTTGCTGCTCGCCTGCTGTTACGTGGTGTGGAACCGTGGTACGAGCATGTCGGCCTTTGGCGAGCGTCTGCGCACACGTCTCCGCGGCGGGACGTCGTGGCTGGCGGCCGGCGGCACGCTCGGCGCGACCGCGTTCGGTGGACTGTTTTACTACAATGCCAGCATCGTCAACCCGTACCACACGCGCAAGGAAAGCGAGCGTCTCCAGCTTCAGTACGAAAAGACGTGGCGGCCGTACGAGATGCTGCTGCCACCCAAAGTGGTCGCGACGTCTATCCAGGTCGACTTGGAGCCGACGGCGGGACGCGCGCGAACGGCCACGAGTTACACGATGGTGAATCGCCTGAGCCGCCCGATCGACTCAGTGCTCGTGAACGTGCCGAGTGACCTGCCAGGCCTTGGCGTCACGCTCGACACGCTGCGTTTCGACCGGCCGCACACACTGCTCGAGGCCGACACGGTATTCGGCGTGCGACTGGTGAAGCTCGCCTCGCCACTGGCTCCTGGCGACTCCCTCCGGTTGCGCGTGGTACAGCATCACGCGCGGCGTGGCTACCCCAGTGGGCAGCCGGATCGCTCGCTCGTAGAGAATGGCACGTTCTTCAACCGCGATAAATTCCCGACACTTGGCTACAGCGCGGGTACTGAGTTGCAGAGCGACGAACTACGGCGCAAGTACAAGTTACCGCTTCAGCGCCGAGGTAAGTCGCGTACAGATACGCTTGGCCTGCAGGTGCAATCGTTCGTTGCCGATGCCGACTTCGTGAGCTTCGAAGCCACTGTGAGCACCGACCCCGACCAGATCGCCATGGCACCGGGGTATCTCGAAAGAGAGTGGACGAGCAACGGACGTCGCTACTTCCACTACGTGATGGACAAGCCGATGCCGAACTTCTTCTCGGTGTTGTCGGCGCGCTGGACCGTGACCAAGACCATGTGGCGAAATACGCCCATCGAGGTCTACCATTATCCGGGCCATACCTTCAACGTGGCGCGAATGCTGGAGGCCTCGAAGGCCTCGCTCGAGTTCTTCTCGAACGAGTTCGGTGAATATCCGCACCGGCAGCTGCGCATCCTGGAATTCCCGCGTTACGCCGGCTTCGCGCAGTCGTTTCCCAACACCGTGCCGTACTCGGAAGATATCGGCTTCGTGGCGCGCGTCGACTCGACCGATGTCGAAGACACCGACTTGCCGTACTTCGTGACAGCGCATGAGATCGCACACCAGTGGTTCCCGTATCAGCGCATGCCGGCCGATGTAGAAGGCGCGCAGATGCTGTCCGAGTCCCTGTCCGAATATGCGGCGTTGGTGGTGACCGACCGACTGCACGGTCGGGCTTTCACGCAGAAGTTCTTGCGTTCGGAGCTCGAAGGGTACCTGCGTGGACGTGCCGGCGAAGCCAAGGGTGAGCATCCGCTCACCCGCGTGGATCTGCAGGCGTACATCTGGTACCAGAAGGGTTCACTCGCACTGTTTGCGTTGCGCGATCTGATCGGCGAGAAAGCGCTGCACGGCGCTATCCGCGCGTATCTCGACGAGGGTCGGTTCGCCGGGCCGCCGTATGCCACGACGCTCGATCTCATGAAGCACATCGTGGCGGCCACGCCCGATTCCCTCGAGTACGCGATCGACGACTATTTCGAGACGATCACGCTGTGGGATGTACGCACCGACAGCGTATCGAGCGTGAAGTTGCCGAACGGAGAGTACAAGGTGACGATCACGGCCACCTCAAAGAAGCTACGCGCGGATTCACTTGGTGCCGAGTCAGACGTGGCCATGAACGACTATGTCGACGTCGGCGTGTTCGACGCGCCCAAGGCCGGAGCACGTATTGGCGCGGCGTTGTCGATACGCAAGACGAAAGTGGTCACCGGAACGGCGAACTACGAGTTCACCGTGAAGACCAAGCCGGCGCGGGCCGGCATCGATCCGTACAACCTGTTGATCGACCGCAATCCGGGTGATAACCTGAAGGACGTTTCAGAGAAGAAGTAGCGACTGTTCTGGGGGCGTCGTGTGGCTGAATCTCCTTGAGCCATCGATTCAGACTGTTCCTCTGCGTGCTCTGCTCCTTCGCGTCCTCGGCATGATCAGTTGAGCAGGCTGTCCGTCGACGAGTGATCCCTTCAGGGGCAGATTACGGGCGACGATACTTGGGTTGAACGAGCACTGATCACAAGGAGTACGTTCCCGCGCGCGGCCGTCGCGGACTGGCCGATCAGCTACGACGACCAGTACGCCACCGGGAGCGGTAGTATGGACGCGCGCTTCGGGGAAGAAATCCTACGTTCCCGTCATCCGCGCGAGTACCGCGTCGCCGAATTCCGCCGTGGAGCACGAGGTGACTCCGGCGGCGACGCAGTCGGCCGTGCGCCATCCCGCAGAAATGGCATCAGACACGGCGTGCTCGATCGCGGCCGCTTCATGTTCCAAGCCGAAACTGTGACGCAGCAGCAGCGCGGCACTCAGTATCGTACCCGCCGGGTTGGCGATACCGCGTCCGGAGATGTCCGGGGCCGAGCCGTGGATCGGCTCGTACAGGCCACGCCGGTGGCCGGTGAGCGGTTGCTCGCCAATGGAGGCCGACGGCAGTACGCCGATGCTACCGGCGAGGACTGCCGCCTCATCGGTGAGGATATCGCCGAACAAGTTCTCGGTCACCACCACGTCGTATCGCGCCGGCGCCTGAAGCAGTTGCATGGCAAAGGAATCCACCAGCGCGTGCTCGAGCGTGACATCCGGAAACTCTTCGCGCATCACACGCGAAGTGACCTCGCGCCACAGGCGGGATGTCGCCAACACGTTGGACTTGTCCACTGAGAGTACGTGACGACGACGCCCGCGCGCGATGGTCGCCGCCACCCGCACCACGCGTTCGACCTCCAAGGCCGTATACACGCAGAGGTCCGACGCGGACACCGAGCGCCCAGCGCTATCCCGCTCGTGCGTCTTGGCGCCGAAGTACAGCCCGCCTGTCAGTTCGCGCACAAAGAGTATGTCCACGTTGGCGAGCAATTCGGTCTTGAGCGGCGCTGATTCGGCGAGCGCCGGATACACACATATGGGTCGCAGGTTCGCGAATACGCCAAGCAGACCACGCAGCGCCAGCAATCCTTGCTCCGGTCGCACCAACGCCGACGGATCACTCCAACGCGGCCCACCGACCGCTCCCAGTAGCACGGCATCCGCTTCGCTCACCAGCGCTCGCGTCTCCGCCGGGAGCGGATCCCCTTGCTGGTCGATGGCAACGCCGCCGATCAGTCCTTCACGAAATCGGAACTCGTGGCCACGGCGTTCGCCGAGCTCACGCAGTACACGTACCGCCTGCGCGGTCACTTCCGGACCGACACCATCGCCCGGGAGCACGGCAATCAACGCGCGCACGCCGCCTCCCACGCTTCGATCGCCGGCAACATGGCCACGAGAGCACCGAGCTCATCGAGTCCTTCCAGCAGGCATCGCTTGCTGAACGGGTCGATCGAGAACGAGGCGGTGATGTCGTTGGGCAAGTACACGCGCTGCTCCGACAGATCGACGCGGATCATGGCCTGCGGTTCCTGCGCGATGGTCGCGTGCAGCGAGGCGAGGGTGGGTGCGTCGAGCGCGATGGTGAGCAGGCCGTTCTTGTGCGCATTGGAGCGAAAGATGTCGGCATAGGAGCCGGCAATGATGGCACGCAGTCCCCAGTCACTCAGTGCCCACGGTGCGTGCTCACGGCTGGACCCGCAGCCGAAGTTCTGGCCGCCCACGAGTATCGCTGCGCCCTGCGCGGCGGGCGCGTTCAGCGCGAACGCTCCGTGCGGTGCCCCCGTCGCGTCGTAGCGCCAATCGGAGAACAGATGCGTACCCAGCCCACTCCGCGTGGTCGTGGTCAGAAAACGCGCCGGAATGATCTGGTCGGTGTCGACGTCGTCGCGTGCGACCAGTACGGCGTGCGACGCCAACGGTGTCCATGGCGCGCTCACAGCAGCCTCCGCGGATCGGCGACGGCCCCTGCCACGGCGGACGCCGCCGCCGTGAGTGGCGACGCGAGTAACGTGCGTGCGCCCTTGCCCTGACGTCCTTCGAAATTGCGGTTGCTGGTGCTCACGGCATACTGGCCGGCACCGACGGTGTCCCCGTTCATGGCGATGCACATGGAACAGCCGCTCTCTCTCCACTCGGCGCCCGCCGCGCGGAAGATGTCGGCCAACCCTTCGCGTTCTGCCTGGCGCTTCACGCGCTGCGATCCCGGCACCACCAGCATGCGAGTGTTGGCGGCCACGCGACGTCCGCGCAGCACGCCCGCGGCAGCGCGAAGGTCGTCGATGCGACCGTTGGTGCAACTCCCGAT
>Ga0105047_10017135_pt1 | contig 11311 bp, 12 predicted proteins | sample MAT04_FD_78384 | JGI IMG/M metagenome (GOLD analysis project Ga0105047, IMG submission 78384) | Freshwater microbial communities from Lake Fryxell liftoff mats and glacier meltwater in Antarctica - MAT-04 (megahit assembly) | ecosystem: Environmental > Aquatic > Freshwater > Ice > Liftoff... | reverse complement strand
CGTCTCGCTGCTCCGCCGTAACCGTCAAAGGAGATTTGCCCGTCATTATCCATCCTCCGAATCAAATACAGAGATTGAATCACGTAATGACCCTGTTGGCCAATCATCGCAGGTCTGCTTAGCCCTTCGCCACCCATTTGTCGCGCAGGGTGACGAGTTCTTCGGACGAGGTGGGATGCACCGCCATGGTGGCGTCGAAGTCTGATTTTTTGGCGCCGAGCCGGATGGATATTCCGAGAAGCTGGGCCATTTCGCCGGCATCGGGGCCGCAGATGTGGCAGCCCAGCACGCGGTCGGTTTCGCCGTCGACCACCAACTTCATCAGCATGCGCTCGTCGCGGCCCGAGAGCGTGTGCTTCATGGGGCGGAAGCTGGTTTTGTAGATGTCGACCTTGGCGTGGTCCTTGCGGGCCTGGGCTTCGGTCAGGCCAATGGTGCCGATTTCGGGCTGGGAGAAAACCGCGGTTGGAATAAGGGTGTGATCGGTTTTCACATCCCTGCCGCCGAAGACATTTTCGGCAAAGGTCTGGCCTTCGCGGATGGCGACAGGCGTGAGGTTCACGCGGTTGGTGACATCCCCCACCGCATAGATGTTCTCCGCCGTGCTGCGCGAATACGCGTCAACCTTCACGGCGTAGTGCGGCGTGAGATCGACGCCGGCATTTTCCAGGCCCAGGTTCACAACATTGGGCAGCCGCCCGGTTGCGAACATAACATGGCCGGCGCCGAAGGCCGCGCCATCTTCAAGCGTTATGCGCACTCCGTCGCCGCTCTTCTCGATTTTTGAAACATCGGAGCGGGTGCGGATTTCAATGCCCTTCTTCTGCATTTCGGCGCTGAGATGGGCTTGCAGGTCTTCATCGAAGCCGCGCAGGATTTGCTCGCCGCGGTAGATCAAAATGGTTTCAACGCCAAGGCCCTGGAAAATCCCGGCGAACTCGACGGCAATATAGCCGCCGCCCACAATGCAGATGCGGCGCGGCAGTTTTTCGAGGTGAAAGGCTTCGTTAGAGGATATCGCCAGTTCATGGCCCGGCAGATGGCGCGGAATGAAGGGCGCGGCACCCGTGGCGATCAGAATATACCTGGCAGTTATTTTTTTGCCCGATGCGAGACGAACCGTGTTGCGGTCCACAATCTCGGCGCGCTCCATGATGAGCTCTGCCCCTGCCCCTTCGAGGTTGCGGATATAGGCCTTGTTGAGCCGGTCGATTTCCTTGTCCTTGTTCTCGATCAGGGTGGCCCAGTCGAATGTGACTTTCTGGCTGGTCCAGCCAAAGCCGATGGCATCCTCGAAGCCTTCCGCGAACTTTGAGGCGTAGACCAAGAGCTTCTTGGGCACGCAGCCGCGGATCACGCAGGTGCCGCCGACGCGGTACTCTTCCGCCACGGCAACTTTCGCGCCATGCCTTGCGGCAACGCGCGCCGCGCGTACGCCACCAGAGCCTGCGCCGATGACAAAAAGGTCATAGTCGAAGGCGGTCATCCGCGCTTGAACTCTATCACGCCCTTTGGCGTGCCCATGAGCACGATGCCGCAAATGCCGATGAACAATCCGGTTTCAATGACACCGGGGATGCTTTTCAGGAGTGTCTCCAGCCGTTCCGGTTCGGGAATGGCGCCGATGGCGCAATCAAATATGAAATTACCATTTTCGGTGAGAAAGAATTCTCCGCCCGCCGTCGTCCGTGCACTTATCGTGGCATCAAGCTTGAGAATCTTGAAGGCCCGTTCCATTTTCCAGACCGTGGCCTTGCTCCCAAATACCATGACTTCAACTGGCAATGGAAATTTGCCGAGCTTCGCCACCTTTTTTGTTTCATCGGCAATCACCACCATGAAGCGCGAGGATGATGCCACGATTTTCTCGCGCAAAAGCGCGCCCCCGCCGCCCTTGATGAGGCGGAACTCGGGATCGAATTCATCGGCGCCATCAACGGTAAGATCGAGATGGGGATTTTCATACAACCTGGTCAGCGGAATGCCGAGTTCCCCGGCCAAGTCCCCGCTGGCTTTGGAGGTTGCAACACCCTTGATGTCCAGGCCTTCCTTCACCCTGGCGGCGAGCGCTTCGATGAAGTGATTGGCGGTGGAGCCGGTGCCCAGGCCTATGTTCATGCCGGGCTTGACGAATTTGAGCGCCTCTATCGCGGCCGCTTTCTTCATTTGATCAGGTGTCACTTACCGAGGCCCCCCATGAGCATGTATTTCATTTCCAGATACTCCTCCACGCCGTGATGCGAACCTTCACGGCCAATGCCCGACTGCTTCATGCCGCCGAAGGGCGCTTCGGCGGTTGAGATGATGCCTTCATTGATGCCCACCATGCCATAGTCCAGCGCTTCGCCCACGCGCCAGACGCGGCCAATGTCGCGGGTGTAGAAATAGCAGGCGAGGCCAAACTCGGTGTTGTTGGCCATAGCAATGGCTTCTTCTTCCGTCTTGAACTTGAAGAGGGGCGCCACGGGGCCAAAGGTTTCCTCGCGGGCAACCGCCATGTCGGTGGTCACATCGCGCAGAAGTGTTGGCTCGAAGAAATTGCCGCCCATGGATTTGCCGCCGACCACAAGCTTGGCACCCTTGCTCAAGGCATCGGCGATGTGTTCCTGCACCTTGTCCACCGCTGCCTTGTTAATCAGGGGGCCGGTCGTGATGCCCGCCTCGACGCCGTCACCGACCTTGAGGTTCTTCACGGCAACGGCAAGCTTCTCGGCGAACGCGTCGTAAACGCCTTCCTGCACGAGAATGCGGTTGGCGCAGACGCAGGTTTGCCCGGCGTTGCGGTATTTCGAAATCATCGCCCCGGCAACGGCAGCATCAAGATCCGCGTCATCGAACACGATGAACGGCGCATTGCCGCCGAGTTCAAGGCCGAGCTTCTTGATGGTGGGCGCGCACTGGGCCATGAGTAGACGGCCGATTTCGGTTGAGCCTGTAAAGGTCAGGGCGCGGACGATGGGGTTTCCGGTCATTTCGGCGCCGATCTCGCGGGCGGAGCCGGTGATCACGGAGAAGACGCCAGCAGGAATTCCGGCGCGGTGGGCAAGTTCGGCCAAGGCCAAAGCGGAGAGCGGGGTTTCCGAGGCGGGCTTGCAGACAAAGGCGCAGCCTGCAGCCAGTGCCGGCCCCGCCTTGCGGGTGATCATGGCATTGGGGAAGTTCCACGGCGTGATCGCCGCCACAACGCCCACGGGCTGCTTGATCACCACCATGCGGCCATTGGGAAATGGCGAAGGAATGGTTTCGCCATAGATCCGGCGGGCCTCTTCGGCAAAGAACTCGATGAAGGACGCGCCGTAGCCGATTTCACCGCGCGATTCGGCGAGCGGTTTGCCCTGTTCCGCCGTCATGATCTGGGCCAGGTCTTCCTGGTTTTCCATCATCAGGGTGAACCATTTGCGGAGGACGGCGGAACGCTCCTTGGCGGTCTTCTTGGCCCAATCCTTCTGGGCCCGTTCGGCCGCTTCGATGGCCTGCTTCGTTTCAGCCCTGCCCATGGAGGGCACGGAGCCGATCACGCTTTCATTGACCGGATTGGTCACATCGATGGATTTGGATGCAGACAGCCATTTGCCGTCAATATAGCATTTGTCCTTGAGCAGAGACTTGTCTTTCAGTATGCCGCTCAGGGCCTGCGTTTTACGAATATCCATAGCACTCTCCACTTCAAGTTGGCGGCGTGATAGCACAAGGTTCAAGACTACTCAAACATGCCAGATTTGTGGGGAACACATGACGATTAAGGCCGTGATATTCGACCTGGACGGAACCCTTGTCGATTCCGCTCCCGATCTCATGCTGGCCACCAATCACGTTCTGGCGCGGCTGGAGCGCCGGGCAATCACCATGGACGAAGTGCGGAGCTTCGTGGGCCATGGGGCCCGGGCCCTGATCGCGCGGGGAGCCTCTGCCACCGGTGAGGCGATAGACGAAAAGACGCTTGATTTCTATCACGCGGAGTTTTTGCGCTATTACGAAAAAAATATTGCGGTGAACAGTGTGGCGTTTCCGGGAACCATCGATCTTCTTGAGCTGTGCGTGGCCAATGGCCTCAAAATGGGAGTGTGCACCAACAAGGTGGAAGGGCTTTCCGTCCGGCTTTTACAGGCCCTCGGCATGGATAAGTATTTTGGAGCGATAGTGGGGCCGGACACAGTCAATATCGCCAAGCCTGATCCAGCACCCTATCTGGAAACGGTGAGGCGGCTCGGCATTCCGGCGGGAAACTCCATCATGATCGGCGACAGCGAAACGGATATTCTGACGGCACGTGCCGCGGGCGTTCCGGTGATCGGAGTCACCTTTGGCTATACGCAGAAGCCCGTTGCCGAATTTGGGCCGGACCATCTGGTTTCACACTTTGATGAAGTAAGCGGCATTCTGAACCTCAAGCGCAAAGCACTTTGACCTGCGCCTGCTTGAGAGCCGCGGCCACTGTCCCCTCCGGGACCTGGTCAGACACCAGAGTCATGCTTGCCGACCATTCGCCATAGACGGACAAGGACGGCCGGTCGAACTTCGTATGATCGGCCAGAATGATCGCCTCTGACGCTCTCCGCATCATGGCGCCATAAATCAAGCCCGGCCCCACGCCCGCATCATTTGGGCCTTCGGCGGTTATTCCGCTGGCGCCGAGAAAAGCCTTGCTGGCGCGGAAGCGCTGCAGGGCATCAATGGCCTCAGCCCCGTGGATCAGACCTTCGCGGCCATCATATTGGCCGGGCAGCATCAGGACTTTATGGGTGGGGTTCGATGCCAGAACCATGGCGACACTGAAGGCATGCGTGATGATCGTGAGATGATTGCATTCAACTGCCACGCGCCTGGCAAACTGCAGGGTCGTGGCGCCGCCCCCGATCATCAGGATGTCACCCGCCGAAATCAGTTTCACGGCGGCCGCTGCGATGCGTTCGCGCTCGGCCACCATCAGGCCTTCACGCTCGGCAAGTCCAGGCTCAAAACTCACGGGCCGCATGGCCCCGCCATAGGTGCGGTTGATGAGGCCACGTTCGGCGAGTTCAGCAAGGTCACGGCGCGCGGTTTCGGTCGAAACCGCCAGCAGATCCGCAAGCTCATTGACGCGCAAGGTAGGAGTTGAGCGCAGCTCCGCCACAATCCGGGCCTGGCGGTCAGTCTTGCTCAATCGGGAATCGGGCTTGGACATCATTCTTCTATGACAGCTTTGCGACTTCCTACAATTCCTGATCAGTCTAGACATTATTTGACCACTTGACAACATAAAATTGCTGTGCTTGCATCACAATCTGTTTTATGTCGGTCATTTAGTGCCCGAAGGAGCCAAAAATGTTTGATTACGGCCATTTCCGGTTTGAGTCCAAGCAGGCGCTCTTTGACAAGGCCATCACCTTTTGGAACCCGGACAAGACCAAGTTCTGGCAGAAGGCGGGCATTGATCTGGTCATCGACCGGCGCGAAGGCTACTGCCTCTATGACATGAGCGGGCGCCGGCTCATTGACCTGCATCTCAATGGCGGCACTTACAATCTGGGCCACCGGCATCCGGAACTCGTTGAAACCCTGAAAGGCGCACTGGACTACTTCGACATTGGCAACCACTGGTTCCCTTCCGTGGCGCGCGCCGCCCTGGCGGAATCGCTGATCAAGGTTTCGCCGGGCATGAAATATGCGGTGTTTGCTCCCGGAGGGGCTGAGGCGGTGGACATCGCCATCAAGAGCGCGCGCTATGCAACGAAGCGGCGCAAGATAGTTTCCATCATCAAAGGCTATCACGGCCATTCGGGCCTTGCCGTTGCCACGGGTGATGACCGCTTCACCAAAATCTTTCTCAGCGACCAGCCGGAAACTTTTATCCAGGTTCCTTTCAACGATGTTGCCGCCATGGAAACAGCGCTCAAGGGCAACGACTGCGCGGCGCTGATCATGGAAACCATTCCGGCCACTTATGGCTTCCCGATGCCGAAAGACGGCTATCTCAACGCCTGCAAGGCGCTGTGCGAAAAATACGGTGCCATGTACATCGCCGACGAAGTGCAAACTGGCCTCATGCGCACGGGCGCCATGTGGGGTTGGCAGGCCTACGGGATTCAACCCGACATCATGGTGACGGCCAAGGGATTATCAGGCGGGCTCTATCCGATCAGCGCCTGCCTGGTGAACGAAAAAACTGGCGAATGGCTGAATGAAGATGGCGCCGCCCATATCAGCACCTCGGGCGGCGCCGAGCTCGGCTGCATCGTGGCCCACAAGGTTATCGAAATGCTGCTGCGGAAAGAGACCATTGCCAATGTGCAAACGGTCACAGAATTTTTCCGCGAGGGCATGAAAGAGATGATGGAACGCCATGGCGACATTTTCACCGGGGTGCGCCAGAAAGGCGTGATCCTCGGCCTTGAATTCAACCATCCGGAAGGCGCCGTATCGGTCTCCCGGGCGCTCTATGAGCACGGCGTCTGGGCGATTTTTTCCTCCCTCGACAAGCGGGTATTGCAATGGAAGCCCGGCGTTCTGCTGAGCGCCGGACTATGCCAGGAAATTCTCGACCGATTCGATGCGGCCATGCCGCGGGCGCGCGAATTGTTGCGCAGTGCAGACAAAGTGAATTGAGGAGCCTGACATGAGTGAAGCTCTGCTGAAAGTGCCCGATGCCGCCCTTGAGCAGGCCCGGATGATGCTGGACCGCGCCCGCTGGGGCGCCACAAGGTTTCAAAAACTCGACCGCGCCACGACCCGGCGCATTGTGGATGCGGTCGCCGCGGCGGCGCATGCCAAGGCACAGCATTACGCCGAATGGGCGGTGCGCGAAACCGGCATGGGGGTAGTCGCGCACAAGCGCCTGAAGAATGAGGCCTGCTCGAAGGGGCTCGCGGAGGCCTATTCCGGCGAAGATTTCGTCTCGCCGCGCATTCACGAGGCCAAAAAGATTGTCGAGCTGCCGCGCCCGGCGGGCGTGATCTTTGCGCTTATTCCCGTCACCAACCCGGTGGCCACGGTTTATTTCAAAACAATTCTCGCGCTGATGACACGGAATGCCATCATCCTGAGCCCCCATCCCGGGGCCAGGGCGTGTTGCGCGGATGCCGCCCGCATGCTGGCGGAAGCGGCAAAAGCCGCGGGTGCGCCGGACGGCATTATTCAGGTGCTTGAAGAACCCAACATTCCGCTGATTGAAAAATTGATCGCCGACGACCGCATTGATCTGATTATCGCCACCGGCGGGCCATCGGTGGTGAAGGCGGCCTATCGTTCAGGAAATCCCGCTTATGGTGTAGGCCCGGGCAATGCCCCTGTGCTGGTCGATGACACGGCTGACATGAAGCTGGCGGCCAGGCGGATTGTTGCATCAAAGGCCTTTGACAATTCCATTCTCTGCACCAACGAATCCGCGGTATTGGCTTTTTCGAGCATTGCGGAATCCCTCCTCGCCGCGATGAAAGCGGAAGGAGCGCATATCTGCTCGACCGATGAAACCCAGAAACTGAGGCAATTGCTGTTCACCGAACATGGCTTCAACGTAGGCATGATTGGCAGGGATGCCAGCGTCATCGCCAAGGAAGCGGGCTTCTCGGCCCCCAATGCGAAAATTCTGGTGACACCGGTTGACCTCGTGCAGCCGGAGGAAAAACTGGTGCGGGAAAAGCTCTGCCCGGTTCTGGCCTTTGCGCGGGTCGGCAATATCGACCAAGCCATCTCGGCAGCGCGCTCGATGATGCGCCATTCGGGGCGCGGCCATTCCGCCGCAATCCATTCCAGGAGCGAGACAAACATAATGGCTTTCGCCGCCGCCCTGCCCGCCCTCCGCATGGCGGTCAATGCCGGCTGCTCGCTTGGCGCTTCAGGCTATGAAACCAATCTCGGCCCCTCCATGACCATTGGCACGGGCTTTGCCGGCGGCTCTTCGCTCAGCGAAAACCTCACACCACAGCACCTGATGCAATACTCGCGCATTGCCTATAACAAGGATGCCAGCGAGGCTTTCGGCCGCTTCACCGGGCTTGATCCGCTCAACCTGCCAAAGGCCGCGAAACCCGCAGCTTCGCTTGCCGTCAGCAATCCGGAAACCGATGAGCTGCGCCGCGAGCTCCGCAAAATCATTCTTGAGGAGCTGAACGCAGTTCTCGCGGCTTAACCATGGCAACACTCCGCTCATTCATTTTCCTCGATCAACTGCAGCCGCAGACCATGTGCTATCTCGGCTCATGGATCAAAGGTTCGCTGCCCCGCCGCAATATGGCGGCGCAGATCATCGAGGTGGCCCCTGGCCTTGATATCGAAGCCTTGACCGACATCGCCCTGAAAGAGGCCGATGTGCAGGGTGGCATTCTGGTGGTGGAGCGGCAGTTCGGCTATCTCGAAATCCATTCCCGCGACATCGCGGCGGTGAAGGCCTCCGCCGAAGCGGTGCTTGCGGCGCTGGGAAAGACTTCTTCCGATGCCATGCCGCCCAAAATACTTGCCTCAAAAATCATCACGCGGATTGACCCCAATCACGCTTTTCTGATCAACCGCAATAAGGGGGGCTCGATGATCCTGGCGGGTGAAACGCTGTTTGTCCTGGAGACGGAGCCTGCGGCTTACGCGATACTTGCGTCAAACGCGGCGGAAAAGGCAGCCAATATCAAGATTGTCGATTATCGCATGATAGGCGCCACGGGCAGGCTTTATCTCTCAGGCACCGAATCAGAAGTGAAAGCTGCAGCAAGTGCAGCGGAACAGGCCCTGGAATTATGAAACCTGAAACCTCACAGGAACTGCGTGGCTTGGTGCGGGAAGTGCTCAAGGAAGCCATGGCCAACCGGGTGGCACCAAAGCAAGGCATCGAAACCATCCGCATTGGCAGCGATACGGAGTTGCAGGCTTTTGTAAACCGCCTTTCGAGCCCCGGCATCATTGAATCCGTCCGCGCCGGGAAACTGCGCTTCACGCTCGGGCAAACTGCATCTGCTCCAACAAGCTCGGGTGACATTCTGGAAGGTGTCATCTCCGAACAGAAAATTTCTGCCCTGGCGTCACATCGCACCCTCATTCTGGGCCCGACTGCCGTGCTCACGCCCCTGGCGCGCGACAGGGCCCGCAAACTAGGTCTGAAAATTGAAAGGAGACGCTGATGCTCAAGGCAACGGTCACGGGCCGCATCTGGTCCACAAAGAAACTTGGCGACGTTCCAACCGGATCCATTCTCGAGGTCCAGGTGGAGGACTCGTCGACAAAGCTCCTCGCCTTCGACCCGCTGGGATGCGGCGATGGCGAAAAAGTCATCGTGGCAACGGGCTCCGTTGCCGCCGCATGGTTTCCAGGCAAGGCACCACCCATCGATGCGCTGATTATCGGCTCCATCGATGAGTCCTCGGAAAAGAAGAAGTAACGAAGCACGTAAACCACAGGAGAAGAACATGTCGAGCAATGCAATTGGAATGATTGAGACCAAAGGCTACGTGGCAGCCCTTGCCGCGGCTGATGCCATGGTAAAGGCCGCGAACGTCACGATCGTCGGCCGCGAGGAAGTGGGCGATGGCCTGGTTGCCGTCATCATCAATGGCGATGTTGGTGCGGTGAAGGCAGCGACCGAAGCAGGCGCTGAAGTTGCCGGCCAGGTTGGCACGCTGGTTTCGGTTCATGTGATTCCACGTCCGCATGCGGATGTGTCGAAGCATTTCACCTCAGGCACGGCGAAATAAAGAAAGCCTGAAACGTGGTTCCTGATCGCAAGCCCGCCAAGGGCGACCTGCGGGTCTTTCTCACGCTTGAAAGCCTGCAGCCGCAGTTTGCCGCCTATCTGGGGACGCCCACGCGGGCCCGCGGCTATCCGCCCTATGCGGGCCAGCATGCGCTGATCATCGAGGTCGCCCCCGGCCTGATGATCGAGCGGGTGATTGATCTGGCCCTCAAGGCTGATCCCGATCTGGAACCGGGCATCCTGTTCGTGGAGCGGCACTTCGGCATTCTGGAAATCCACGGCAGCGACAAGGAGAAGTTGCTGCTGGCGGGGAACACGATGCTGAGGGGCCTTGGCCTCAATGCGGGCGAGCAACTGAAGCCCAAGATCCTGTACACGGATATCATCGAGGATGTGGCGGACCAGCATGCCGTGATCATCAACCGCAACCGGCAAGCATCCATGATCCTGCCTGGTGAGACCCTGTTGATTTGTGAAATGGTCCCGGCGCTTTATGCCGCCATTGCAGCCAATGAGGCGGAGAAGGCGGCGCCGGGGCTAACGCTTGTGGACGTGCAGATGATTGGGGCGGCCGGGCGCCTCTACATGTCTGGCACCACTGAAAATGTGCAGCGGGGGCTTGCGCGGATCGAGCACGTTCTGGCATCAATCGAAGGGCGCGACGCCTAGGGAATTTCTGACGTGACCGACTTCGATCATTTGCCCCATGAAGAGCAATTGAAGGCCCTGCTGGAACTGGCGCGGGCCGCGGCAAAAAACTATGTCCTGCCGGATCGTCTGAGCGTCGAGATGATCAATCTTTCAGAGAATGCGACCTACAAGGTTGAAGCGCCAAATGGCCAGCGCTGGGCCCTGCGTGTGCACCGCGATGGCTATCACTCAAAAACCGCCATTGCTTCCGAGCTTTCCTGGCTCATGGATCTGCGCAATGCGAAAGTTGTCGTCACGCCGCGCCCGGTGAAAGGGCGTGACGGCGAACTCATTCAACTGGCTTCCCACCCCGCGATGCAAAGGCCACGCCACGTGGTTCTGTCCGAGTGGGAAACGGGTTCGGAGCCCGGCATCGGCGAGGATCTGTCAAAGCCCTTTGAAGTGCTTGGCGAAGTCACGGCCCGCATGCATCTTCACGCGCGGCAATGGAAGCGCCCTGCCTGGTTTCAGCGCCACACCTGGGATTTTGAAACGAGCCTGGGTGAGGCAAAGCCGCATTGGGGGCGCTGGCGCGACGGCATGGGTGTTGACGCGGCAAGAGCGAAACTCTTTGGACGCACGGTTGATCTCATCGGCAAGCGCCTAAAAGCCTATGGGCAGGACAATGAGCGCTTTGGACTTATCCATTGCGACCTGCGGCTGGCCAATCTGCTGATCGACGAGGCCCAAGTGAAAGTCATCGACTTCGATGACTGCGGCTTTGGCTGGTACATGTATGACGCGGCGACACCGGTTTCATTCTACGAGCATGAGCCGCAGGTGCCGGGCCTGATTGAATCCTGGAAGACGGGCTACCGCCGTGTAATCGATCTTCTCCGGGCTGACGAGAATGAAATTCCAACCTTCGTGATGCTGCGCCGGCTCTTGCTGGTGGCGTGGATAGGCTCGCATTCAGAAACCGATTTGGCAAAGTCCATGGGCCTTCCCTACACGGAAGGAACGATG
>Ga0105047_10017134_pt1 | contig 11311 bp, 10 predicted proteins | sample MAT04_FD_78384 | JGI IMG/M metagenome (GOLD analysis project Ga0105047, IMG submission 78384) | Freshwater microbial communities from Lake Fryxell liftoff mats and glacier meltwater in Antarctica - MAT-04 (megahit assembly) | ecosystem: Environmental > Aquatic > Freshwater > Ice > Liftoff... | reverse complement strand
GCTGTGGCGGGTACGTGGGCTGTGGCGGGTACGTGGGCTGCTGGGGCTGGTAGCCGGGAACGGTCGGCTGCTGCGGCCATCCCGGCGTCGCAGGCGGCCATGGCGCGTGTGCTGCAACGGCATAGGTGGGCTTCTTGCGCAGGCCGAGCAGCACCAGCCCACCGCCCACCACCAGTCCGACGATCGCAGCGCTGAGACCGAGCGCCTGCATCCGGGAACTGTCCGCATCGGGGGCACCACCGATGGCGATCGCGAAATTGGTGTCGTCGCTGTTGACGGTTAGTTGATACGTCCCACGGGCACCGATTCGGACCTGCTGCACTCCCTGACCAACGAACCCGCCGACGTCGTAGCGCGGACCGTCGACCGCCACGAGATCCATCGGCTCACCATCGGAGTCCAGTAGGACGATCGCGACGCGTGGCAGATCATCGTCGTTGCGGTTGTAGGACGCACCGTTCGCCGAGCAGTCCCCGCCTTGGTCATCGACCGTACCGGTGGTCTCGATGTACAGCGTGAATGTGGCACGCTTGTCGAACTCGAGCGTGGTAGTGCAGCCAGCCGGCGCGCGAGCGAACTCCTTCACAGTCGCTTGCCTTGTGTTGCCGCTCAACGCAAACAGCGCAACGCCGATCACGATGCCAACGACTGCGACAGCCAAACCGGCGTACAGCAGCCCCTTGCGTCGCGGTAGGGGCAGCGCAGCGACAGGTGGCGCGGCATATCCAAATGGCGCACCGCCGATCGGCGGCTGCGGTTGGTAGGACATCAGTGCACCCCCAATCGCGACGCGACGAGCTCTATCCGGTCATCAGGTTGTACCACGGCGGCGCGCACGTTGTGTGCACCACCTGCGCCGTAGAAATCGCCAGGGCTCACCAGCGCGCCGCCCTCGCGTGCCAGGCGTTCGGCAAACTCCCAGCCGTCATGCGCGTCGAACCACAGGTAGAAGCTGCCGGCCGGCATCGGGATGTCGAGGCCTGACCACGTGGACAGCACCGTGCCCAATCGCTCCAGCCGGTGGCGGTAGCGGTCGCGCTGGACCCGCACGTGCACGTCGTCGCCCAGTGCAGCCACACCCGCAGCCTGCGCGGGGCCGGGCACCATCATCCCAACGTGCTTGCGCACTTCCTTGAGGTAGGTGACCAGGTCTGGGTCACCCGCGTAAAAACCCACTCGCAGGCCGGCGAGGTTGGACCGCTTGGACAACGAGTGCACCGCCACCACACCCTCCAGCCCCGACTGCAAGATGGTGCTGGGCGGGCCGTCCCACGTGAACTCGACGTAACACTCATCGCTGAACACCGGCACCCCATTCGCCCTGCCCCAGGCTGCCGCCGCCGAGAGGTCGCTCAAGGCACCCGTCGGGTTGGACGGGCTGTTGACCCACAGCATCAGCGCACGCGCCGCGTCGGCCGGATCGATCGCGGCCAGGTCGATGCTGCCATCGGCGGCTGCCGGCACCGGCACACCACGGCAGCCGGCCAAGGTGGCACCCATCTCGTATGTGGGGTAGGCGACGGCTGGATAAAGCACCGTGTCGCGCGACGGGGTGCGCAGCTTGAGGTACTGCGGCGTGGTGGCCACGAACTCCTTCGTGCCGACGCACGCAGCGACCTGCGACATTGGCACATCGACCTCGAAGCGGCGGTGGAGCCAACCCCTGATGGCCGCTCGCAGCGGCTCGCTGCCGATGCTGGCCGGATACCCACGCTCGGTATCGCTGTGCGCGAGCGCTTCGATCACCGCCAGCGGCGGCGGATCGCACGGCGTGCCGATCGAGAGATCGACGACACCGCCGGCGAGCGCTCTCGCCAACGGAGCGAGACGGTCGAGGCGGTCGTACGGGTAGGGAGGGGGGACGAAGCCGACGGAATCGCTCATGAGTGCACCATCTTGCCCGATCAGCGCCGGTCAGGCCGAGTGCACCACGAACTCGGAGAGTCGACCGGCCGATGCATCGGCGAGGCGAGCACGAACGCGCACACCGTCGGTGTCGTGGAAGGTGGAGACGACCTCGCCCTCACGGTGGATGGAGGCCAGCACATCACCGCGCTCGTACGGCACCAACAACTCGACGACGGCCGTGATGGAGCGCAGGCGATCGGCCAGCACCTCGAGGAACCGCTCGATACCTTCTCCAGTGTGCGCGCTCAGCGCAACCGAACCCTCGTGACGCGCCTGCAGTTCGGCGGCGACATCCGGAGCAATGTCGGCCTTGTTGAACACCAGCAGCTCGGGCACCTTCAGCGCATCGATCTCGGACAGCACCTCACGCACGGCAGCGATCTGACCCTCCGGATCCGGGGCAGCGCAATCGACCACGTGCACCAGGAAATCGGCAATTCGGGCGACTTCCAGCGTGCTCTTGAACGCCTCGACCAAACCGTGCGGCAGGCGACGCACGAAACCCACCGTGTCGGTGAGCAGCACGGGCTCGCCGCCCGGCAACGAGAGCCGCCGGGTGGTGGGATCTAGCGTGGCGAACAGCCGGTCCTCCACCAGCACACCGGCCTGCGTGAGCCGGTTGAGCAAGGATGACTTCCCTGCATTCGTGTAGCCGACGATCGTGACTGACGCCAGGCCGCTACGCCCCCGGCTCTTGCGTTGCAGATCGCGGGTGCTCTGCAGCTCGCGCAGATCGCCTTCCAGCTTGGTGATGCGTCGCATGATGCGGCGACGGTCTACTTCCAGCTTCGTCTCGCCGCCACCGAAGCGGCTGCCGACCCCACCGCGCTGCTGGGAGAGTTTGGCCTTCGCGCCGCGGCGTAGCCGAGGAAGGCGATAGCGCAGCAAGGCCAGTTCCACCTGGGCCTTGCCCTCCAGTGTGTGCGCGTTCTGGGCGAAGATGTCGAGGATGACGGCCGTGCGGTCGAGCGCAGTACGCCCCAGCATCTTCTCCAAGTTGAACTGCTGGGCGGGGCTCAGCTCGTTGTCGAACACCACCGTGTCTGCATCGACAGCCAGGCACAGGTCGCGCAGCTCTTCAGCTTTGCCTTTCCCGATGTACCAGGTGTGGTCTGGCGAGTCGCGGCGCTGCATCACACGGCCGGCTTCGTCGGCACCCGCGGTATCGATCAGCAGGGCCAACTCATCAAGACCGGCCTCCGTGTCGTCGTCGGTGCGACCGGGCATGGTGACACCGACGAGCACGATGCGTTCCCGCTTTGTGCGTTCGATCAGTGTGGCGCCGAGCGCCTCGTTGTAGGGAGAGTTCATGCCGTGCCTTTCCGCACCGCGGTCACACGAGATCGCCGGTGTCGATGGAGACGGTGCCAACGTATTGCGTCGGGCCGATGAGCGTGACTCGGCCAGGTGACGGATGGTGCAGTCGTACTCTGGCATCACCGCCGTCCATGTGCACGACGATTTCCTCGACGGAGTCGGCAACCAGGCCCCATGCCCGCGCCGCCCAGGCACTGGCGCAGGCCCCGCTGCCGCATGCCTCGGTGATGCCGGCGCCGCGTTCGTGTACCCGCATCGTGATCGCGTGAGGTTCGGGGCCAGCCTCGACGATCTCGAGGTTGACGTACGGCACCAGGCTGCCAAGCTGCAGTAGTTCGACCTCACGCACGTCGTCGACCCCGACGACACTGTGCGGGTTCCCCAGGCTGAGGTGGCTGACCGGCCGCATCTGGTCGCACCCGAGCGCTGCCCAATCGGCCGGTTCGGCCAGCGTTGTGACCTGGCCCATGTCGACTGCCGCGAGCAGCGCACCGGGTTGCCCGGTCGTCGTGAGCGAGACAAGGCGCGGGCCCGCATCGGTGAGGATCAGTTGCGCAGCATGATCGCCGGTCTGCATCGCCACAGCCTGAGCAAAGCAGCGGATGCCGTTGCCACTGATCTCGGCGCGCGACCCGTCCGCGTTGTAGAGCACCATCTTGGCGGCGTAGCCCGGCTCACGCTCGCCCACCAGCAGCCCATCAGCGCCGATGCCACGACGCCGGGCGCACAGGCGACGCGCGAGCTCGGGCAGGTCGTCGACCTGCGGGTGGAAGACGACCAGGAAGTCGTTGCCGAGGCCGTGGTGCTTGGTGAGGGTGAGGTGTGTCATCGGTCGTGCAGAGAATGGTCGAGCAGGATCGGCAGGACCTCGTCGACCGGGTCGCGTTCGATCTGCACCCAGCGTATGCGAGGGTCGCGGCGGAACCATCGCTCCTGGCGGACAGCGAACTGCCGCGTGCGCAGGATGATGGCGGCCACGGCTTCATCGAGCGACACGCCACCTTCGAGGTGGTCGATGAGCTCCTTGTAGCCCAGCGCCTGGGCGGCCGTGCGTGAGAGCCGCTGCGGGCTGGAGAGCAAGCCGGCCACTTCGGCAAGCAGACCTGCGACCATCATCCGGTGCACCCGCTCGCCGATGCGTCGGGTGAGTACCTCGCGGCGCCACTGCAAACCGACCTGCCGGAACGGCACCGGTGGATACTGGTCGAGCCCCGGCCCGAACGAGCTGAACAACCGTCCGCTGCCGAGCGTCACCTCGAGCGCGCGCGCGACCCGGCGCTGGTTGGAAGGCTCCATCCGGCCGGCGGCGAGGGGATCCAACGCCGCCAGCTCCGCGTGCAGCACCTCGGTGCCCTCCACCGCCGCCCGCCGTTCCAGTTCATCACGCAACCCCGGCCAGCGACCGGGAATCTCCATCGGGTCGGTGAGGCTGCGCAGATAGAGGCCGGTGCCGCCGACGAGCACGGCCTCACCCCGGCGACCGGCTATGTCGGCGAGCGCCCGACTTCCGGCACGTTCGAAGTCGGTGACTGCGAACTCGTCACTCGGCTCCGCGAGGTCGACGCAGTGGTGTCGTACTGAGTCCCGGTCCGCCTGGGACGGCTTGGCGGTGCCGATGTCCATCCTTCGGTACACCTGCATCGCATCAACGGCCACGATCTCCACGCCCTCGGCACGCGCCGCATAGGCCATCGCGACGTCGCTCTTCCCCGAGGCCGTGGGCCCGAGGATGACGAGCGGCCTACTCACCCGACCGACACGGCGATGCGACGCTTGTGCTGCGGCTCGGCCACCAGTTCGACGAAGCGGCCCATCAGGTGATGCGGGGCGGCCGAGACGACCTCTACCAACGCGTATGAGCCCACCCGCACGGGCCGCGTAGGAGTGAAGTGAACCAACTTGTTCTGCCGGGTGCGGCCCGACATCACCCCTGGGTCCTTCTTGCTGGGCCCCTCGACGACGACCTCTTCGACACGCCCGATGCGGGCCTGATGCTTGAGCAACGCACTGTGCTCGACGACGATCCGCAACCGCTGGAAGCGCTCGGCGACGACGGCCGGATCGATGAACTGGTCGACCATGCCTGCGGCCTCCGTGCCCTCGCGCGGCGAGAAGACGAACGTGTACGCGTAGTCGTACTCGGCTGCGGCTGCCACTTCGAGCGTGCGCTGCAGATCTGCTTCGGTCTCGCCAGGGAAGCCGACGATGATGTCGGTGCTGACGGCCAGGTCCGCCACAGCGGCGCGGGCCTGGGCAAGCCGTTCGAGGTAGCGCTCGGAGGTGTAGCCACGATGCATCAGCGACAGCACCCGATCGCTGCCCGACTGGAGCGGGTAGTGCAGGTGCTCGCACATCGTGGGGGCAGCGGCCATTGCGGCAAAGGTGTCGGGGCGCATGTCCTTGGGATGCGGGCTGGTGAAGCGCATGCGCCGCAGGCCCGGCACGCTGCCGACTGCGACCAACAGATCGGCGAACAACGGACGCAGCCGCGCCTGCGCGTCGCCCGCCTGGCGCGCAGCCAACTGCAGATCGCGCCCGTAGCTGTTGACGTTCTGACCCAGCAGCGTCACCTCAGTGACACCCTCAGCGACCAGCGACTGCACCTCGGCGACGATGTCGTCGAACGGTCGGCTGATCTCGACTCCACGAACCGCCGGCACGATGCAGAACGCACAATTGTTGTCGCAGCCGATCTGGATGGTGACCCAGGCGTTGTAGCCGGTGTCTCGACGCGCTGGCAGTGCACTGGGGAACATTGCATGGTCGTCGAGTACCGCGGCATCGAGGATCTCGGTGATCTGGCCGTGCGCTTGCGAGTGCTGCACCAGCTCGGCAGCGCGGTGCACGTTGTGCGTACCGAGCACGACATCGACCCACGGCGCCTTCTGCGCAACCAGGTCGCGATCTTTCTGCGCGAGGCAGCCAGAGACCACGATCTGACGGCCCTCACGCTCGCCCTTCCAGGTGCGCAGCCAGCCGAGGCTGCCGTACAACTTGTTGTCGGCATTCTCACGGATGCAGCACGTGTTGAGCACCACGACGTCGGCGTCAGCCTGATCATCGACCGGCGACAGACCATCTGCTTCAAGCAGGCCAGCGATGCGTTCCGAGTCGTGCTCGTTCATCTGGCAGCCGAAGGTGTGCACGATGTAGCTGCGGGCCATGACGACGAAGGCTACCGCAGCCCTTGTTTGCTCAATCGGGAAGTTCGCCAGACCCGTCGGCCCGCAGCGGCAGGTACGGGTTGTGAGCAAGTTCCCACAGGTGCCCGTCAGGGTCTGCAACGTATGACGAGTAGCCACCCCAGAACACTTGCTCCGGCTTCTTCATCGCAAGAGCGCCATGGCTCACCCAACGAGCGAACTCAGCATCGACTTCCGCTGCCGAGGCAAGGTTCATCGCCACCGTGACGCCGCGGAAACCGACAGCACCGATGCCCGGCCCCACCCCTGCATCCGCAGCCAACGCATCGTTCCGGAATACCGCCAATACGACCGACCCGGCCTTGAAGAACGAGATCGAGTCCTGCGAGGCGCTGGACCTGTGAAAGCCCAGCGCCCCGTAGAACGAAGTCGATCTCGCCACATCCGCCACGCCGAGCGTGATGATGGTGACGTGCGCCGCCATTACAGCTGGATGGGCTGCTCGTCGGCCGGGCTGAAGGCAGGCTCGGCGTTGGCATCGACACCGATGCCGGCCTGGACGCGAACCTTCTCGGAGACCTCGACCATAATTTCGGGGTTGGCGGAGAGGAAGTTCTTCGCGTTCTCCCGGCCCTGGCCGAGCTGCTCGCCCTCGTAGGTGAACCACGCACCGGACTTCTTGATGATGGCCATATCGACCGCCATGTCGAGCAGCGAGCCCTCACGGCTGATGCCCTTACCGTACATGATGTCGAACTCGGCCTGGCGGAACGGCGGTGCAACCTTGTTCTTGACGACCTTCACCCGGGTGCGGTTGCCAACGATCTCGGCACCGTCCTTGATGCTCTCGATACGGCGGATGTCGAGGCGGACCGACGCATAGAACTTCAGGGCACGGCCGCCTGGCGTGGTCTCGGGCGAACCGAACATCACGCCGATCTTCTCACGCAACTGGTTGATGAAGATCATGATGGTGTTGGTGCGGTTGAGGTTGGCCGTCAGCTTGCGCAGTGCCTGGCTCATCAGGCGGGCCTGCAAGCCGACATGCGTGTCGCCCATCTCGCCTTCGATCTCGGCACGAGGCGTAAGGGCAGCAACGGAGTCGATGACGACGACATCGAGTGCACCGGACCGCACCAACATGTCGGCGATCTCGAGCGCCTGCTCACCCGTGTCGGGCTGGCTGATCAGCAACTGGTCGATGTCGACACCGATGGCCCGGGCGTACACGGGATCCATCGCGTGCTCGGCGTCGATGTAGGCGCAGATGCCACCGTTGCGCTGTGCCTCGGCCACGACGTGCATCGCCAGGGTGGACTTACCCGAGGACTCGGGACCGAAGATCTCGACGACGCGGCCACGGGGCAGCCCGCCGACACCGAGCGCCACATCGAGTGCGAGCGCACCGGTCTGGATGGCCTCGATGGAGAGCGAACCCTTCTCGCCCATCCGCATGATGGAACCCTTGCCGAACTGCTTGTCGATGGCCGCCAGGGCTACATCGAGTGCCTTATCGCGATCGTTGCTCACAACTGTCTCCGTTTTCCTGCCATGGCCCGGATGGGCCCCCGTACTGGGTTTCGTGTGGTGAGGACCGTTGCCGGCCCCGATGTGACCGCCGCGCCGTGAACGGCGTTGCGGGAGTGAGGGGCACCGTACAAAAGGGGTGTGACAGGGTTCCGGAGAAGCCCGGCACAGGGTTCGGCAGGTGCGGGTGGATGGTGCGTTGTTCGAACGACAGGAGTGTAACTACGAACAGTCGTTCGATCAAGCATCTACCCGCGATTTCGCGAAGGCTGCCGCAAGAACGCCCCGATCAAGGGGCGGCGACGGCAGCGGCGGCCTCGGCGAGTTCGCGTTCGTCAGGCTTGTGCGACAACAGGTCGAATGCCAACCAGATCGTGTTCGTGAACGGGAACGCGAGCAACGGCACCAAGATGGCGCCCGCAACCAGCATCAGCGTGACTTCCAGTACGGGCACGTCGGGCAGCGTGACGATGAAGGCGGCGACCATCCCGACTGCGAGCACACCGAGGGTGAACACGATGTTGAGGGCGATCGGGCCAAGCTCGAAGCCGTGTTCGCGGTGCCAGCGGATGCCGCAGGTACGGCACCGGTCGTAGCGCAGCATCCAGCGGCGGATGAACGTCCGGCGGCTACCGCAGAGCGGACACTTCAGCACCACAGCCCGTCGAAACATCTTCCCAGCGGACGGCGGCTGACTATTCATACCCCCTATGGTATAGCAGACGGCCCGTTGATCCGAAATACTCTCCAGGTGCGAAGAACCCTTGCCGGGCTGCTGTTCGGCCTTGCCTATGCCTGTGCCAGTTTGACGATCGCCGGCTTCCTCCTTCAACGGACCGCGTTCGATCCGGACAACTCCGCCGAGGCAGCGGATGTCGTCCTCGGCGACGCGGCTTTGAAGCAGGAACTGGTGACGTTCATCGCAGACAACGTTGCAGAGCAACTGGGCCTCGACGGCGCCCAGATGCGGGAACGCGTCAACACCATCGCCAGCACCGAGCCCGGAGCAAAGCTCCTCGCCGAGATCATCCACGACGCCCACGCCCACCTGATCGGGCAGCAGAAAGAGCCAGTCACGATCACCGGCGCGCAACTGGTGCAGGCGACACAGATGGAAGCGGCCGCCGTGTTGCCGCCGGTGGAACTGCCCGTCCCGAAGATCACCGCGCTCGAAGTCACCGACGGCATCCTCGGGTGGTTGCTGCCCACTACCGCAATCGGCACGTTGGTCTTCGCCGGCATCGGCTTCACCGCGCATCCCGAGAAGTCTGCGCTGTTTCGCAGCCTCGCGCTCGGCCTGCTGCTGCTGGCCGTGTTGATTGCCCTGCTCGGCTATGTGGTGCCCCGGTTCCTGGTACCGGCATTGAGCGACAGCGTGTGGGCCCGCATACCTGCCCGCCTGGCCGACGACTCGCTGCCATTGCTCATCGGCCTCGAGTTCCTGCTCATCGGTGGCGCGCTCGCTATCTTTGCGGGCAGTGGCATCATGCGCCGGCGCCGCCGTTGGAGCACTCCGGTCAGCACCTACCGTTACAACGAAGAACGCCGCTGGAGCTAGGCCCCAGCGGCGTCTCGCCTCCCCAGAACGCGTGCTGCGGTCAGGCGATCAGTTCGTCGACGAACTCGCCGAACACCGTGGCGTAGCGCATTGCGTCGGCATCGCTGTGCAGCACCGAGATCAGCCACTGCTCGTCGAGGCCAGGCGGCAGCAGGACACCGCGGTTGATGCCGTGAATCCATTGGGCAAAGGCGAGGTCGAAGTCGGTGGCCTTGTAATCGCGGTAGTTACGGATGGGCTCGGGAGCCCAGGTGATGCATCCCTTGGCACCGAACTGGACTGTGTGTGCAGGCAGCCCGGCGCGGGCGATGATGTCGTCGCAGGCATCGAGCAAACGTCGGTTACGGGCAATCGCCTCATCGATCGCATCGCGGGTGCACGCCTCGGTGAGGACGGCCTTGACCGCCGCCATGCAGAGAGGGTTACCGTTGTAGGTGCCGAGGTGCAGCACCCTGCCAGCGGTGATCTGGTCCATGCATTCCTGGGTACCTCCGAAGGCGCCCACCGGTAGGCCGCCGCCGATGCTCTTGGCCAGAGTGACCAGATCGGGTTGCACGCCGAGCTGGGCTGTGGCGCCGCCGTACCCGGCGGTGATGCCCGTCTTCACCTCGTCGAAGATCAGCATGGTGCCGTAGCGGCGAGTGATCTCGCGCACCGCCTCGAGGTAACCCGGCTGTGGCATGCAAATGCCGATGTTCTCCATGACCGGCTCGACGATGAAGCAGGCCACATCGCTGTTGCGCAGCACCCGCTCGAGCGCCGCCGCGTCGTTGTACGGGACCACGATCGTGTCGGCGAGCACGGCCGCAGTGATGCCGGCGGTGCCGGGCACGGGAATGGGTGAGTCGGCGGGCCCAGCCATATTGAGCGGTGGCTTCATCGAGATCATCACCTCGTCGTGATGCCCGTGATATCCACCCTCGACCTTCACGATCTTCTCGCGACCTGTGATGCCACGGGCAACGCGAATGGCGTCCATGGTGGCCTCGGTGCCCGAGTTGGTGAAGCGCCACATCGGCAGGTTGTAACGCTCGGCGAGCAGCTCGGCTACCTCGGCGTTCATCTCGCACGGCGTGACGTACAGCGTGCCGTTCTCGAGTTGCTGCTCGACGGCGCGGCGCACGGCGGGGTGGCAATGGCCCGAGAACAACGCGCCGTAGCCCATGTCGAAGTCGATATAGCGGTTGCCGTCGACGTCCTCCATCCAACTGTCTTGCGCCCTGCGGACCACGATCGGGTGGGGGTCGTACGCCTGGAAGCTGCTGGGCACCCCCATCGGCAGCACCTTGCGGGCCCGCTCGGTGGCGGCCTGAGAACCCTTGGTGCGTGCGACGTAGACCTGCAGCTCTCGCTGTGTAATGGCCTTCGCTCGTTCGGCAAGTTCACGCGTGGGAATGCTTTCCGTTGCGTTCATGTCGTGTCTCCTCTGGATTTCGTTCTGCCAAGCCTAGCTCACCACGGAATCCGTCGTGAACGGAGCAGGTGCCGAAGGTGTCGTGCTGGTGACGCGCCGGCGTCGGCACCGAGTGATGCAGGCGAGGCATTCCACCTGGCGAGGGAAGTGATGGTGGAATTACGTGACGCGTATGGCAGACTTCATGCCTTCATGGTGGTCGTAGCTCAGCTGGTAGAGCATCAGTTTGTGGTACTGAGGGTCGCGGGTTCGAGCCCCGTCGATCACCCCAAGGCAAGCAGGTAGGGGAGAGCACGTCGCTCCCCCTACACTGCTCGCCGCTGCGCCTCTAGCTCAACGGCAGAGCAACGGACTCTTAATCCGCAGGTTCTGGGTTCGAAACCCAGGGGGCGCACAGAGAAGGAGCAGGTCAGAGACACATTCTGACCTGCTCCTTGCTTTTAG
>Ga0105047_10017132_pt1 | contig 11312 bp, 6 predicted proteins | sample MAT04_FD_78384 | JGI IMG/M metagenome (GOLD analysis project Ga0105047, IMG submission 78384) | Freshwater microbial communities from Lake Fryxell liftoff mats and glacier meltwater in Antarctica - MAT-04 (megahit assembly) | ecosystem: Environmental > Aquatic > Freshwater > Ice > Liftoff... | reverse complement strand
GTGTTGGCACTGGTCGTCGGCGCGAGTTGGGGAATCCACACGTCGAGCCAGGTGCCTCCGGAGATGCCGGCACGAGCCACCACCTGGCTCTCCTTCGCACCGAGCTCGAGCGGTTCCGTGTTGCGATGGGGCACGCCGGCGGCCAGCTCGTAGCGACCATCCGATCCGGTGAAGATCTCCGCCGAAGAAAGCGACATCGACTTGCGCAACGACTCGACGAGCTGGAGTAACAACTCATCGAGAGGGATCGCTCGCGTCAGGCGACTACCCCACGTGCGCAGCGCATCTTCCGGTGCCACGAGCTCGCCGTAGACCAACTGGTTGACCGCATCGCCGAGTCGTGAACGCAAGGGCAGGAACACCATTGCTGCCACCAGTGCGGCCGCCATCGAGAGCAGCAGCAGCGTCCGCTCGCCACCGGAGATCGATCGGCCGTACGCGACCACGACAGCGACATATGCGCTGATGATCAACGCCGTCAGCCCGGCGAGCGAGACGGTTCCGGTCAACAGCCGATCCACACGTGCGATCATCCGCGCATGTGTCCCCGCCGCAAGGGCCAGTGGGATCAGCATCGTCGATGCAAGCACGACCCCGGTGGGGTGTGGCGGCCAGTCGATCACGAGGCGAAGTACGACGACGACCAGCATCAGCTCGGTGATCACGGCGACGGCCCAACCGACCCATTGCACTCGGCGCCGCGCGGTCGCATCCGCTGCGCGATAGCGCAAGTTCGATCCGCTCAGACCTGCCGCAAGCGCAACGACCCACAGCAGCACGAACGGCCACGGCTCGGGGCCAGTGGCATCGCGAGGGGCGAGCAGCCCGACGATGACACCGACGACGTACCCTGCACCGACGACGGCTTTGCGTGATGCGCCCAGGAGCCGCCCGTCCGGCAATGAGACGAGCATGTGCAGCCCGATAGCGGCAGCCACTCCGAGCGCCACGCAAGCGATCAGGGGCTGTTCGGCGGCGTCCGCGAGCATGGCGACGGTACCAGTGGCGGCACCGCCCAGCATGATCGGTCCGAGCCGGTCGGTGCGGCGACGGATCCCGACGACCCCACCGGCGACGGCCCACACCACGACGAGCACGAACCGGACGACCTCGACCGGCTCAGGCGCGTCGGCCATCACGAACGCCACCGCGCCGGCCGCAATCGCGCACGACGCAGCGAGCAGGCACACGGCCGGCCGGGACGCGCTCGCGGTGCCATCCAGCATCGCTTCGGCCTGCGCGCAAGCAGCGCGACTCGCCGGCAGTGAGGGACGGGAGAGGACCACTCAGCCAATCGCGTTCGCGTGTTCGAGCGGGTCGGTCCCGCCGGTCGCCGAGCCATCGTCGACGACGCGGCCGTCGCTCATCCGCACCAGTCGCGAGGCCGCTTCGGCGACGGACCGGTCGTGGGTGATGAGGACGATCGTATGGCCGCTGTCGGCGTGCAAGCGGCGGAACAGCTCGAGAATCTCCTCGCCGCCATCGGAGTCGAGCGCGCCGGTCGGCTCGTCTGCGAGCAACACTGTCGGCCGGTTCGCGAGTGCGCGCGCAATCGCGAGTCTCTGGCGCTGGCCGCCGGACAACGTCGTCGGTGCGGCTTTGGCCTTGTCACCCAGGCCGAGCAGGTCCATCAGGTCGCGGGCGCGGGTCTCGGCCAGCTTGCGCTTCACGCCGGCGATCAGTGCCGGCATCACGATGTTCTCCTGCACCGTCATCCCTTCGAGCAGGTTGAAGAACTGGAACACAATGCCGATGTGTGTCCGCCGCATCCGGGCGAGGTAGTTCGCATCCTTGCCGGAGAATGACTCGCCGGCGACGGACACGACACCCTCGTCGGGCACATCGAGGCCCGCGATGATGTTGAGCAGCGTGCTCTTTCCGCATCCCGAAGGGCCCATCACGGCAACGAACTCGCCAGACGTCACGACCAGATCCGCACCACGCAGTGCTCGTACGGGCGCGACCTCTGCTTCGAACGTCCGGTAGACACCATGCACCTCGACCGCCAATGCACTCATTGCTGCTCCTTGTTCGCTCGACAGATCCCCTACAGGGTCATTTGAACCCAGCCGATGTGCCCGAGGCAAGGGCGCTGACCCGCCGTTGGGGTGGGGTTGACACCACCGGGTGTGCGCACTGGATCCCATGTTCGAACCGCCTCACTCCAGTGAGCCGATGCGGTACGGGCGAACCGGGGTGTCGCGTCCCTTGACGATCTCGGTATCGAGATGCTCGGCACCGCAGGGTCGGTCTGTGAGCGCATCCCAGGTCGCTTCGCTCAAGACTGTCTGACCGGCCGATGCGAACTGCTGGAGGCGCTGGCACAGGTTCACCACGTCTCCGACGACGGTGTACTCGGCGCGCTCTTCCGAACCCAGCAGTGCAGCGGCGACCTCACCCGTCGACAGGCCGATCCCGATCGGGAACGCCGGTAGGCGGTCGAGCTCCCACTGCAGGTCGACCGAGCGCTGGGCTCGATGCATCGCAGCCGCAGCGGCGAGAGCACGGTCAGCGTGATCGGTGCTCGGCACCGGCGCGCCGAACACCGCCATCACCGCATCACCGACGTATTGCATGACCGTGCCGCCCTCGGCGATGATCGCCCCGTTCATCTGCGCGCGGTGCGTATTGAGCTGACGGGCCAGTGTCGAGAGATCGGCGTGCTCGGAGATCGTCGAGTACCCGCGGATGTCACTCATCAGCACCGTCACGTGCAACATTTCGGACTCACCGAGTTCGCGGCCTGAAGCGAGCAGCTTCTCGGCCACACCCCCCGGCAGCAGGCGTGACAACGACTCACCCTGCTCCTCGCGGCTGACGATCGCATCGTGCAACATCCTCAGCCGGCGCAAAGCGCCCTTCGCTCCCGCCGACGCGCTCTCCGCAAGCATCGAGAACAATCGATCGACCTCGTTGCTCACGGCGGCAGGTGTCATCTCACGCGCCGCAGCAATCGCCTTGATCGGCTTCCCCGCGGCGAGCATGGCCAGGAGCTGCTCCTGGTCCTTGTCAAGATCGCCCTTGCGCATCGCTGGCCGAATCATCGCGTCCACGATCGAAGGGTCGAGAACGGAACCGCCAGTCGCAACCTCGCGGATTGCGGCGATCAGCTGGTCACCTTCGGCGATGTGGTCCTTCAACAGATACGCATAGCCCGCCGCACCTTCGGAGAGCAGCGTGATTGCGTAGTCCGGGTCATCGAACTGGGACAGGATGACGATGCCAGTGCCGGGATGACGCTTGCGGATCTCCTTGCATCCATCGATGCCTTCCGATTGGAAGCTGGGCGGCATCCGGATGTCGGATACGACGACGTTCGGCGCGGTGCGCCCCGCGCCTTCGGTGAGTGAGTCGTAGTCGTCGGCGACCCCGACGATTTCGATGTCGGGATGGCGGGACAGCATGGCCCGCACCCCCTCGCGGACGATGATGTTGTCGTCGGCGAGGAAGACGGTGATGCTTGCGTCGGTGCGAATGGGGTCCATCTCAGCCGGGCTCGTTCTCTCTGCGACGCCCGGGGGCCAGTCGTTCGAGAGCGTCACGATCGATCGCAGATACAGCGACGGCGACGAGCTTGCACGGGGTCACCGCTCGAATTTTCGCCGAGCTACGACCGCCTTCCAGCATCGAGCGTTCGCCGAGAACGGGACCAACACCGAGCACCGCGAGCTCGTTGCCGTAGACCCGATGACGTGGAAACGGACTTGCGCGGACGAGCTGACCCTCGGCTCGGCCGTCGGCGTGGATCGTCATTGCCAATGTCGACCATGCGATCGGGGCGTGGTTCTGCGCGCGAAGGGATGGCGAACGGTATGCGGCGTCGAGAGGCCGGTCCGTCTACCCGCAGTCTGCAGGAAACGGACCGGATTCTGCCCGACCTCGGGTGCACCCTGCTTGTCCGGCGGTGCGACGGCCGTCCCCGAAATGCCCTTGCCGATCGAAATCATGGTCGAACCGGTCACGCCTCCGCCGCCATACCCGGAACGGGTGATGTTGCCGTCGCCATCGCCATCGATCCATGCCGCAAGTGATTGGCAAATCGGAATCGATCGACCTGACCGAGCTCCTCGAGGCTGCAGCCGGCACCGAAGATCTGGATGGGCAGTGCCACGTCGTCGTGCGCGAGGCCAGATTCGAACGGGAGCTTGGTCGGTCTCTTGACGGCCTCCGACGGGATCCAGGACATGGAAGTGATCGACGCTGTGTGACGCATAGCGACAGAGTGCTCCGCTATTGCATCCGACACCAGGGTGCAGCCCGTCTGCGTAGGTGTGGCTGGCACCGCTCCGCGTTGACTTGACGACCCAGCGCGCCACTCGATCGTGCCATCACGAGTCGCAAGTGGTGCCATCACGGTGCTGCGCCCTCATGACGAACCGTACGAACGTACGATGTCCGCCGTGGTGTACCGACTGCGTTCGTCACTGGTTGGACGTCAGCCGTCCGGTGGTGATCGTCAACCTGGACAGGGTGCGGAACATCCCGTGCGGCGCCGCCGTCGGTCCGGGTCGCGCCATCCGCCTGGTTGCGCCCGCCACTCAACTCCATGTCGAGTGACTCTTCGGATCGACTGACCGGGAGGGAGCCCGCCGCCGATTCGCTCAGCCGTCGAATGATTCGGTCAACGGCGGGTGCAGGTGGCGGGCCAGCGCCCACGCGATCCTGGCCGACTCGTCGTGGCCGGTGACGGCCGCCAGGAACTCGGTCCGCTCGATCGCTAGCACGGAAACCGGCTCGATCGTGGTGACGGTGGCTGTGCGCTGGAGATTCGCGAGCAGACCGATCTCGCCGAATCCCGCCGGTCGGCCGATGCTTCGTACTCGGACGTCGTCGACGAATACATCGACCGTTCCACGAGCAATGACGAAGTAGCGATCGCCGGGTTCGCCCTGGCGGATGACCGTGGTGCCGGTGTCGAACTCGATCATCTGGCTGCCACGCGCCAGGCTTTCCAACACTGGGCCCGGAAGTGACCCGAGCAGGTTGTTGACCCGGAGCAGCCGAATCTGAACCACGGGAGCATCGGCGTGCTCCTCCACGTGACGCAGCCCCGGTGCGGTCAGCGCGATCAGCAACACAAAGAACACCCCGACCCCGATCAGGGCAGCGCGCGTACCACCCTGCGCGATGAGCACCTGCACCATCACCGAGCCGCAGAGCATGCCGGCCCCGGACAGCACCTCGAGGATCGCGAACACGGAAGCCAATGCGTCCTGCGGTGCACACCGCTGAAGCAGCATCCGCCCACTGACATCCAGCAACGAGCGTGCGATGCCTGCGACGGGCAGCATCAGTAATGTCGTGAACAGCACGGGGGACGCACCCAGTGTGATCATCGAGGCGGCGACCGCTGTGAGGCAAGCGATCATCACGATCGACAGTTGGCGGCGACCAACGATCACCACCGACGCAGCGCCGCCAACGACTGCACCGACCCCGACCAGCGAAGCGAGCACACCCGAACCTGCATTGCCCAGATCGAGCACGGTGAACGCGAGGTCGACCACCAGCAGATCGAGCGCGCCGACAAACGCGTATTGTCCGCCGAGCACGGCAAGCAAGTGAAGCGTCCCTCGCTGGCGTGTCATTGTGCGCGTGGCCCCCACGAGCGGGGCAGTCCGGCTCACCAGCACGCGAGTCCACGCAGGTCGCGATGCAAAAGAGGGAGGCGCCGTTGGCGAACCGGTGGCGGACGGCATGACGCCAGGGCGGTCACCCTCGACACGATCGAGACCGAAGGTCAACAGTGCACCGATCGCGTTGAGGGCTGCACAGGACGCGAAGACGAGAGCCGGACCTTCAGCAAACAGCAGAGCGCTAGCGAGAAGCGGACCGACAAGCACGCTGACGCTGTCGGCATTACCAATGAGCAGGTTGGCGGCGACGAGGTCACCGGGGGAGACCACGAGACCTGGCACCACCACGGCGATCGACGGGCGGATGAATGTGATGCCCGTGATCGCAACACCGATCGGGACGATCACCGCCCACGCCGGTCCACCCACAACCGCAAGGACTGCCGCGCATGTCAGCGATGCCGCCTCGACGACATACACGAGGAACAACACGCGTTCCGGCCTGGCACCGTCGGCCGCATAGCCTGCAAACGGCGCGGCGACCGACGCCGGGATCAACAGCCCGACGGATGTCATGCCGGCGAGCGTCGACCCGCCGGCTTGGTACGCGTACACGAGGACCGCGACCCAGAGCGCCCACTCCCCAATCACCGAGCCGACATATGCCCCGAGCACCCGAACCAGTCGGCCGGTTTTCAGCACAGGGCGCACGGGAGGCCGACCATCCGCCACTCGCTCAACGACCGTCCCGCGTGAGGTTCGACGCCTGATCCGTCGCCGCACGCCATGCCGGCAACAACGCGAGGAAGTTCGCTACGACCAGCGTGGCGGCGATCACAACGCCGACCGCGAGCAGCGACACGCGGGCGCCAGGGACGATCCCCAAGGCGTCAGTGAGGAGCGAGACGACCAACCTTCCGCCGACGATGCCGACGGGGATGCCGACGGCCAGAGCGAGCACACCCGCAACGGTGGCCTGCCAATGCACGATCGAGCGGAGTTGTCTGCTCTCTGAGCCGAGCGAGCGAAGGATGGAGAAATCTCGACGCCGTGCCAGCGTCGACGTGGTGAGCACATACGCGCTACCCACCACGGCAAGGAACACGAACACGATCGCGAGCAAGTACGGCGCAGCGGTGACTCGTTGCAATGCCCGAATACTCGTCGGGGTTTCCAGTGCCCCTGGAGGGCTGTACGTGATCTCGGAGACGGCGTCGATGGAGCTGGCCGGTGCACCATCGCGGAAGGTCACGAGTGCCACGTTCTTCGTCGCCGATGGGTTCAACGCGGCGAAGGAATCGAAGATCATGGCGGCACCATTGCCAGCGGTGTCGGGGTTGACGACCGTGCCGACGACCATGAAGGGTTGCGGTCCGCCTTCGGCACCAGCGACCTGGACCGTGTCACCGATGCCGGCTCCGAGACGTCGCTGCACCTCTGCACCGAGACCGATCTCACCCTCGACGAGCGGCAGGCGGCCGGCGATCACGATCGGTGCAATGCTCCCCTCGACCTGATCGAAGCCGATCGTTGCCGTCTCCGACCCGTTGATAGTGACAGATCCGATGTTGACGCCGGTGACGGCATCTACATCGGGACTCTCCGCGATCGGCTGGATGATGTCGCTCTCGGCGTAGATGTAGGGGTTGCCGAAGATGCTCTGATAGTCGACACCCCAGCGCGGCGATTGGTTGACGATCTCGGTCAGCGACATACCAACCACGGTCGAGCCCATCAGCCCGGTCACCATCAGCGCACCGGCTGCGAGCGACGCCCAAGAGGCGCGGCCGCGAACGCTCGAGGTTGCGAAGCGAGAACCGACGGTCAGGGGCATTGCTGCTCCGCGTGTCGCCAGCATCGATGTCAGACCGCTGTGCGAACTCACCACGGACCGACGCGGACGGCTGAACCCGATGGTCACAGCTGTCGCCGTCACCAACGTGGTGATGGCTGCGGTGCCGGCGAGCAAGACAGACCAGTCCATGCGGTTGCCCGGGTCTGGCTCGAACAAGCTGAGCAGGCCGATCGGGAAGAAGCCGGTGATGGCATACGCCACCACCCCGGCGATGGGGGTGGCGATACCGACAGCGACCAAACCCTCGATGCTGCGTTCGGCTGCGAGATCACCGTGTCTCCATCCGAGAGCAAGCATCGACTGACGCTCCGAGTCCTCGATGCGCAGTGTGCGGGCGACCACCTGTGCGATGACCACCCCTGCCGCAAGGATTGTCAGCGCAGTGACGAACCACAGCGCGTTGGTCTGGAAGGCCACGGCACGCCGGGCGCTACTACTGACGATGCGGGTCGTCACGGCGTAGGCGTCGCTGCCGCCCTCCATCTGCCGGGCCGAGTCCATGATCGCCGCCGGGTCGAGGCCATCGCGAAGGTGAACTCCGATCAACGACTGCACCACACCGACATCCGAGTGCACGTCGAGGAACGCCGGAGAAAAGACGAATTGCTGCGACGGTTCGTCGAAGTCGGAAGGTGACTCCGTAACACCGACCAGGGTTGCGGAAAGGGTTGGTCCCTCCGGATCCGACGCAGGGTCGAATTCGTCCGCCACCTGGGCCTGGCTGAAGGACCGCACCGGGAATACATCGCCGACGCGCGTTCCGTACTTGTCGCGCAGCGAGTTCCACAGCTGCCTGTTGACGACGAACTCGTCGGGGTTCGTGGGGTCCGGAAACCTTCCGGTGACCAGCCTGGCCCCCACGGCATCCGCGTCGCCCGCGAAAGGGTTTGGTTCGAAGATGAGCGAGCCGTCCGTCGGCGCGACGAGGAACGCCGTGACGAACACCAAGCTCTGCATCGACTCCACCCCTGGGAGCTGTGCGATCTGGTTCTTCAGAGATTGCCCGCTCTGCTGTGTGATCGTCAGATCCGGGTCACCGCCGAAGATGGTCGTGTAGCGATCGGGTGCCGAGGCCGTTCGAACCGTTCCTGCTGCGATTCCAGTTGCCACGCCACCCAGCAGGCCGATGACTGCTCCCGCAAGCACCACTTTGAGCAAGTTCCGGCGGGTCCATATCCGCACCCGCATCCAAATTGCCAGCATCACAGAACCGTATGCCCACGAGCGATCGGAGAAAATGAAGCTGGCCACACTCGTCGTGGCGGAGATCACCCCGAACTGCGCCAGCGCAGCGCGACTGCTGTCGTCCTCGACGTCCGACATGTCATCTTCTGACCTACGCGATCGAGTCCTGGGAGCCCGGTATTGCAAGTGGCTCAGGCGTATAGATCATCCAATCTGCGTCGCTGGCCGGGACGGCCTGAGCGATGATGCTCGTTGGTCCCTGGCTGGAGACACCTTTTCCCCAGGTGAAAATTGACACGTGACTGACTTCTTGCGTTGCCCTGCGACGATTGCACGGGCCAGCGCTCAAGTCTTCCGCCTGTCACCGGTCTGCGACCCGTACTCATGCGTGCACACCGCTGTCGGTGACGGCTTGAAACTGAGCAGTCCTGCCGGTCAAAAAGTGAGCACTCGATGATTGGACTGTGATCCCTTTGGAGAATCGAAACAACCACCGACCGCACCCACCGCGGCGGCGCCGAAGCATGGTTCGCCGACCAGTAAGGCGGACTCGACTCACTTGCCGTCACCGACACCAACCACGGCGACGCCGACGCCGACGTCGACGTCGACGTCGACGTTTCAGCATCATGCCAACAACTTCGTCACCGCGCCGGACTGCTCGGCAACGACGTTGGCCAGGGCGCTGACCGCAACACACTCCGCATTGGGCCGCCATCACGGCCGACTTCGATGAGTGCGTGACCAGTCGGCCTGGTCACCGAAGTCCCGGGTGTGGCAGGCGCCGTGACACGCCCACGGCACCGCTGCAAACGTCACGCCGTCATCACACCAAGAACCATCGCCGCCTCCCTCTACGTCGCCATGACCCGGGGCGAATCACCAAACACTCCCACGTCATAACCGACAGCCACGACCACGACGAACTCCAACTCTCGCTGAATTCTTCGTCGGTGAACGCGACCCATCGACCCGCATCGGACCTGAACCGGTCGGTCGCACCGATCGCTGAACTCACTGGTCCTCGACGCGCCGAACGCGTCGAGCCTGATAGCAAGACGCCAGTTCGCCCTGACGCTGGCGAGAGCCTGACCCGTCTGGGAAGATCAACTACGAGCGAGGCTCCAGATGGCACATCACCGGCACGGTATGCGCGTCCGTGGGCGCAATGTTCCGACCGCGACCAGCGCGATAGTGCTCATCTCCGAACGGGCGAGAACCGACAGGCTGCGGAGCCGCGTGCTGCTACTTGCCGGTGGGGTTTCGGGGCTTAGGTTGTGGTCGTGACGGCGTGGACCCGGGAAGAGTTGACCTACGAGACGATGGTTCGCCAGGGCCTGTCGTCGCGCCGACCTGTTGGGGTGGCTGACGCCGTGCGATCAGTGCTGGCGTTGCAGGCCCAGGAACCGGCGGCGCCGTATCTGGCGCTGTGGAATCGCATCGAGGGCTTCGACGCTAATGATCTCGACCGGGCGTTGGCTGACGGTGCGGTCGTGAAGGCGTCACTGTTCCGGTTCACGTTGCACGCCGTTGACGCAGGCGATCTTCCGTGGGTGAGGGCCGCGATGAAGAGTCGCGTGCGCGACGCCGGATACCACGACGTCCTCGACGACATCGGGCTCACTGCGGAGCGGGTCGACGACATCCTCGAGCGGCTGTCGACGGTGATGGCCGAACCGCACGACAGCGCCAACATCGAAGAGGTGCTCTCCGAGTTCGTTCCCGAGGCCGGCGACCCGGCCCGACTCTGGTCGGTGCTGCGCGTTGTCGGCGCCTTCCGGAATGCGCCGACGACCGACCCCTGGTCGTTCGGCCGACGCCCGGCCTTCCTGCCGTGCACGGTTGCCGCCGATGACGAACTCGCCGCAACCGCAGAGCTCGTGCGTCGCTACCTCACGGCGTTCGGGCCGGCGACGGTCGCCGACCTGTCCCAGTTCACGATCCTCAAGCGGTCGGCCCTCCGGGAGGTCGTCGAGTCGATGGCCGACCTCGTCGCCGTCGCCGGAGCGGACGGAGCGCAGCTTCTCGATGTGAACGGTGGCGGTCCCCGACCGGAAGCCGAAATGGCAACGCTCCCGCCGCGGCTGCTGGGGATGTGGGACAGCGTGCTGCTCGCGTATGCGGATCGTTCCCGCTTGATCCCTGACGAGCACCGTGCGCACGTCATCCGGCGAAACGGCGATGTCCTCCCGACCGTCCTGGTCGAGGGTCTCGTCCGGGGTGTCTGGCGGGCTTCGACCGACGCGATCGAAATCCGAGCGCTGGAACCGCTGGACGATGCCACCCTGGACGGTCTGGAGTGCGAGGCGCGTGACCTGCGACGACTCCTGGCCGACCGGGAGCCCGCCGTGTTCTCCCGAGTCGGGCGGTGGTGGGACCGCCTGCCCGACGGTCCGACGATCACGATCAGGTCCTGAACGCGGATAAGTCCGGGGCGCCTCGTCGGCGTCCACCATGTCGCGAAGCTACGGCAACAGCCGAAGGAGCTGACGACCTCTCGCGCTGAACCCGCTCGGAAACGTTCAACGAACAACCGACCGCAGCGCGCACATAGCCGGATGGGAGGATCTACATAGGTGCGCTGAGCTTGTGTCCCGCTCGATCACCGTTGGGCGTGGTGCGTAGGTTTGAATCGGCCGGGAAATTGCGTCAGGTCAGGGTTGGTGTTTGAGCTGTCGCTTCCTGGTGGTGGCGAT
>Ga0105047_10017131_pt1 | contig 11313 bp, 13 predicted proteins | sample MAT04_FD_78384 | JGI IMG/M metagenome (GOLD analysis project Ga0105047, IMG submission 78384) | Freshwater microbial communities from Lake Fryxell liftoff mats and glacier meltwater in Antarctica - MAT-04 (megahit assembly) | ecosystem: Environmental > Aquatic > Freshwater > Ice > Liftoff... | reverse complement strand
GGTGGTGCAGCAGGCGCTGGCGCTGGGCCGGGACAGCGTGTTCTTCGAAAGCCCGTCCTCGAACGCGCTCGTTTCTACGGACTATTTCCGCTGCGGGCCCCTCTGGTACTTGAAGACCCTTCGCGTCATGATGGGCTACCCCACGGAGCAAAAGATTCCGGGGGTGTCTGCCCCGGTCCTCGTAGTGCGCGGTGCCAACGACCCTGTGGCCACTTCTGACTGGTGCCGTCGGCTGGCCGCGCACGCAGCCCAGGGCCAACTGCTCGAAATAGAAGGCGCCGGCCACGTGGTGCAGCACGTCCGCTCCGTGGAAGTGGCGGAAGCCATCCTGGACTTCGCCGGGTCCCGCCGGACGGCCGGAGAGGCTCCCCAGGGGCGCCCAGTGTGAGCGGGGCCCTGCAGGTCGCCCGGTGGTGGGTTCAGGACTACCTCTACGCCGCGGGCCGGCAGATCCTCAGTGCTGCGTCCCGGGCCAGGCCTGAGGATTTCCTTGACGGGACCGCACGGCCCGTGGTGGTAATTCCCGGGGTGTACGAGGATTGGCGCTTTATGCTGCCGCTGGTTAAACGGCTTCATGAGGCCGGCCACCCGGTGCACGTGCTGACCCTGCTGCACCGGAACCGGCTCGCGGTGCCCAAAGCTGCGGACCTGATTGCCGGATACATCCGGGACCGTGACCTCACGGACGCGATGATCGTCGCCCACAGCAAAGGCGGCCTGATCGGTAAATTTGTGATGTTGCAGCTGGATCCGGAACGCCGGATCGCCGGTATGGTGGCGGTCTGCTCGCCGTTCTCCGGCTCACGCTATGCCTCGTTCATGCTCCTGCCGAGCCTGCGCGCTTTCTCGCCACGGAATGCCGTGACCATGCAGCTCTCCCGTGAAGAACGAGTCAACAAGCGCATCACCTCGGTCTACGGGCTCTTTGACCCGCATATCCCAGAGGGGAGCATGCTCCCCGGCGCCCGGAATATCCAGCTCGACACTGCCGGGCACTTCCGGATCCTGGGCCACGAGGACACGATCCGCACCATCCTGGACGTGACCGCCGCGACGCCGGCCCCTGCCCCGCACCCCGCCGAGCCCACAGCCTAGCCCTCGAAGTGCGTGCCGGCGGTCCGGCCCGGAATCCGCAACGCCAGGCCAGCCGCGGCGGGATGTGGCGCCCGGTTCCGGGTGCCGGCAGTCACCGCGGGGGACGAAGCGGGGGCGCCGGCGAATCCGGGCATTAAGGCCCTCACATCCCAGTGCCTCCTGACAGATAGTGGGAGAAGCGGCCAACTGCTCAATTTCCCAGCCTGCGGAGCGCACGCCTGGATGAGGTCACGGCCGACATTCCGATTGGAAAGCCATGCCGATGAGCATTTTCGAAGACAGGGTCGACGCCGGCCGGCAACTGGGAAGGCGGCTCGCGGACTTGCGGGGTCAGGACGTCGTGGTTCTGGGCTTGCCCCGCGGCGGCGTCCCCGTGGCCTTCGAAGTCGCCGCCGCCCTTGACGCGCCGCTGGACGTGATCGTGGTGCGGAAGCTGGGCCTTCCCTACCAGCCGGAGCTTGCCATGGGAGCGATCGGGGAGGGCGGTGCCCGCGTGCTGGAAGAACACGTGCTGGCCCATGCCCGCGTCAGTGAAGCAGAGCTGCAGGCCGTCGAAGACCACGAACGTGCCGTGCTGGAAGACAGGGTGGTCCGCTTCCGGAAGGGCCGGACCCGGCAGGACCTCACCGGACGCATTGCCGTCATTGTCGACGACGGGATCGCCACCGGATCCACCGCCCGGGTCGCCTGCCGGATCGCCCGGAAGCTCGGTGCCGCGAGGGTTATCCTGGCCGTTCCGGTCGCCCCGGCCGACACCCTGGCGAGCCTGACCGAGCCCGACGAAGTGGTCTGCCTCGCCACCCCGCACCAGTTCTCCGCGGTCGGCTACCACTACCGCGATTTCTCGCCCACCGAAGACGATGAGGTCGTGCAGTTGCTCGACGCTGCGGCCAAGCGCCTGCAGGACTCGCAGACGGTGTCCCGGACACCGGCCATGGCCAGCATGCGGGACGCCGCGGATTTCGATGAGGAAGTCGAGATCCCGTCGCGGGGAATCCGGCTGCAGGGCCAGCTGCACCTGCCGGTCCCGGCGCGGGCCGTGGTGCTTTTCGCGCACGGTAGCGGCAGCAGCCGGCACAGCCCGCGGAACCGGTATGTGGCCGGGGTGCTCCAGCAGGCCGGTCTCGGCACCCTGCTGCTGGACCTGCTGACACCGGCGGAGGAGCGAAACCGTGCCAACGTCTTCGACATCGAACTGCTGGCCCGCCGGCTGTCCGCTGCCACTGACTGGCTCGCCACCCGGCAGGCCACGGCCGCCTGCACGATCGGCTATTTCGGGGCCAGCACCGGTGCCGGCGCCGCGCTCTGGGCCGCCTCCGAACCGACCGCCAGGATCGACGCCGTCGTCTCCCGCGGCGGACGCCCCGATCTGGCCGGCCCCAGGCTGTCCGCCGTCCGTGCGCCCACCCTCCTTATCGTGGGCAGCTACGACCACGAGGTGCTGGAGCTCAACCGCAAGGCGAAGTCCATGATGCGCTGCCCCAACCAGTTGGCCGTCGTCCAGGGTGCCACGCATCTCTTCGAAGAACCGGGTACGCTGGCGGCGGCTGCCATTCTCGCCAGGGACTGGTTTGTCGACTACCTTCTGCCGGCCAAAACCACTCCAGGAGCAACAACATGAGCTACACCTACACCGCCGTCGTCCCGCTGAGCTGGCAGGACGCCGTCGAAAAGACGCGTGCGGCCCTCGCCACCCAGGGCTTCGGGATACTCTCGGAAATCGATGTGCGCGCCACCTTCGCCGGCAAACTCGGCAAGGACGCCGCGGAAGCACTGGGGGACTACGTCATCCTGGGTGCCTGCAACCCGATGCTCGCCAGCCGGGCCCTCGCCGCCGAGCCGGAAATGGGCGCGCTCCTGCCGTGCAATGTGGTGGTGCGCCGCGGGCCGGGAGCGACAGCAACGACGGTCCATGCCATCGACCCGCAAACCATGGTGCAGCTCAGCGGGACCCCCGAGGTCCGCGAAGTTGCGGACGACGCCGGCACACGCCTGCGGGCGGCCATGGCCGAACTGGCAGGGGACGCCTGATCCGTCAGGCGCCGTGCACGTTGTGGTGGCTGCCGGTGCGGTGGCGGTAGGCGTAGACCAGTAGCGCCACGCCGGCGAACACCAGGAGCGCCGGGACGAAGAACTCGCTCGCGGTGAGCAGTGCCGTGGACTGCAGGGCGAAGATCAGCCCCATCACGGCCAGGACCGCGGCCGGAATCAGGGGCCACTTCATTCTGGCCGGTTCCGTATCCCCTGGCTGGCCGGGGACGCCGGCGGGCTGGGCGGGGCGGTGTTCGGGCCGGACGGGAACCAGGGAAAGCGCCGCGAACGTGGCAGCCAGACCCAGGAAAAGGACAGCGGGAACAGACATGCCTTCCCAGGCTGGCGGGAGGGCCACCACAAGGGCCAGGGTCAGCATCACCCCGCAGGGGATCAGCGCCCACCAGTTGGACCGTTCGCGCACATAGACCGCGCCGAAGCCTGCGCCCATGAACAGGAACAGGAGGGCCCCGGCCCAGTAGGCCGCCGGGCCCGGCCAGAGCTGGGTGATCAGGATGACCGCCGCCAGGCCCAGGAACACCGAGCCGGGGATGGCGGCCCACCAGTTGTCGCGGCTGCGGACGAACAGGACCACAAAAGCGGTCCCGGCGGCAACGAAAATCAACGGCCATACGAGGGCCGCGCTGTCCACGATCCCGAGCAGATCCAGCAGCAACAGGACACCGGCCGCCATCAATGCCATGCCGGCGATGATGCTGGTTTTTTCCGATTTCACCGTTTGCCTCCCGGAACCTGGCGGGCGGCCGCACACCGGCCCCGAACCTTCAGGCTATTCCCGCGCGGGCAGCCGGCGTAGGGCACAAGGTCATGGAGGCCGCCGGCCTCCAGCTACCGGTCGCGGCCTTCCGCCCGGGATTTGATGCCCAGGAGCATGCGGCGTTCCATGATGAACTGCAGGGGTTCCAGCACCGGCCGGAGGACCAGCCCCACGGCCAGCGGGGAATAGTCGTAGCGCGTTCGGGACAGCAGCCTCGTGCTGTGTTCATGGACAGGCTGGAGCACAAACGTCCAGCCGAGCTCCACCCGAGGCCCCGCGGCGGCGCCGCCGGAGGGCCTGATCATCCCGGTCCGGGGATCCATCGTGCCGCCGAGACCCAGCACGGATCCGGCCTTCAGGCGCCGGACCGGAATCCCCACGTCCGGACCCAGCGGGACGAAACCGCCGACGTCGAGCTGCTGGTATTCGGGAAGGATCCGGTCTGCGCTGTGCATGCCGAGGCCCGCGGCGTTCTCCAGCAGGTCGTAGCTGTACATCCCCCCGCGTCCGGCCCCCAGCTGGACCAGCCAGGGCCAGACGCTCGCGGCCGGCGCGTTGATGGTGACGGCCCGTGTGCTCTGCATCCGGGGCGTTCGCACGAGCTCGTCGCCCGGTAGCGGGGCAGCGGTCTCCTGGGCGGTCGCACCCCAGTGCAGCATCCGGGGACGGACGGCGAGGACGTAGCCGGCGGCGACCGCTGCCGCCGCCAGGGCAGCCAGCGGTCCGCGGAGCCGGAGGGAGGCAGGGGCCTGGCTCATCGGATGCGGCTTTCTACTCGCGTTTGCCGGCGGCGCCAATGCGCGCTGGCGGACGGGACAAGGAATGCCAGCGCGGGGACACTCCACAGCCAGTATCCCCAGCCGAACAGCATGAGCCCCAGATGGAAGGCGATCACGCCGGCCCAGCCAATTGTGGCCCAGGACCCGCCGAGGAGCAGCAGGAGGCCGAGGGCAACCTGGCCCAGGGACAGGGCCAGGCCCCAGACGTATGGATTGGCCATGAAGACGTCCTGCCAGGCGGAGGTGATGACGGGCAGCAGGGCCTCGTCGGCGAAGTTCCGGTAGAACTCCGGGCCGGCGGCCACGATGCCGAGGTGGATCCCGCCGGTGAAGAGGAAGAAGCCGCCCACGATCCTTCCCGGCCGTCCGGTGCGCTCCGCGCGCCGGATCCGCTCTGCAGTGTGCAGCTGTGCCATGGCTGCTACTTCCCCGGGCCGGAGCCCGGACCTGGACCCGCGCCCGCGCCCCCGCCCGCGCCGGGAACGGCGTCGTCGTCCGCATGCGCTGTGCGGGGCAGGGGGGTCCGGTTGCGGCGGGCCGCTCCGCTGCCGGGATTCAGGGCCAGCTTCCAGAGGTGCAGCCCGCCCAGCACCAGGAAGAAGGCCGAGAGCAGTACCGAGGACCACAGGGACAACACGGACACCGGAACGTCGAAAAGCGGCTTGAACAGTTCGCCCAGCGCCAGGGAAAAGATCAGCGTGAAGCCGAGCAGATACAGCGCGGGCATAAACACCAGCCCGGGCCAGCGGCCCCGGAACGTCAGGACGGCGAGGATGAGGAACGCCGGCATGATGAAACACAGGTCAAGGACGAAGACGGAGTAGAGCGAATCGATTTGATCGCCGGTGCGCATCAGCGGCAGCAGCATGGCTATCCACAGCGGATAAAAGATGAGCGGCTGCAGGAGTGCGCCGGAGGCGGACAAAACCCGGATGCCCTGTTGCAGCCGCGCGCGCCTCGGTCCGTCCGCCCGGAGCACCAGGGCCGTGTAAACCATCCCCCAGAAGGACAGGGCAAAGACGGCCAGGTAGACGAGGTAGAAGCCGTTGTATGTCCGCTCGATGGAGTAGATGCCGTAGGCGTAAAACAGGTAGCCCAGGATTCCCAGCGCCACGATCTGCACCTTGGCCCGCCCCCGCCGGTCGGCGAAGGCCAGGACCGGCAGGGCAACGCCGGCGACGGCGGACATCAGGTCCTGGGACACGGCGCCGGGCAGGAGCTCCGGTGCCACAACGCCCCGGTAGATCTCCGGGGACAGCAGCCCCGTCACCGCAGCGGGAAGGGTCAGCACACCGGTGAGGGTCCAGAGGGCCCGCACCGGCCACCGGCTGCGGTTCATTCCCTCGCCCGGCGTCGATCCTCGTCGTCGCCGACCACCAGTACCGGGCAGCGGGCATGGGCCGCGCAGGCGCCGCTGACCGATCCCATGATCTGTGCGAGGAAGCCGCCACGGCCGCGCCGGCCGACCACCAGGAGCTGGGCGTCCCGGCTCTCGGACACCAGGACCTTGGCCGGCGGGCCGAACTTCACGGTCCGGGTCAGGCCTGCCGGGACATCGCTGCCGAAGGCACGCTCCAGGGACTCGTCGACGAGACGTTTGGCCGTCTCTTCGAGCTGGGTGGTGGTGGGGGAGCTCTCTTCGGGCAGGTGCGAGGCCAGGAATCGGTCCGAGGTGCCCAGACAGGTGATGACTTCCAGCGGCGCGTCGAGGCTACGAGCCATGCGCCCGGCGAGCCGGAGCGCCTTCGTCGAGAAATCCGAACCGTCCACGCCCACGACTATCCGCTGTTCAGCGTTCATGGCCCCAGCCTGACCGGTGCGCCCGGCCGCGCCTAGGGCCAAAAGTCACGCCCGGAGTCGACCGCAGCCGAAAGGGAGCCCTGCCCCGGGGGCTTCCGGTGCCGCGGCCGGGCCCGCCAGGGGGTGTGCACAGTCCCCGGCCCCCTCTAGGGTGGAACAAACCACACCGTCCCACGATGCGAGGAGTACCGATGAGAGTTGCTGTTACCGGAGGAAGCGGAAAGCTGGGCCGGAGCGTCGTCCGGCGGTTGAGCGAGGACGGGCACGAGGTCATCAACCTGGACCGCACCGGCACGCGCGGACGCGGCTTCACTGAGGTGGACCTGCGCGACTACGGCCAGGTGGTCGACGTGCTCCTGGGCCTTGAGGACCGGCACACGGGGTTCGACGCGGTGGTGCACCTCGCCGCGATCCCGGCACCCGGCCACGCCCCGGACGCCGCAACCTTCGAGAACAACATGCAGGCCACCTACAACGTGTTCCAGGCAGCCCGCCGCGCCGGGATCAAGAAGATTGTCTACGCCTCCAGCGAGACGGTGCTGGGACTGCCCTTCGACGTCGATCCTCCCTACATCCCGGTGGACGAGGAATACCCGGCCCGGCCGGAAAGCACCTACTCCCTGGTGAAGCACCTCGAGGAACAGATGGCGGTCCAGCTCACCCGCTGGGACCCGGAGCTGAGCATCACCGGCCTGCGCTTCTCCAACGTGATGGACCCGGAGGACTATGAGGAGTTCCCCGGCTTCGATGCCGACGCCAGGCTCCGCAAGTGGAACCTCTGGGGCTACATCGACAGCCGGGACGGCGCGCAGGCCGTGGCCCGCGCCCTCGAGCACGGCACCCCGGGGTTCGAGGCATTCATCATCGCCAACGCGGACACGGTGATGAGCCGCTCCAGCGCGAGCCTCGCCGCGGAGGTGTTCCCCAACGCGCCTGTGGTCAAGGAACTCGGAGAGCACGAAACCCTGCTCTCGATCGACAAGGCCAAACGGCTGCTGGGATACGCGCCCGAGCACAGCTGGCGGACTTACCACCCGCTGCGCACCACTCCCACCGAAGACTGACGAGGCGTCCCATGCAATACCGCACCCTGGGCACCAGCGGCGCCGTCGTCTCGAGCTACGCGCTGGGCACCATGACCTTCGGCGCCGAAGCCACCGAGGAACAATCCCACGCAATCCTGGATGACTACCTCGCGGCGGGCGGCAACTTCATCGACACCGCCGATGTCTACGCCGCAGGGGTCTCGGAGGAGATCATCGGCCGCTGGCTCGCCGCGCGACCGGAGGTCCGGGACCGCGTGGTGCTCGCCACCAAGGGCCGATTCCCGACCGGCACGGCCCCTAACGACGTCGGCACCTCCCGCCGGCACCTGACCCGCGCGCTGGATGATTCGCTGCGCCGCCTCGGCGTGGAGCAGATCGACCTGTACCAGCTGCATGCCTGGGATCCGATCACGCCGCTGGAGGAATCCCTGCGGTTCCTGCATGACGCGGTCTGCAGCGGGAAGATCGCCTACTACGGCTTCTCGAATTTCCTGGGCTGGCAGCTGACAAAGGCCGTCCACATGGCCCGTGCCCACGGCTGGAGCGGACCCGTGACGCTGCAGCCGCAGTACAGCCTGCTGGTCCGCGAGATCGAGTCCGAGATTGTTCCGGCCTCGCTCGACGCCGGGATCGGGTTGCTGCCCTGGTCGCCGCTGGGCGGGGGCTGGCTCTCCGGGAAATACAAGCGGGACCAGCCGCCCGCCGGTGCCACCCGGCTGGGCGAAAACCCGAAGCGCGGTATGGAGGCGTGGAAAGCCAGGAACGCGAACCCGCGCACCTGGGAGATCGTGGAGGCGGTGCATGAGATCGCCGGGCGGCACGAGGCAAGCGCCGCCCAGGTGTCCCTGGCCTGGCTGGCGGAACAGCCGGCCGTGACCTCGGTGATCCTGGGTGTCCGCAGCACGGAACAGCTCGCCGACAACCTCGCTGTCGCGGACCTCCTGCTGACCGAGGGGGAGCTGCTGCGGCTGAGTGAGGTGAGCCGGCCGCACGTCGGGGTCTACCCGTACGGGCCGCAGGCCCAGGAGCAGCGGAGCCGGAAGATCACCGGCGGCCGCTAAAAAAGCAACGCGGGGTCACGTCGCGCCTATCCCACCGCCGTGGATGGGCTCGAGGTGACCCCGCGTTGTATGTCGTTGGCGGGGGTGGCGGGCCGCTGGTGACGGGACCAGATGTCGCCCATCTCCTCGGTGGACTGCTCCACGATCCGGCTCATCGCCGCGTGCGCCGCGTTCACCTCGCCGCGCTGGATAGCGCTGGCCACATCCACGTGCAGCTGCAGTGCCTCATGGTCCGGCAGGTGCGGCATCAGGCCGTGCTCGGTGCGCCCGGTCAGGACCTCGGCGACGAGGTTGTGCAGCTGCGCGAACATGGGATTCCCGGAGGCCTTGAGCACTGCGGCGTGGAACTGGATATCCAGCCGGAGGAATTCGTCGTGCTCCCCGCGCTGGCCTGCCGCCCAGAGCCGCGCGGCCTGGGAGACCAGATCGCTGCCGGCGCCCCAGGAAGCGCGCCCGGCGGCGAGGCGGGCGGCCTGCGGTTCGATCGCGCCGCGGAGTTCGTTGAGTGCCTGCAACTGCTCCAGCCGCTTGGAGGAGGCGAGTCGCCAGCGGATCACCTGCGGATCGTAGGCGTTCCAGGACTCCTCCGGCTGCACTACCGTGCCCAGCCGGCGCCGCGATTCCAGCATGCCTTTGGAGGAGAGCACCCGGGTGGCTTCCCGGACCACAGAACGGGACACCCGGTGTTGCGCCTCCAGTTCGTCCAGGCGCAGGATCGAGTGCGGCGCCAGGGTCCCCTCGGCAATGGAGAGTCCCAGGTTCTGGACAAGCACGGAATGCAGGTCAGCCACAGACTCCGCCTTTGGGGTTTTCATAAATAAATCATACGTGTGCGGCGCAAGGGGTTGTTTAAGTCTGCTTTATTTATCTAAGATCGCTTCCAGAGCAGATGTAAAGCGCATTTGCAGCCGGCTGGACAGTGCGCCCAGCCGCTCAAAGAACCAAGGGAGTCGTAATGAAGCGACGTTCGATCATGCAGTACGCGGCCGCCGCCGCGGTCCTGTCGCTGGGCCTCACCGCCTGCGGTGGCGCCAGCGGCAGCAGCGATGCCAAAGCCGCCGGCACCGTCCGGGTCACCCTCGCGAACCACGTCTGGACCGAAGGCATCAAGGCAGCCATTCCGGAATTCGAGAAGTCCAGCGGCCTCAAGGTTGAACTGACCCAGCTCGGCGAAGACCAGCTCTCGGACCAGTACAACGTCAAGCTCAACGCCGGCAGCGACGAGATCGACGTCATGATGTACCGCCCGCTGCAGGAAGGCAAGGCGTTCGCCAAGAACGGCTACCTCGCCGACCTGACGTCCAAGGTGTCCTCGGATTCCGGCTGGGACTGGAAGGACTACCAGGAGGGCCCGGTCAAGGCCACCACCGCTGACGGCAAGGTGGTCGGCGTCCCGATCATCACCGAACGCGAAGTTCTCTACTACCGCAAGGACCTGCTGAAGGCCGCCGGCCTCGAGGTTCCCACAACCATGGAAGAGCTCGAAGCGGCTGCCAAGGCCATCAAGGCTTCCTCGCCGGACACCGCAGGCTTTGTGGCCCGCACCGGCAAGTCCGCCGCCGTCACCCAGTTCTCCAGCTTCCTGTTCAGCTTCGGCGGTGACTTCACGGACGCCGACGGCAAGTCCGCCGTCAACTCCGACGCCGCCAAGGAGGCCTACGCGTACTACGGCGGCCTGATCCGGAACTACGGTCCGGCCAACGTCAGCACCGACATGAGCTGGCCCGAGGCGATGGCAATCTTTACCCAGGGCAAGGCTGCCTTCTACACCGAGGCCGACTCGCTCTACAAGAACGCCACCGACCCGGCCAAGTCCAAGGTCGCCGAGACGGTCGGCTTCGCCGCATTGCCCGCCGGCCCGGCCGGATCCAAGCCGTACAACATCCCGTCGTGGGGCCTTGCCGTCAACGAGGCCTCGGGCAACCAGGACAACGCCTGGAAGTTCATTCAGTGGGCCACCAGCAAGGAACGCACCCTGGAAGCCCAGAAGGCCGGTGTCCCCGGACCCCGCGCCTCCGTCTGGTCTGACCCCGCCGGGACCTCCACCTACCCGGCGGACCTGGCAGAGGCCATTGCCGCTAGCGCCAAGAACGGCGTCGGCCACGACCGTCCCGAGGTTGTCACGGTCGGCAAGGCCCGCGAAATCGTGGGTGCCCCGATCGTTGCGACCATCACCGGCGAAGACGCTTCCGCCGCCGCCGACACGGCCCACGAGGCATTCCAGAAGTTCCTGGACAGCGAAAAGAAGTAACGCACCCGGCGCACCATGCGCCAGCGTCCTCAACCGCCCGGGCGGGGCTGCGGCCCAGCCGCCGCCCCGCCCGGGCAGCTCTCACTTCACCCCCGACTCCTTAGGTGAACCATGTCTGTCTTGACCCCTCCCCGCAGCGCGCAATCCGGGCCGCCGTCCGGCCGCAGCGCCCCGGGCGCCCGTGAGAACTTCTCCGCCTGGGCCAACCGGCACCGCAAGTGGCTGTTCGCCGCCCCCGCGATGATCTTCGTGGGCGTACTGATCGTCTTCCCGCTGGCCTGGACCCTTTACCTGAGCCTGACCGATTCGCAGGGCTCCGTCCGGGCCGCCTCCGAGTTCGTCGGCCTGGAAAACTACCTCACGGTCCTGTCCGATGGGGAACGCTTCTGGCCCGCCGTCGGACGCACGCTGACCTTCACCGGCGTCGCGCTTGTCTGCGAGGTCGTGCTGGGCATGTGCATCGCGCTGCTGC
>Ga0105047_10017130_pt1 | contig 11313 bp, 10 predicted proteins | sample MAT04_FD_78384 | JGI IMG/M metagenome (GOLD analysis project Ga0105047, IMG submission 78384) | Freshwater microbial communities from Lake Fryxell liftoff mats and glacier meltwater in Antarctica - MAT-04 (megahit assembly) | ecosystem: Environmental > Aquatic > Freshwater > Ice > Liftoff... | reverse complement strand
AGCGGCACGAGGCCGCAGACGCGGCATAGGTCCTCACACGCGACATGTTCCATCCGTCACATAATGGAACATCTCGTGGAACAAATCGAACGACGCCACGGCGAACCCGCGCCAGAACGGGCGTGAGCGGCGGTGCAAGGCGCATGGCCCGTGCCGTGCAGAGAGCTGCGTGATGGAGAACCCCATGCTCGATCGCCAGCAGACCATTGCAAACGTCGTCCTCGAACACTCGGAGTGCGCCCAGATCTTTCAGCGCCACCGCATCGACTTCTGCTGCCGCGGAGACCTCAGCATCGAGGCCGCCGCAACGGCCAAGAGGGTCGACGTCGACGCTCTCCTCGACGAGCTCTCCCGCGCGATCGCCGAGCGGCACGGCGACCCGCAGGAAGATCCGCGCGCGCTGACGACGCCCGGGCTCGTCGCGCACATCGTCGACAAGCACCACGAGTATCTGCGCAAGGCGCTGCCGTTCGTGCAGATGCTCGCGGCAAAAGTGAGCCGGGTGCACGGCGAGCACAATCCGAAGCTGCGCGACCTGCAGGCCGCCGTCGGGGATCTCGCGGCGACGCTCGTGCCGCACCTCGACGAGGAGGAGAACTCGCTGTTTCCGGCGCTCACTGCGAAGGAGCCGGATCTCGCTGCGGCCGCTGTGCACTTCGCGTCGATGGTGGACGAGCACCTCGCCGTCGCGACGCTCCTCGAGCGCGTTCGCGCGGCGAGCGACGACTTCGCGCTGCCCAGCTGGGCATGCAACAGCTACCGCACTCTCTTCGCGGAACTCGAGCAGGTCGAGGGCGATGTGTTCACGCACGTGCACCTCGAGAACCACGTGCTCAAGCCGCGCTTCGCAGTCGCGTGAGTCTTAGATGACCGACGGAGCGCCACCGCGAGTTCCGCCCGTGAGCGACGCGGGCTCGGGATCGAAGGCGCTTCACGCGCGCGTCCTCGAGACGCTGGCGGAGGTGATCGACCCCGAGCTCGGCATGAACGTGGTGGAGCTCGGGCTCGTGTACGGCGTCGACGTCGAGGCTGGCCGCGTGCACGTGCGGCTCACGATGACGACGCCCGCCTGCCCGCTCGGCGAGCAGATCATGCGCGACGCGGAAGAGAGAGTCCTGGCCGTCGCGGGCGTCGAGGACGTGGACGTCGAGCTCGTGTGGGAGCCGCCGTGGACCCCCGCGCGGATGTCGCCCTCCGCGAGGGAAGCCCTCGGATGGAGTCTGTGATCGACGCCGCGGCCGCGCGGGATGCGAGCGCTGCGCGCACCCGTCGCGAGCTCGTCCTGCGCCGCGGGCTGCTCCTCGTGGTCGCGACGACGCTGCTCACCGGCGTCTTCGCCGGTCTCGCGCGTCTGGGCATCGTCTTCGCGTGGGGACCGGCGTACGCGCTCGATCACGGCCCGCTGCTCGTGCTCGGCGCGTTCGGCACGGTCATCGCGCTCGAGCGCGCGGTGGCCCTCGGTCGCGGCTGGGCGCTCGTCGCTCCAGGCATCGGCGCAGCCGCCGCGGTCGCGATGCTCGCGGGCGCTCCATGGGCGCCGTGGGCCGCGACGGCCTCCGCGCTCGCGCTCGTGGGCCTCAACGCCGCGATCGTGAGGAGACAGGCGGCCGCGTTCACCTGGCTGATGCTCCTCGGCTCCGCGGCCCTCTTCCTCGGCGACGTCGCGTGGGCGCTCGGCCGCCCGTTGTTCCAGGTGGTAACGGCGTGGCTCGCCTTCTTCGTGCTCACCATCGTCGCGGAGCGGCTCGAGCTGTCGCGCCTCGCGCCGACGCCGCGCTGGGCGAGCGTCGCGCTCGTCGTGCTCGCGTCGCTCCTCGCGCTACTCGCATGCGCGCTCGGTTTCGCGCCTGCGCCGCGCGCGCTCGGCGTCGCGATGGCGCTCGTCGCCGCGTGGCAGCTGCGCTTCGATCTCGCGCGACGCATGCTGCGCCGCCATGGCCTGCCGCGCTTCGCTGCCATCGGCGTGCTGCTCGGCGCCGCATGGCTCTTCGTGGCTGGCGTGCTCCTCGTGTTGAACGGGCTACCACCCGCTGGTCCGCTCTACGACGCAGCGCTGCACTGCGTGTTCGTCGGCTACGTGCTCTCGGTGGTCTTCGCCCACGCGCCGATCATCTTGCCGGCGGTCGCCCGCATCGACGTCCCCTTCAGCCGCGTGCTCTACGTGCCACTCGCGGTGCTCCACCTCAGCCTCGCAGCGCGCGTCGCTGGCGACCTGTTCGCGGAGGCGCTCCTCCGTCGTGTCGGCGGGATCGCGAGCGCAGTCGCCCTCGCACTCTTCGCGGCCGCCTTGATCTACGCGCGCATCGCGCGCCGAATCGCCGACTAGGAGTGCGCTCGGAAATGCGTCGCGGCGCCTCTCGGGCGGGACGCAGCCGTCCGCGGCCTTTTGACGCAGCGCATGACGAGGATCATCGCCATCTTCGCGAGGGCGAGTACATGCGCCGCAGCGGAGGTGTCCATGAACCATGACTCGTTCCCCAAGAAGGCGGCCGCTCTCGCAGCGGCCGCGACGCTGTGTTTCCTAGGCGCGTGTGGCCAGCCCGCTCCGGGGGCTCCTGGAGACGCTCCCACTGCCCCGACCGTCCCCACCCGACCAGCGCCCGTTGCGCGGGTCGATCAAGCGACGCTCCCGGTGATCGAGGCGCAGCTCGGTGTGCCGCCCGCCGCCGCACCGGCGACTGGCCGCTCGGCGCCCGCGAAGGTGGTCGTTCACCTCGAAGTGCGTGAGGTCGAGCGCGAGATCGCCGATGGCTCGCGCTACATGTTCTGGACCTTCGGCGGCACCGTGCCTGGACCGATGGTGCGGGTGCGGCGTGGTGACTGGGTCGAGCTGCACCTGATGAATCACCCCGAGAACACGATGCCTCACAACATCGATCTGCACGCGGTGACTGGGCCGGGCGGAGGCGCAACCAGCACCTTCACCGCGCCGGGCCACCAGACGCAGTTCTCGTTCCAGGCCCTCAACGCAGGTGTCTTCATCTATCACTGCGCGACAGCGCCGGTCGGCATGCATGTCGCCAATGGCATGTACGGATTGATCGTCGTCGAGCCGGACGAGGGATATCCACCCGTCGACAAGGAGTACTACGTCGTACAGGGTGACTTCTACACGACTGGCAACTACCGCGAGCCGGGCCTGCAGCCCTTCGACCTGCGGCGCGCGATCGACGAGAATCCCTCGTACGTTGTCTTCAACGGGCGTGATGGCGCGCTCGTCGGCGAGCATGCGCTCACTGCCAATGTCGGCGAGAAAGTGCGGTTTTTCGCTGGCAACGGCGGCCCGAACCTCACCAGCTCGCTTCACGTCATCGGCGAGATCTTCGACAGCGTCTGGGCGGAGGGAGGCAGTGTCGTCTCGCACGATGTGCAAACGACTTCCGTGCCGCCAGGCGGCGCGGCGATCGTCGACTTCGCTGTCGAAGTCCCCGGCACGTACATCATCGTCGATCACGCGCTGCTCCGCGCGTTCAACAAGGGCGCAGTCGGCATGCTGCGCGTCGATGGCGATCCGGCGCCGGGCATCTACACTGGGCGCGAGGTCGACGAGGTCTATCTCGGTGGGCAAGGCCCCGCGGCGCTCGCCGCGCGCGGCGCGGGCGACGGCGGACGGTCCGCGGCCGGCGAATCGACGTTCATCGGCACCTGCGCGACTTGCCACCAGCGCAATGCCGCCGGCCTCGCCGACCTGTTCCCGCCGCTCGCTAGCTCGGACTACCTGATGGCCGACCGCACGCGCTCCATCCACATCATCCTCGCCGGCCTCGCCGGACCGATCGACGTCAATGGCCGCCGCTTCAACGGGGCCATGCCGCCGCTCGCGAACCTCACCGACCACGAGGTCGCGGACGTGCTCACCTACGTGCGCTCGCACTTCGGCAACAACGGAGACGCCATCCGCGACGAGGAGGTCGCCGCCGTGCGCGCGTCGCTGCAGCGTACCCCCACTCCTGGCGCTCATCCCTGAGCATGCGTAAGTAAAAAACATGCGTAAGTCGATCGTCGGGGCGCTGTTTTTCGCGGGGGTTGTCGCCTTTGCGATGACGACGGCGCACGCCGACGACGCTTCGCGGCCTTCGCCGCTGCGTCGGGTGGGTCGCGGCGTCTACGCCGACTTCCTCGCACGAGCGCGGCCAAGCGAGGGCGAGCCGCGTGTCCGCGTCGCCGCGTTCCATCTCGAAGACCGGCCGGTTACGCGCGCACAGTTTCTCGCGTTCGTGACCGCGACGCCTCGCTGGCAGCGCGGCAACGTGCCTGAAGTGTTGGCGGAGACTCACTACCTCGCGAGCTGGGCCGGGCCGCTCGACCCTGGCGCCGAGGCGTCGTCCCTGCCGGTGACCGAGGTGTCCTGGCACGCCGCGCGCGCGTATTGCCGGTCGCGTGGCCGCAGGCTTCCAACCGAGGCCGAGTGGGAGTGGGCCGCACGCGCCGATGCACGACGTGCCGACGCCGCGCGCGATCCTGCGTACGCGCGGCAGCTCCTCAACTGGTACGCACGTCCTCACGGCGGTCCAGCGCGCGCATCCGGCAGTGGCCAGCCGAATGTCTGGGGAGTGCGCGATCTTCACGGGCTCATCTGGGAGTGGGTCGAAGATTTCGGCGCTTCGATGGTGGCCTCCGACGATCGCGAGCGCGGCGGGCGCAATGCGCAGCTGGTCTGCGGCGCGGGTGCGCTCTCGGGCGGCGACTCGACCGCCTATGCGATCTTCATGCGCTACGCCTTTCGCTCGAGCCTTCGCGCCGATTTCACTTTGCCGACGCTCGGCTTCCGCTGCGCGTCCGATATCCCGGAGGGACCACGATGATGACCCGCTTCTCTATTCTCCTCCTCCTGTCGCTCGCGGCATGCGGCACTACACACGACGACGCGCCGCACGCTCCGCATGAGATGCCCGCCACTCCAGCGGCGCCGGCAAACCCCGCCGAGCACGCTGCCCACGCCGAGCACGCTGCCCACGCGGAGCAAGCTGCCCACGCCGAGCACGCCGAGCACGCGCACCCGGCCGCTGCGCCGGCGTCACCCGATGGCCGTTCGCTCTGGAACCTCGACGCAGACCTCACCCTCGTCGATCAGACGGGCGCGCCGTTCGCGCTCGCCTCGCTCGCGGGCAAGCCCACGCTGCTGACCTTCTTCTACAGCGGCTGCACCACCATGTGCCCGCTCATCGTGACCGATGTGAAACGCATCGAGGCGGCCGTGCCGGCGGCGCTGCGCGAGCGTGTCAACGTCGTGTTCATCACCATCGACCCCGAGCACGACACCGCCCCGCGGCTGCTCGCGGTCGCGGCCGAGCGCTCGATGCCGGCGCGGTGGCGCCTCGTGACCGGAGACGCGTCGTCGATTCGCACTGTCGCGTCCACGGTCGGCATGACCTACCGCGCGCTTCCGAGCGGCGACTTCGCGCATGCTGCTCTCTACACCGTGCTCGGCCCCGACGGCCGCGTGGTCCACCAGCTCGAGGGCACAGGCGCTTCGATCGACGAGACCGTCGCCACGCTCACCCGTCTCGCCGAGCACGATCCCTCCTGAGCGGCGCCCGCAGTCGCCCTGCTGAAGCCCCTCGCTGCTCGCCGCGGCTCGCCGCCGCGATGCGTCACTCGTCGAGCCTCGGCACGCCGAGGGCGCGCCATTCGTTCTACGCCGGGCATTGCGCGGACGCGACTCGCGCCTACGTGACCCCCCGGAAGCTAGCGATAGTGCCGATCGAATCGTGCGCGACGATCGGTATCCACTGCTCGGCTCCGCGGAGGCAACATGGCGAAGAAGAAGATTCTCGTACTCGGATCGAGCTTTGCGGGCTTCACGGCGGCCATCGAGGCGCGCAAAGGTGACCCCGAGGTCGAGGTCGTCGTCGTCAGCAAGAGCCGCGAGTTCTTGTTCATGCCCTCGCTCATCTGGGTGCCGTTCGGGCTGCGCACGCGCGCCGACATCACCTTCGACGTCGCGCCCATCTTCGCCGAGAAGGGCATCCGCTTCGTCGAGGCCGCGGTGACGAAGATCGATCCCGCGCAACAGCGCGTCACCCACGCGCTCGGCGACGAGACCTACGACTTCCTCGTCATCGCCACGGGGCCGGAGCTCGACTACGCGGCGATCCCCGGCTTCGCCCCGGAGAACGGCTTTGTCGAGTCGATCTTCGGCTTCGACTCCGCGCGGCGTGCGGGTGAGGCCTTCGAGGCGTTGAAGAAGGATCCCGGACCCGTCTTGATCGGCGGCGCACCGGGCACCGGCTGCTTCGGCGCCGCCTATGAGTTTCTCTTCAACATGGCCTACCAGCTGAAGAAGGCGCACCTCACCGAAAAGGCGCCGCTCACCTACGTCACCGCGGAGCCGTTCCTCGGACACTTCGGCATCGGTGGCTTCGGCAATGGCAAAAAGCTCACCGAGATGTTCATGAAGCGCTCGCACGTGAGCGCAGTCGTGGACGTCGCCGTGACGGAGTTCCGCAAGGGCGAGGCGGTGCTCGACGACGGACGCGTCCTGCCGTTCAAGTTCGCGATGTTCGCGCCGGCGTTCCTCGGCGCAGCGCCGGTGCGCGCGCTCACCGACATCACCGACGCGCGCGGCTTCGTGAAGGTCGACGGCACCTATCGCACCGAGAAATACCCGAACGTCTACGCAGCGGGCATCGCCGTCTCGGTGCCCCCGCCGAGTCCGACGCGCATTCCCTGTGGTGTGCCCAAGACCGGCTATGCCTCCGAAGAGATGGCGAAGGTCGCCGTTCACAACATCTTCGCGACGCTTCACGGCGAGCCGATGTTGTCGCTCGCGCCCGGCGCGATCGACGCGAAGTGCGTCCTCGACGCGGGCAACAGCGGGATGATCATGACCGCCGATCATCTGCTCGAGCCGCGCGAGCACGCCTGGCTGATTCCCGGCCCAGAAGCGCACTGGGCGAAGCTCGCCTTCGAGAAGTACTTTCTCGCGACGCATCGACGCGGCATCGCCTGAACGGCGCTCGACGGGGCGACGTCGACCTGCGCTCTCGGCGAGCAAGGCCTGCCGCGGCCCGCCCGCCGCCGAGCGGATCCATCCGTCGCGTCGTCAGCGTCGACCTTCGCGCCCGGGCTCCAGCAGCGTCCGTCGGTGAATGGCGGCATACGCGCTCACCGCGCCACCTTTCGCGCTCAACCTGCCGCACATCGAAGCCGTGTTGCGCCGCGAGCGCCAGCACTTCGAGCGCGACAAGATCCCGCATGCGCCGAGCCATTCTCACTGCGATCGCCTCGGTTTTTCTCCTGCTATCGTGCGCCAACGACGACCCCGTCTGGGTCGGCTCCGCGGCCATCGAAGGACCGGACACCATCGCGGTATCGATCCAGATCCTGAACCGCGACAACGTTTGCTACGCGATGACCCTCGAGATCGACGGCTCACCCGCCATCGAAGGGACAGTCCCTGACGAGGACGGCGGCCACTGCGACTGGTGGACCGGGGTCATCGAGACGCGCCTGGAGCGAGGCCCCCATACGTTCGTCGTATCTGGCGATGAAGTCGCCGAGGCCACCTTCGATCTCGGAGCCGACGCCGGCGTCCTCATCGAGTACAGCAGCGGAGATCTCCGCATCGCCAACACACGTGCCTTTTGCCGCTGATCTCTTCGGTCCCTTGCTCGCGAGCAATGTGCCGCTTCCCATCGGACGGAAGAAAGTTCGCCGTGTTGAGGCGAACGCCTCAGTGCGCGCTCAGTCACGCTCCGTCGGCAGATCCGTCGCGAGCGCCGGCGCGTCGAGTAGCGCGCGCACGGTGCGCAGCAGTGTGTCCGGGTCGAACGGCTTTGGCAGCACCGGTACCTCGGTATCGGACAAGAAGCGCGCAGTGAGCTCTTCCGCGCCGTAGCCGCTCGCGAAGAGCACGCGCATGTTCGGCACGACGGCGCGGATCTGCTCGAACGCCGCGCGTCCACCGAGCAGCGGCATCACCGCGTCGAGGATCACCAGCGCGAACGGCTCGCGGGTCGCCGCTTCGACGGCCGCGCGACCATCGGCGACGGCGACGACCTCGTAGCCCGCGCCGCGCAAGATTCGCTCGATGACGCGCCGCACGTGTGGCTGATCGTCGGCGACGAGCACGCGCTCGGTGCCGCGCGGTACGGCGCCGACGAGCTTGGCGCCGACGCTGCTCGCGAGCCGCTCGCTCACCGGCAGATACACCTTAAAGGTGCTGCCCATCCCCGCTTCGCTGTAGGCATGGATGAAGCCGCCGTGTTGTTCGGTGATGCCGCGGCACACCGCGAGGCCGAGACCGGTGCCGCGGTTCGGCTCCTTGGTCGTGTAGAACGGCTCGAACACGCGCGCGAGCGCGGCCTCGGGGATTCCTTCGCCAGTGTCGGTGACGCTCAACAACACGTAGCGTCCGGGGCGCGCCCACGGATGTACCTCGACGAACGCGCTGTTCGCGGTGACGTGCTCGGACTCAATGGTGAGACGGCCGCCGAGCGGCATCGCGTCGCGCGCGTTCAAGCAGAGGTTGATGAGCACCTGCTCGATCTGCGAGGACTCGGCGAGGATCGCCGGCAGCTCACGACCGAGCAGCAGATCGATCTGCACGTCGGCGGGGATCACTCGGCGCAACATCGCGACGACCGAGTTCAAGATCGCGTTCGCTTCGGTCGGTACGAGGCTCAGGGGCTGTCGCTGACCGAGCGCGAGCAAGCGCCGCGTGAGCTCGGCGGCGCGCCCGGCGGCGTCGCTGATGAGCTGCAGCTCGTCGCGACGCTCGGCGTCTTCTTCCGTCGCGCTGAGCATCGACGTGCTCGCGATGATCACCGTGAGCAGGTTGTTGAAGTCGTGCGCGATGCCGCCCGCGAGCTGGCCGAGGCTCTCGAGCTTCTGCCGCTCCTGCATTTTCCGCGCGATGGCTGCGCGCTCACGTGCGGCGTCTTCACGCTGACGCACGAGCAAGATGCGCGCAGAGGCGACGACCAGCTGACTGGCGAGGCCGACCAGATAGCGCAGCTGCTCGGCGCTCGGTACGCGCACACCCTCGTCACCGAAGCTGCCGGTGGCGAGCATGCCGAACGGCTGATCGAGCAAGCGCATCGGCACGCTCACGATCGTGCGATTGCCGAGCGCGTCGACGATCGCGCGATTGACACCTGCGTCGGTGCGCGCATCGCGCACGATCTCGGGGCCGGTCGCCGTCAGCAGTCGCAGCACGTACGGGTCGCCGTCGATCGGGAACACCGGCGCGTGCTCCCAGATGTCCGCGTCGCTCGCGCCCTGCGCCGCGAGGATGCGGCACTGCCGCTGATCGAGATCGAACACAGCGATCCACGCCGTCTGGTAGCCCAGCGTCTCGCGAATCTCGTCGGTCGTGACGCACAGCAACGCGCCGATATCCGCTGCTGACTGCAGACGCTGGGCGAAAGCGAGCAGCCGAGTATCGTCGAGCGTCACGCAGTGAGCGGAACACAGGTGGCGGCTGAAAGCCACTCGATGCGCTCGTCGGCGCGGCTCAGCGTGCCCGCCGACTACAGCGTGCAGCTCTGCGCTTGGACGGCGCCGATGCTCGGCACTGGGCTCGCCCAGCACGTGCCTGTGAAGTCCGCGGTGGAGCCAGCGACGACGCGCCCAGCGAAGCTTCCCGCCGAGCCGGTGCATCGGTCCACAGGGTCCATCTGAATCACTGAGCCGGTCTCGGCGGGGATTCCGTCGGTGAGCATGGGGCCAGTGAAGGCTGGGTTGTCGGTGGCGAACCAGAGGTTGTTGCCGAACGTGAAGGTCTCCGGTGCGGTGTCCGGGCCGACGTTGACGAAGGCGCTCAGGTCGGCAGTGTCGAAGACGATGATGTTGTTGACGAAGAGGCCATTGCGCGAGGGGACGAAGCGCGCGTCGACGGTCTCTTGGAGGATGCGCGCGACCCAGCGCTGCGGATCGAAGATGTCGTTGTTCGCGAACACGCATGCATCGCAGCCGACGAAGGCGATGGCGCCGCCGCCGCTGCCGACGAAGACGTTGGCCTCGATGCGCAGGCGCGCCGCTTCGTGGGGCGCGTCGAGCGGGCGGAAGAACTCGAGTCCGGTGGAGCCACCCGCGTTGATCGAGCGGCCAGCGATGTTGGTGAAGCGATTGCCATGCACGAGGATGTCGGCTGAGCCGCCCTTCATCTGGATGCCGCCGCCCTCGCATTCGTCGAAGGTGCAGCCGTGGATGAAGCCGCGATGGCAGCCGACGTGATCGATGGCGTCGCCCGCGTCGCAGCGCAGCGCGCGGCTGTCGAGGATGAAGTAGTCGTCGAGGCCCGAGAGCTTGATGCAGTCGTTGTTGTCGCCGCTGCCGATGTCGCGGACCTCGATGTCGCGCAGCACGACGTGATGCGCCGGCGTCTCGAACGTGCCGCCATCGTCGATGTTCAGGCCGTTGCCGACTGCGTTGGTGAGCACGAGATGTTCGAGCACGACGTAGCTGATCTCGCTGAGGTGCATGACCTCCGCCGCCCCTTCGCCATCGAGAATGACGGCGCCCTCACCGACGATCGCGATGGGCTGCGTGGCCGTGCCTGCGAGGCCCTCGATGTAGGTGAAGCCGCGGTATGTGCCCGCTGCGAGCACGATGCGCGTGCCGGGGGTCGCCGCGCGCGCCGCGTCTTCGATCGAGCCGAACGGGCTGCCGGCAGAGCCATCGCCGCCGCTGCGGCCGGCCTCGACGCGCAGCTCGCGTGCGTAGGCAAGCCCGACGTCGAACGCGATCGGCAGAGCACACGCGCTTGGCGTGGTGGCGTCGAAGGCGGCGTCGGTGGTCGCATCGCGCGCGCCACCGCCGTCGAACGGCGCAGCGTCCGCGGAGCCACCGTCACGTACCGCAGCGTCGGCGGCGGAGGAGTCGTCGCCACAGCCGAGCGCGGCCGCGCCCGACGTCAGCAGGAACAGAAGCGCGCTGAGGTTTCGCATGCGGCAGAGCGTATCGCGGATTGCGCGCGAAGCGGACGGTGACTCGCTTCGGGGAGAGAGCCGCGCAGATCGACGGCGGTGCGCGACGGGCAGTTGCCGCCGGGATCGCTCGACCTCGCACTCGACGCCGGGCGGCGCCGCGCCGTTGGTGCCGTCGCGCAGCACGGAGTCGTATTCGCCGACCTGAGTTCCGTCGCCCGTGTCGAGGCGGCACCTCACCAACGACGCTATCTTTCTCGGCACCGATGCGACCGAGCGCTGGAATCCAGTCGAGTTCCGCCGCTATGCGCACGACTCCTTCGCGGCTGGGCGCGGCTGGCGAATGCTGCCGATTCGCCGCGCGGTGACGCTGCGGGGCGACCTCGCGTGGTTCGACGAAGATCTCAAGACTGCCAATCTCGGGCCTTCGCGCGGCAGCGGT
>Ga0105047_10017129_pt1 | contig 11314 bp, 7 predicted proteins | sample MAT04_FD_78384 | JGI IMG/M metagenome (GOLD analysis project Ga0105047, IMG submission 78384) | Freshwater microbial communities from Lake Fryxell liftoff mats and glacier meltwater in Antarctica - MAT-04 (megahit assembly) | ecosystem: Environmental > Aquatic > Freshwater > Ice > Liftoff... | reverse complement strand
CCGACTCGCTGGCGCTGATCGAGCTCGTGGAAGCGCTCGAGGAAGACCTCGCCGAACGTCACGTCGGCTTCCGGATCGAAGACGAAGACCTGTCGATCTCAAGACGGTGCGCGATGCCGTCGACTACGTGTTCGACCGGGTCAAGGGCAGCTGACATCTCGGTTCAGGCCGAACCCGACCTCACCGAGCTCCGGCGGTATCTCGGGTACGAGTTTCAAGACCCTGACTTGTTGCTGCGCGCGCTTGCGCATCGCAGCTGGTGTGCCGAAGTTGGCGGCTTGCCCAGCAACGAACGGCTGGAGTTTCTCGGTGATGCGGTGCTGGGCTGGGTGGTTGCAGACCTCGCATATCGGCTGTTCGGCGACCTGACGGAAGGTCGGCTCACGGATCTGCGCAAAAGCGTCGTGAATGCGTCAGCGCTGGCGGAGGTTGCCCAGGAAATCGAACTCGGCGACTGCATTCTGTTGGGCAAGGGCGAGGCGGCCGCCGGCGGTCGCTCGAAGCCATCGATCCTCAGTGACGCGCTGGAGGCTGTGCTCGGCGCGGTCTACATCGATGGTGGTGCTCCGGCAGCGTTCGCCCTCATCGAGCGGCTGTTCACGGAGCGGATGTCGGTCGCAGCGCTGCGGCTCGACCGACTGGACTACAAGACAGTGCTCCAGGAACTGACTGCCCGCCTGCACGACACCGCCCCGGTCTACGTACTCAGTGACACCGGCCCGGACCACGACAAACGTTTCTCGGCGACGGTCATCGTTGCCGGCCAGTCGGTGGGTGCGGGCGAGGGTCGCTCGAAGAAGACCGCTGAGCAAGCGGCGGCCGAGCAGGCGTGGTTCGTGCTGTCTGCCCGCGCCGCGGACTAGGCACCATGCCAGAGCTGCCCGAGGTGGAGACGGTTCGCCGCGGCTTGGAAGCTCAGGTGATGGGCCGGCGAATTACGCGGGTGGAAGTGGGCCGTGAGCGGTCAGTTCGCCGCACCTCACGTCAGGCAGTGATCGACGGCCTCACCGGCGCCACGATCCTGCGCGTCAACCGACGTGGGAAGTACCTGCTGTGCCCGCTCGACACGGGTGACGAGCTGATGATGCATTTGCGGATGAGCGGGCGGTTGCTCGTTGCGGAGGCTGGTACCGAGCGACCGCCGCATACGCACGTCGTGATGCACCTCGCCGGTGAGCCGGCACAGGAACTGTGGTTTGTCGATCCGCGTACATTCGGCGAAGTTGTGGTGTTCGACCCTGGCAACGTCGCGATCGAGCTGCCTGAGCTGGCGAAGATGGGTATCGACCCGATTGCCGATGGGCTGTCGCGCTCACAGTTCGCAGGCCTGCTGCGCAGCAGGTCGCGGCAGATCAAGGCGCTGCTGCTGGATCAGCATGTGATTGCGGGCATCGGCAACATCTATTGCGACGAGAGCCTGCACCTGGCGGGTGTGCGGTGGGATCGGCGATCGGATGCGGTCACTCCCCGCCAGATCACCAAGCTGCACTCGGCGGTCATGACCGTGTTGGGCGAGGCCATCGAGGCTGGCGGCAGCACCCTGGCCGACACGCAATACGTGGGTGTGGACGGCGAGAGCGGATGGTTCCAGCTGAACCACCGGGTGTACGACCGAGCCGGCCAACGGTGCATCACCTGCGGGCGCGCCAACATCGTGAAGGTCTCCGTCGCGGGACGCGGCACGCACTACTGCCCCCGCTGCCAAACCTGACCGCCACCACCACCACCACCAGCTTTTACGTACAACATCCCGGTTCACAGGGCGAGGTCAGAGCTCGACAGTGTTGACGTAAAGTGGGGAAGCGGCGAGCGGGGCTGACCCTTGATAACGTCGCCGACGCTGTGTTTCTGAAAGCCCTCACCCTCAAAGGTTTCAAGTCCTTCGCCGACGCCACCACGCTCCAGCTGGAGCCGGGGGTGACCGTCGTGGTCGGTCCCAACGGATCGGGCAAGTCGAATGTCGTTGATGCAATTGCGTGGGTGCTCGGTGCACAGGCGCCCAGCGCCGTGCGGAGCCAAAAGATGGACGATGTCATCTTCGCGGGAACTGCCAAACGCCCGGCCCTTGGCCGAGCGGAGGTGACGCTGACACTGGACAACTCGGCAGGCTTGCTACCCATCGAGTTCACGGAAGTCACCGTCAGCCGCACGTTGTTCCGCACGGGCGAGAGCGAGTACGCCATCAACGGCGTCAACTGCCGGCTGCTGGATGTGCAAGAGCTGCTCAGCGACGCGGGGGTCGGCCGGCAACAGCACGTGATCGTCAGCCAGGGTCAGATCGATGCCGTGCTCAATGCTCGCCCGGAAGACCGGCGCGGCATTGTCGAGGAAGCAGCGGGCGTGCTGAAGTACCGCCGCCGAAAGGAGAAGGCCGAGCGCCGCCTCGACGCCACCGAAGCCAGCCTGCTGCGCGTGCAAGACCTGTTGCGCGAGGTACGGCGTCAGTTGCGTCCGCTCGAGCGCCAGGCCGATGCCGCGCGCCGTCATGGCGACCTGGTGGCCGAACTCGACGGGTTGCGCATCTTCCTGATGGGCCGCGAGATCGCCTCGCTGCGGTCGCGGATGGTGGCGCAGACAGGGCAGAAGTTCGCACTCACCGAAAACGAGCAGGCGCTGCGCACCGAGCTCGGCGCGCTGGACACCGGCGTGATGGCTGCCGAGGCCGAGCTGACCGCTCGCGGCGACACCGATCTCAGTGACGAGATGGTCCGCGTCGAGCAGCTGCGTGAGCGTGCCCGAGGCATTGCTGCAGTGCTGGTGGAGCGTCGCCGTTCGATGGAGCGCGACCGCGGGCAGCTGATGGACAGTGGCGTGGTCGCCAACCTGGAAGCCGATGCACAGCGGTTGCGCGACGAGCTGGCCGGTGTCGAAGCCGACCTGGCTGCGGTTGGTCCCGAGGCCGAGGAACTTACCAACGAGGAATCGCTGTTCACCGACCAACGCCGCGAGACACTCGCATCCATCGAGGGCATCTCCAACAGCACCTCGGCCGCCAGCGCGGCAGCGGAGGTTCGCGGTGAGCTGCGCTCGATGCGCGGCAACCTGGAGCGCGCAGATGTCGAGCTTCGTCGCCAGCGCACCCGCCTGGACTCGCTGCGCCAGCGCGCCGAACGGCTCGATAGCGAGTGTGAGCGGTTACGGCTGGAATGCGAGTCGTCGCAGTCGGCCGAGGCATCGCTGGTCGGCGACGTCGAGGCCGCCGAAGCGCGCCGGCTCGCGGCCGACGCGGCGCACGACACGGCGCTCACCGGTCGCCAGGAGGCCGCGGAGGAAGCCTCGCGTTGGAAGGCGCGCTCGGAGGCGCTGCACCTCGCCCTGGAAGGTGCCCGCGCCCGTGCCGGTGCCAATCACCTCGCTGGCGTCGAGGGTGTGTTGGGCACGTTGCTCGACGTCATCGAGATCGATGCTGGCTGGGAGCCAGCAGTCGAGGCTGCGCTGGGCGAAGCGCTGCAGGCAGTCGTGGTGGCCAGCCTCTCCGCCGGTCGTAGTGCGCTGCAATCGCTGCAGGCCAACAACGTGCACGGTGCGGTGCTGGCGCTCGGCGCGCGTCCTGCGGGTGCCCCCGCCGCGACGGGCGGCGGCGATGCCGTTCGCCCGCACGTGCGCAGTCGTCACGGAGGTGTGCCGGAACTGCTCGACGCCGTGCTTGGTGGTGCGGTGCGTGTCGGTCGTTGGGACGAAGCGCTCGATCTGGCCATCGGCAACCCGTTGGCGGTAGTGGTCACTCCCGATGGCGACCGTTTCGGCCCTACGGGATGGCGTATCGGTGCCGCCGGCGGCGGTGCGACGGCCGCAGCGTTGCAAGAGGCGCAGGAGCGTTCCGCGGCGGCGTCAACCGGGCTTGCCGACCGTGAAGCAGCCCTCGCTGCCGCGAAGACCGAGCTGCAGGCTGCACGACAGCACGAGAACGAACTCACCCGCAAGCTCGACGCGCACGATGCCGGCTTCTCAGCCAACAGCGAGGCCCTCGCTCGTTCGCAGGGCGAGCGACGTGAGGCACAGGCGGAGATCGAAACGGTCCAGCGTGGCCTCGGTGATGCAGAGGAGCGCGCCGAGCGCGAGCGTGCTCGCATCATCGAGCTGGAGACCTTGGTCCCCGCGCTGGAGGCCGACGAAGTCGCCGAGGCAGAGGCGGCGAGAGCCCGCGGCGAAGCCCGTGCTCACCTTGACGCGCTGACCGCTCGCCTCGCCAGTAAGCGGCAAGACCTCGAGGTGCGCAACGCTGGTCTGCACGAGCGACACACATTCCTCGAGCGCCGCCTGGAGGAGACCGAGGGCCGGCTCGAAGCCGACACCGTCGCCCGCGCCGAGGCCGCGCAGCGTCGGCTTGCCGTCGAGCGCAGCCTGGCTGCCGTCGAGCGGTTGGCGGCAATGGTGGAGAATCATCGGCTCGTCGTGGAGGTGCGGCACAACGAGCTCCTCGAGATCCGTCGCCGGCAGAGCGACGAGGTACGCAGCATTGCCCAGCGCTTGGATGCCCTTCGCCGGCGGCGGGGTGCGGCTGAGAAGGAACTCGAAGAAAGCCGCGAGCGCATGCGCCGCGTGGAGATCGATGAAGCCGAAGTGCGCATGCGCATGGAGGGCGCGGTCGAGGCCCTGCGTCGCGACCACGACCTGGAGCCGGTCGCTGCCGAAGCCGCCGCGATGCCTGCCTTTGCTGAGGGGGTTGCCGAAGGCACCAATCCGGCAGGGCGCGTTCGGGACCTGGAGCGCGAGCTGCGCTTGATGGGCCCCATCAACCCGTTGGCGTTGGAGGAGTTCAACGAACTGCAGGAGCGTCATCGCTTCCTCGACGAGCAGTTGGAGGATGTGCGCAACACCCGCCGCGACCTGATGCGTGTGATCAAGGCCGTCGACCTGGAGATTCAGACTGTCTTCGCATCGGCCTTCGCCGACGTCAGCACGCACTTCACCGGCCTGTTCGCAACACTCTTCCCCGGCGGTGTGGGGCGGCTGATTCTCACGAATCCCGACGACCTGTTGAACACCGGCGTCGAGGTGGAAGCCAAGCCCAGTGGCAAGAACGTGAAGAAGCTGTCACTGCTCTCCGGTGGCGAGCGCAGCCTGACCGCGCTGGCCTTCCTGTTCGCAGTGTTCCGCAGTCGCCCGTCACCGTTCTACGTCATGGACGAAGTCGAGGCAGCGCTGGACGATGTCAACCTGCATCGTTTCCTCGGTCTGGTTCACGAGTTCCGTCGCGAGGCACAGCTGCTGATCGTCAGCCATCAGAAGCGCACCATGGAAGCCGGCGACAGTTTGCTGGGTGTCACGATGCAGCCCGGTGGTTCATCGAAGGTCGTGGTCGAAAAGGTCAGCACCATCGCCTAATCGGTGCCGGTCAGGTCCTTCGGTGGCCCCGTTGAGTTGAGGTAGTCTCGCGAATTCAACAGCCCACGGACCGCCCTGATCTCATGTCGAACCTCACACCACCCGCAATTCAACTCGTCGGCCTACACAAGTCGTTTGGCGTCGGCGAGCACGAGGTGGTTGCGGTCAGTTCGGTCGACCTGGCCATCGAGGAAGGCGAGTTCTTCTCACTGCTCGGGCCGTCCGGAAGCGGCAAGACGACGGTGTTGCGCATGATCGCCGGTTTCGAGAGCCCAACCGCGGGGGCAATCTTGCTGCAGGGTCGCGATGTCACCGGCCTGGCGCCGTTCGACCGCGACGTCAACACCGTCTTTCAGGACTACGCACTGTTCCCGCACATGACTGTGTTGCAGAACGTGGAGTACGGGCTGAAGGTCAAGAAGGTCGCCAAGGCCGAACGCCGCCAGCGGGCGAATGAGATGCTTGAGTCGGTCCGGCTGGGCAGCTTCGGGCATCGCAAACCCAATCAGCTCAGTGGCGGGCAGCGTCAACGCGTTGCGCTGGCTCGCGCGCTGGTCAACCGCCCGAAGGTGCTGCTGCTCGACGAGCCGCTGGGTGCCCTCGATGCCAAGCTGCGAGAGGAGATGCAGGTCGAGCTGAAGGAGATTCAGCGAGACGTGGGCATCACGTTCGTCTTTGTCACCCACGATCAGGGTGAGGCGCTCAGCATGAGCAACCGCATTGCGGTGTTCAACCATGGTCGTATCGAGCAGGTGGGCACGCCGCGAGAGATTTACGACAAGCCCGAGACAGCGTTCGTCGCCGGCTTCGTCGGCATCAGCAATGTGTTGTCGGCGGCGCTGTCGCAGGAGTTGATGGGTGTCGACGCCGTGCACAGCGTTCGTCCCGAACGCATCCGTGTCGTGCATGAGGTCGCATCCGACGGGGAGATCTCCGTTTCCGGCGTCGTCAGTGACCTGCAGTATCTGGGTGCGGACAGTCGCATCCGCGTCGACCTTGCGGGTGGCGAACACCTTCTCGCCAGCGTGCCGAGCGACGGGCTCGTTGGAGTTGCCATGGGCGGTTCCATCCGCCTGGCGTGGTCGCGATTTGCGGCCTACACAGTCGAAGAAAACAACCACCTCTGAAGGGGGAAACCAATGAGGACCACTAGAACCGCAATGGCGCTACTCGCGTCGTTGTCGATCGTTGTCGCTGCGTGCGGCGACGACAAAGAAACCGCGTCGACATCAGCGGAGACCACGGTCGCTGACACCACCGGCGATACCGCAGCTCCCGAGACCACTGTTGGCGAGACCACCGACACGGCACCGCCCGACACCACCGGCGGCGACGTCGACTACATGTGGACGCCCAACGCCGACCTCTTGGCCGGCGCCGAGGGACAGCTCAATGTCGTGGCATGGGCCGGATATGCCGAAGACGGCTCCACCGACCCTGCCTACGACTGGGTGACGCCCTTCGAAGCGATCACCAGCTGCTCGGTCAACGTGAAGACCGGCGCCTCCAGTGACGAGATGGTGCAGCTCATGCAGAGCGGCGAGTACGACGGTGTCTCCGCTTCGGGCGACGCCACGCAGCGCCTGATTGCTGGCGACGAAGTTGTCGCCATCGACACCGCCGAGTTCTCCAGTTACGCCGACATCTTCGAAGGCCTCAAGCTGCAGCCGTGGAACTCCGTCGACGGCGAGCCGTACGGTATTCCTCACGGTCGTGGCGCCAACCTGTTGGTGTACAACACCGAAGCGTTTGCCGATGCTGCCCCGGATTCATGGAGCGTCATGTTCGAGCCGGGTAGCCCAGCCGACGGTGCCATCTCGGTGTACGACAGTCCCATCTACATCGCTGACGCCGCCGTGTACCTCATGGCCACGCAACCGGACTTGGGCATCACCGATCCGTACGCGCTGGATCAAACTCAGTTCGACGCGGCGATTGCTCTGTTGAACGACCAGAAGTCACTCACCAGCCAGTACTGGGGCGACTACACCGTGCAGCAGAGCTCGTTGGAGAACGGCGACGTGCTCGCCGGCACCACCTGGCAGGTCATCGTCAACCTTGCGCAAGGCAACGGTGCCAAGATCGACGCGGTGAAGCCTGTCGAGGGTGCCACTGGCTGGTCGGATACGTGGATGCTGTCTGCACAGGCCGCCAACCCCAACTGCATGAAGCTGTGGATGGACTGGATTGCTTCGCCGTGGGCCAACTCGCAGGTAGCCGTGTGGTTCGGTGAAGCACCCAGCAACGCCAAATCGTGCGATCTCGATGGCATGGCCGAGCACTGCGAAACGTTCCACGCATCTGACGACGCCTACTGGGAAGACGTGTGGTACTGGACCACCGCCACCGAGGAATGCCTTGACGGCCGCACCGACGTGACGTGTGTGCCCTACACCGATTGGGTGGATGCTTGGACCGCACTCCGGTCCTGACCGACGGTGAGGTCCTGACCGACGCGAACGAGGGAGGGATGGCCGCAAGGCCTTCCCTCCCGTTTCGTGGCGTCAACCGTGCCTTTCACGGGCGCCGCCGACTGGGCGTCGCCAGCACCCTCGGCCTGCCACTGCTGTGGATGCTGGGGGTCTATGTCGGTTCACTGCTGCTGCTGATGGTCAGCTCGCTGTACGAGCTGGACTCCACGACACAGAAGCCCAGCGACACGCTGACGCTGGCCAACCTCCGCGACGCGTTCACCAACTCCAGCGTTGTCTGGGTGATGGCGCGCACCACGACTTTGGCGTTGGCGGTCACGGTGATCTGTTTCCTCATCGCGCTGCCAGTGTCCTTCTTCATTTCAAAGATCGCGTGGCGTCGCGCGCGGCGTGGTCTGGTGGTCGCCATGTTGATGCCGCTGTGGGCCGGCTACCTGGTGAAGGGCTACGCCTGGCGCGCGATGGTCGCGCCGGCCGGTGGCCGCTTCGCCGCCGACGGTAAGGGTGGCGGCGGGTTCCTGGAGAGCACCTTCGGCTGGACGCCGGGCTACGGACGTGCGGCGATCGTCGTCACGCTCGTCTACTTCTGGTTGCCGTACATGGTGCTCCCCATCTACGCGGGTATCGAGCGTCTTTCGCCCTCGTTGCTCGACGCGGCTGGCGACCTGGGCGCCAAGCCGTTCCGCTCGTTCCGTTCGGTGATGCTGCCGCTGCTCCTGCCTGCTGTCGCAGCCGGTTCCATCTTCACCTTCTCGCTGACCCTCGGCGACTACATCGTCCCGCAGCTGGTCAACAACGGTAAAGAGAAGTTCATGTTCGGCACGCTGATCAACAGCACGTTGGGTGCGCCCAACCAGCCCTTGGCTGCGGCGTACACGCTGTGGCCGTTGCTGATCGTCGTGCTGTACCTGTTCGCGATGAAGCGCCTCGGCGCATTCGAGAATCTGTGATGAGCGACGAGCTGCGATGAGACTCTCCCGGTTCTCGCGAGCGTCACTGTGCGCAATGACGGTGCTGACCCTGGTCTTCCTGTACCTGCCGCTCCTGGTCGTCGCGCGGTTGTCGTTCAACCCGCAGAAGTCAGTGTCGTGGCCGGGGTGGTCGGGTTACACCACCTCGTGGTGGGGCAAGGCGTGGGAGGCAGATGGCCCGCGCGACGCGCTGGTCAACTCGTGCAAGGTTGCGTTCGCCTCGATGTTGATTGCGCTCGTGCTGGGCAGCCTGGCAGCCTTTGCGATGACCCGTTTCAGCTTCTTCGGCAAGACCTCGGTGTCGTTCCTGCTGGTGTTGCCGATCGCGCTACCCGGCATCGTCACCGGTATCGCACTGCAGAACACCTTCTCGCGCACGATCGACCTGGGGCTGTTCTCCTTCAAGGTGGGTTTCGGATTCCATTCGCTGATCATCGCCCACGCCACCTTCTGCGTGGTGGTGGCGTACAACAACGTCGTTGCGCGGCTGCGCCGGTCGTCGCCGAACTTGCTGGAAGCTTCCGCCGACCTCGGTGCGCATGGCTCGCAAACGTTCCGCTACGTCACCTTCCCACTGGTCCGTTCGGCGCTGGTGGCCGGCGGCATCTTGGCGTTCGCGCTCAGCTTCGACGAGATCGTGGTCACCACGTTCACGGCCGGTTCGGGCTTCGAGACGCTGCCGGTGTGGATCTATGCCAACTTCAGCCGACCGAACAACGTGCCGCTGGTGAACGTGATGGCCACGTTCGTGATGTTGGTCTCGATTCCGTTGGCCTGGCTCGCCCAACGCCTCAGCGACGGCGGCGACGAGTCGTGACACTGCGGGCCTGAGCGTCGTGCCACGACACGGATAGCGTGACGCGACATGTTGTGGATCTATTTCGTACTCATCGTTGCTGTCCTGGTTTTCGGTCTCGGCGTCGTTCTCGTCAATCGTCGCCGATCGGTCGCACCTGCGGCGCCAATACGCACGGCCCTTCCCCTGAAGCCTGCGCCGGGCGAGGCCGAGACGGTTGCCGAGGACGTGAAGGTTGTCGAAGACGGCACGGTTGTCGAAGACGGCACGGTTGTCGAAGACGGCACGGTTGTCGAAGACGGCCCGGTTGTCGAAGACGGCCCGGTCGGCGAGGCGACTCAAGACTTCGAGCGACCCAACTTCCGGTCACGGATGTCGAGAGCCCGTTCCGCGTTCACTGGTGCATTGCTGGGCATCGCTGGGCGCAGCGGCATCACCACCGAGACATGGGACGATCTGGAGGAAGCACTGCTGCGCGCGGACGTCGGAGTGCGCGTGACCGACGAGCTGTTGGGCGGCCTACGGGCACGTGTGAGGGCCAAGGAGATCACCGAACCGGGTCAGCTGTTGACAGCCCTGCAGGCGGAGATGACGTCCCGCCTGGAGGGCGCCGACCGCTCGCTCCACCTAGAGCCGGGCGAATCCGACAGCCCGAACGTGTGGCTCTTCGTGGGTGTCAATGGTGTCGGCAAGACCACCACCATCGGCAAGGTCTCGGCGCTGCAGCAGCAGGCGGGTGTCAGCGTGTTGATGGCTGCGGGCGACACGTTCCGTGCTGCCGCCGCCGAGCAGCTGACCACTTGGGCGGAACGAAGTGGTGCAGAGATCGTGCGCGGCAACGAGGGGGGCGACCCCAGCGCGGTCATCTTCGACGCGATCGAGAGTGCTGGCGCACGCGGTGTTCAGCTCGTGCTTGCTGACACTGCCGGTCGCCTGCACACCAAGACCAACCTGATGGACGAGCTGCGTAAGGTGCGACGAGTTGCCGCGAAGGGCAAGGGTCGCGTCACCGAGGTGCTGCTGGTCATCGACGCCACCACTGGCCAGAACGGCCTCACCCAGGCTCGCGAGTTCGGCGATGCAACCGACGTCACCGGTGTGGTGCTGACCAAGCTGGACGGGTCGGCCAAGGGCGGCATCGTGTTCGCGATCGAGACCGAGCTGGGGCTGCCCGTCAAGCTGGTCGGCCTCGGTGAGACCATTGGCGACCTGGTGCCTTTCGATCCAGCCGAGTTCGTGGAGGCACTGGTCAGTCTCGACTGAAATTCTTGGGAACCGAAGCGATGGCTCGAACCGTCGAACGAAGTGAACGACACGCACCACACCGGTGCCGGTCCATCCGCATCAAGAAGGAACCATCACCATGCTTCGCTCCCACCGCTTCGCCTTCGCCGCCGCCGCCCTTCTGGTTGGTCTGTCAGCGTGCGGCGATTCCAGCCCGCGCACCGTCGCAGGCAACTCGCCGGTCGTCATTCAGCTGGGCGGGGGTTCGTCTGCCGGAGGCGGTGCGGAGGCCGCGTCGGCCGACAAGATGATGGCGTACATGCAGGACATCACCTTCGTGTTCGGCGGCGATGGCTCGACGGTAGGCGCCGTCGGCTCGGCGTGGACCCTTCCCGCTGGCGGTACGCCCGACGTCGCTCGCATTGCCAAGCTGGCCGAGTTGCTCGGCGTGGACGGCGAATTGCGTGAGGTCCCCGCCGATCAGGGCGGTGGCTGGATGATCGGCGCAGCCGATTACAGCACCGCAACCCTGACCGTCAGTACCGATGGCATGTTGAGCTGGT
>Ga0105047_10017126_pt1 | contig 11315 bp, 12 predicted proteins | sample MAT04_FD_78384 | JGI IMG/M metagenome (GOLD analysis project Ga0105047, IMG submission 78384) | Freshwater microbial communities from Lake Fryxell liftoff mats and glacier meltwater in Antarctica - MAT-04 (megahit assembly) | ecosystem: Environmental > Aquatic > Freshwater > Ice > Liftoff... | reverse complement strand
GCCGCTGAGCGTGCCGGCCTGGTAGATCGGACCGCTGGGTGAAATCTGCTGCATCAGCTCGCGGCGTCCGCCATAGGCGCCGACCGGCATGCCGCCGCCTATGATCTTGCCGAAGGTGGTGAGATCCGGCGTCACGCCGTAATGCGCCTGCGCCCCGCCCAGGGCAACGCGAAACCCGGTCATCACCTCGTCGAACACCAGCAGCGCGCCGTGCGCACTGCACAGGTCGCGCAGATATTGCAGGTAGCCTGCGCGCGGCAGGATGCAGTTGGCATTGCCGACCACCGGTTCAACGATGATGCAGGCAATCTCGTCGCCACGTTCGGCGAACAGCTGCGTGGCTTCTTCGAAATCGTTGTAGCTCAAGGTCAGGGTGAGGTCCGCAAGCCCTGCCGGAACGCCGGGCGAGGTAGGCACGCCCAGGGTCAGCATGCCCGAGCCGGCCTTGACCAGGAACGAGTCGCCGTGGCCGTGGTAGCAACCCTCGAATTTCACCATCAGGTTGCGTCCGGTGGCGCCGCGCGCCAGGCGTATCGCCGACAACGTGGCTTCGGTACCGGAGTTGACCATCCTCACCATTTCGCACGACGGCACCAGCCGGGTGATGGTTTCGGCCATGGTCACTTCGGCCGGATTGGGAGCGCCGAAGGACAGGCCATCGACGATGGCGCGTTCCACCGCGGCACGAACGTGCGGATGATTGTGGCCGGCGATCATCGGGCCCCACGAGCCGATGTAGTCGATGTAGCGATTGCCATCGACATCGAACAGGTAAGGGCCATCGGCGCGCTGCACGAAGAACGGTTCGCCACCTACCGACTTGAACGCACGTACCGGTGAATTGACGCCGCCGGGCAGTAGTTCTTTCGCGCGTTCGAAAAGTACACGGGATTGTTCATGGTTCATGACGTTCTACATCCTTTGTGACTTGCAGGTCCGAGCTTGCCGGATGCTCTCGATGTCCATGCCTTGTTGATCCGAGCTTTCCCGGATGCTCTTGATGTCCATGCCTTGTAGATCCGAGCTTGCTCGGATGCTCCTGATCCTCTCTACAAGCATCCGAGCAAGCTCGGATCTACAAGGCGGAAAAAAATCCGGGCCAGTTCGGATCTACAAGGCAGGAAAACATCCGGACCAGCCGGGATTTACATGGCTCCACCCAGCGCGGGCTTCAGGAATGATCGACCGTAGGCGCGCACGGCCGCGACCGGATCCGGCGCGTCGAACACGCCAGAAATCACCGCGACCAGATCCGCGCCTGCGGCGATCAGCAAGCCTGCATTGTCCGGGGTAATCCCGCCTATCGCCACCCGCGGCAGGCCCAGCCTTCCCGCATCGCGCAGTAACCCGGGGTCCGCGCGCCGCGTCGTCGTCTTGCTCGGTGAAGGGAAGAATGCGCCGAAAGCGACGTAATCCGCGCCTGCTCCGGCGGCGCGTTCGGCCAAGGCGGGTTGGTCGTAGCACGATGCGCCAATGATGGCCTGCTCACCCAACACGCGACGTGCCGCGGCAATGTCGATGTCGTCTTCACCCAGGTGAACGCCTGCAGCGCCCACGAGTTGCGCCAGGGGCACATCGTCGTTGACGATCAAGGGCACCTTGGCGTTCGAGCACAACTTCTGCAGACAGGTGGCCTGGTGCAGGCGCAACGCGGCGTCGCCGGATTTGTTGCGGTACTGCAGCCAGGTAATCCCCGACCCCAGCAGCGGCGTCACCTGTGCCAACAGGCGCCCGGTGTCGGCTTGCTCGGGCGTGATCAGGTACAGGCCGGAGGGAAACGAAGGGCCATGTCGCCAGCGTGAATTCATCGGCAACTTCCGGTGCAGGGTGGGGAGTGGGACAATGCGCGTCCTTCCGCTGCATTATCCCCCGATGACCGAAGCCACCGACACTGTGTTCCGTACCTGGATGTGCGTGGTCTGCGGCTTCCTGTATCGCGAGGCCGATGGCCTGCCGGAAGAAGGCATCGCGCCGGGAACACGCTGGGCGGATATCCCCGACACGTGGACGTGCCCGGATTGCGGCGTGACCAAGGACGACTTCGAGATGGTCGAAGTCGACTGACCGTCCGCGGCCTTGTAGATCCGAGCTTGCCCGGATGCATTTGATCTCCACGAAAGAGCATCAGGGCAAGCTTGGATCCACAAGAAGAAGAGCATCCGGCCCGCGTGAAGATACGCGCGCTCAGTGCATCCGCGAACTGCTGCTGCTCAGTTCCACCAGCCGCTCACGCAGCGCGCGCGCGTCCGACGCATCGGGCGCCAGTTGCAGGTAGCGCGTCAGGTCCTGCCTGGCGCCTTGTTTGTAATCCATGTTGAGATAAGCCAGGCCGCGGTCGCGCATGGCTTCGGGCTGATCTGGCGCAAGCTTGAGCACGCGATCAGCGCTGCGTGCAGCGCGATCCCATTCGTCGCGTTCGACATACACGCCATGCAGGTTGCGCAGCATGCGGATCAAAATCGCGCGGTGCGACGCGGGATCCAGAATGTGCAGCAGCGCATTGTCGTCAGGGATGTCGCCGCCCAGGTGCGGCTTGACGCGCTCGCGCAATTCATCGACGCCCAATGGCCTCCCGCCATTGAAAGGGTCCATTACCAAAATGCCGTCGTCGACCGGTAGCCGCACCAGGAAGTGTCCCGGGAAGGAGACACCATCCAGCGGCACGCCCAGGCGCCGCGCCACTTCCATCTGCACCATCGCCAGGGTGATGGGGTTACCCAGGCGGCGCTCGAACACTTCGTTCAAGTAACTGTTGCGCGGATCATAGTATTCGTCGTGGTTGCCGGTATAGCCCAGTTCCTCGAACAGGTGACGGTTGATCACCGCCATCTTCACTGGCCAGGCGTTGATCGAATCGATCTCGCCCCGCAGATGTTCGGCGTGGGCCTGCGCCAGTGTGTCGTAAAGATCGGGATCCAGATCCGGATATTCGTCGCGCGCGATTAGCAGCGCGGTTTCCAGCAGCGGCAAGGTCTCGTCGGCCTGGGTGGCAAGCGAGGCCCAATCCGGCAATGTCAGTCGATCCCCCATGTCCAGAGATTGCGGCCGATGCACGCCACAATCAAGTGCGCTCAACAGCTCGCAATGCCGGGGCTGAAGCGCAGTTCAGGACCGACACGCCGGACCCGGGCATCAAGACTCACAGCAGCTCGGAATACCGGCGCTGAAGGTCTGGTCAGCGCGGGCAGGTTGTGACTACTCATGGCCTTAGGGCGTGGGAATCCCAGGGCCAAAGGTCAGTTCAGCGCCGTTGACGAGGTTCAGTCTGGCCGCGTGACCTGCGTTGAGTTCCAGCACGTAGCGCGCAGGTGCCTTGCTCGGATAGGACGGGCAGCCATTGCCCGCGGAGCACGGCGGAACATCGCGCTGCTGCGCCACCAGCCGCCGCGCGCCGTCGAAATACAGGATGTCCAGCGCAATGCGGGTGTTCTTCATCCAGTAGGCCTGCGGCTCCTCGCGCTCGTGGATGAACAACATGCCGCTGTCCTCCTTCATCTGGTCACGGAACATCAAGCCGCGCGCGCGCGCCATGTCGTCGCTGGCCACTTCCACCTGATAGCGCGCGCCGTTCAGTTCTACCCAGCCGTCACCGGCACTGGCGCAACCGCTCAGCAGCGCGAACAGCATGAAGGTCAGGATGCGGAAACGATGCATGGGTCGAACTCGATCTGGGCAGCCCGCACCTTCAGTCAATGCGCGCCGGCGGTCAAGCCGCAAGCGGCGTTCCCGGATCGCGCGAATGCAATCGCTACAGCACCTGCGGTGGTTGCCCACCGATGATCACCACGTCGGCAGGGCGGCGAGCGAACAAACCCACCGTGACCACGCCGGGAATCTGCGAAAGCTCGGACTCCAGCGCCACCGGATCGACGATGGACAGGCCGTGGATGTCGAGGATCACGTTGCCGTTGTCGGTGACCACGCCATCGCGCCATACGGGCTGGCCGCCGGTGATCGCCAGGATCCTGCGCGCAACCAGGCTGCGTGCCATCGGGATCACTTCCACCGGCAATGGAAACCTGCCCAGCACCGCGACCTGCTTGGCCGGATCGACGATGCACACGAACTTCGCGCTGGCTTCGGCAATGATTTTTTCGCGGGTCAATGCGGCGCCGCCGCCCTTGATCAGCCGCCGATGCGGATCGCACTCGTCCGCGCCATCGACGTAGACCGCGAGATCGCCGGTATTGTTGAGTTCCAGCACCTCGATACCATGCTGGCGCAGGCGCGCGGTGCTCTGGTCCGAGCTGGACACGGCCCCGGCGATGCGGTCCTTCTTCTTCGCCAGCGCGTCGATGAAGAACGCGACGGTGGAGCCGGTGCCTACCCCGACGATCATGCCGTCTTCGACATAGTCCATGGCTTTCTCACCAGCCAGGCGTTTGGCTTCGTTCTGCGACACGTCTTGTTTCCCTTTGAATTATTCGAGCGACAGCAAGATCTTCCACTGCGCCGCCGACACGGGCAGGACCGACAGCCGCGTGCCCTTGCGGATCAGGGCGAAATCTTCGCCCAATGCCTCGGCGTGTTCGCGGATTTCCTGCAACGACACCCCACGCGGGAATTTGCGCACGAAACCCACGTCGACCAGCGACCAGCGAGGGTCTTCCTGGGTGGACTTGGCATCGAAGTATTTGGACTTGCGATTGAACTGGGTGGGGTCCGGATACGCAGCTGTGACTACCTCACCGATTCCATAGATGCCCGGGACCTCAGTGCTGGAATGGTAGAACAGCACGCCATCGCCCACCTGCATGCTGCGCATGAAATTGCGTGCCTGGTAGTTGCGCACGCCGGTCCAGGGCTCGGTCCCGACCCGCTCCAGATCATCGATGGAGAAGTCGTGGGGTTCGGATTTCATAAGCCAGTAGCGTTTGCGCGTGCTCATGCAATGGAAGCCAGCAGGGTGTGGGTTTCAGTGCAGATCGCATCGGGCTTGACGTCCCATGCGGCGAGCTCCAGATGCGCCAGGCGTTGCAGGGCGAACCCCACGCCCACCAGCCACGGCGGCGGTGCATCGTGCCTGCGTGTCGCGAAGCTGCGATCGTACCAGCCGCCTCCCATGCCCAGTCGATTACCGGCGTCATCGAAGCCCACCATTGGCATCACCACCAGCGACATCGCTTGGGGCAACAACGCGTCTGTGGAATCGACCGCGGGTTCGGGTATGCCGTAGCGGTTGGTGACCAGCGCATCGCCCGGTCGCCACGGCGCGAACCGCAATTGCTTTTCCGCATGCAGCACCGGCAGGCAGTATTGCACCTCCGGTGGCAGGGTCACTTGCCAGCGGTGCAGGGCGATCTCGCCGTCCATGGCCCAGTAGCCGGCGACATGGCCCGAACTAGGTGCGAACGGAAGCGTCAGCAGCCGGTGGGCCAATGCATCCGCCGCCGCGATCCGCTGTGGCGCAGGGATCGCACGGCGCGCGGCGCGCAATTCGCTGCGTAGCAAGGCGCGATCAGGTGAAATCGACAAGGGCGACCTGCGCGAAGAGAGATGGCGCAAGTATAGGCGCGGGGCCTGAGTCCAGTCGCCGCCGAGGCGACGCCTGGAATAAAAAAGATACATCCTCCGCCATGACGATGCTTGCGAAACGACCTTGAACCCTGGGTTCAAGTGGGAAGAGTTGGGGGCCTTTGGGCTTCCCGCTACAAGGCGGACTTGCACTCCCGGCTTCCGTTCCCTTCCCGTGGTCGTATTTAAGGGACAAGGCGAATGTTTTGCATGCCGTCGTTCACAGCAGAGGATGCACGCCAAGTATAACGGCGCGAATCCAAATGCGAAGTCCGTTCGTCGGGCGATTCAGTGTGCAGTGCGCATGAACACGGACTTCATGTTCCCTCCATCACGAAGTCACGCCTGCAATCCGCCCTCAGCGAGGTGCGTCGAGCAGTCCATCGAGCTTGCTGTGCAAGTCTCCCAGCGTGCGCGTGATTTCTTTTTCGCGCGCGCTGTTTTCATCACGCAGCTGTTGCAGCTCGTGTGCAAGGTTCAGAGCGGCCAGCACCGCTACCCGATCCACTGCGGCCATGCGATTGTTGCCTCGCACTTCACGCATCTTGCCATCCAGCAGCCTGGCTGCGGCCATCAAGCTGCTGCGTTCGCCTGCCTCCACCCCAATCGTGTACTCGCGGTCCAGGATGTGAACGCTGACCGGTTCGCTCGTGCTCACGTATGTTGTTCCAGTGATTTCAGGCGGGTGATCATGGCCTCGACCCGCGAACGCGCCTGCTCGTTCTTGGCCAGCAGCTGCGAGCGTTCGCCTGCAAGCTGTTCCTGCTGGTTGCGCAGGCTCCGGTTCTCGTCGGTCAGCCGCTGGCAGCGATCGGCCAGTTCCTGGATGCGCGAGGCAAGGTGGCGGAGCTGATCGACGGCGGTCTGGTCCATACGCCACGATAGGCGGCAGCGCAGCGGGTGGTCAAGTTGCTGACTCCGCTCCGGGGGCAGTATTACTCTACCGATTGGATCGACGCCGCCTTGACCGACACCGATACCGGCGCCGGAACGATTGCCTGCGCCTGCGCCAGTCCATAGTCGCGGATGAACTGCAGGCACTCGTCAGGCATCAACGCATGGGCGATCCAGTGGCCCTGGATCTCGTCGCAACCGTGGTCACGCAGGAATTGCAGCTGTGCGGCGGTCTCGACACCTTCGGCGATCACGTTGAGCGACAGCGAATGGGCCATGTTGATGATGGTGCTGGTGATGGCTTCGTCGTCGCTGTCGTGGGTCAGGTCGCCGACGAATTCCTTGTCGATCTTCAACGTGGTCAGCGGCAGGCGCTTGAGATAAGCCAGGGACGAATAGCCGGTGCCGAAATCGTCGATGGCCAGCGACACGCCAAGGCGCCGGCACGCGCGCAGGGTATCCGAATTTTTTTCCGGATTGGCCATGATCACGCTTTCGGTCAGTTCCAGTTCCAGGCATTGGGCGGGAATGCCGGTCTCGCCGAGCGTCCTGGCCACTACATCGGCCAGGTCTCCGCGCTGCAGCTGTAGTGCCGAGACGTTGACCGCGATCGTCAAATGTTCCAGCCCTGCGAGATGCCACTTGCGCAAGGTGGCGCAGGCCTCATGCAACGCCCAGGCTCCCAGTTCGAGTATCAGGCCCGATTCTTCGGCCAAGGGTATGAACTGGCCCGGCGAGACTTCACCAAATTCAGCGCTTTTCCAGCGCAGCAGCGCTTCGGCCCCGGTGATTCGGTGTTGGGTGAGAGAAAGACGCGGTTGGTAGGCCAACGACAGTTCGTTGCGTTCAAGCGCACGCCGCAGGGCGCTGGCCAGCACCGCGCGGTGCCGCGTCTTTTCGTCCATGGACTCCGAATACACCTGGTAGGTGTGGCGTCCCGCAGCCTTCGCCTGGTACATGGCGGTATCGGCATGCTTGAGCAGGTCAGTGGGCACCTGCGCGTGGTCGGGATAGATGCTGATGCCGATGGAAGGCGATACCGAAAGCTCCAGCCGCTCGCCGAAGTTCAGCGGCTGCATGAACGCGTCGATGATCTGCTGCGCGACGACTTCGGCATCGTCCATTGAAGCGACATCTTCCAGCACCACGGTGAACTCGTCGCCGCTCAGTCGCGCCACCGTGTGCTGCGGTCCGACGGTCTGCTGCACGCGCGTTGCGGCGGCACGCAGGATGCGGTCGCCGGTGGCGTGGCCGAGTGAATCGTTGATGTCCTTGAAGCGGTCCAGATCGATGAACAGCACTGCCACGTGACCGTTCTCGCGGCGTGCACGGACGATCGCGCGCGACAGCCGTTCGGACAGCAGCGAGCGATTGGGCAGGCTGGTCAGCGTGTCGTAGTTGGCCAGGTAGCGCAGCTCCTGTTCGGCGCGCTTCTGCTCGGTGATGTCGTTGAGCACCAACACGTAGAGCTGGCGTTGGCCGCTCGCGTCCGGCACGACGTTGCTCTCGAGCTTGCACAGGATTTCTTCGCCGTCCTTGCGCAGCTTCCACACTTCGCCGGACCAGCGCCCGACACTGTGCAATGCGGCATGCATCTGGTCGACGAAGGTCTGGTCGTGCTGGCTGCTGTCCAGCAACGCCACCGGCTGGCCGATCACTTCTTCCTCGGCGTAGCCCGTGATGCGGGTGAAGGCCTGGTTGACGGCGATGAAATTATGGCCCCAATCCAGCACCGCTACCGCTTCGCTCATGCTGCGCATCACTTCGCTGGCGATGCGCTGTTCGTACTCGGCATTGCGGCTGATGGTGATGTCGCGCGCAGTACCGGCAATACGCAGGGGTCGACCTTCGGCGTCGCGTTCGACCACTCGCCCGCGCGCTCGTACCCAGGTCCAGGTGCCGTTGTTGCCCACGTCCATGCGGTGTTCGGACGTGAACAGCGGCGTTTCACCCTGCAGGTGCGATCGCAGGCGCTGCATCACCAGCGGCACGTCCTGCTCATGGATCGGCGGCACGTCGCCCTGTCGGGTCAGCACGGTGATTTCAGCCGCATGCAGCGAGCTTTCGTCGGCGCGCATGCGATGCAGCTTGCGACGCACCAGGTCGTAGTCCCAGAAATGTTCGCCCGAAGCCCACAGCGCGAGCTTGAGATGCTGGTCGCGGTCACGCATCGATTCAGTGGGCGGCGGTTCCGCCAGGGGTTGAGCCTTCGGCCACCAGTGGCGGCGGGTGGCGATGGCAACGACGACCAGCAATACCGCCAGCGCCAGCAGCATTGCGGTCAGGCGAGACGGCGACACCACCGCCGGGGAGGCCATGGCCACAAGAGCGCTAGCTGAGACGATCGGCATGGAAAGAATGGCAGCCCTGCCCGGCATCGAGCCATAACAACAGTCAGTGTAGTCATGCCGCGCGTGCCACAACAAGTAGCGGTGAAGCTTTGGTTGTTACAATTTGTGCCTGTTTTCCCCTGTCCGATCAATACGCGGAATACGTTGATGGCCGAGTTGCCCCCTGAATTACCCTTGCTCAACGATGTCGCCCTGGCCGTGAGCCGCTCCGGACTGGGTACTGATCCCTCCGAATTGCACGGCGCTTTATGCGGCTGGCTTGCAGGCGGTGGCGAAAACACCACCGACTGGCCTGCCAAGGTGCTGGCTGACGACAGCCTGCCTGAAGTCGACGACGGCGTGCTGGACGAACTCCGCCAAGTCACCGCCGCGCAGCTGGAAGACCGCGGTTTCGGGTTCGAGCTGTTGCTGCCCGAGAGCAACGGCTCATCCGGGGATCGTGCCGATGCCTTGTTCGAATGGTGCCGCGGATTCCTTGGCGGCTTCGGCCTGGCGGCGGGCGCGAAGCCGCCTTTGTCGGATGAAGCCAACGAGGCCCTGCTGGATCTGGCGCGGCTGGCGCAGGCCGCCCCGGAGACCGGGGATGACGATGAGGACGAAGCCGCACTGGCCGAGATCGAGGAGTTCGTGCGCGTGGCGGTGTTGCTGTTGCACGGCGATTGCGTGATGGGGCCGCGCCATCGCCAGAGCCTGAATTAGTGAAGGCAGGCACCGGGATATCCGCTGCGGAATTCGCGCGCCGGCGCAAGCAGCTGATGCGCATGGCGGCCAACGACGCCATCCTGGTGCTGCCGGCCGCACCCGAGCGCGTACGCAGCAACGACACCTTCCATCCCTACCGGCAGGACTCGGATTTCTGGTATCTCACCGGGTTCTCCGAGCCCGAAGCCGTGCTGGTGCTGGTGCCGGGCCGCAAGCATGGCGAGGCGTTGCTGTTCTGCCGCGAGCGCGACCTCGAGCGCGAGGCATGGGACGGTCCGCGCGCCGGGCAGGACGGGGCAGTGTCGGATTTCGGCATGGACGACGCCTATCCGATCGAGGATCTCGACGAGATCCTGCCCGGCCTGCTGGAAGGACGATCGCGGGTGTATTACCACTTCGGGCGCGACACCGAGTTCGACCTCAAGCTGATCGGCTGGGTCAAGCGCGTGCGCGAACACGTGCGCCATGGCGCGCAGCCGCCGCATGAGTTCATGGAACTCGGCCATCTGCTGCACGAACTGCGGCTGTTCAAGTCGCGCGACGAAATCAGACTGATGCAACGCGCCGCCGACATCAGCGTGGAAGCGCACCGCGCTGCCATGCGGACTGCACGACCGGGCATCCACGAGTACCAGCTGCAGGCCGAAATCGAACGTGTGTTTCGTGCCAGTGATGCATGGCCCGCGTATGGCAGCATCGTCGGCACTGGCAGCAATGCCTGTGTGCTGCACTATCGCGCCAACAACGCGCGCACCGTCGATGGCGAGCTGATCCTGATCGATGCCGGTGCCGAATACCGGAACTACGCCGCCGACATCACCCGTACGTTTCCCGTCAACGGCCGTTTCACCGCGCCACAACGCGCGCTGCACGATCTTGTCGGCGCGGCGCAGGCCTCCGCGCTGGCGCATGCCCAGCCCGGCAGCGCCTACGAGGCGGGCCACGTGGCTGCCGTTGAAACCTTGACCGAGGGTCTGCTCAAGCTGGGGTTGTTGAAGGGCAAACTGGAAAAGAACATCGCAACCGCAAACTACAAGCGCTTCTATCGGCACAAGACCGGCCACTGGCTCGGGCTGGACGTGCATGACGTGGGTGAATACCGGCTGGGCGGCGAATCGCGACTGCTGGAGCCCGGCATGGTGTTCACCATCGAACCCGGACTCTACGTATCGCCGGACGACTCCACGGTGGATGCGAAATGGCGCGGCATCGGCATCCGCACCGAAGACGATGTCTTGATCACCGACAGCGGACATCGGGTGCTCACGGATGCGCTGGCGCGTAGCGCCGATGCGATCGAAGCGGAAATGGCCGCGGCGTAAGCGCCATGCCTGCGCCGCAGCGATACGCGCGCAGTTCCCCCAATTGATGACCTCCTATCCCTACTGACCCTTACGGAACCTTGCCATGGAATCACTCGCCAATCCGGAAATCTGGATCGCACTGGTCACGCTGACTGCGCTGGAGCTGGTGCTGGGCATCGACAACATCATTTTCATCTCGATCCTCGCCGGCAAGCTGCCTGCGCACCAGCGCGACAAGGCGCGCAAGGTGGGTATCGCCCTGGCCGCCATCACGCGTCTGGCGTTGTTGTTCGTCATCTCCTGGATCATCGGGCTGACCGCACCGTTGTTCGCCATGTTCAACAACGAATTCTCGTGGCGCGATGTGATCCTGATCGGCGGCGGCCTGTTCCTGATCGCCAAGGCCACCCACGAAATCCACCAGAAACTGGAAGGTGCGTCCGAAGAGGTGCAGCACACGGCCACCGCGACCTTCATGGGCGTTATCGTGCAGATCATGCTGCTGGACGTGGTGTTCTCGCTGGATTCGATCATCACCGCGGTGGGCATG
>Ga0105047_10017123_pt1 | contig 11318 bp, 6 predicted proteins | sample MAT04_FD_78384 | JGI IMG/M metagenome (GOLD analysis project Ga0105047, IMG submission 78384) | Freshwater microbial communities from Lake Fryxell liftoff mats and glacier meltwater in Antarctica - MAT-04 (megahit assembly) | ecosystem: Environmental > Aquatic > Freshwater > Ice > Liftoff... | reverse complement strand
TCGGATGCCAGCGCCGGGCGCGGCAGCCCGAGCGCGGCGATCCCCGCCATCAGACGCAGATGAAAGTCGCGGCGTGTCAGCATCATGTCCTACCTCAATAGGCACAGCTTACCATGCCAACCGAGCCTGTCGACATTGCCGACGGCGCATGGCGGAAACAGGCCAGCCCATATGACAGGCTCGAACGTGCAACCATGACGTGAACGAAGGGCACCTGACTCGGCGCAGAAGACAGCGCCGGTGTGCCGCTTGTGGCCGGCCTGCGTCAACTGTGTCCAAATTGCGGACAAAAATCGACAAAATGCGGCCCGGCGGTGTCGAGACCCTAGAAATTGTTACCGATCAACGATACTGCTGGTCGCAAGCGGCTTCGAAAACGGGGCCCATAACAGTTGGGGCGATAAAGCTCTGACACTTGAGGCGGAGTATTATCATGGTCGCAGCGATTGACTTCGCTGTCCGCACTTCTGCGGGCGGTGTGCAGCGTGGCTCTTTGGCAGGAGATGGCCAAGCCACATTCATTCAGGTCGGGTCGGGCGATTCGGTATCGCTGAACCTGTCCCGGTCCAGCGTTGTCGCTTACGAACAACAAGGGCGCGACCTGTTGATCAAGCTGTCAGATGGCCGCGAGATCACCCTTTCGGGCTATTTCGACGAAGTGCCCGGCGATACCAATCGCCTTTACCTCAGCGCAGATGGCGAAATCGTCGAAGTGATGGTGAACGATCAGGGCGCGGGCGTGCTGTTTGCCGACTACGGCCCCGTGCAGGGCTGGGAAAAGTGGAGCCCGCTTGACGATCTGCGGTTTGCCGACGCCGATCCGGTCAGCAATCTGGTGGTGGCCAGCAACGAGCCCGCCGGCATGGCGCCGTTCATTCCCGGGCTTCTGGGTGGACTTGGCGGGTTGGGCGGACTGGCGGCGGTCGGCGGGGCTGCGGTGATCATCGGCGGCGGCGGCGGTGGCGATGGCGGTCGGGCCGACCCGACTGTGACCGCGCAACCGACAACGACGGTCACGACCAACACGCCGAACCCGGTTCTTGTCGTCACCGGCACCGGCGAGCCGGGCGACGCCGTGGTTGTCACGATCGGCACCGAAGTGATTTCGACCGTCATCGGCACCGATGGCACCTGGACCGCGACCTTCCCCTCGACCGACATTCCGGCCGACGGCAATCATACCGCTGTTGTCGTGGTGACCCCGCCGGACGGCACGGCCATTACCCTGACGGGTCCGGCCTTTGTGATCGACACGACGCCGCCTGCGGTCAGCGTAACTGATGGCACGCTGGCGACCGGCGATGTCGAGAGTGCCGTCGAATACGCCAACGGCGTGACCATCACCGGCGAGGGCGAGCCGGGGGCCAGCATTGCGGTGCTGATCGGCACACACACCCAGACCACCACGGTCGGCACCAACGGAACCTGGGCGGTGACCTTCACCACCACGCAGGTTGCGACGGGCGAATATCAGGCTCCGGTCCGCATCACCGCGACCGACCTCCTCGGCAACGTCACCGTCGTCAATGACACGCTGGTCGTCGACACGGTGCCGCATCCGATTACCTTCAGCGCCGTGACGACCGACAATCTGGTCAATCTGGTGGAAAGCCAGTCCGGGCTGGTGGTCACCGGCACCTCGACCGCAGGGGCCACCCTGTCGGTCACGCTGCAGGGCGTCACCCAGACCGCCGTTGTCGGCAGCAACGGCACCTGGAGCGTGACCTATCCGGCGGGCACCCTGCCCGGCGGCGAATACACCGCGACGCTGACCGCCACCACGACCGACAGCGCCGGCAACGCCTCGACCCAGACACACAGCTTTGCTGTCGACACGCTGACGTCGGTGGCCTTTTCGTCCACGATGACCGCCGACAACATCATCAACGCCACCGAAGCCGCCAGCGGCGTCGTGCTGACCGGCACGTCGCAGCCGGGATCGACCGTCAATGTCGCCTGGAACGGCAGCACCCTGCCCGCTACGGTGGGCGCGGATGGCAACTGGTCCGTCACCTTCCCGACCGTCACGGCGGGCACCTACACTTCGACCGCGACGGTCACGGCGACCGATGCGGCGGGCAACACCGCCAGCGCCACCCGCTCGGTTCAGGTCGACACCCAGACCAGCGTGACAATCGGCAACGGGCAGTTCGGCGGCGACAACGTGCTTGTCGGGTCCGAGCTTCAGTCGGGGGCCCAGTCGGGTGTCACCCTGACCGGCACCGCAGAACCGGGGGCCAGCGTTGTGGTGACGTTCGAAGGCCTCAGCCGCACCGTGACCGCCGGCAGCACCGGCGCATGGAGCGCCAGCTACGGCGCGGGGGAAGTCCGCACCGGCACCTATACCTCGACAGTGTCGGTCACCGCGACCGACGCGGCGGGCAACACCGCTACCACCTCGCGGTCGGTCAACGTTGATACCGAAGTGCAGCCCTTTGCCCGGTCGACCCTGTCGACCGGCAGCGATGCCGTCCTGAACAACGCCGAGGCCGCACAGGGCCTGACGGTGACCGGGCAGGTTGAACCGGGGTCTTCGGTGGTGGTGCGACTGGGCAACGGCAGCAGCCTGAATGCCGCGGTCGCGGCGGATGGCACCTGGTCTTTGACCATACCGGGCAGCCAGATCCCGACCGGTGAATCCAGCGCCACGCTGACGGCGACGGCGACAGACCGCTATGGCAACACCTCGGTGCTGTCTGAACAAGTCGCCATTGACCGGGTCGTGCGCAACTTTGCCTCGACCGGTGGGCAGATCTCCGGCGATGGCGTGATCAACGCCGAAGAGGCGCAGCAGGGTCTGACCCTGACCGGCACCAGCGAGCCGGGATCGACAATCGTGCTGCGGCTTGCCAACACCGAAACGGTGACCACCACGGCATCGTCGGCCGGCACCTGGTCGGCCACCTTTGCGCCGGGCACCCTGCCGCAGGGCGAGTTGACCTCGTCTGTGACCATCACCGCGACGGACCGCGCCGGCAATATCGCCACGTCCACCCGCGGGTTCGAGATCGACACCGTTGCGCCAGGGTCGCCCGAGGTTGTGTCGTTCTCGCGCGACAGCACGGGTCTGCGGGCCATCGGCACCGCAAGCACCGATGACCTGTTCACCTTCAACCGCATCGACGCATCGGGCAACACAAGCACGGTCACGGCGACCCGCACCGAAGACACGGTGTTCGACGAGACCAACTTCCGGTTCAGCCGGACCGTGCCCGATGGCAGCTATCTGGTCATCAACACCGAGGATCAGGCGGGCAACGAAAGCTCGACCCTGCTGATCGTCAACAACACCAACGCGCTTGAGGTCAACCTGTCGCGGGCCGGGCTGTCGAACTTCGACTTCTCGGCCATCGACCTGACCTTTGCACCGGATGCGGAACTGACGATCAACGAACAGCAGTTGCTGGCGCTGACCGGTCCGGACCGCAGCCTGATAATCCTGGGTGGTGAAGATGACAGTGTCACGCTGACCGGGGCAACCGCCAGCGGAGCGACGCAGGTTGTCGATGGCGAGACGTACCGGCTTTATACCCTGGGCACCGGTGGCGCGAGCGTGCTGGTCGACGACGACATCCAGACCTTCACGCCGTTGGTCTGACGGGGGCAGGGGCCGTGCCCGTGGACCGCACAGACAAGTCCGGCCGCAGGGGGCTTTGCCCTGGGGCCGGATTGGTGGCCCTGTGCCTGCTGGTCGCCTGTTCGGGCGGCAGCGACACGGGGGTCAGCAAACAGGGCTTCAGCCCGGCAGAGTCGCCGGGGGGCGCGCTTGGCCCGCAATCCGACGTCGCGTCGCCGATGATCGCCGACCTGATGGCGCGCCGGTCGGTGCTGCCAGCGGGCGGGCCTTTCGAACTGGTGGCCGATGCTGTGGTCGAGGCCGGCACCGGGGCGGCGGCGGCGGACCTGCGCGTGGCGCGGCTCAAGGCGCAGGCACGCTCCAGAAACTGGCTGCCGCAGGTGGGGCCTGCGGTCAACCTGACCGCGCTCGGCGGGCTGGCGGCGGGGCTGCTGTTCGATCAGGCCCTGCTGGACAACGGACGCCGCAAGGCCGAGCGCGATTTCGCGGCGGCGGATGTCGAAATAGCCGCCGTCACCCTGTCGTCCGACGCCAACCAGCGGGTCTTTGAAGGCCTGACGCATTACATCCGCGCCGAGCAAGCCCGCGCGCAGTCGGCGATCTCTGAACAGGCGACGGTCCGGCTTGCGGATTTCGAGGACATCATGGCGCAGCGGGTTGAAGGCGGCGTGTCTGACGGGTCTGAACTGCGGGTGCTGCAGCAAAGCGTGGCCGAGATGCGGGCGACCCACGCGGCGGATCAGCAGGCGGCGCTGACGGCCATCGCCGAACTTCAGGCCATGACGGCGCTTCCGCTGGAGGGTTTGCAGGGCATCGACGCGCTGTCGCCGGCCCCGCAGGGCCCCGAACCGCTGACGGTGCTGCGCGCGCGCGGCGAAGGGGCGCAGGCCATCGCGTCGGCGGAAGTGTCGCGTGCCGAGATGCGGCCGGGGCTGCGCGCCACGGCCAATGTCGGCATCACGGGCCTTAACCCCGGTGTCGGTGTCAGCGGTGGCGGCATGTTGCAACCCGGGTCGCGGGCCACCATCGAAGCCCTTGAAGCGACGCCTGATCTGGTTGACCGCCGCATTGCCGAAGCCGCCGAAGATGCGCAGCGCCGTATCGTGACGCTGGAACGACAGGTCGCCAGCCTGCAATCGCGGCAGACGCAGGGGGCCGAAGTCCTGCGGCAGACCGCCGGTAACCTCGAGCTGTTCACCGAGCAATACACGGTCGGGCGGCGCAGCCTGATCGACCTTGTCAGCCAGTATGACGCCTATGCCCGGCTGGAGCGGGATCAGGCCGTGCTGCCGTTCGAGATTGCGTTGATGCAGCTGGAAATCGCCCGCAACCGCGGGCAACTGGTTGACGGGCAGCGGTTGTGACCGACCGAATCGTCGCTTTCGACATGAACGCACCCCGCCCGCCCGCCTCCAGGGCGGTGCCCGAAGCGGTGACCGAAATGGCGCGCGCCAAACCGCGCCATCCGGAGCGGGCGATGGCGCGGGCGCGGCTGGCGGTGGTCTATGCGGGGTTGCTGGGGTTCGACCTGTCGGTCACCGATGTGCTGGACCAGTTGCAGATCGCAGGCCGCGACGTGCCAGACCTTGACGATCTGGCGTTGGCCCTGCGCGAGGCCGGGCTGGTGGTTGCCGTCGACGCCACCGGCGCCGCGGTCTGGCCGGCACTGGCAGAGATGACCTCGGGGCAGGTCGTGCTGGTGCTGGCAGCGACAAAGACCGTCGTGCAGGTCTATGACACTTCGGCGCCCGACAACCGCACCGAGGCGCCTGCCGCCGATTTCGCCCGCGTGTTCACCGGCCGCACCCTGCGCGCCCGCGCCACCATGGCCGCGCTCGAGCATCGGCACACCGAAACCGGCCGGCCCGCGCACTGGTTTTGGGGCGAGTTCGCCCACTACAAGCGCCAGTTGTTCGAAGTGGCCGCGGGGTCGCTGGTCGCCAACCTGCTGGCCGTCGCGGTGGCGCTGTTTTCGTTGCAGGTCTATGACCGGGTGATCCCGAACCAGTCGGAGCCGACGCTCTGGGTGCTGGCCAGCGGCGCGCTGATCGCCATCGTCATGGAAGGGCTGCTGAAACTCGCGCGGTCCGGTCTGATGGACATGACCGGCAAGCGGATCGAGCTGGCGGTGCAGGCCCGCCTGATGGACCGGCTGCTGGGGATGAAGCAGACCCCGGCCAACCGCAGCCCCAGCCAGCTGTTCAGCGCGATGCGCGAGTTCGGATCGGTGCGGGAATTCTTCACCGCCACCACGATCGGCACGCTGGCCGACCTGCCGTTCATCCTGATCTTCTTTCTGCTGGTGGCCAGCATCGGCGGCAATCTGGTCTGGGTGCTCGTTCTTGGTGGCCTGCTGATGGTCCTGCCCGGCTTTCTGTTCCAGAAACGCATGATCGCGCTGACCGTCGCGACACAAGGTGCCAGCATCCGCGCCGCACGGCTGCTGTATGAGGCGGTGTTTGACGCCGAGACCGTTACCACGCAGCGCGGCGAGGACCGGATCAAGCGCATCTGGTCAGAGCTTTCGACCCTGTCGGCGGTCAAATCTTCGGATCAGCGGCAACTGACCTCGATGCTGGGCTATTGGGCGCAGGGCGTGCAGCAGGCAACCTATGTGATTGCCGTCGTGGTCGGCACCTATCTGGTCTTCGCAGGCGAATTCACCGTGGGCACCATCATTGCAATCGGCATCCTGTCGGGCCGCACGCTCGGTCCGCTGGCCCAGCTGTCATCGACCATGGCACGGTGGAGCAACGTCAGATCGGCGCTCGACGGGCTGGAGGCCATCGCGCAGGCCAGCCAGGCCGAAGAGCCCGGCCGCAGCTATCTGCGCCGCGACCGATTGATGGGGGCGTTCGAAATCCGGTCGCTGGAGTTTCGCTATGACCCGCAATCAGCGGCAACGGTCGACATCAGCGGCATCGTCATTCCGGCCGGGCAGCATGTGGCGGTGTTGGGGGCCAACGGGTCGGGCAAGTCGACGCTGCTGCGGCTGCTGGCGGGGCTTTACGAGCCGACATCGGGGCGCATCCTGATCGACGGGGTGGACCTGCACCAGATGCACCCGCGCGACCTGCGGCGGGGGGTGGGCTATCTGGGCCAGGAGGTGCGGCTGTTTGCGGGCTCGCTGCGCGACAACCTGAACATGAGCCAGTTGGAGCGTGATGACGACCGCCTGATGGCGGCGTTGGATTTTGCGGGGCTCGGGCCCTTCGTGCGCGGCCATCCGCGCGGGCTGGACCTCGAGATCAAGGAAATGGGCGAAGGGCTGTCGGTCGGGCAGCGGCAAAGCGTTGGCTGGGCGCGGCTGTGGCTGCAGGACCCCGCGGTGGCGCTGTTGGACGAGCCGACGGCCGCGCTGGACCAGACGCTCGAGACGACGCTGGTCAGCCGGCTGAAGGGATGGCTCGACGGGCGGACGGCGATCATCGCCACCCACAGGGTGCCGATCCTGCAGCTGACCGCGCGGACGCTGATCCTGCAGAACGGCAAGCTGGCGGTGGATGGCCCGCGCGACGCGGTGCTGGCGCATCTGTCGAAGTCCCAGGGGGCCAAGGCATGAGCGCGGGCACCTTTGACGACGGGCTGGCGGGGCGGATGCGGGGGCCGAGCCTGACGATCTGGATGATCGCGGCCTCGGTCCTGGCCTTTGTGCTGTGGTCGGCGGTGGCCTGGGTCGACGAGATCGTCCGGGCGCCGGGCGAGGTGGTGTCGTCGTCGCGTCCGCAGATCATCCAGAACCTCGAGGGCGGCATCCTGGCCGAGTTGCATGTGGGCGAAGGCGATGTGGTGGAACCGGGGCAGACGCTGGCGCGGCTTTATGGCACGCAATACCAGTCGGCGGTGGACGAGTTGACCGACGAGATCGCCGCACTCGACATCCGCCGCCTGCGGCTGGAGGCCGAGATGACCGGGGGCGAAAGCTTTGAGGTGCCCGACGCCGCCGCCCGACGCGTGCCGGCCATCCTGGCGTCCGAGCGGCGGCTGCTGGCGGCACGGCACAGCGAATACAGCGCCCGGGTCGACGGCGCGCAGGCGGTCCTGACCCAGGCGGCGAAAGAGCGGGAACTGCTCGAGAAGATGTATGACCGCGACATCGCGCCGCTGATCGAGGTGACGCGGGCGCGAAAGGCGCACAGCGATGCGCAAAACCAGCTGAGTGCTGCGGTGACGACCGCGGAACTCGACCGCGCTGCCGAATATTCCAAGACGCAGAACGAGCTGGCGATCCAGCGGCAAAAGCTGAAGCTGGCCACCGACCAGTTGACCCGCACCGTTCTGGTGGCGCCGATGCGCGGCGTGGTGAACAAACTGTCGGTGACGACGATCGGCGGCGTGGTGCGGTCCGGCGAAGAAATTCTGCAGATCATCCCGCTGGACGAAGAGTTGTTCATCGAAGCCAAGGTGAAGCCCCGCGACGTGGCGCAGGTCCGTCAGGGCCAGCGGGCGACGATCAAGCTGTCGGCCTATGACTACACGATATGGGGATCGCTGCAGGCCGAGGTGACGTTCATCTCGGCCGACACGTTCAAGGACGACCGCGCGCGCACCCCCGATGGCGATCCGCACTACAAGGTGACGTTGCGGGTGGACAGGTCTGCACTGACTGAACGCCAAGGGCGGCTGGAAATTCGTCCCGGCATGCAGGCGGACGTGGAGTTGCAGACAGGCGGCAAGACCATTCTGACCTATCTGACCAAACCGCTCTACAAATCCTCGGAAGCTCTGCGCGAACGTTGAGCCGGACGGGCAGCCGCCCTCGGGGGCATCGAGCCCCCTCCTGCGGCGTCGCCGTTCCGGCTCTGGACGGCGCGGGTTTCGCTCTGATCAAAATATCCCCGCCGGAGGCTCCTGCGGTTCGGCGGGGTGCCTCCGGCGGGGATATTTGCGCAAAGGGGATGTTTCAGGCGAAAGTGAGGGCGTGTTTCAGGGGAAGGCGGCGGTGGCGCTGGCCGGTGAGGGCAAAGATGGCGTTGGCCAGTGCCGGAGCTGCGGGCGGGGTGCCGGGTTCGCCGATGCCGCGGATCTTTTCGCCGTTCTCGAGGATTCGCACGGCGATGGGCGGGCATTGGTGCAGACGCAGGGGTTCGTAATCGTAGAACGTCAGTTGTTCGGCGCGGCCTTCGGCGAAGGTGATCTCGCCAGTGATGGCGGCGGACAGGCCGTAGATCATCGCGCCCTGGATCTGCTGATCGATGATGCCGGGGTCGAGGGCGATGCCGACATCGGCGGCAGCCCAGGCATTGGTCAGTCGCAGGCCGGCGTCGGTTTGTTCCACCTCGATCACCTCGGCCACCGGCACGCCGAACGACAGGCAGAACGCGACCCCGTGCGCCCGGCCTTCGGGCATGCTGCCCCAGTTCGACATTTCGGCCACCGCCTCGATCACCTTGCGGGAGGGTGCATGGGTGATCTGCTGCAGGCGGAAGTCAAGCGGGTCGGCCCCGGCGAGATGGGCCAGTTCGTCGACAGCGCTTTCATGGAAAAACGCGTTTTGCGAGGCGCCGACCGACCGCCACGAGCCCACCGGCACGCCTGCGGGCACCCGGTAGCCCGTCACGCGATAGTTGGGAAAGGCATAGGGCTGCTCCCACGCGCCTTGCAGGATCGTCGCATCCGGGCCGGGGACGGAATAGCCAAGCCGGCCGATCTGGCTGGCGATGACCGAGGGCGCGGCGAGCGACACGTCGAGCGCCGCGATCGTCCGATCCTTGAGGGCGCCCCGGACCCGTGCCATTGCCATCGGGCGATAGGCATCGTGCGACATGTCTTCTTCGCGGCTCCAGGTCAGCAGGATTGGCGTGCCGGGCAGTGCCATGGCCACCGTGATGGCCTGGGTGATGAAGTCCATCTCGGCCCTGCGACCAAAGCCGCCGCCCATCAGGGTGGTATGCACCTCGACGGCGTCGGCCGTCAGGCCGGTCAGCGCGGTGGCGACGGTCAGGATCTGGGTGGGCAGCTGGTTGCCGGCCCAGACCTCGATCACGCCATCGTGCAGCCAGGCGGCGGCGGTCATCGGCTCCATCGGGGCGTGGGCGAGGTAGGGCGTAACGTATTCGGCCTCGAAGGTCGCCGCCTGCGCCTCGACGTCGCCGTCATTGCGCAGGCGGGCTTCCTCGCGCTCGGGGATGAAGGAGGCGGCGGTCTGTGCCTCCATTTCGGCTGAGGTCGCCAGATAGGGGGCCGGGGCCCAGTCAAAGCGGATGGCCTCGGCCGCCTGCAGGGCCGTCCAAGTGCTTGTGGCGACGACCGCGAGGCCGTGTGGCACTGGGACGATAGCCTCGACTCCCGGCATCGCGCGGGCCGACGTGTCGTCAAAGCCGGTCATCGCCGCCCCGAGGCCCGGGTTGGTCTTGACGGTGGCAAAGCGCATGCCGGGCAGACGCAGGTCGCCGGTGAAGGCGGCGGTGCCGGTGACCTTGGCCACCATGTCGGTGCGGGGCTGCGGTTTGCCAAGCAGTTTCCAGTCGGTGCGGGCTTTCAGCGGCGGCACGTCGGGCAGATCGACCGAAGCCGCCTCGACCGCAAGGTCGATGTAGGTCAGGCGGCTGCCGTCGGGGGCGATCACGGCGCCGCCTTCGGTTTTCAGCGTCGCGGCATCGACGCCCAGGCGGCGGGCCGCCGCGCCGGTCAGTGCCGCGCGGGCCATGGCCCCTGCGCTGCGCATCTTGTCGAACGCATCGGGGATCGAGCTGGACCCGCCGGTGATCTGCAAGCCCAGAAACCTGGCGGGCACCTGCATCGCCCCGCGGATCGTTTCGGCCGTCCATGACAGGTCGGTCGGGGCAAAGGGCACGCCCTCTTCCAGAATCCCCGCATTGTGATAGGCGGCGGAGGCCGGGCCGTGTATCACCCGCACCTGATCCCAGGGCAGGTCCATCTCTTCGGCGACCAGGGCCGCGAGCGTGGTGTGCACGCCCTGTCCCATCTCGGCGCGCGGGGCGACGATGGTCACGCCGGTCGGGTCGATCAGGACATAAGGCGTCAGGGCCGCGGTGCCTTCGCCGTCCAGCGGGTTGGCATAGGGTTTGCGGTAGGCATACCAGCCAAAGGCGACGCCCCCGGCGATGGCGGCGGACCCGATAAGGAAGGTGCGGCGGGCGATGGTGCCGATGCGGGACATCTCAGACCTCCGACAGGCGTTTGGCGGCGTCATGAATGGCGGCGCGGATCCGGGGATAGGTGCCGCAGCGGCACAGGTTGCCGGTCATCGCCTCGTCGATCTCGGCATCGGTGGGGGCAGAGTTTCCGGCCAGCAGCGCCGAGGCCTGCATGATCTGACCCGACTGGCAATAGCCGCATTGTGCGACCTGCGCCTGAACCCAGGCCGCCTGCACCGCATGCAGCGCGGCGGGGGTGCCCAACCCTTCGATCGTCACCACCGAAAGCCCCGCCACGTCGCCTAGCGGCGTCTGGCACGACCGCACCGCCACCCCGTCGACATGCACGGTGCAGGCCCCGCACGACGCAATGCCGCAGCCGAACTTGGTGCCCGTCAGGTTCAGCCCTTCACGCAGCGCCCACAGCAGCGGCATGTCGGGCGCAAGGTCCAGCACCTGCGGCGCGCCGTTGACCGTAAAGCTGATCGGCATGGCTGGCTCCTGACAGAATGAACGTAAAATGTCAGTCTGTAAATTGACACTTTGGGCACGATGTGTCAATCGGTTCTGATGAGCCCACCTCCCGACCGACAGGATATCATTCTGGATGCGGCGTTCCACGCCTTTGCCAGCTATGGTTT
>Ga0105047_10017120_pt1 | contig 11320 bp, 11 predicted proteins | sample MAT04_FD_78384 | JGI IMG/M metagenome (GOLD analysis project Ga0105047, IMG submission 78384) | Freshwater microbial communities from Lake Fryxell liftoff mats and glacier meltwater in Antarctica - MAT-04 (megahit assembly) | ecosystem: Environmental > Aquatic > Freshwater > Ice > Liftoff... | reverse complement strand
CGCTCGACACCCATGATGAGGTCGAGGTTGCGAAGCCCCACGTCGAAATCGATGACGACGGTCTTCTTGCCGCGCTGCGCGAGGCCGGTGGCGAAGGCGGCGGAGCTGGTGGTCTTGCCGACGCCCCCCTTGCCCGATGTGACGACGATCACCTGCGCCATGCTGTTTTCCTTCGAAGGTTCATCATCGGCTCACCCGAGCGGGTCGAACCGCAACTGCTCGCCGTCGAGGCGCACCTGCACCCCACGGCCGATCGGCGTGGAGGATAGCCCCTCGCGCACCGCATAGAAGCCGGAGATGGCGACCAGCTCCGGATCGAAATTCTGCGCGAAGATGCGCGCCTCGCCATCCTCCGACGCGCCCGCCACGGCGCGGCCGCGCAGCGCGCCATAGACGTGGATGTTGCCGTCGGCGATCACCTCGGAGCCTGGATTCACCGAGCCCACGACGATGAGATCGCAGCCTTGCGCGTAGATACGCTGGCCCGCCCGGACGTTCTGGGTGACCAGCATGGTCTTGGTCGCAGGCGTGACACGCGGTTCGGGTGCCGGCGCCATCGCAACCGGTGCCGCGACCGGCGAAGGCGCCTCCACTTCCGTCTCGCGCTGGCCCGCCGGGCGCAGCGTGGGCAGCCCCGCACCCGCGGCCGCAGCGCGCAGGGGCTGGGCGCCGCCGACGACGCCGATGGGCAGGATCTCCAGCGCGCGCAGCCCCTGGATCAGCGCCGGAAAATCCACCTGCTCGCCGCCCAGGTCATCGAGGCCGATGGCAATGGGCGCAAAGCGCAGGAAGCCCGGTGCCTTGCGGAACTGGTCGCCCAGGGCCGGCAGGACCGCCTGCACGTCGCCCGTCAGGAGGCGAAGCGTCAGCAGGCTGTAGTTGCCCGCACGGAGCCGGAAGGCTTCGGGGGGCGAGGCAGGCCTCGCGACGACGGTCATGGTCTTGCGGGATGTCCCAGATGATTGAGGTTTCAGATGCGTGATACCCGCCCTGCGCCCGCCAGCGAAGCCCCAAGATGCGGGGGAGAGTGGAATCCTGCCCCAAAGCGCCGCATGCTGCGCCCATGACCGAGATCCTGACCCTCTCCGAACCCTTCCGAGCGCTGTTCTACGCGCCCTACTACCTGGCCGAGTCGCGCGGCGCCTTCACTCGCCAGGGCATCGACCTGCGGATGGAAACCGCGGGCACGCCCACCCTGGCCGCCGAGGCCGTGCTGCGGGGCCGCGCGGACCTCGCCTGGAGCGGCCCCATGCGGGTCATGCAGCATCGCGCGGCCGACCCGAACTCGCCGCTGACCGCCTTCTGCGCCGTCATCATGCGCGACCCCTTCCTGATCGTCGGGCGCGCTGCACGGGAGGGGCTGCACCTGGCCGAGCTCCAGGGCTTCCGCCTTGGCCTCGTCACCGAGGTGCCCACCCCCGTCTGGTGCCTGGCCCACGCCGTGGCCGAGGCCGGCGGGCAGAAGCTGAAGGACCGCTCGGCCGGCACCATGGCCGAGAACGTGGCCTCCCTCTTCGCCGGGCGACTCGACGCCATCCAGGTCTTCGAGCCCTATGCGAGCGAGGTGGAGCAGGCCGGCGGCGCCGTCTGGTACGCCCAGGCCGATAGCGGCGCGATGGCCTACAGTTCGCTCTACAGCACCACGGCGACGCTACAGGCCCGGCGCGAGGCGCTGCGCGGCATGGTGCGGGCGCTGGCCGAGACGCTCCGCTGGCTCGAGACCGCCGCACCGGACGAGGTCGCGGCGCTGCTCGATGCGCGCTTCCCCGACGTCCCGCGTGAGGTGCGCGCGCGCGCCATCGCCCGGTACCAGGCACTCGGCCTCTGGACCGATGGCCCCCACATGCCCCGCGCCGCCTTCGACGCGCTGGGTGCGGCCATGATGCGCGCCGGCGCCCTGCCCCACATCCCGGATTTCGCGATCTGCGTGGACGAGGCCCTCGTCACGGAGGCCCTCGCCACGGAAGCGGCCGCGTGAGGCCGCCACCCGGCCGGCGCTCCGATTACCGCTGGTTCCTACCGATGCCGACACGGTGGATGGACAACGACATCTACGGCCACATGAACAACGTGCAGCACTACAGCTTCTTCGACACGCTGGTGGCCCGCTTCCTGCTGGCGCATGGCGTGCTGGATCTGGCGACGAGCGACCATGTCGGCCTCGTCGTCGAGACCGGCTGCCGCTACCACACCCCCCTCGCCTTTCCGGATGATGTCACGGGCGGCCTGCGCGTAACGCGGCTCGGCACCTCCGCCATCACCTACGCGCTCGCGCTGTTCCGCAACGGCGAGGAAGCGGCGGCGGCCGAGGGGCATTTCACGCACGTCTATGTGAAGCGCGACGCGCAGTCCGAGACGGTGCCGCTGCCGCCAGCGCTGCGCGCCGCGGGTGCGGCCGTCCAGGGATGAACCCGCTGGCAGACAGGCGCTTGCTCGTCGCCTGTCCGTTGCTTGGGCTGGGGCTCGGTGGCCTCGCCTGGTGGGCCGGGCGCGATCCCGCAATTCCGATGGCCATGGGCACGCTGCCCGTCCTGGTCATGCTGGTGGTCGAGATGGTGCGAAGCCTGCGCGAGGGCAGCTTCGGCCTCGACCTCATTGCCGCACTGGCGATGCTGGCCGGCCTGCTCATGGGCGAGACGTTGGCCGCCAATATCGTGGCCCTGATGTATGCGGGCGGACAATATTTGGAGGACTACGCCCGCCGCCGCGCCGGTGCCGAGATGACCGCGCTGCTCCAGCGCCAGCCCCGCACCGCGCTGCTCCACGAGAATGGCGGCCTGGTCGAGATCCCGATCGAGCGGATCGCCGTGGGCGACCGGCTGCTCATGCCGCGCGGCGCGGTGCTTCCGGTGGATGGCGTGCTCGTCTCGCCGCTGGCCGTGCTCGACACGGCGGCGCTGACGGGCGAGCCCATGCCCGCGCGCTTCAGGCCTGGCGACCCGCTCCTGTCGGGCTGCGCGAATGCCGGCGACGCCTTCGACCTGGAGGCGACCACCGACGCGCAGGCCAGCACCTTCGCCGCCATCATCCGCATGGTGCGCCACGCGGCCGAGAGCCGGGCACCGATGGCGCGCCTGGCGGACCAATGGTCCGTGGGGTTCCTGCTGGTGACGCTGCTGCTCTCCGGCGGCGCCTGGGCGATAACGGGCGAGGCGCAGCGCGCCTTGGCCGTGCTGGTGATCGCCACGCCGTGCCCCTTGATCCTGGCGGTTCCCGTCGCGCTGCTGGCCGGGCTGTCGCGGACGGCCAAGCTCGGCGTGCTCGTGAAATCGGCGGCGGTGCTGGAGGCGATGGCGCGAATCCGCGTGGTGGTCATCGACAAGACCGGCACGATCACCGAAGGCGAGCCCGCACTCGTCGCGATGGTCGGCGAGGAGGAGGCGCTGCGGCTGGGTGCTTCGGTGGACCAGGCATCATCGCATCCCATCGCGACGGCCCTCGTGGCCGCGGCGCGATCGCGCGGTCTCAAGCTCAGCGTGCCGGACGATGTGCGGGAGGTTCCGGGCGAGGGGGTGGAAGGCATGGTCGATGGCCGGCGCGTCGCTGTCGGCGGGCCAAACTGGATCAAGGAACTCACCGGCCTCCCTCCCCTGCCGACAGCGGCGCAGCCCCCGGGGGCGCTGAGCTGTGCGGTCGCGCTCGACGGCAAACCCGCCGCCACGCTCATCTTCGCCGACACGCTGCGCGCCGATGCCATCGCCACCATTGCCACGCTGCGGCGCGAGGGGGTGCGACGTGTGATCCTCGCCTCTGGAGACGCGACGGCCCCGGTGATGGCGGCGGGCAAGGCCGTGGGAGTCGATTCGGCGCATGCCCGGCAGTCGCCTTCCGACAAGGTGGCCCTCATCAACGCGGCCCGGGCAGACGGCCCCGTGCTGATGCTGGGCGACGGGTTGAACGACGCCCCCGCGCTGGCCGCCGCGGATGTCGGCATCGCGGTCGGCACCAAGGGCGCGGCGGCGGCCGAGGCGGCGGATGCCGTGCTGCTGGTGGATGGCCTTTCGCGCCTGGCTGACACGCTGCGCGCGGCGCGGCGGGCGCGCGCTATCGCGCTGCAAAGCGTCACGGTGGGAATCGGCCTGTCCACGCTCGGCATGCTGGTCGCCGCGGCGGGATACCTGAGCCCGGTGCAGGGCGCATTGCTGCAGGAAGGCATTGACGCCGCCGTGATTCTTAACGCCCTTCGCGCCCTGAAAGACTGACCTTCAGGGAGCAGACCATGCCGGACCTCAAGCGCCTCGCCATTCTCGATGACTACCAGGCCGTGACTCTCGGCATGGGTCCGTGGGACCGGCTGCCCACCCTCGAAAAAACCGTCTTCCGCGACACGATCGCCGATCAGGACGCGCTGGTGGCGCGCCTCCTGCCCTTCGACGCCATCCTCGCCATGCGCGAGCGCACGCCCTTCACGCGCGCCCTGATCGAGCGCCTGCCCAACCTCAAGCTGCTCATCACCACGGGAGAGCGCAACCGCGGCATCGACGCCAGCGCCTGCGCCGAGCGCGGCGTCACCTTCTCCGGCACGCCGAGCTTCGGCGCGCCCACGGTGGACCTCACCTGGGGCCTGATCCTCTCGCTCACGCGCCGCATCCCCGAGCAGGTCGGCGCGCTGCACGCGATGCAGTGGCAGACGGCACTCGGCGTCGGGCTTGAGGGGCGGACGCTCGGCATTGTCGGCCTCGGCAAACTCGGCACGCGGGTGGCGCGCCTGGGCCAGGCCTTCGGCATGCGCGTCATCGCCTGGAGCACGAACCTGACGGAGGAAGCGGCCGCCGCGGTCGGTGTGCAGCGCGTGGACAAGGCGACGCTCTTCGCCGAGGCCGACGTGATCTCGCTGCACCTGATCCTCTCCGATCGCTCGCGCGGCATCGTGGGGGCGGAGGACATCGCGCGGATGAGGCCGGGCGCTATGCTGGTCAACACATCGCGCGGGCCGCTGGTGGACCAGGCGGCGCTGGTGGAGGCGCTGCATGCGGGCCGGATCGCGGCGGGCATCGACGTCTATGACATCGAGCCGCTGCCGCCGGGCCACCCGCTGCTCGGCGCGCCCAACACCGTGCTCACGCCGCATCTCGGCTACGTGACGGAGGAAAATTACCGCGCATACTTCGCCGGCGCGGTCGAGGCGATCGAGGCTTTCCAGGCCGGCCAGCCGATCCGTGTGATTACTTGATGGGCGGCTCGCCCAACTCATAGGCAGTTGCTTGCTTCCGGGGGTGTCCGCGCGGCTGCGCGCCGCTTGCGCGGCCCCGGGCTCCAGCCAAGAAGACGGGACGAGAACAAACCCCCGGGAGCCACGCCATGAGCCTCAATCGCCGCACGCTGCTTGCAGCCTCCGCCGGTGTCATCGCCACGCCCGCCATTGTCGCGGCGCAAGGCACACGGGTGAAGATGGGCGCGCTGCGCCTGATCCACTCCATCACCCCCTTCTTCTATGAGCGCTTCATGCCCGAAGGCATGACGGTCGAGGTGATCCCCTTCGAAAGCCCGACCGAGGGCAAGAATGCGGTCGTCACCCGCAGCGTCGATTTCGGCGTCTTCGGCATTGCCGCCGGCATATTGGGCGCGGCCGCGCGCGAACCCGTGACGGTCATCGGCTCCAACTGCGACAAGGGCATGGCCGTGGTTTCCCGCAAGGATGGGCCGATCAATACCTTGGCCGACCTGCGCGGCAAGCGCGTGGGCATCTGGCCCGGCTCGACGCAGGAAGTCTTCATCCGCGAGCGCCTGCGGATGGAGGGGATGAACATCCGCGACATCACCAGCATCCGCGTCAGCTTCAGCGAGATGCACACCGCGCTGGCCCGTGGCGACATCGACGCCTATGTGGGCGCCGAGCCGGGCCCCGGCATCAGCATCGTCTCGGGCATCGGCAAGATCGTGGAGTTTCCCTACTCCACGCCGATGGGCACGCTCAACATGATCTTCGCGACGCATTACGACACGACGCAGCGCAACCCCGCACTCTGCACAGCGATGATGGGCGTGCACCGCCGCGCCACCGAATTCGCGCGCGCGAACCGGGACGCCACGATCGAGATGGCGGTGCAGCGCCTCGGCATGCAGCGCCCCGCGCTGGCCATCAGCATCGAAAATGTGGACCTCAACTGGCAGATGACGCCGCGTATGATCGAGAGCAGCCGCACCTACGCCCAGCACATGCTGGAACTCCAGCAGATCCGCGCGTTGCCCAACTTCGACACCTTCTTCAACACGCGCTTCTCCGACGAAGTGGCACGCACAGCTTGAGCAGCCAGGCGCCGGGGGCCGGCGCGCGCAGCCTGATCCTGGCTCTCTGCGCGCCAGTCCTTTTCCTCGCTTTCTGGCACTACAGCACGGCGGGATTGGCCTTCAGCCTGATCCCGCCGCCGCTCGATGTCGGCACGCAGCTTTGGGACCTGGCCTTCGGCGGCGTCTGGAACGATCTCTACTCGGCGACGCTGGCCGAGCACGCCTTCGCCAGCGTGAGCCGCGTCTATGGCGGCTTCCTGCTGGCCGGCCTCTGCGCCCTGCCACTCGGCATGCTGATCGGCCGCATTCCGCTCGTCCGCGATGCGCTCGACCCGACGCTGCAACTGCTGCGGCCCATTCCCGTCACGGCATGGCTGCCGCTGGCGATGATCGTCTTCGGCATCGGCCCGCGCTCGGCGTTTTTCCTGGTGTTTCTGGGCGCGTTCTACCCGATCCTGGTGAACACGATCTTCGGTGTCCGCAACGTCGAGCCGCGACTTTTCGAGGCGGCAAAGATGCTGGGCGTCAGCCCCTCGGCCATCTTCTGGAAGGTCGTGCTGCCGGCCTCGCTGCCTTCGATCTTCACCGGTTTGCGTCTTGGCCTCGGCTTCGCCTGGGTCGTCATCGTGGTGGGCGAGATGACGGGCGTGCAGACCGGCCTTGGCGCCATCATCATGGAAGCGCGGCAGCTTTCCCGCACGGAGATCGTCATCAGCGGGATGATCACCATCGGCCTGCTCGGCTTCCTCTCGGATTATGCGGTGCAATGGCTCGGCCGCCGCCTTCTCCGCTGGAGCCCTCAGCATGGCAGCTGAGCCCCTCAACATCCTGGACCTCACGCACGTCACCAAGCGCTTTGATTTCCAAGGACGGGAGATCGTGGCGCTCGAAGATGCGTCCCTTGCCATCCGCAAGGGCGAGTTCGTTTGCCTCATCGGTCCTTCGGGCTGCGGGAAATCGACGCTGCTGCGCATGATCGCGGGCTTCGAGAACGCGAGCGAAGGCGCGCTGAACATGTGGGACAAGCCGATTGGCGCGCCGGGGCCCGATCGCGGCATGGTGTTCCAGGATTACGGGCTGTTCCCCTGGCTCACCGTGTCGCGCAACGTGGGCTTCGGTCCGGCGGCGCGCGGCCGGCCCGCGGCCGAGGTGGCGGAGACGACGCGACGCTTCGTGGACATGGTGGGGCTGACCCGTTTCGCCGAAGCCTACCCCCACCAGCTTTCGGGCGGCATGAAGCAGCGCGTGGCCATCGCGCGCGTCCTCGCCAATGAGGCGGAGGTGGTGCTGATGGACGAACCCTTCGGCGCCCTGGATGCGATGACGCGCGAGAACCTCCAGCAGGAACTGCTCGAGATCTGGCAGCGCACGAAGCTCACCGTCATCTTCGTCACCCACGCGATCGAGGAGGCGATCCTCCTGGCCGATCGCATCGTCGTCATGTCGCCCGGACCTGGCCGCATCGTGGCCGACGAGCGTGTGGACCTGCCCCGCCCGCGTGACCCGACGGCGCCCGATTTCAACGCACTTCGTCGCCGATTCTCGACCATGCTCGGAGGCCACCATTGAAGCCCAGTGACCGGATCGCCTACGCGGCCCCGCAGGACCGCGCGCCGCGCCCCGGCCCCGATGGCGCTCGTGTGCTGGTCTATTTCGTGATCAACATCGAGGAATGGGGCATCGAGCGCCCCATGCCGCGCCAGGTTCTGCCGGCACCCACGGGCATCGCCGTGGTGCCCGACATCGCCAACTGGGCGTGGCATGAATACGGCATGCGCGTGGGCTTCTGGCGGATGCTGCGCGCCTGCGAGGCGCGCGGCATCCGCCCGACACTCTCGATCAACGGCAATGTCTGCAACGCCTATCCGCGCGTGGCTGGCGCGGCACGCGACGCGGGTTGGGAGTTCATGGGCCACGGCTTCCGCCAGATTCCCACGCACCAGATCGAGGACCAGCGCGCGATGGTGCGCGAGACAGTCGAGACGATCCGCGCCTTCACCGGCCGGCCACCCGCAGGCTGGCTTGGCCCCGGCCTCACGCAGACGCTGGAGACGACGGACATCCTCGCTGAACACGGCATCCGCTACTGCGCCGACTGGGTCGTGGATGACGTGCCTGTACCGGTACAGACTGCGCATGGCCCGATATGGTCGATGCCCTACTCGGTCGAACTGAACGATATCCCGCTGATCATGGTCCAGCACCACGCGGCCGGGGAACTCCAGGCCCGCACCCTCGCGCAGCTCGACCGGCTGCTGTTCGAGGCGGCGACGGAGGGCTGCAAGGTCATGGGCCTCGCGGTGCATCCCTACATCTCGGGCGTGCCGCACCGCATCGGCGTCCTCGAGGCGACGCTCGACGCCATTGCCAGCCGCCCCGGGGCGGTGTTCGCTCAGGGCGGTGAGATTCTCGACTGGTGGGAGGGCGCATGAGCCTGCACGCAACAATGATGAACTGGGGCAGCCTGACGCAGCGCGAGCGCGACGTCGCCTATAACAACACCGAGGCCGTGGCCGACAGCGCTGCCCTGATCGACGAGCGCAACCTCGCCTCGGCACCGTTTCGCGCCGAACGACCCGCGTATCTAGACCTCGCCTACGGCGCATCTCAGCGCGAGCAGTGGGACATCTACCCCGGCCAGGATTCCGGGGCGCCCACGCTCGTCTTCATCCACGGCGGCTACTGGCAGCGCAACCGGCGCGAGGATTTCGCGGCCCTCGCCGAGGGCGCGCTCACCATGGGCTGGAACGTGGCGATGTGCGGCTACGGGCTTTGCCCCGAAGTGACGATGACGCGAATTGCCTACCAGATCCATGAGGCGCTCGGCTGGCTCTCGACCCATGGCGCGGCGCACGGGCTCGCTGGTCCCATCGTGCTGACGGGATGGAGCGCGGGCGGCCATCTGACAGCGCTCGGGGCAGAGCATCCCGCCGTGACCGCAGCCATCGCGATCTCTGGCGTGTTCGAGCTCGGCCCGATCCGCGACACCTACCTCAACACCGCGCTCAAGCTCACCGACGATGAGATCACAGGGCTCTCACCGATGCGCCGGCCCATCGTCCAGAAGCCCATGGCGATCGTCTATGGCGGCGCGGAACTGCCCGAGCTGTGTCGGCAGTCGCGGGATTTCCATGCGCTGCGCGCCGCTGCCCAGGCGCCAGGCCCGCTGCTGCCGATCCCCGGTGCCGATCACTTCCGCGTTCTGGAGGCCCTGCGCCAGCCTGGCGGCGCCATGCTGCGCCTGGCCGCGGATCTGCTGCGTTGAAGCCACCCGCGGCGTTCACGCTGGACGCGATTGCGGCTTTCCTCGCCAACGGCGGGTCGGCCGTGGCGATTGCCGAAGAGGCTCTCGCCCGGATTGAAAACTTCGCCGACCCGGCGCTGTTCATCGCACAGATCCCGCGGGAGGAGCTCCTCGCGCGCGCGGCGGCGCTGCCGCAGGGTCCGCTGCATGGCGTGCCCTTCGTGGTAAAGGACAACATCGACGTCGCGGGCATGCCCACCACCGCGGCCTGCACGGATTACTCCCGCGTTGCGGCCGAGCATGCGCCTGCCGTCGCGCGCGTGCTCGCGGCTGGCGCCCTGTTGCTCGGCAAGGTCAATCTCGACCAGTTCGCGACCGGCCTCAACGGAACGCGCAGCCCCTACGGGACGCCGCGCAACGCGGTCCGCGCTGACCTCATCCCCGGCGGCTCGTCCAGTGGCTCGGCCACGGCGGTGGCGGCGGGCATAGCCGCATTCAGTTTCGGTACGGACACGGCGGGCTCGGGCCGGGTGCCGGCCGCGGCCCAGGGCATCGTCGGGCTGAAGCCCTCGCTCGGGCTTATCCCCACGCGGGGCACGGTGCCGGCCTGCCGCTCGCTCGATTGCATCTCGATTTTCGCGACCAGCGTGGCGGATGCGAGCGCCGTCCTCGCCGTCGCGGCGGGGGCGGACGCCGAGGATCCCTACAGCCGCGCCGCGCCTGCCAACTGGCGCAGCATGGAGGCCGCGGCGCCGCACCTCAAGCTGGCCGCTCCCGAGGCAGCGCAACTCACCTTCGATACGACCGATGACGCCGCGCTCTTCGCAGCTGCTGTGGCACGGGCGGAAGCCGCGGGGGCGACCGTAGGACGCGTGGACATCGGCCCGCTCCTCGCCGTGGCGCGCCGGCTTTACGACGGCGCCTGGGTGGCCGAGCGAACCTCCGCGCTCCGGGAATGGGTGACGGACCGTCCGGCGTCGCTGCACCCCGTCACGAGGGCTATCCTGGAGGGCGGCCTCGGCCGGCTCGCCATCGATGCCTTCGACGATTTCCATGCGGCCGCCGAGGCAAGGCTTTTTGCACGCAAACTGTTCGAGAACTGCGACGCGCTGCTGCTCCCCACCTGCCCCGGCGTTCCGAGCCTCGCCGCGATGGCCGACGAACCGGTCGCCGCCAACAGCCGCCTCGGCACCTACACGAACTTCGTGAACCTCTGCGACCTCGCGGCGCTGGCGGTGCCGGCGGGCTTCCGCGCGGATGGCGTGCCGGCGGGTGTCACACTTGTTGGACCCGCCTTCAGCGAGGGTCGCCTCGCCGGCATCGGCGCAGCGATGCATTTCGCCGCCGGTCTCGGCGCGCCGCCGCCCGCGCCCGCCTCGCTCGCCGCGCATGAATTGGCGCTGTTCTGCATCGGCGCCCACATGTCGGGCCTGCCGCTGAACGGGCAGGTTCGCGGCCATGGCGGGCGCTTCCTGCGCGCCGCCACCACCATGCCGGCCTATCGCCTGTTCGACCTCGGCAACCGTCCCGGCATGCTCCGCGCAGAAACGGGTGGTGCGGCCATCCTGGGGGAGGTCTGGGCGCTGCCCGCCGCCAGCATCGGTCCTTTCCTGGCCCAGATCCCGCCGCCGTTGGGCTTCGGCCGCGTCACCCTGGCAGATGGCAGCAGCGTCCTCGGCTTCCAGGCGGAGAGCGCGGGCGTTGTCGGCGCGCCGGAGATCACCTCCCGCGGGGGATGGCGCGCACACCTGGCAGCAAGGTGAATGCGCTCGCCGATCTCCTGACGCTGACCGGCCTGGATGGGTCATTGGCCGATTGGGCCGATTTGACCGGCCAGGAACCGGT
>Ga0105047_10017119_pt1 | contig 11320 bp, 2 predicted proteins | sample MAT04_FD_78384 | JGI IMG/M metagenome (GOLD analysis project Ga0105047, IMG submission 78384) | Freshwater microbial communities from Lake Fryxell liftoff mats and glacier meltwater in Antarctica - MAT-04 (megahit assembly) | ecosystem: Environmental > Aquatic > Freshwater > Ice > Liftoff... | reverse complement strand
ATTTTCTCCTTTTATTTCATTGTCTCCTTCCTTCCCATTGAACCCAAACCTATACCCACCGGCACTTGCAGCCGTAAATGACCGTCCTGGCATTACCATCCCGAACGGATAGTAATCTTGAACTGTGGCGATGTCTGCAACATAGTAGTCTGCAATTCCATTTGGTGTCCCTGTTTCTTTAGGAATTTTTCTATCTGTAAAGGTTGCCAGCACGTTGCCTAAATGATTAACAATCTCATACATTTTATTACCTGCCGCTATATGATATCTGAACGTATCTGTTGTGACTAATGCGGGTTTTGGGTACATTACTGAGTCAGGTTGTATATAGCCTAAACGGCTGGAACCATAGATATATTGCTCAGTCCACCTCAAGGTATCATTTGATTCTTGGTAAGCAGCCATAATATTACCCTGGGCATCCCGTACATACCAGGTTTTTGTGACAGCTGATCCATCATAAACTATTTTACCAACCCTATTACCCATTGCATCATAGAAAAACTTCAATTCCGCCTTGGAGCTTGTTCCAAGTCTCCCAATGCTATCTACCTTACCCATCAGAGTCCATGTGATAATCCCAATTTCTTCAGCAGTATCTACAACTAAATTACCTGTAGCGTCATATCCATAATTATTACCCGATTGGTCATCTATATCGATAGAATAATTTGCAGTAATCGAAGTATTATCATCAACCCGCTTTAACTTATTGGAATTTCCATAATAATTATAGGTGAGGCTGTCCATAGCTGTGGGGCTATATCCATGCCGGATATAAGTTAATATATTTCCATTCGCATCATAACTTACCCTTTCCTTTAATTTAGTAGAAGCACTTCCCGATCCTGGCCAGGTATAGCTTCCGGAATTAAAATTAAACCAGGCATCCATGCTAATCAATCGGTTGAGTTGATCATATTTATAGGAATAACCAAGAACAGGGTTAGTTAAATTTGCTAAACTATAGGTGGCTTTTCTGATATTACCGTTATATAATGACGGACTGCTCGCTCCAAATCCGGCACCGGTAGAGAAGGCTGCTGTGAATCTATTTGGTCCGATAGGCCGATAATCGCCCTGAAAATAACTTAAAACAAAACTGGCGACATCTCTTCCAAAAAATTTATGTGCTCCGCTTGATTTTCCATCCGCACCCATATCCTTTTGTTGGGCACGACCTTCGCTATTCATTCCTTTCAACCAGCCTTGGAGTGTGTAGGCGTAATCCATTCCCTGCACCTGTCTGTCCCCAATTTCAGATCTTCTTAAGGGACCATGTTTATAATACATGTAATTGGCATCATAATCCCATAAGTGGCCATCCTGACTGGTAAGGGCAGAGGTCAACCTGTTATCCGCATCATATAAGTATTGATGGAAAAATTTATCAGCGGAATCAGCCTGATACAATACTTTATTAACCTTACCGCTTATCAAATCGTATTCATAATCCATTCTCTTAAAATCATTTTCAGTTTCTCTTAATCCCCCAAGTTCCTGAACAAGAGTGAACACATTACCGGCAATATCGTAACTGTAGTGTGTTGCATAATCATATGTGAGTGAATCGGCATCATCTTCCGCCTCCCAGGTCACACCAACTATTCTATTCCTCAGGTTCGTTTGTTCATTATTTCTAAAATGCACTCCAACAGGCAACGCTTCATTATCATAATATGTATGGCTAAGTTCAGATTTTGAAGTACCTGTATCAATCCAATCGACCAGATCGCTATTATCCATTGCTATTACAAAAGTCATATCTGTTGTTTGTGTAAGCCTGCCCGTTTCGATAATTCGTCCTAATTCATCATATCGGGTGTAAGAATAATAATCACTTGGTCTTTGTCTTGCGTTTTGGGAAACCACTATTCTCCCCAATCTGTCATACCAGAACCGCGTGGTATCTCCATCAGGGGTGTACTGTTTAATTAATTGATTTAGAGTATTGTAATAGTAACGTGTGGACAGATTATGGGCAGGATATTGAGGGGAACCCGTTCCATCCGTTCTATATACTGCCTGATTAGTTTGCTCTGTAACAGTCAGCATATCGACTCCTGCCGGTGGAACGGTTTGAATTAAATTACCGGCCTGATCATAATAATACAGGGTGTAATGATACTCATTCATAGGGCGTTCCACGGTAAACTGCTGAAATTGTGCAGATTCCAGGCAAAATGCAACATATTCGGACCAAAAGGAATTTTCAATGGAATCAATGTAATTTTCGTAATTAATAGTTGCATTCGCAGTTGCAATCTCCATTAAATATTCCCGGCAATCAGCAGTATCTACTTCAGAATTTGTGAAAATTGGTTTATTGCATAACAAATCTTCAACAGTGATATCCCAATCAGCAATAGTATCACCATTCATGACAGTTGTTGAATCTCCAAAACAATTATCAAGGGCTTCTTTATAATCTTCATATGGTAAATTATATCCATACAATGAATTTAAATAAGATGCAAGTGTTACTTCATAATCTTCAAAACCTCCGGTAGGAAAATCATCAAAAAAATTATTGTAATCAAAATGTAATTGCTGGCAGGATTTACATGGAAGGCAATCCAGACCACTTGGTAATGTGATTAATTCGGTTGTATAAAAACAACTATCATCTTCACATACCGCCATAATTTCTCTGACCACATCATCAGAAAGCGTGCTTCCATAATAGAAAGCTAGATATTCTGTAAAGGTTTCAAATTCAGTTGTGTCCAAAGAATACGTACTATATATATTATCCCACTTATTACAAACACAATCATCCTGATAATCACCCATAAAAACCTCTTCACCAAAAGTTGAAGGGTGAATATAAGGATCTGGGAAATCGATGAGGTAACCATTGCATACCGTGTCACCGGGTAAAACATCTAAAACTGATTCTAATACATCCTGAAAACTTGAATATCCGGTTATAGTTGTGTCTCCTGGAACAGGCGATCCAATCAAATCCGAAGAGCCAAATGGGTGTTCAAAATCACATCCTGCAATACATACTTCTATCAGACCGGCTCTTACCGAATCAGCTTCTTCAGCACTCATAATAATGGAACAAGGCTCTAATAAAGCCATCCATGCATTTGCCATGGCCTCGCAATTTGTAACACATAATTCATCCATCACATCTTCAGCGTAGTCGGTTAAGGAATCAGGAATAGGATCAATACCTGCTGTTAAATCAATTGCGTCTGAATATTGAAAAACACGTTTTTGCATATTTTCAAATATGCCCACTTCTCCGATATCTAAATCGCTTATATGACAAGTTGCAGAATCCATGACCTTATAGACATAATAACTTCTCCTGGCTAGATACATTGCTCTGAAAACTGTCCAGCCAATTTTTGCATTACCTGAACATTGCTCCTCAATATCTGGTATTGGTGAACAACTTCCATCGGGGCAATTAGCTGCCAAAGCAGCATATACCCAAGCTGATTTTCCGCTTCCATCCCAATTTAATAGATCGCTTTCCATCTCATCCTCGTAATCATCACCAATACTGTCATTTGCAAAAAAGGGATCAAAGGAGGTGCTATATGCAATTCCGGTTGTCGAAATCGGATCCATAAAACCATTTGATTCAGCATTCTCAAACAAATCCGTATTAAGCATTTGAGCAGCATAATTATATACCCCGGCATTATCGGAACACCATTCATATGCACAATATTCTGGATGAAGCGTAACTAAAGTTTCAGCCCAGGAAGGATGAAGTGGAAATAATTCAATAAATTGTTCTAATGATAAATCATCCGGAGGGATTGATATTCCACTTATGATTACTTCATCAGGATTACCATAGGCATCATAATAAATTAAATTTTCATATGTATCTCCATCTGTAAACATATCAATGTCAGCTCCGGCATTTAAAACTGAAGTATCTCCGGCCACCAAACTTCCACCTATAACCGAATAGTGAGCATATTGACCTCCCGGACTAATATCTGCAATCATCATTGCATAAAGTGCCTCACATTCAGTGGCAATGGTGTCACATAAAAAATTACATTCTTCCAGAAGATCCAGGTATAAACTATCAGCGTCAATACTGTCCGCCTCGGTTGGAGTAATTCCTGCAAGGATAAGTTCAGCAATATATTCAATTTTAAAACTGTCCTGTTCACCCAAATCACGAAGACAATCTGCACAGGTTAAATTACATCCTGAAAAGTCTAATTCTGCAATGGCAGAATCCAGAAAATCATCATACGTCAGCAAACAAGTATCGTTTCTGAAATAAGTTTCCAGGTACTGTTCTTTTCCCGCAGAACTAACCGTTACCCGATTTCTGACATGGTATTCACCTACTTCAAAATATAAAGTAAAGTCTTGCAGGTATGGTTCAACAATTGTCACTCCCGCACAAACAGTATCGAATATTCCAGGTAAAAAACTGGTATCCTCAATATTAAAAGCTACATCACCGGGAAGTGTTGCATTATTACACAGGTCAGTCACTTCAATTTCGATATTATATAAGCAATCCATACAAATATCCAAATCTTCTGATATACATCCCGGATCAAATTCAGAATGTCCCAGTAAATAGTCAAAGTCATGATCACCTGCTGTAGTTACAAGCAATGTATAATTAAATTCTATATAATCAGATCCGATAATAGGCGCACCGTCAAGTAAATTTGTAGTGATAGTCGTTGGACCTGTATTTGATGCCAGTTCTTCCAGATTCGCGGGCGCTTCACCAGCTAAGGCAGTTGCGATTACATGTCCCGAGCCATCAGTATAACTCACTGAAATACTTCCATTCGGGTCAACCACCATATTTTTCCAGTAATGTTCATTAAGGCCAATTTCATTTCCAAAAATCCTGTCTAATTCGGGCTGATCTGCTGGGCCATAAAAATATTTAGTTTCTTTTCCACCACCAAGTTTAAAAACACTACCCACATTTGTTTGACGTTTAATTCTTCCTGTCAAATCAGGAGTATATTCTGTTATACTAAAGGGAAATCCTTCCGCTGCAGCTACCCATGTGCTTGTAATATTATTCCAGTCGGTATTATTATTTGAAAAGTACTTAGCTGCACCAAAAGCCGAATCCATAAGCATGACAACAAAATCACATGTGCCGATATCAAAAGTATCTCTTGTATATTCGTGAGTTCCGTCTGCCATTGAAAATTCAATATGGAACTTTATTTTCGCATTATTGTCGTTGGTAGGTGCTGGTATTGTTTGCACTACCCCTCTACCCTGATGATCATAAAGTGTTTCGCTTACAATTACGCGTCCAGAGGCTTCACTTCTAACAACTGTTTGTCGCGAACGCATACTACCATCAAAATAATTTACTGATGGAATATTTTTTCCCTCTTCTGCAAATTGAACCGAATATTGCCAATTTATTAAATTTTCATGACCGGTTACTCTTTCCATATTAGGATTCGTATAAAAAACACTGGTATAATCTTCAGTTGTCCATGATGTTTGTTTGCGAATACTATCAGGCGTATATTGAATTGCTCTTATCCTGTAAAATATATATCCCTTTTCATAAATGTTTTGGATCTCATAAATATTATTTGTTATAGTGACTCTTGAAGCATTATGCCTGAATAAAGAATTATAATCACTGTAACTTGCTGTTGAATCGTCTTTATAGGTTTTAATTATATCACTGCTGTCATGATAAAAGGTCCATTCAAAATCATATTCTTCTGCTCCATCAACCTCATCCCAAGTGACTCCAATAATTCCTTTAGTATTATTTACCAGCGAAGAAGCTTCCATTATTTCAGAACAATCGAAAATGTATTTCCTCTCGATATGTATTTCACCTCGCAAACGAAATATAGGTGGAAGCGTTACCCCTCCGCTTGCCGGTACATAATTAATATTTTGAATGGTAGTCTTTAGTTTATGGGCATCTATCAGGGAAAAAATTGCTCTGCCGTTATATTGTTTAACATCACCCGGATCAAAATTAATTTTTAAGGTTTTATAAATGATAAATGAGGTATTGGATGAATCCCAATATTCGATTTTTACAGTAACATCGCAGGTAAATGCTACAGTTTGAATGTAGGTGGTGTCATCATTAATCTCAAAAATAATAAAGTCATGAACACTTACATTATCCTCAATTGTAGTCCATGCACCGGTACCAAATTTATCATCCTTTACCAGTAAAATACTATCCACACGGAAAGAACTGCCAGTTTTTTCAGCATAATATTGTTCGGATATTGCAAATAAAGAGTTAGCGGCAAACAAATTTACCAGGGTCAGGATAATTGTATTTGTAAACCTCATGACTAGATTTTTTTGAGTGGAGTGAGATTAATGATTTCATATCCTTTGAAGCGCTCCCTCACTGAATATGTTTTATTGTTCTTTACATCAACAAATTTTGCCAAGCCATAATCTGTTCCCATTGGCTTATGTGTTTTAATATAATTAGAATAATTTATTTCAAGCCGGGAAAATACGTATTGACCTGTTTTAGAATCAATTTTTTCCAAATACCGGATAGTGCACTTACTGATCCAAAATGAACTGGGATTATAAATAATATCTGTTTGAGCGAACTGTTGATTTTTATACGTTATTGTAAGACCTTTTAATCCATCACCCGGGTCAAACTCAGTCAAACTTGAACCGGAAGTCTGCAGCAAATTTTCTATATATCCAAAATTCTTTTTTTTCTTTTCCTGTTCTGTAAATTCTCCTAATACAATTTGTTTGGAAGAATGATCGGTAAACACACTATATTTATCATTTCCTATAATCTCGTAGTCTGCTATCTTAAAATAAAATTCGTCATCATGAATTATGGTATAGGAGTCTAATGAATCTGAAACAACCTTTGTTGTAAGATTCTCATAGTAACGATATTTCGCTGAGAAGGAAAAATTAAATTCTCCTTTATATGATTTTATAATAGATTCCAAAATGGCATTGGAATTTTGTTGTGCACCGGCGTTTAAAAAAAATACCATGAAAACACTTACCAGTAAATTGTATTTTATTCTCATATAAATTAGTTGGCAGGTTTTATATGTGATCTTCCTTCCTGAATAGTCATCACTCCACGCTCTGTCTCCCGCTTCACTCTAATTAAGTTTCCCTCCTCGTCATATTCATACAAAGTGGCATAATTGTTTTCATCCAGTTGAGCCATTAACCGCATTGTGACTCTGTCATACACATATGCTTTCATGTTGCCTAGAAATGGATGTATTCGAAAATCATCAAAATAGGTTCTATTTTCTTCATCTGAATTTAAAGCCACATGAATCTCAGTTGCTACACCAGGAACAATAAATCTTCCTTCTACCCTCTGCCATCCTTCAATTATTGGACCTTCAGGAGTAAATGAATACGTTGTTGGAGATCCGGTAAACGTCACTCCAACCAAGTCTCCATCATATGTTTTACAATCACAAACAGTATCCACTTTTACCCAACCACTGATAATATATTCACCTTCATTCGGTGAAAATTCCTGTATAAAAGGGTCATCGCCTAATTCATAATAGCCTGAATCCATTGGGACTAAAATATTCCCTGTGGGAGTTGAAATGGATTTTGTTACCGAAGCTGTTTGACCTGCTAGAATTTTAAGGGAAAAATCACCTGTATGAAATTCTTCGTTTGAAGTTGAAACATGCGAATTTAAAGCCTCCTCAAAGTTGAAATGATTCATGATACAGGAACCGCGCACCATTCTGCAATCCGCATCAAAATCATAATCTTCAAAATTATCAACGGCTGATTGTTTTAAAAATGAATTGGAAATTATTGCAACAGGAACTGTTTTGTTATAACCGTAAATGGCGGAAGAAAAAATATCCAATGCATTTTTTGATTCTATGGCATTGCCATACTTGTCAAATAACTTGCTTTCCTCTACCCATATCCAATGATTATCAGTTGAATCAAGTACCCACTTCCCGCCTTCAAAATCATAAAAGGCTTCATATTCTTCAAAGCTTCCATCCACCCGCATATTTGTTCCGGTTTCTGATAATTCAGGCGTCCTGTTTGCATTGAAAGCATACGTTTTGACCGGTCGCCATACACCTAAAATATTTAAATTGTATGGGTTTACAGTGTCGCCAGGTGCATAGGTAATACAAGTATCCTGACAACTTACACATTCAACGTATGCATAGCCAATTGCTGCATTCGGAATTGCAAAGTATTCATCTCCCTCATAATACATTTGAACGCCACCCTCAGGTACATCATCGGATGTAATCGTGGTGTTGAAAGAATAATCTTCAGTAAAAGGCGCAGGACAATCGGGACAGACGGAATAAAAGCTGGGATCAACAACTATAAATAATCTGCAATCACCCATAGCGTATTCAAGTGTGTAAAAAGCGGGGACTGTAACAATTGCACCATATGGAGTAGGCACAAAATTATAAGCCGGTATTGGTTCGGATACCAAATAAAATGGATCATCACCCCATCCTGCAGATAAAGAAGCACATGTTGCCGGTCCCTCTGCTAAAATCTCATCAATAGTCCATCCATCTTCTGGTCCGATATCAAATAATCCTTCAGAAAATAAAGTATTTAAGAAAGTATTTAAGCAGGTCGCTGTAGGTACATCGCTAGTATCACAAAGAACACCAGTTTGGACTTTCTCTATTTTCCATAATTCAGAAAAAACAGTTGCATCGGCACTTAATATATCGGTTGCAGCACTTATGCTTATGGAATCAATAGTTTCATTAATTGGATTCGATAGTGAAGTAATATTTCCAACAGGTATTGTTGATTGATTCCTATATCCCGAGCGGATAATTTTGATAGTTAAATTCTCATCTAATGTTGTTGTGCCGTCAATATATTTTGTATATAACTTGCCTGATTTGTCTACAACCTTTAAGCTACCAGGCTTAATTACATATAGATGAGCAGATTCAACAATTCCACTGGAATTGGTTACAAGTAATTCATCACCTGGAAATACGTACGGGGATGGATCCAGTCCACCGAAAGAACCATTATTGATTGACATTCCTCTTAATTCAGTTCCAATGTTTTGATAAGCTGGCCCCATGCCATTATAAATCCAATGGGCAGGATAGGTGAATTTATAAATAGGATCATCATACTCGTTGGTTACTTTTGTTAACAATACCTGACCCGTTTCTGCGTCATATAAGAGATTTTCAGTAGATATTTCAGACCCATTTTCATTGACTGTAATCTTATCAACAATTCCTGCACGTTTGATTAATTTACTCGTAGCCGTAGAACGGAATAATGTTTCAGCACTTTTAAAGGAAGGGTAGATACCGGGCAACGGGATAACAATCACAAACGCAAAAACATTATCAAGATTTAAATGCACTCCACCCCCATGCATTTTCGTTTTTTGTTGTCTCATATCTTCCCAAATATCATAATCCATTCCGATTGTTTGTTTTGATATTGCTCCAGCATTATTTACCACATCGCAGGCATTATTTAAGTGCAAACTTGGCGCATTTACATCATCAACTTTGTAATCATATTTTTTTGACGAAATCAAAGCATCCATTTCATTATATACCGCTTCGAATTTTGGTTTACCATGCATATCATTTATTTCAACAACAAACCCTTGAGAAGCTGTGAGTGATTCTTTCACTCCAATATTTAAAATTTTAAGAATAGGATTTGGTTTAATAGGTTCTGCCTTTAAGCTTGTAAAATAGGAAATGGTAGGAAATTCTCTAGCTGTATAAAATTCAGAAATTGAATAGCCTGTCGCAGTTCTTTTTACTGCTTCATATTGAAGATTTCTAACCATCACCTTGCTATATCCAACTGAAGCACCCGGGTATAGAGATTCACCAAGTGGTAGCTCAGCATAATAAGTATTATCGGGAGCAAGGAACTTCTTTTCTTCGAAATACAAAGGTTCTGTAAATGGGCTTTCATCTTTACCGACAACGGGTTCGTAACTTGCAACACCACTGCTAATAGTTCTACCCCCTTCCTCTTTTGTATAAAAATATTCTTGGCCATATTGAAAAGATTTTTGAGAAGGAACCATATCTTGCCAATTATCGGATAAAGTAATTTTATTTACTCTAGAACCTCCGCCTAATTTTTTAAAATCAGGATTATTTAACCTTACAAAGGATTTATTCACTTCTACTATTTTTCCTTTTCCATTTAACTTCGCTGTATTATTAAATCCGGCTAGCATATCCAGGAGCGAAGGAACAATCCCGACAATCGCCATTATATAGTCTACAGGATCTCCTTCTTCTACTTCCGAACCAGGATATGCCTTTCCCGGTAAGTTTAATCTTAGGAATTGCCAAGAGGAATATGCAATGGGGTTTTCATCTTCATCGAGAAAAGAAGGATTTTTCAATTTGATCCAAATCTGATCTGTAGGCCCCGCCACTTTAAGTCCATAATCATCAATTTGAGCATATCCTGTAATATATTCATAACCACCATCATGATTCACATCAACAAAACATTTATAATATAGATAATCAATTCCTGTTAAATACAAATCGAACAGTTCTGTCTTAGTCCCAACTGCAGTAGGGACAGTTATGGATATAAAATTATTTGGGACCCCATCATATAATAAATTTGTTGCAGAAGCGCCGGATGTATTACTAAATCCATCAATAAAAAACATCTGTCCCGCCCTACGATTCATAACAAATGCATAATCATCTGATTCATAGCTAACGTTAATTGTACCTCCTGAAGGAAGTTTAATCTGACGTAAATTCCATGAAGCTGCAAACGTATCAGTTTTTATCTCCTGAATTGTATAGGGAAAATCCTCTATGCTTGGATACCCAGTCAATCCTGTATGATTTTTATAGGTTCCCCAGCGATCGTAGGTTTTAGAATTATAATTGGGATTCGAATCAGCATCCGCTTCGTCATAATTGAATGAATATTTATTTAATTTCCCTTTGGTGCTTTTACCGTAGGTAAAGTAAATGTTTTTCAATGTCAGTTTTCCTGAATCCAAGCTTATTTGATTTGGAACCCCTTTGCACAACTGATAGGTATATTCAAAATGAACAGATTTTATGGGTACTGCATTAACACCGTTTTCAATTAAATCGGATTTGGTATATAATTCAATTCTGTTCAGACTTTTTAATTTTTTGGACTCCTCAACATCCCCGTTTTCTCCTACAACCCCTAAAGCATCATTTCTGCCACTAGCATTTAATACAAAAACAGCAACCATATTTTTCGATTCAATGGAATGGGTTAACCATATTTCTTTTTATCCATAGACATAGGATCCATTATCATCATCTGTCACACTCTTTAATCCTTCATTTAAGGTAGCTTT
>Ga0105047_10017118_pt1 | contig 11321 bp, 9 predicted proteins | sample MAT04_FD_78384 | JGI IMG/M metagenome (GOLD analysis project Ga0105047, IMG submission 78384) | Freshwater microbial communities from Lake Fryxell liftoff mats and glacier meltwater in Antarctica - MAT-04 (megahit assembly) | ecosystem: Environmental > Aquatic > Freshwater > Ice > Liftoff... | reverse complement strand
TCCCGATAGGGCGTACCTGCAGGCCATTGCGGCGTCGCTGCTGTAATGCCGGCCGCGCCGTCGAGCTGGATCGTGGTGCGATCGCGATAAAGGTAGTAGCCCGGTGCAGGCGTGAACCGCAGCAGCAGCTGGTTGCCATCCAGCACGATGGCATCGAAGCCGAACGCGCGTTCCTGCGGCAGCGGCAATGCCTCTGAAGCGCCTCCCGCGGTTTTTCCAAATAGCGGCAGTCCGCCGGATCGCGTCGGCAGACCAGTGCTCGTTGATCCCGATGCCGATGCTGATGTCGCTGCTGGCAGGTTCACTGCGAGCGTCCGGGTTTGCGGCGGGTAGCAGATGCCCGCGTCGGCGCAACCCTGGTACTTGACCTCCAGCAGCACCCGATCCCCGGTGGCGACGGCTACGGCGGGCAGCGTGGCTACCAACTGGTCGCGGTAGGTTTCCACCGCGCCGAAGAATTCATCGGTGTAGGCCTTGCCCTTCGGCAACTGCAACGGGCCTGCTTTCGATCCTGCACCCTGCACCTGCACCGACGTGCGATGGCGATAAAGGTAATAGCCCTCCGCAATGCGCCAGCGCACCTCGATGCTGTCGCGGCTGGTCGCGCCGGCGCTCAGCACGAAAGCCTGGTCGACCGGCAACAGCTCGGACTCGTCCACCGCATGCGCGGGTACCACCGCCCATGCCAGCGCGATCGTGGCCATCAGTCGCTGCAGCAGGGTCATGACTTCAAGCCTCGTCACCGGTCTGGGCGTTGATCCACTGCAGATAAGCGGGCAGCCCGGAGGCCACTTCGACAGCAATCAGTTCCGGCAGTTCATGCGGATGCAGCTGGGAAACGCGCGTGACAAGCGCGGGCAGGCAGTCGGCGCGGGTCTTGATCAGGAGCAGCACTTCTTGCGCCTCTTCGACTGCCCCATGCCAGCGATATACCGACTTCATACCGGGCAATGCACTCACGCACGCGGCAAGCCGCTCGCGCACCAGGGCCTGGGCGACAAGGTCGGCGCTGTCCTGGTCAGGGCAGCTGCAATAGCAAAGCATGGTGCTCAAGAGGGGTGGACAGGCCGGAAGCGGCGCGCTTGACGCAGGGCGCATAGGTTAACCGGTGCTGCCGAGTCCCGAGCCATTGGCGACCTTGCGCGTTGCCCTGGTGCGTCCGGTGCGTTGGGACGCCAGTGCCTCCATGACCTCCAGCAACGACAGGCGCGCGCGCAGCGGCGCATCACGAAAGGCATGCAGCAGGCGGAACTCCAGCGGATCCTCCACCAGCAACGCCTCGGCGGTCGCAATGGAATCCAGTTGCGCCTCCCGGGACAGGCTCATGTCGCCGCGGCCGGTCGCCATCCATTCGAACTGGAGGCCCGTGACCAGGGCTACCTCACGCAAATGCGAAACGCTGGGATTCTTGCCGTGCGGCGCTTCCCAGTGGCTTACTGCACTGCGCTGGACGCCCACGGCTTCGGCCAGCTGCGCTTGTGACAAGCCAGCGGTGCGACGAGCAAACCGGATACGTTCCTGCGGGGTCATGGATTCGGCGCGTGCTTGGGAAGGAGAACCTTACCCAACCTGAATTGAGAGTTGAATCAGCTTGTTACCAATGGTATCGAGGTGAATAACACTATACCCATGCTGTTCGCTTTCGGTAGCCACGTAGAACCGACAGTACGAGCGGGAATGGATCTTCAGTTCCTGTTGCCCCCGAGGGTAGCGCTTAACCCGGTGTAATTGTCCCGGTCTCGTCTTTCCACCGACGTCGATCAGGCGTATTCCTGTCGCTGCCAGCAGGATGCCGGCTTCGACAGGGAGTCGGCCAAGGGGGAGGGCCGGGTACGGAGTGACCTGGTAAGGAAGCACAACATCTCCCAAGAGCGCGCATGCCCCTGTCATGCGCGCTCTTTTTTTGCCTGATTTCCCTGCTGGCCCTTGAAAGGCCGGAAGCTTCGCCCAATCTGTCCTGCATCCCGGCTAGCCCGGGTTCTTGTGCGTACATGCTTGGCACTCTCCCCCGGAGACTGCTAACATCTCAGCCCCTTTCCCTGTTGTATCAATCACTTAAGAGGATTCAAATGAGTAACTTGAAACCACTGTATGACCGCGTCGTCATCAAGCGTACCGAAGAAGAAAAGATGTCCGCTGGCGGCATCGTGATCCCCGATTCGGCTACCGAAAAGCCGATCAAAGGCGAAGTCATCGCCGTCGGCGAAGGCAAGGCCCTGGACAACGGCAGCGTGCGCGCGCCCAAGGTCAAGGTCGGCGACCAGGTCCTGTTCGGCAAGTACAGCGGCACGGAAGTGAAGCTGGACGGCACCGATTTCCTGGTGGTGAAGGAAGACGACATCTTCGCGATCATCGGTTGATTGCGGAGGGCGGGTCCTTACCCGCCTTCTAACCACCGATGACCAAAACGGCGGGTCAAGACCCGCCCTACAACCCATCCAAATATTCCGGAGTTACAAAAAATGTCCGCCAAAGAAATCCGTTTCGGTGAAGACGCACGTGCGCGCATGGTGCGCGGCGTCAATATTCTCGCCAATGCCGTCAAGGCAACGCTCGGCCCGAAGGGCCGTAATGTCGTGCTCGAGAAGAGCTACGGCGCCCCGACCATCACCAAGGATGGCGTGTCCGTCGCCAAGGAAATCGAGCTTGCCGACAAGTTCGAGAACATGGGCGCGCAGATGGTGAAGGAAGTCGCTTCCAAGACCTCCGACAACGCCGGTGACGGCACCACCACCGCGACCGTGCTGGCCCAGGCGCTGATCCGCGAAGGCTCCAAGGCGGTCGCCGCCGGCATGAACCCGATGGATCTGAAGCGCGGCATCGACAAGGCGGTCATTGCAGCCGTGGCCGAGCTGAAGAAGATCAGCAAGCCCACCGCCGACGACAAGGCCATTGCCCAGGTCGGTACGATTTCGGCCAACAGTGACGAGTCGATCGGCAACATCATCGCCGACGCGATGAAGAAGGTTGGCAAGGAAGGCGTCATCACCGTTGAAGAAGGCTCGGGCCTGGACAACGAGCTGGACGTGGTCGAGGGCATGCAGTTCGACCGCGGCTACCTGTCGCCGTACTTCGTCAACAACCAGCAGTCGATGTCGGTCGACCTGGATGAGCCCTTCATCCTGCTTTACGACAAGAAAATCTCCAATGTCCGTGACCTGCTGCCCGTGCTGGAAGGCGTGGCCAAGTCCGGCAAGCCGCTGCTGATCGTCGCTGAGGAAGTGGAGGGCGAGGCCCTGGCCACGCTGGTGGTCAACACCATCCGCGGCATCGTCAAGGTTTGCGCCGTGAAGGCGCCGGGCTTCGGTGACCGTCGCAAGGCGATGCTGGAAGACATGGCCACCCTGACCGGCGGCGTGGTGATTTCCGAAGAAGTGGGCTTGTCGCTGGAAAAGGCAACCCTGCAGGACCTGGGCCGTGCCAAGAAGATCCAGGTGTCGAAAGAAAACACCACGATCATCGACGGTGCCGGTGAATCCACCAACATCGAAGCCCGCATCAAGCAGATCAAGGCGCAGATCGAGGACACCTCTTCGGACTACGACCGCGAGAAGCTGCAGGAGCGCGTGGCCAAGCTGGCCGGCGGCGTGGCGGTGATCAAGGTCGGCGCATCGACCGAGATCGAGATGAAGGAAAAGAAGGCCCGCGTCGAAGACGCCCTGCACGCCACCCGCGCTGCAGTGGAAGAAGGCGTGGTCCCGGGCGGCGGCGTCGCGCTGATCCGCGCGCTGCAGGGCATCGGTGACCTGAAGGGTGCCAACGAAGACCAGAACCACGGCATCAACATCGCCAAGCGCGCGATGGAAGCGCCGCTGCGCGAGATCGTCACCAACTGCGGCGAAGAGCCGTCGGTGGTGTTGAACAACGTGGTCGCCGGCACTGGCAACTACGGCTACAACGCCCAGACCGGCGAGTACGGCGACATGATTGCGTTCGGCATCCTGGACCCGACCAAGGTCACCCGTTCGGCCCTGCAGAACGCAGCGTCGATCGCCGGCCTGATGATCACCACCGAAGCAATGGTGGCCGAGGCGCCGAAGAAGGATGAGCCGGCCGGCGGCGGCGGTGGCGGCATGGGCGGCGGCATGGGCGGCATGGGCGGCATGGATTTCTGATCCAGCCCTCCAGCACCACGCTGGTTGTTGAAGAAAACCCCGCAGCAATGCGGGGTTTTTCTTTGGGCGCCCGCCTGGAAGGCGTCGCCGTCGAAAAATCGTGGCACTTTGTCGCCGGCACCTCGCGCGCGTAGCGAATTGGGCATGGAGTAGAGGACGGCGTCCAGACTTACCCGGGGGCTCCCATGAATTTTGCGCTTGAACCGAGGATTTGACCTGGTCAGGCCCCTGAAGGAGAGAAGAGTATCGAGGCTCATAGACCCCGCCCTCTGAGGTCGCCTAAGCGCGGGCCCTGGATGTAACCGATATCAGTTGAAAGCCAGGCGCCCTCCTGCTACTGAACCAGGCAGTATCGTTTTGCAGTGCAGCGTGCAAGACCCGTGAAGGGTGCAGCACCCTACGGCTGCATCCCGACGTGGGGGAGGGAGCAAGCCCGCATTGGCCTGGCCACTGCGGGCTTTTTTAGTATTGGCCGCTGTGACAGCACGTTTGGCCAGTCACACGCTGCTGTTTCCTGCCGTGAACGCTTGTCGCTGCCGCTGGCGTGGGCCAAGCAGATAGAATTGCACCCATGGCCGATTCTCCAGCACGACTTATTCCTCTTCAGATTGTTTCCGGCGCTGCACCGGGTGCACTGTCGCCGACGGGCCAGTTGCAGCCGGGCAATAAGCAGCTGGGGGGCGACAAGATCGGTCGCAGTCCCGTGCAATTCCTGGAGTCGCCGGTACTGCGCAAACCCTCGTGGATCCGCGTGCGCATTCCTTCAGGCAATGCGGTGCAGCAGTTGAAGGCAAAGCTGCGGGAGAACCGGCTGGTCACGGTGTGCGAGGAGGCCAGCTGTCCCAACATCCACGAGTGCTTCAGCCATGGCACTGCGACTTTCATGATCCTGGGCGAGGTGTGCACGCGGCGCTGCTCGTTCTGCGATGTCGCCCACGGTCGCCCCAAGCCACCCGACGCGAGCGAACCCTTGAGCCTGGCCACTACCGTCGCCGACATGGGCCTGAAGTACGTGGTGGTGACTTCGGTCGACCGCGACGACTTGCGCGACGGTGGCGCCCAGCACTTCGTCGATTGCATTGCCGCCATCCGGGAACATTCGCCGCAGACCCGGATCGAGATCCTGACCCCCGATTTCCGTGGCAAGGGCCGTATGGATCGCGCGCTGGAGATCCTCGCGCTCAGCCCGCCGGACGTTTTCAACCACAACATCGAAACGGTGCCGGACCTGTATCCCAACGTGCGTCCAGGGGCCGATTACCGGTGGTCACTTACCCTGTTGCAGCGGTTCAAGCAGCAGCATCCGCAGCTGCCCACCAAGTCCGGGATCATGCTGGGTCTTGGCGAAACAATGGAGCAGGTGCAGGCCACCCTGCGCGACCTGCGCGCGCACGAAGTGGACATGATCACCATAGGCCAATACCTGCAACCCACCGCGCATCACCACCCGGTGTTGCGCTACTGGACGCCGGAGGAATTCAAGGCGCTGGAGCTGTACGGTAACGCGCTGGGATTCAGTCACGTCGCCTCGGGGCCGATGGTGCGTTCGTCATATCACGCAGATCGCCAGGCGATGGAAGCCGGCGTCGTTGGCTGAACGAACCGGGCTGCGTCCACCCGCGCGCATGGCGCGTACGTAAGGTTCAATCGAATCCGGAAACGCAGCCCGAAACCCGCCAGGTTTGCTGCCACGGAAGGCATTCACTTTTTAAGACAGCCACCGGGCTAGTCTGCAGGACGCCGCAAGGCAGGTGCGCAACTTTCGGCACTGTCCCAGGTCCAACACCCTCTGCAATCTTTCACAGGCCCTTAGGCCATGAGTACCCGAATGAAACCGAAGACTTCTGCCGTTCTGCTGACCCTGGCCCTGGCGACACCGCTGGCGCTGCTAGCGCGCGCCGACGGCCCGGCCATTGTCGCCGCGCCTACCGCCGATCAGGCCACGACCTCCAAGCTGGTCTACGGCCTGCTCTCGGACAGTCGCTATGCCTACCGGCCCCGGGCGCTGGACGACGCGCTGTCGCAGGATATCTTCACGCGCTATCTCGAATCACTGGACGGTGGCAAGCAGTACTTCACGGCCACGGATATCGCGCGCTTTGACCCGTATCGCGTGCAGCTCGATGACGCGATCCGCAGCGGCGACCTTGCACCGGCCTACGACATTTTCGCGGTGTATCGCCAGCGCGTCGGCGAACGCGTCGCCTATGCGCGTGCATTGCTCAAGCAGGATTTCGAATTCACCGGCGACCAGCGCTGGGAGTACGATCGCGAGGAAGCGCCGTGGGCGGCGAACACGCAGGAACTGGACGGGGTGTGGAAGAAGTCGGTGATGAACGATTGGCTGCGGCTGAAGCTGGCTGGCAAGGACAAGGCCGATATCCGCACCACGCTGGACAAGCGCTATGCGACCTACCAGCGCAGCGTCGATGAGCTCAAGAGCGAGGATGTGTTCCAGACCTTCCTCAACGGTTACTCCAGCGCAATCGACCCGCATACCGATTACTTCACGCCGAAAACGGCGGAGAATTTCAATCAGTCCATGTCGCTGTCGCTCGAAGGCATTGGCGCGCAATTGCAGCGCCAGGACGACATGGTGGTGATCCGCGAAGTGATAGCAGGCGGCCCAGCGGACCTCAACGGTACGTTGAAGCCGGGCGACCGCATCGTCGGTGTTGGCCAGGGCAAATCCGGTCCGATCACCGACGTGATCGGCTGGCGCATCGACGATGTGGTGGCGCAGATCCGTGGCAAGCGGGACACGCAGGTGCGGCTGGAATACCTGCCGGCCGAAACCGGTGTGGACGGCAAGCACGAGCAGGTCACCATCACCCGTCAGAAGGTACGTCTGGAAGAGCAGGCGGCCAAGGCCGAGACCATCGAAATCCCGGCAGCGGGGGACCAGCCCGCGCGCAGCATCGGCGTGATCAAGCTGCCTGCGTTCTACCAGGATTTCGAGGGCCGCCGCCGCAACCCGAACGACTACACCTCGGCGACGCGCGACATCTCCAAGCTGCTTGCAGTGTTCAAGGAGCAGGGCGTCGACGGCGTGGTGATGGATCTGCGCAACAACGGCGGCGGTTCCCTGGACGAAGCGGTCGAGTTGACTGGCTTGTTCATCGACAAGGGCCCGGTGGTGCAGGTGCGTGAATCCGGTGGCCGCGTCACGGTCAATGCCGATCGCACTGCGGGCGTGTCATGGGATGGACCGCTGGCGGTGCTGACCAATCGCGGATCGGCTTCGGCTTCGGAAATCTTCGCTGGCGCCATCCAGGATTACGGTCGTGGGCTGGTGATTGGTGAAACCACGTTCGGCAAGGGCACCGTGCAGAACCTCGTGGACCTCGACCGCTGGCCGGCAAACGAGACTCCGCGTTTTGGCCAGGTCAAGCTGACCATCGCGCAGTTCTTCCGCGTTGCTGGTGGCAGTACCCAGCACAAGGGCGTGGTGCCGGATATCGCTTTCCCGGTTAGCGTGGACGGTACCGAATACGGTGAGAGCACCTACGACAACGCGCTGCCGTGGACCAAGATCGCCGCGGTGCCGCATACGCAGTACGGCAACTTCTCCGCGCTGCTGCCGCGTCTGGATGCATTGCACGCCGCGCGTGTGGCCACCGACAAGGAGTTCCAGTGGTGGTCGGAAGACGTAGCCCAGTTCCGCGCAGAGGCCGCCAAGAAATACGTGTCCTTGAACGAGGCCGAGCGCCGCGCCGAACGCGATACGCAGGAAGCGCAGCGCAAGCAGCGCCAGGCCGAACGCAAGACCCTGGGCCTGGCACTGGATCCGCTGGCCGAGGATGCGGCCGATGATGGCCTTGGCGCGAACGAGCGCGACATCATCAAGGACGCCGCGCGCGAGAAGCTGGCAGAGGACCGTCCCGATCCGCTGCTGCGCGAATCGGCTGCGATCCTGGCCGACGCCATCGAAGTGCTCGGCGAGGATCGCGAGCTGTCGGTGCAGGTGCTGCCGGAATCGACGGCGCCGGGCAGCTGGGCGGACTGAAAGCACTTGCCTTTAAAGCCCTGCACAAGCTGCGGGGCTGGCGGGAGAAAGGACTCAGCAAGAATCGGATAGCGGGCGCCCTGGGCGCCCGTTACGCTTTGGGCCATGGACACCGCCGCCAAACTCGATCATGCCCGCCAGCTGCTGGACCAGGGCGAACCTTCGCTGGCTGAACTTGCCGAAGCGGTCGGGCTGAGCGCGTCGCATCTGCAGCGGACGTTCCTCGCGCGTCATGGACTGACACCCGCCGCCTACCTGTCGCAACGCAAGCTGGGCGCGTTCAAATCGCAGCTGCGGGCCGGCAACGACGTCAGCACCGCGCTATATGACGCTGGCTATGGGTCGCCATCGCGTATCTACGAGCAGCGCGCAGCACGGCTGGGAATGACCCCGGCCATCTATCGCGCTGGCGGCCAGGGCATGCGCATCCGCTGGGCGCTGGTCGACACCGCACTTGGCATTGCGCTGGTGGCGACCACCGAACGCGGTATCTGCGCGGTCGAGCTGGGCGACGATCCGCTTGCATTGGAGCAGCGCCTGCATCGCGAATTCCAGCGCGCGAGTATCCAACGGGTCGATGCCGGCCGCGATGAATTCCTGGCACCGCGCCTGCAAGCGGTCGCAAGACGCTTGTCCGGAGGCGAGGGTGATGTGCCGCTGGACCTGGTGGGTACGGCATTCCAGCGTCGCGTCTGGGATGCGTTGATGAAAATTCCCAGTGGCGCGACCCGCGGCTACTCGGACCTTGCGCGGGAGTTGGATGTGCCGCGGGCATCACGCGCCGTGGCCAGTGCCTGCGCACGCAACCGGGTCGCGGTGATGGTGCCGTGCCATCGGGTGGTGCGCGGCGATGGTTCCCTCGGTGGCTATCGCTGGGGCCTGCCATTGAAGCAGCAGCTGCTTCTGCGCGAAGCGATGTAGGAGCGGGTCACGGGCGTGCGCTTCTTGCCCTGTGAAACAGGGCCTTGCGAACTTGGAACGCTCCTACGAACCTCGCCACGCATGCGGAATCGCCATCGCATCTAGTTGCCGATCGCAGTGGGCTTCGCGTTCAACTGAAGCTCCCGGCCCGGCTGCGCCCAGGCCCACGCACTGCCCTAGAATATCGACCTGCTCGCCTGACCACTCCCATGACTTCCCCTGCCTCCCTAGCGGCGCCCGCACCGGCCTTGCCTGCGCGCGCCGGCCCCGCCGTCGTGCTGGCGTTGGCCATCGTCTACCTGGTCTGGGGTTCCACTTACCTGGCCATCCGCTTTGCTCTGGAAGGCGGTTACCCGCCGCTGTTGATGGTGGCCGGCAGTCGGTTCGTAGTGGCCGGCGCGGCAATGTATGCGTTCCTGCGCTGGCGCGGCGTGCCTGCACCGACACGTGCCCAGTGGCTGCGTCTCGCGTTCATGGGTGCGTTGTTGCTGGGTATGGGCAACGGCCTGGTGACGCTGGCCGAGCAGTCGGTCTCGTCCGGCCTGGCCGCAGTGGCCGTGGCGTCGATGCCGGTGTGGATGGCCTTGTTCGGCGCCATGCGCGGGCAACGTTCCAACCGTGCCGAATGGCTGGGGATCGCGGTGGGTTTTGCCGGCGTGGTCTGGTTGAACGCCGGCAGCTCACTGACCGCCTCGCCCAAGGGCGTTTTCATGCTGCTGATCGCACCAATTGCGTGGGCTTTCGGTTCGGTATGGTCGCGTGGACGCAACCTGCCTTCGCCGTTCATGACCGCGGCCGGACAGATGATCTGCGGCGGCGTGTTGCTGACGATCATTGGTCTTCTTGTCGGCGAACGCTTCAATGGTGACTGGACCCCGCAAGGCACGGTCGCGCTGGCGTATCTGGCGGTATTCGGATCGATCATCGCCTTCAGCGCCTACGTCTGGCTGCTGCAAAATGCACGTCCGGCGCTGGTGGGCAGCTACGCCTACGTCAATCCGGTCATCGCGGTGGCGCTGGGCACGTGGCTGGCGCAGGAACGCTTCAGCGCACACGATCTGGGCGCAACCGCGGTGATCCTGGCCGGCGTGGTCATCATCACCCTGGGCAAGGCTCGCCCGGATAGAAGTCGCGCGCGCGAGGCACGCGCCGTCACCGAAGTGGAACAGACGCCATGACACCGGCGCTGCTTGATCGCCGTGGCCTGTGGGCAGCTGCAGGTGCATTCGTGGTGTGGGGGCTGATGCCGCTGTACTGGCACTTGCTCAAGAGCGTGCCGTCGCTGCAGATCGTCATGCACCGGATCGTGTGGAGCGCATTGCTGGTGGTCGGCTGGCTGTGCTGGAAGCAGGGCTTGCAGTGGCTGCGTGTCGCGCTGGCGCGACCGCGCGTGGCGTGGATGCTGCTGCTCAGCGGCGCGCTGATTGCGTTCAACTGGGGCCTGTACATCTGGGCGGTCAACGCCGGGCATGTCGTCGAAACCAGTCTGGGTTACTTCATCAATCCGTTGCTCAACGTGCTGCTGGGCGTGCTCCTGCTGCGCGAGCGGCTGTCCGTGGCGCAATGGGTGGCGGTGGCGGTGGCCTCGATCGGGGTGTTGTGGCTGACCTTCAATTACGGCAGCTTCCCGTGGATCGCCCTGTCACTGGCGGCGTCGTTCGGCCTTTACGGCTTCATCCGCAAGCTGGCGGTGGTCGATTCCATCCCCGGCCTGGCGATCGAAAGCCTGTACCTGTTCGTGCCTGCGCTGGCCGCACTGCTGTGGTGGGAAACCCAGGGTGATGGTGGCTTTGCCAGCACCTGGAGCTGGCAGGTGGATGCGCTGCTGGTATTCGGCGGCGCGCTGACGGCACTGCCACTGATCGGCTTCGCCTACGCGGTGCGGCGCATTCCGTACAGCGTGGTGGGTTTCATGCAGTACCTGGCACCGACCCTGCAACTGCTGATCGGAGTGCTGGTATTCCACGAAGTGTTCGACCGCGCACGTGCGATCGGTTTCGCCTTCATCTGGATTGGACTGGCGATCTTCGCCATCGATGGCGTGTGGCGTTCGCGGCGCAAGCCGGCGGAGCTACCGGTGGCGGAAGGGCTGGATTAGCAGTTGCGACGCCGAGCCGGCGTTGCTGCTCGTCGTTTGGCTTTGTCCCCATGGGACCTCCGTCGATCCTCGCAAAAGGCGACTTCCGTCGATTCGTCGCAAGAGGGGTCTTGGAGATCCGAGCTTGCCCGGATGATTTTTTGCATCAAGCCAGGGCATCCGGGCAAGCTCGGATTTGCCG
>Ga0105047_10017117_pt1 | contig 11321 bp, 8 predicted proteins | sample MAT04_FD_78384 | JGI IMG/M metagenome (GOLD analysis project Ga0105047, IMG submission 78384) | Freshwater microbial communities from Lake Fryxell liftoff mats and glacier meltwater in Antarctica - MAT-04 (megahit assembly) | ecosystem: Environmental > Aquatic > Freshwater > Ice > Liftoff... | reverse complement strand
AGGCCCGGCCCAGGGTACTAAACGCCGAGAAGCGCCTCGGGTGGTCCGGGCGCTTCCTTGCTTCTGGAGTTAGGTTGTTGTTTTCTAGGCTTGAGCGTAGAAAAATTCTTCGCGGACGATCTTTTCGCCGGCGACGGTGTAGAGTCCGATTTCGTCCATCGTGATGCGAAGGCCCTTTGCCTTGATGGTGATATCGAACGTAAAATGGACCATGAATTGGTTCCCATTGACGTAAGGGCCGGCGGCCACTCCGGAGTGGATTTCGTGCGCCGCGCCCCAATCGGCGCTCTTCTTGATCACGGCGGCTTTGCCGACGTACGGGGCGGAACCATCCGCTTCGACGCTGGTGATATCGTCGCTGTAAAGCGTCTCCATTGCGACGAAGTTTTGGCCGGATTGGCAGAGCCGTACAAGTTCTTTGGCAATTTCGAGGACAGACATGTTGAGAGGTTTCTCCTATTTTTGGTTGACTGCCGTGCTCAGGAACAGGGAGTTGAAGAGCAGTTTATAGGTGCCGTGCGGCTGGGCCCGGAAGGTGATCTCCGGACCCATCATCATGAGCTTACCTTCGCCGACCGGGACTTCCGCCACCGCAACGCCGCCTTCGAGATATTGCTGGCCCCAGGCCCAACCGCTGCGGAGAGGCGTCGCGCTGGCGAACCAGGCGATGGGCTTGATGCCTTTGGCCCCCGAATCCGGGGAGAGCTTGAAGACGGGGCTGTTGTCGAAGAAGACGTCGACTTTGTCGTCGAGGCCGTAAGCGGCGGGTTGGGTGTTGTCGACGTTGGCTTGGAGAATGCTTCCGGGGATGTAGTACTTCTCGCGGGACAGAGGCCGTTCGCGACCGTCCTTACCGCGTTCTACGAGCGCGTCTTTCACGGAGAGACCGAGTTGGGCAGCGAGGTTGTTGCTGGAGCCGATGGTGATGACGGTGCCGCCGGAATCCATAAACGTCTTGAGCTGCGGGATCGATTTGTCTTCACTGACGCGGCCGAGCCACGGCTGGAACTCCGCCGGGACTTTTTCGCGATTGGGGTCGCCGCCGCGTCCGCCGCCTCGACCGGTTTCAGGGCCTTGGCTGCGAGCCCGGGGGATGGCCCCACCGACGAAAAGGATGACGTCGTACTTCTGGCGCAGATTGCCGGCGTCGATACCCTGGGGGTAGAGGACGTCGAAGGGGAACTCGAAACGCTCGAGCAGGAAGCGAACCCAGCCGGAGGGCATGGAGCCGCCGAACTGATCCCATAGGGCGATGCGGGGGGCGGCAAGTTTCATTACCTCGCCAGCGGGGCGGGCGGCGACGGCTTTGGCGTTGAAGCCAAACTCGGCGGCGGCCTTTTCGATGATGGCCTTGGTAGAAGGCTTGGAGGGGACGTAGAGAGCGCCGGGGCCGTACAGCGCGTCGTCCTTTACGCCTTGCTTAAGCCAGTAGACGTCCTCTTTCGCCGCGATCAGCCGGTTCGTGAGGATGAAAGAATCGTTGACTTTGTGGCTGATGAGGAAGCCGGCGCCGGAGCCTTCGATTTTGCCGGCCGGGGGCTTTTCGAGGACGCCCCAGGGGAGCTTTGCGAACGGCCCGTCGAAGGGTTCGAGAACGCGATCGAACTTGACGCCCATTTGGTAGGCCAGGGTCCAGCCAGCGTTGTCATAGGGCGGGATAGGCGGACCCCCTTCGTACTGGAAGTCGTTGGGGTGGTCTTGCGGCTCGAACATGTCGAGGACGTGGGGCCGGAAGGCTTGCCCTGCCTTGACGACGTAAGAGCCGGCGGGATAGCTTTTTCCCGCGGCGGTGAAGGCGGCCGATGCCTTGTGGATCTGGATGCCGGCTTTGACGAGGGCGTTGATGAACTTGACGGCCGTAGGAAAGTCCGGCTGGGCCGCGGAGAGGATGTAGCCGCGGGGGTCGCGGAGATCCGGCTGCTTCATGGACTCGTAGAATTTCGCGGGGGCGGAGCCGGTCTGGGGGCCGGCGGCGCGGGCGGCGGGCTGGTCCTTCGCGATGAGGGCTTTGACGGCATCGACCTTGGATGGGGTGGCGGTCCAGGTGTCTTTGCTGCCGCGGTCGATGGAGTTTTTGCCCATTTTCCAGATGTTGTAAAGGAAAGTTTCGCGATAGCGAGAAGCGAGGTCGAGAACGGCGCGGTTGGCGGTGACCGAGTAATCGATCGACTGCCGATAGTGCCATTTCTGGGGCGCGATGGGGAAGGGCTGGTCGCCGGCGGGGAGCTGGCGATTGGGGACGAAGGCGACTTCCATGGGGGTGGGAGAGCCGATGATTTCGGTCAGGAGGCCGATCATATTGTGGAAGTAGGTGGTGGTGCGGAGACCGCCGTTGTACCAGGTGGAGTAAGCGGCGCCGCGGCGCATGGTGGAGCCGGGCTTATCTTCCTGGATGAAGCGGGAGTGCATGGCCGCGCCGACCAAGTCGATGGAGGTGACGATGAGCGGATCGAAGTTGTAGTTGAAAGGATCGCGGAACGGCGGCGCGAAGATGACGGTGCCGAGCGGTCCGGTCTGATGGTGGTTGTACATGATTTGCGGGAACCATTCGATGAAGAGTTGCCGGTTCATGTTGACGGACTCGCGGAGGTTGGCCATGTAGAAGTCCCGATTGTTGTCGTGGCCGGCGTATTTTTCGTAAAGACGCGGAGCGCCGTCCATGACGCGTTTTTCGGGGACCGGTTCGCGCATGTACCATTCGCTGATGAGGTCGTGGCCGTCGGGATTGGCATGGACGCAGAGAATGATGACGTCTTTGAGGATGCGCATCGTCTCGGGGTCGGTACGGCTGGCGAATTGCCAGATGGTCTCGATGAGCTGATGGGTGCCGACGGTTTCGGTGGAATGGAGTCCGCCGTCGATCCAGATGACGGCTTTGCCTTCGGCGGAGAGGGCGCGGGCCTGTTCTTCGGTGAGACCTTCGGCGCGAGCGAGCCGTTGGGAGATGTCTTTATACTTGGCCAGGTTGGCGAGGTTCTCGGGGGCCGAGATGACCATCATGTACTGGGTGCGATTTTCTTCGGTTTTGCCGATGTCGACGAGGCGCAGCCGGTTGGATTCGGTGGCCAGTTTTTTCCAGTAGGCTTCGGTTTGCTTATAGGTGGTGAGGTGGTAATCGTCGCCGATGTTGAAGCCGAAGTGTTCCTTCGGGCTCGTCAGTTTTTGGGCGGCAAGAGGGACGACCGCCAAAGTGACGGCGGCGATGAATGTGAGCAGGCGCATAGATTCCTTAGGGAAGCGGCAACGTCGGGGTTGGCTGATGTGAGAAGCGTCTCAGATCGAACCGAGCAGTGTCAACGCGAATTTGGGTTCAGGCAGCCTTGTTCTGGGTTGCCCCGGGAGCCGAATTTGGATGGTCCGAACAGATAAACGGTTTGGTTTGAGCAACATCCTGGGTTCTTCCTTCTGGGAGCGGGAACCGGTCCCGCAGGAGGACAAAAGCTTGGAGGGTGGTTAACCGAGCGCGATGGAGCTGATTGATTTTGCGATCGAGACCTTCGGCGGCTCCGGACTTGGCATAGAGAGAGGCGGTGACGACGCCGAGGCGGGCCTGTTCTTTCGCGGCCCCGGAGAGTTTTTGGGTTTCGATTTCGACCTGGGTTTTGGTGGCTCGAATTTCATTGTTGAGCAGGGCCGTTTCGGCGGCTTGCGCCCGAATGAGGCGCCATTCGTTGGCGACGAAGCTATCGACGAGTTCGTGTTCGGCGACGGTCCGGGGTGCAAGGCGGGCCAGCCAGCCTTGGCGGAAGAGTTCGTACTGTTCGGGGCACTCGTTTAGAAGCAGGATGGAGATTCCTTTTTCTTCGGAGCGGGCGTAACGCCCATGGATGATCCGGGCTTTGCGGGAGCGCTCTTTTCCGGCGTCGGTGACGGGCCCTTTGGAGCGAGCTCCGTTGAGACGGGCTTGATCGGCCCGCGAGTTCCGGGGCAATTTTGACGATTCCATTTGGTGATTCCTCAATTCGAAGTTTGCGGGGTGGGGAAGGGGTAATCGGGCGAGGAGGGGGGGTAAAAGGGGCGAAAAACCGAACTTTATTTCGTTTGTTTTGAGAGGGATGCCGGGTATTTTGGGGGTTTGGCGAATGGGTTGTGAATGGCGTGCGCGAGGGGGAAGGAAAACGGGCTTTTGTGGGGTGCGAAAGCCGGGGACTTGCTACCAAAGGCGAACGGCGGGGCCGATATCCGCGGGTGAGACAGCTAGGCGATAGTCCCGTCCGTCGAGGCGGACGAACAGTTCGCATCGTTTTGCGCACGAGTTCGCCTGGAAATGGCGAAGGAGAGTCACCTCGTTATTCGGAAGGACGTCTGGCTGGCGTAGGGCGATTTCCGTCAGGTAGTCTCGCAGGGAGGCGATTCGATCGTCTATAGCGAATCTGTCCCGGCGCAGGGCAACCGCTTGGGCCTCGTATAGTCGCCGCATCCGGTCGCGCTCAGCGTAGTCGACGCGAGTAGTGACTAACGTTCCAGTCCCTTTGTATGTCGCCACAGGGTGCCCGTAGTTCGTGCGGATTGTGCCGCTGGTTTGAACGGTGGAGACTTCACTCGTATTGGGAGGGCTAATCGAGTTGACCGCTTGGCTGAGACCGTTTCCGAACAAAGCCAAATTGGAGGACCATCGAGCTCCGCGGCTAAGGCGTTGCGCCACATCGTGGGGAGGGACTGAGCGGATGGACTTCCTTTCACTGAAGAACGTAATGGTTTCTGGCTGGAAGCGGGCTACTGACGCACCGATATTGCGGGCGATAAGGTAGACGGCGAGAAAGGGTTGATTCCGTTCTATGCGGTAACGCAATTGCCAGTTCGATTCGCTGCCTTGTGATGGCGGGCGAGGCGCCGCCGTTTGGGGCACGACTCCGGAGTTGGCGACTGGGTCGGGGGAAGGAGGCAGAGCCCCGACGTTGTCCGCCCACAGGGTAGGCACGGCAAAGGATTGGATCATGAGAGGAAGAGCGGGTGGAGGACCGAAAACGAGACCCGTGGCTTGCGTGGGTGGGACGGGAACCCAATTGCGGATGGGTTTCGGCCCTTCGGCGGCCAGAAATTGAAAAAGATCCAGGCCTTCGCGGTCGACAATGCGGCGGCGGAGAATTCCATCGGGAAGGTCGGGAGGAAGGTCAGAATTGGAGACGAGCCAGACTTTTCGACCGGTCAGCGTCGCAGTCAACGTGTCTACTTGTACGACCGAGAGAGGGTAAGGCAGGCGGACACGGACAGATTCATCGAGACCATAGATATGAACGCGCGTGTGCCGTTCCAGGATCGTCATCAGGATGTCACCGTCTGGAAGGACGCGGTCGAAACGAGCTACCTCCTGAGCGGCAGCTATGGCGACGAGAGAGAAGAGCAAGATGATTGGGTGCATTGGCATCAATTGGTGATCGTGAAGAATTCGTAAGAGATGGGTGAGTTGTTCCACATCACGACCGCGATCCAGGCCCCGGGCTGGCTAGCGGCCGCCGTACCGTTGATTGACAATACGGCGGAATGGCACCAGGACCCGGCGGAGGGGACCGGGTTAAAGTTAGAGGTTTGATAGGTCGCGCCAGAGGGGCTGATCCAGCGCACACTGGCGCGGTCGCCACTGAATGCTCCCGAAACAAGAAACCAGGCCACAGCTTGCGCGTCGAAGCGGGAGAGTTGCGAGACCGCGCTTGGATCGGGGCAGCCCTGGCCGGCGGGGACGGAGCGGGTGATCAGGGACCGCACCAAGGTTACTTGCGAGTAGACGAAGTAACTCGTATTGATGGCGGCTCCGTTATAGGTAACCTGGACACTCCATAGACCCAAGTTCTCGGCTGCCGGCATCGTGGGAAGAGCGAGTCGTTGCCAGAAACAGAAGTTGCCTTCCGCCGTCAAGGCCGGTTCTGTCTGGGTGAGGTAGTTGGAACCGTTGGGGGCGATCCAGTTGTATCTAACGACATCGCCACGGCGGGCGTTAGTGGATTGGAACCAGAGCCACACGCTCGAATCCTGAGGTGTAAAATTGAAGGTGAGGGCGGGTGTGACGCAGGCGGAAGTGGTGACGGACTTGGCGATCGCGAAGTCCTTGAAGGTGACTGCTGGAGCACTTGCGGCCGCATTGATTCGAACGGTGACGGGGATGACGAGATTCGAGTCGGCCGCCCCGGCGAGGGCGACGTTGATCCGGCTGGTGTAAGTGCCCGCACTGAGATTGCGGGACTGTACGGTGATGCGGATGTTGGCTGGGATCGAGTTTGTGGAACTGCTTACGGTGATCCAGGACGCCGGGGAAGTTGTAGCGAAAGATATGCCGGTGCCGGTAGTGGAGAGACGGATATCCTGGGGCGCTGGATCGGATCCAACTGTCGCGGTGAAATTCAGTTCGCCGGCCGACGGACTGACGCTGGGGAGCATTGGGTTGGCTTCGACCCGGAGCGGAAGGATCTGTTCAACGGCATAGTTCTGGTCGTAGGCGTTTGCGGAGACCTGGATGCGGATAGAGGTGGCCTGAGGAGCGGCCGGCGCGATTAAGCGGAAGGTGTGAATCACGGCGGCACCAGCGTGAAGCGGGGAGGCAGGCGTCGGGGTGGAGACATTGGGAATGGTCAAACGGGGCGAAAAGAGGCTGAGTCCTCCCCGGTTGGATACTGTGCAGGCCACATCAAACGAGGCTGCGACACGGATAGTGGCCGGGGCGGTGCAATTGACCTGGAGACGGGGCGGGGCGACGGATTGGGCACCGCCGGTGGACAGTGCGACGGCGAACGGTTCGGGGCTGTTGCGTTGTCGGAAGAGGGCTGGGTCTTGGGGAGCTACGCTGACAATCAAGTCTCCGTCGCTATTGGCGTCGACTAGTTGGACGACTTGATTTCGCTGGGCGGAGTTGTCCAGGCGACGGCCGGTGGAGGCTACGAACACGGACAAACTGAGGGCGTTGATATAAGGGACCAGTTCGCCGGTGAACTGGCGTTGGTTGACGAGAGTAGCGGCGAAGTTGCCGCTATTCCGGGGGACGCGCCAGAACGAGGCGGGCTCAACGGGAGAGAGTTCGTCAGAAAACCGGAAATCTTTCCATTGGTAGGCGCGTTCGAGGTTGGCGTAGCCATAGCCCCAGCCGCGATCCCAGCTTCGGCCGAACAGCGAACTGAAGATGGAGGGGTTGGACGCCGAATTGATGAGTACGGCTTTCACCTCTCGCCAATCGGTGACGCCAGCCGAACGGAGCAGTGCGACGCCACCGGCGAGGGCGGGCGCGGCCATGCTTGTACCCGTTTTCTGAATTAATTGACTGTCGTCGGCGATGCCGGCTGACCAGTAGTTCGTGCCTGGGGCGGCGAGGTCCGGTTTGAAGCCGCCGTCGGCGGCGGGTCCGCGACTGCTGGTGGGATTGAGAGTGTATTGGGAGCGGTCGGTTCTTTCCTCAGTGTTGACGTTTGCGACGGTGATTCCGTTGGAAGCGTCGCTTGGTGAGCCAACGGGGAATACCTTATCTGGTTCGTTTCCGGGTCCGCTGTTGCCTGCGGCGATGAGGAAGCTAATGCCGAATAGGGATGCATATCGATCCAGGCGATAGGCTGTGCCGCGCATAGCGACCGCATTGGGCGAACCAAAGCTCATGTTGACAATCTTGACCGGCGTCTCGGTCACCAGATGTTCTAATGCCGCGAGCACACCTTGCTCGGAGAAGGGCCCTCCGTCAATGCACCCGGCTGGGCCTCGCGCCGTTCGGACCCCAACCTTGTAGGAATAAATCTCTCCCACTCCCGGTGCCACGCCAGAGAAGTTCTCGTACCATTTTCCCGCGGCGATCGCAGCGACATGGGTACCGTGTCCATTGTAATCGCCAGGATCGTCTACGTTGTCGGCCAAACACGGATGGTTTCGGAACTGCTCCACGAAGGCGTACGAGTAAACCTGCTTTCCCGCAAAGGCCAAGTGCGAAGCCCGAATGCCCGTATCCAGAACTGCAATCGCTTCGCCAGTCCCGTCCATGCCGGCTGACCAGAATCGGGGACCACCCAGCGCCATTACGTCAACCGGCGACTGTGTCTGAAATTTTCCTGGCGCTTCGACAAAGAGAATATCCGGAGACGCCAGTAGCGCGGGAATCTCCGTGCCCGGGAGCTTCGCGGCGATGATGTTGAACAAGGGGAACGGTTCGACGTCGGTCGCGCCGAGTTGGCGAAGCACTTGGATCAACCTTTCTTGTTGGGGCCTTGTTTCGCGTCGAATCTCTTCCGCCAGATTTTGTCGATAGGCGACGGCCTGCGCCTTGGAGGCACGGGGACCTGGGGGAATGCGGAGGGATCGCCGGACGACCTGTTGCTGGTTCTGCAGAGAGCCGGTTAGTAGAATCGCGACGGGTGCCGAGGAGGTTAATGATAGTTCCAATGACGGATCGAGCCGAGTCACTTGGGCCAAAGCGGGGGACCAGAGAGCGGTAGCAAGGAATGCCAACGTTAGCGCGGCGAAACGGGATTTCATGGGGTAACCCGATAGTGCGCGAAATTGGGAGCTGGAGCAATCCGGACAACGCCTTACTTTATTCTAATAATTACTAATGGGGCGAAGTGATCGCTGTAACTCAAGTGGGGTAGGCGGAGCGCCGTATGGCCATTTCTCCAAGTCAATTGAGGGTTCTCAACACCATGTTCTATTTCGGCATTACTGCTGTCCGGAACGTCTAATTTATCATTTGGTGGAGTGCTTGGGTCCAGGCCCGCTTTGACCTCGGTGGTAATTGGTTAGCGGGTTTTGGTTTGGCAGTTCAGGGGCAAGGTGATGGCCGAGAGACTTTTGAAAGAACAAAAGTCTTTGGAAATGTTTCGGTGTAGGGCATACTCAGAGGAGTGGACCCGAAACGCGCCAAACCGGACACCCTCAGGGAACTGACTCGAACGGAGCTGGAAGCGTTGGTGGTTAAACAGAGCGAACTGATTGAGCAGTTGAGGAAGCAGGTCGCGGAATTGGTGCGTAAGGGGCATCGCCAAGCTAGTCCTTTTTCAAAGAATAAACCCACGGCGAATCCGAAGCGGCCGGGGCGGAAGCGTGGGCAGGGCGTGATCACAAACCGGCCCGGACCGCCGGAGCAACCAACGGATCAAAAGGTGGAGGCCTCGACACCGGAACAGTGTCCAGGTTGCGGCGGCGAAGTCGATTGGGAGCTAACCGATACGGCCACGGTGACGGATATGCCGCAGAAGCCGGATCCGGTGGTGGTTCGGTACACGGTTCCGGTGTGCCGCTGCAAGAAGTGTGGCCAGCGCGTACGGGGACAAGCACCTGGCCGGGCGCCCGATCAAATGGGCGCGACGGCGCATCGGTTGGGTCCGGGTGTGATGGCGATGGCGCACCTGCTGCATCATGATTTGGGGATCCCGGTGCGGAAGGTACCGATGGTGTTATCGGCGATGACCGATATTGCGGTAACGGCGAGCGCGATTACGCAGGACGCGATGCGGAAAGCGGCGGGTCCTGTAGGGATAGCATATGAGCAATTGCGCGATGAAATGAAGGACTCCCCGGTGGTGCATACCGACGACACGGGGTGGAGAATCGGGGGCCGGAACGTTTTCCTCATGGGCTTTGATTCGGATCAATCGGTGGTGTATCAGATCCGGTTTCAGCACCGCAACGAAGAGGTGCGGGAGATCCTCCCTTCCGGCTTCGGCGGGGTGCTGGTCACTGATCGCGGCGTGAGCTACGCCGCCAAGGCGTTCGATGGTATGAAGCAGCAGAAATGTATCGGGCACTTGTTGCGGAATATCTCGGCTGTGCTGGAAACGAAAGCGGGCCCCGCGCGCGGCTTCGGAATGCGGCTAAAGGCCTTGTTCCAGGAGGCAATGCAACTGGCTAAGTCGCCACCGGGTGAAAATCGGATGGAGCCGGTACGGGATCTGGAGGATCGATTGGTCTGGCACTTACGAAACCGGTGCTTGAAGGATGATGACAATCAGCGGCTCCTGAATGGAATTGGGATCCAAATGGATCGGAATCGGATTCTGACCTTTCTGACTCTTCCCGGTATTGAGCCAACCAACAACCGCGCGGAGCGTATACTCCGGCCTGCCGTAATCGCCAGAAAAGTCTCCCACTGTTCCAAAAACGAACGCGGGGCGTACGCCCAATCCGCATTCTTGAGCGTGATTCAAACTGGTCGCAAAGGCATCGCCCTTGGCTTAAGTTCCCATCTCACCGCTGTCCGCAGCGTCGTGACGCAAACCCGCTAACCAATTACCCTCGGTGCCTCTGGGGGCGTGGTCCAGGGGCGCCGAGAGGGGATGGGACGCAGGTGGGTCAAGATTTCAAAGGTGGCGAGATCAGTTACTCGTTCGCCCGCAAGTAAGGGGTCTGGGTATCTATCGTTCCGCTTGGGACTTGGCTCTTTTGGCGATCTCACTCAAGGACCGCAACGCGGAATTCACCGCCTCTTCGTTGGGGAAACACTCTCTTATATCGGGGTCAATCATGACCACGTTCGAGTCATCCTTCAGAAGCGCCGAGTACTTTCCCCGTTCCAAGGGTGGAAGATCGGCCAGCTTGTAATTATTTATCACAGTAAGCTCAACGACCGCGCTACGCTTGCTCATAAATCCTCCTTTCTGACTTCATCGCACCGCGGGCGGAAATAGTTCGGATCGCCGAACCGGGCTGGGAGCGGACTACGTGGTCTGGATCAATATCCGTTGCGGATAATGGGTCCAAGAGCGCCCTGAAAGAGGATGAACGCGAGCCGCTGACGGCGGCGGATCGTGGCGGCCTTAGAGGCGGACACGAAAGTGATAGGCGGAGATGGTGAGACGCTCGCGGAAGTAGAAGCGGTGCGCTTGCTCACGCTGCACCCCTGAATCTAAGTGAAGTTCTCCGCAGCCGTGCGCGGCGGCTTCCCGCTTGAGCCAGTCGATGAGTAACCCGCCGAAGCCGGCCGAGCGACGACGATCATCAGTGTTGAGGTCGTCAACATACAAAATTCTGCCGCAGTAAAGCATTTCCATGAACCGATAGCCGGCGACGGCTCGCACCGCTCCCGATTCGAGCAGGGCGACCAGGTGGTAGCCGTCGGAGTCCATCATGCGCCGGACCGTCGGCAGATAGGCGTCTTCGGTGATCGCCGGACGGAGTTGGCGCAGCACGTCCCGGGTGTCAAGGATCTGTTCATCGGTCAAAGCCGGGATGATGGTGATGTCTTTGAGCATTGGACCTACTATTTCGAGGCTGCGGGCTCGGAGACCGGCTTGCCCTTGTCCTTCAACATCATCACCAGAATTGTGGCGGGTTGGGTGGCGCTGGCGTTTTGGATACGACGTGGATGTCGGAGGGCTTTTCATAGAACGTGCCGCCCGGATCGAGTTGCTTGGCTT
>Ga0105047_10017116_pt1 | contig 11322 bp, 12 predicted proteins | sample MAT04_FD_78384 | JGI IMG/M metagenome (GOLD analysis project Ga0105047, IMG submission 78384) | Freshwater microbial communities from Lake Fryxell liftoff mats and glacier meltwater in Antarctica - MAT-04 (megahit assembly) | ecosystem: Environmental > Aquatic > Freshwater > Ice > Liftoff... | reverse complement strand
TCGCGCGCCAGGGCCAGGGCCAGTTCATGGATGCCGGGATTGTGGGCCACCACCATCAGGCTCGCCACACCCTCGGCCGCCGCCTCTCTGACGGCGGTCATCAGCTCGCGGGCGCTGGCGAGGTAGAGGGTGCGGGAGGTCCGAGCTGCGGCGCGGGGGAACAGGAACCGGATCGCCTCGAAGGTCTGGACGGTGCGCACCGCCGAGGAAACCAGGGCCAGGTCCGGCGCGGCCCCGCTTACGGCCAGCAGCCGCGCCGTCGCCGCCGACTCGGCGCGGCCTTGAGCGTTCAAGGGGCGATCGAAGTCGTCGCCGCTGGCGGCGTCGTGCTCGGCTTCTCCGTGCCGAAAGAGGATCAACCGGTCCATGCGCCCCGCCCCAGCCGTCGCAGACCGCGGCCGCCTCCTCATAGCCCTCGCTTGGCCCTGCGAAAAGCGCCTGTCCGCCGCGGCGCCTGCGCGAAGACCGCGCACGTTGACAGGGGCGGGGCGAAGCGTTCCAAGAGTTGCATGGGAGACACCGCCGCCGGAATACTGGGCACGGACGAGGGGATCGAGGGGATCGAGGGCGTCGAACGCTTTGGGCCCGACCGTCCCCTGCGCCTGGACTCCGGCGCCGCCCTGACCTGCTTCGAGGTGGCGTACCGGACCTACGGCGTGCTCAACGCCGACCGCTCCAACGCCATACTGATCTGCCACGCCCTGACCGGCGATCAGCACGTCGCCTCGCGCCATCCCATCACCGGCAAACCGGGATGGTGGAGCCAGATGGTCGGCCCCGGCCTGCCGATCGATCCCCAGCGCCACTTCGTCATCTGTTCCAATGTCCTTGGCGGGTGCATGGGCACCACCGGACCCTCGTCGACCAACCCGGCGACAGGCGAGCCCTGGGGACTGGCGTTCCCGGTGATCTCCATCGCCGACATGGTGCGGGCGCAGGCGATGCTGCTCGACGCCCTGGGGGTGCGGACCCTGTTCGCCGTCGTCGGGGGATCGATGGGGGGCATGCAGGTGCTGCAATGGGCGGCCGACTACCCCGAACGGCTGTTCTCGGCCGTCATCATCGCCGCGGCTGCGCGCCATTCGGCTCAGAACATCGCCTTCCACGAAGTCGGCCGCCAGGCGATCATGGCCGATCCCGATTGGCTGGGAGGCGAATACGCCGCCAAGGGCCCCCGCCCGGAAAAGGGCCTCGCGGTGGCGCGGATGGCGGCGCACATCACCTATCTTTCCGAGGCCGCCCTCCAGCGGAAGTTCGGCCGCGAGCTGCAGCGCGACGGACTGTCGTGGGGCTTTGACGCTGACTTCCAGGTCGAAAGCTATCTGCGCCACCAGGGCCGCACCTTCGTCGATCGCTTCGACGCCAATTCCTACCTCTACATCACCCGGGCGATGGACTATTTCGACATGAGCGCGGCGCACGGCGGGGTGCTGGCGGAAGCCTTCCGCACCGCGCGCGAAACCCGATTCTGCGTGCTGTCGATCAGCTCGGACTGGCTCTACCCCACGGCGGAGGGGCGAGCCGTTGTGCGTGCCCTGAACGCCGCCGGCGCCCGCGCCAGCTTTGTCGAGATCGAGAGCGACAAGGGCCACGACGCCTTCCTGCTGGACGAGCCGGTGATGCGCGCGGCGGTTCAGGGATTCATGGATTCGGCAGCCGTGGCGCGGGGGTTGGCATGAGCGTCGCCGCTTTGGAGACCGCCGCGGAGGCGGCCGCTCAGGCTGCCCGGCCGCTGGGCGCCCAGCGGGAAGACTTCCGCGAGATCCTGCGCCTTGTGCGGCCCGGCTCGCGGGTGCTCGACGTCGGCTGCGGCGAAGGGCTGCTGCTGGAGATGATGACCCGCGAGAAGGACATCGACGGCCGGGGCCTGGAAATCCGCCCTGACAACGTCGCCGCCTGCATGGCGCGGGGCTTGGCCGTGGTCCAGGGGGACGCCGACCGCGATCTGGACCATTTCCCCGCGCGGGCCTTCGACTATGCGGTGCTGTCCTACACCCTGCAGCAGGCCCGCGACCCCCGTCACGTGCTGGGCGAGATGCTGCGAATCGCCGACCAGGCCATCGTCTCCCTGCCCAATATGGGCCACTGGCGGGTGCGGCTGTCGCTGCTGCTCGGCGGCCGGATGCCGGTGACCAAGACCCTGCCCGATCCTTGGTGGGCGACCGGCAACATCCACCTGTGCTCGCTGCGTGATTTCACCGACCTTTGCGACGAACTGGACCTGCGCATCGACGCGGCGGCGGCCCTGTCGGGCGGCAAGCCGGCGCGGGCCATGGACGCCCGCACCCAGGCGGCCAATCTGATGTCGGAGTCCGCGCTGTTTCTGCTCAGCCGCCGCGAACGACCGCCGCCCAGCCCTCAGCCGCTTGCGGGCGACAGGGGCGACCTGTTCGGCTGACCGGCGCCGCTAGCCCGTGATCGCCGCCGCGTCGCGCTCGCCGGTGCGGATGCGCAAGGCGCCTTCCAGATCAAGGACGAAAATCTTGCCGTCGCCGATCTTGCCGGTGTTGGCGGTGCGCTGGATAGCGTCGACCACCGCATCGACCACGTCGGTTGGGACAGCGACCTCGAGCTTGACCTTGGGCAGCAGCTTCACCTCGTAATCGGCGCCGCGGTAGACCTCGGTCTTGCCCTTCTGGCGGCCATAGCCCCTCACCTCGGTCACGGTCAGGCCGGACGCGCCCGCCTCGGTGACGGCGTCGAGAACGGCGTCGAGGCGGCTTGGCTTGATTACCGCAGTGATCATCTTCATGACGCGTCTCCACAAAGGCCCAGACAATCAAGCTAAGGCGTTTGCATCCCGCCTCCAAGGCCCTGCGAGGGCTCTCGGGACGCAGAGTCCGATTTCAACACCCGGCCGGCGGGCGCGGGACTGGCGGCGCCAGGGATCAGCACACGGGCCGGAGCGGCCAGACCGCGCGGCTTGACCGCGAAGGTCTGCTTGACCGCCTCCAGCAGGATCAGGCCGGCGAATCCCGGCCACAGGCGTGCGCCCAGCTGTTCGAACAGACCCGCCCGGCGCGTCAGCCATGCAGCCGGCGGAGCGTAGAGGGCCCGCGACCAGGCCATCGGCTCCAGCTCTGCGTCGCGCACCAACTGCTCCAGCTGCCGCCGGGTGAAAGGACGGCCGTGGCCGAACGGCGTCGTTTCGGCGTTCGCCCACAGCCCGTTGCGGGCTGCCGCGGCGATGATCACCCGACCGCTGGGCGCCAGGACACGGTGCGCTTCGCGAAGGAACCCCACGGGGCTGTCTGCCTCTTCCAGGCCGTGAACGATGAGGATGCGGTCGAACAGGGCGTTGGGAAACGGCAGCGAGCCTTCATCGGCAAGGCAGGCCAGATTGTGACCCCCCGCCGGCCACGCCTCGACCCCCTGGGCCCCTGGCATGGCCGCCACCACCCGGCGCGCATAGGTTTGGCCCTGGCCCAGAAACGGCGTCGCGTAGCCGAGGGCCAAAACATCCAGGCCGTGCAGATCGCCCCACGCCTGCAGCACCTTGCGACCGATCATCTCCCGGGCCGCCGCTCCGAGGGGGCCGGCATAGAAGCTCCGGAGTTCGCCTACCTCGCGCCGCATCGCCGCCCCTTGCCCCCTTCCGCAACGGGGTTGGAAGGATGATATAGGCGATCTGGGCGGCTGACGCCCCTTCTGTGACAAGGACGTCGGCCATGGCCCTGGAGGTTCTCCAGATTCCCTGCCTCACGGACAATTACGGCTATCTGGCGCGTGATACGGCGTCCGGGCTCGTGGCCTGCATCGACACCCCCGAGGTCGCCCCGATCCTGGCGGCCCTGGAGACCCTGGGGGGGCGCTTGGCCTTCATCCTGAACACCCACTGGCATCCCGATCATGCGGGCGGCAATGCGGCGGTCCAGGCGGCGACGGGCGCGGTCATCGTCTCCCCCGCCGAGGTGGCGCGTATTTCGCCGATCGACCGGGTGGTGCGCGGCGGCGACGCCGTCGACCTGGGCGCAACCCGGTTCGAGATCATCGAGACGGGGGGGCATACCCTCGGGCACATCAGCTATTACGACCCTCAAGACCGGATCGCTTTCGTCGGCGACACTCTGTTCGCCCTAGGGTGCGGGCGGCTGTTCGAAGGGACGGCGGAGCAGATGTGGACCAGCCTGAGCCGGCTGTCCCAGCTGCCGGACGACACTCTGGTCTATTGCGCGCACGAATACACCGCCGCCAACGCCCGTTTCGCCCTCAGCCTCGACCCCGATCCGGTGGTCGGCAAGCGGGCTCAGGCGGTGTTCGCGGCGCGGGCGCAGGGCGAGCCCACGGTCCCCACCACCATCGGCCTGGAGAAGGCCACCAATCCATTCCTGCGCGCGCCGCTCCTGGCGCCGGCAATGGGCCTCGGCGGGCGCCCCGACCACGAGGCCTTCGCCGCCGTCCGCGCGGCCAAGGACGCTTTCAAGGGCTAGCGGCGGGCGGCCCTCAAGGACCAGCGGTCCGGGCGACGGTGATGATACGGCCCGACGACGGCCGGCCGGCCAGCCCCAGGCTCGGGTTGAGCACGATGATCATGACCCCGGCATTGATGGTGACGGATGGCTTGCGGCCAGGAGCCAGGCGCACTTTGCGGAACCGCGTCAGGGCAGGCCGCCCTTCGGTACGACGGCTCATGCGGATGATGCCGTCAGCGGCTATCGACGCCGCGTCGGCGTACAGAGGCTCGGCCCCCGGGGTCACCCCGTTGGCCTCGAAGGGAATCAGCCGCTGGGCGGCGCGCGACGCGCGCACGCTGGCCTGGGCGAGCCGCTGCAGCAGGCCTTCGGCGCTGAGCCCGACGACCGGCTTCAGACTCTCGGCATCGCCGGCCAAGGCCGCCGGGGCGCCGCTGGGCCGCGCCTCGGTGAACAGAGTCAGGCCGCCCAGCTTGGTCGCCCGAAGCACTGTGTCGCCGACGTCGTTGCGGTAGATGACGTCCCCGCGGGGGGCCGCCGAGGGGTAGAGAACCCAGATTTCCTGGCTTTGTTCGAACCGGAGCAGCGGCGTGCTGCGGGAACGGTCGAGGATGAAGGTAGCCCCGTCGCCGGATACATAGCGAGCGACCGGCGGGGCGGCGGCCCGGCGCTCATCCTGAAACTCCAGGACATCGCGCAAAGAGGCCGGACCGGCCAGGGCGGGCGGCCCCGCGCCCAGCAGCGCCGCCGCGATCAACAGGATCGCCGTCTTCAATCTCATCCCCGTCCTGGTGCGCTTTGATCACGGCGCTTTTTGGACGTTAGTAAGATGGAAGCCCCCCTTCGCGCCAGTCCTGAGGCGATCAGACAGCGCGCGGCAGGGCCCCGCTCAGAGAGCCTCGACGCACATGGCCACGCCCATCCCGCCGCCAATGCACAAAGTGGCCAGGCCCTTGGTCTTGCCCGACCGCTTCAGCTCATAGACCAGGGTGGTGAGGATGCGAGCGCCCGAGGCGCCAATCGGGTGACCGATGGCGATGGCGCCGCCGTTGACGTTGAGTTTGGCCGGGTCCAGGCCCAGCTCCTGCCCGACGCAAAGCGCCTGGGCGGCGAAGGCCTCGTTGGCTTCGATCAGGTCCAGATCGGCTACGGTCCAGCCGGCCTTCTCCAGGGCCTTGCGCGAAGCGGGGATCGGGCCGGTGCCCATGATCTCGGGCTCGACCCCGGCGTGGGCCCACGAGACGATGCGGGCCAGGGGTTTTAGGCCGCGCCGGGCCGCCTCCTCGGCGGTCATCAGCACCACCGCCGCTGCGCCGTCATTCAGCCCCGAAGCATTGGCCGCCGTCACAGAGCCCGTCTTGTCGAAGGCCGGCTTCAAGCCCTGAACGCTCTCATAGGTGACGCCGCTGCGGATATACTCGTCGGTGTCGACGACCACGTCGCCCTTGCGCCCGCTGATGGTCACGGGCGCGATCTCGGCCTGGAACTTGCCGGCTTTTTGGGCGGCCTCGGCCTTGTTCTGAGAGGCGACGGCGAACCGATCCTGGGCCTCACGGGTGATCTGCCAGCGGCTGGCGATGTTCTCCGCCGTCACCCCCATGTGGTAGCCGTTGAAGGCCTCCCACAGCCCGTCCTTGATCATGGTGTCGACGAAGGACAGGTCGCCCATCTTGTGACCACTGCGCAGCTGCGCAGCGTGCGGGGCCTGGCTCATGCTTTCCTGGCCCCCGGCGACGACGATCCGGGCGTCTCCAGAGGTGATCTGCTGCAAGCCGAGCGCGACCGCGCGCAGGCCGGAGCCGCAAAGCTGGTTGACCGACCAGGCCGGGCTCTCCACCGGGACGCCGGCCTTGACCGCCGCCTGCCGCGCCGGGCCCATGCCGGCGGCGGCGGTCAGGACCTGGCCCATGATGACCTCGTCGACGTCGGACATCTGAATGCCCGCGCGCTCGACCGCAGCCTGGATGACGACCTTGCCCAGGTCGTGGGAGGCAAGGCTGGCGAGGGCGCCGTTGAAGGCCCCCACCGGCGTGCGGGCGGCGGAGACGATGACGATGTCGCTCATGCGATATCACTTTCTGGAAAGTTCGGCCTCTGGACCTGCTCTAAGCAGACTCTGGCGCCGCGACTTCTTTGTGCGATAATGCCGCGATGCACAAGAGAGCCAAAGGCTCGTAGAAGATAGGGAGCCGATGCCTGACGCCCAAGGTCCTGATCCCAAGACGGCCGAGAGCCGCGTGGTCATCAAGAAATACGCCAATCGGCGCCTGTACAACACCGCCTCCAGCTCCTATGTGACGCTCGAGCATCTCAGCGAGATGGTCAAGAAAGGCGTCGACTTCGTCGTCTATGACGCCAAGACCAACGACGACATCACTCGCGCCGTCCTGACCCAGATCATCTTCGATGAGGAGAACCGCGGCGAAGGCACCAACCTTCTGCCCATCCAGTTCCTGCGCCAACTGATCCGCTTTTACGGCGACTCCATGCAGGCCCTGGTGCCCAGCTATCTGGAGCTCTCCCTCGACAGCTTTACCAAGCAGCAAGACCGCCTGCGCGGCCAACTCGCCGAATCTCTCGGCGGGGCCCAGGGGATGCGCTATTTCGAAGACCATGTGCGCCAGAACATGATGCTGTTCGACCGCGCCATGAAGATGTTCTCGCCCTTCGCCTTTGGCGCACGGGCTGACGAGGGCGGCGGCGGCCAGGAACCCAAGCTGGCCGTCGAGAAGGACGCAGACGCGCTGGACTCTCTCAAGCAGCAGTTGGCCGCCATGCAGGCTCAGATCGAAAAGCTGGCCAACAAACCATAAGTCGCAAGACGCCGTTAAGCAGGCCGGCTGGGGATGATTTAACCTTACTCGGCTACAGCTATCCGCCTCGACGCGTTCCGGAGCGACCCTGCGTATGTCCGACCCGATCCAGCCTGTGCGTCCGGTCAAGAGCGAGCGCCGCCGTTCGACGCGCCGCCATGGCGATCCGCCCGCGCAGGCCGCCGCAGCGTCTCCCGCGTTCCACCTTCCCGTGGTGATCGCCCAGCCGGAACCGTCGGGCACGGCCGACGGCGGCCCGGCGATCTTCGCCGCGCAGCTGATGGGCCAATCCGGACAGAAGCGCGGCCTGCGCGGCGGCGCTCCGGTGCTGGAGGCCGCACGTTCGGCCTATCTGGGCGCGGAATGGTCAGGCGGCAATGACCGGCGGCCGCGCCGCGGAACGGCCGCCAAGACCGAGATCTAATCGGCGCCGGGACCGAAATCGACGTCTCGGCGCGCCGAGACGATGGTGACGATGAAGCCGGCTAGGACGTCGAGCAGCACCATCAGGGTGATGAGGAAAAAGGTCGAGGTGGCGAAGGCCTGGAACAGCAGGAACTCCACCAGGCAGACGATGAAAACCACCATCGACAGCGAGTGGTTGATGATCGCCACCCGCCGGCTGGTGGTGGACTTCAGCAGTTCGATGAACAGCACCACCAGGCCCGCGCCGAGCAGCAGGTCGCCCAGCGCAACGGGCCAGCTCGCCCCCGATGTCATGCGGATGACGAACAGCTGCTGAGAGAGCTGCGCCGATGCGTCCGTGGCGTGCAGTCCGCCGGCCAGTGTCGCGACGGCGACGACATTGTAGATGAGCACCACCAGCGACAGCAGCGGAAATGCGGCAAACATCGGCAAAGCCCCCCAGGCCAAAGCGGCTAATAGGGTTAGTCGGTTTGGCGCCGCGCGCAAAGGCTTCCGCTTCGCAGGCGAGTTTCAGACCTCGGCCGTGGGCCCCGGATCGCGGGCGCGGGCGTTGAGCCACATCACGCCGAACAGGTCGCCCATCGAGACATAGAGGCGGCGCAGGTTGGTGTATTTCGACCGGCCTGAGGTTCGCGCGCGATGATTCACGTCCAGATAGGCGATCGTGTAGCCCTCGCGCAGCATCAGCGCCGGGATGTAGCGGTGGACGTGATCGAAATAGGGAAGTCGCAGGAAAACCTCCCGGCGAAAGGCCTTCAGACCGCATCCAGCATCGTCTGACTGGTCGTTGAGAAGCTTTCGCCGCACCGTATTGCCGATCCGCGACGCCGCCTTCTTGGACAGACTGTCCTGTCGTTTGGCCCGGCGGCCGCCCACCATGCCGAGCGCCTCGCCCCCCGCTTTCAGCCGATCGACCAGGGCGGGGCCGTCAGCCGGGTCGTTCTGCATGTCGCCGTCGATGGTGACGATGATGTCGCCCCGCGCCGCCAGTATGCCCGTCCGCATCGCCCGGCTCTGGCCAGCGTTCCTGGCGTGGGCGATGACGCGCAAGGTCGGCAACTCCGACTTCATCTCCGTGAGCCGGGCCAGGGTGGCGTCCCGGCTGGCGTCGTCGACAAAGATCATCTCATAGGGGCGACCGTTGAAGGCTAGGGCGATCTCGCGCGCCAGGGCGGCGACATTGCCTTCTTCGTCGAAGACCGGGGCGATGACAGAGATGTCCGGGACCATGCGCTCTCCTGGGGCATTTTCAGGCGTTCTTGAAGCCCCTTAACGGTTTTGGGCCGCTATTGCAGCCAAGGCGCCAGCTTGGGCCCGGGGACGTGCTATCAGAAGGTGATGATTCACCAGGCCTTGGATCACTGGGCGCGCGGGTCGCGGGGGGCGTGGCTGGCCGCCGCCGTCGCCCTCATCGCCGGCCTGCCGGGCCTGTTCGCCTTGCCGGCGCTGGACCGCGACGAGTCCCGCTTCGCCCAAGCCAGCGCACAGATGCTGGAAAGCCGCGACTATGTCGCCATTAATTTCCAGGACGAGCCTCGCGACAAGAAGCCTGTCGGCATCTACTGGCTCCAAGCCCTCAGCGTCGCCGCCCTTTCGGCGCCCGAGGCGCGGCAGATATGGGCCTACCGCATCCCCTCGCTGCTGGGCGCGATGATCGCGGCCGCGGCGTGCGCTTGGGGCGCGGCCGCATTCTTCGGGGCGGGGCGCGGCTTTCTGGCCGGCGCGATCCTGGGGGCGACCTTCCTGTTGTCGACAGAGGCGAGCATCGCCAAGACCGATGCGGTCCTTTGCGGCTGCGTCACCCTGATGATGGCCGCCTTTGCGCGGCTCTACGCCTCGTCTCGCGGCGAGATTCAGACCGGACGCGTCACGCAGGTGCTGTTCTGGCTTGCCCTGGCCGGCGCCGCCCTGGTCAAGGGACCCGTCGGGCCCCTTATCGCGATCCTGACCGGCCTGATGCTGTGGGCCTGGGATCGCAAGGCGCCGTGGCTGCGGACCCTCGGATGGGGCTGGGGGATCGTTCTCCTGGCGGCGATGCTAGGACCCTGGGCGGCGGCGATCACCGTCGCCACCGATGGCGCATTCTGGTCAGGGGCGGTCGGGGGCGACCTGGCCCCCAAGCTGGCGGGGGGCCATGAGAGTCACGGCGCGCCGCCGGGCCTGCACCTGCTGCTCAGCCCGCTGTTGACCTTCCCGGCCGCCCTGTTGCTGCCGGCGGCGCTGGTTTTCGGCTGGCAGGCCCGGGAACGCTCCGGCGTTCGCTTCGCCGTGGCCTGGCTGGTCCCGACATGGCTGATGTTCGAACTGCTGCCGACTAAGCTGGTCCACTACACCCTGCCCACCTTCGCCGCCCTAGCCTGGCTGATGGTCGGCGCCCTGGGTGAAAGAATGGGCGAGCGCGTCCGCTGGGCGGGGGCCGGAGCGATCGGCCTCGCCGCCGCCGCTTTCGCCGCAGTCAGCCTATGGGGCGCCGGGGAGTACGGGGACCGGGGAGACACGCCGGCGGCCCTGCTGGCCGCCGCGCTGTTCATCGGGACGGGCCTCGCCGGGGGTCTGGCGCTCGTGCGCGGGCCCAGCTTGAGGGGCCTCGCCGCTGTCCTGGCTCTAGGGATTGCGGCTCACGGCGTTCTGGTCGGCATGCTGGCCCCTGGACTTGAGGCGTTGTGGTTGTCTCAGCGCACCGCCCAGGCCCTGCGGGCGGGGGGCCTGGATCCGCGCAACGGAGTCACCCCTGGGCCGGTCGCGGTCGCCGGCTTCGGCGAGCCGAGCCTGGTGTTCTCTCTGGGCACCCTGACGGAGTTGGGGGCGCCCGAGGCGGCGGCGGCGGCCCTGGCGTCCGGCCGGCCGGCCATCGTCGAGCAAAGGGTCGAGCCGACTTTCCGCGCCGCAGCTCGCGCGCGAGGGATCGAGCCTCGCTTGGCCGGCGTGGTCGCGGGCCGCAACTACTCGGACGGAGATGAAGAGCGGCTTCTCCTCTTCGGCGCGCCGGTCCGTCCCTAAGCCGCCTCGCTGACCGGAGGGGCCGAGTCCTCGGCCCGACGCGCGCGCTTGGTCAGGCCCGAAACCCCGCCAGACGACATCAACCCGACATCGGCGAGGATCAGGGGGATCGCCCACTTGCGCGCCGCGGCGACGTAGCGCGACTTCCAGACTGGATCGTATTTATCTTTGAAGCGGCGCACGCCCTGGAAATTGTAAAGGTCCTCGCCCCGCTCGAACAGCAACCCGCCCACGCGGGTCATGATCGGGGCCAGGGGGCGGCTGTCGAGGCCCGCAAGGGGGGCCACCCCGAAGTCGAACGCCTTGTAGCCCTGGGCCAGGCCCCAGCCGAGAAGTTCGACGAAGAGGAAGTCCATGATGTTCTTGGGCGCATCGTCGCCGTATCGCATCAGGTCGAGGGAAAAGACGCTCCTGTCGGCGGTGGTCCATAGGGTCGCGAAGGCGACGATTCGGCCCTCGTGGCGCACCAGAGCGCACGGAAACTCGCCTACGTACTGGGGATCGAAACGCCCCAGCGAAAAGCCCTTCTCGCCGCCGGCGCGGCGGGCGAGCCAGGAGTCGGATATCGCTTTCATCTCGTCCATCAAGGGCGGCAGATCGGCCGGGAACGCCACCTCGAAACAGGCCCCTTCCTCGCCGGCCTTGCGCCAGCTTCTGCGCAGGACCCCCCG
>Ga0105047_10017114_pt1 | contig 11323 bp, 4 predicted proteins | sample MAT04_FD_78384 | JGI IMG/M metagenome (GOLD analysis project Ga0105047, IMG submission 78384) | Freshwater microbial communities from Lake Fryxell liftoff mats and glacier meltwater in Antarctica - MAT-04 (megahit assembly) | ecosystem: Environmental > Aquatic > Freshwater > Ice > Liftoff... | reverse complement strand
GAAGCTCCACTGCGACCCGATGGGAAGGGTCTGGGCGTGATCATCGCCGATGTAACCAGCGATGGAAAGCCCGACATTTACGTGGGCAACGACGCGGGAGACAATTTCCTCTACGTGAACCGTGGCGGGATGCGCTTCGAGGAGAAAGGGTTCTCGATCGGTGTCGCGGTCGATGAACACGGGCAATACAACGGCAGTATGGGCGTGGATGTGGGGGATTACGATGGCACCGGCCGGCCGTCGATCTGGGTGACGAACTTTCAGGGCGAATACCACGCCATGTATCGAAACCTCGGAGTCAATGGTTTCAAATATTCCACGCAAGCCGCGGGGCTCGGCCGAATCGGGCAGAAATACGTGGGCTTCGGAACAGGCTTTCTCGATTTCGATCACGATGGCTGGGAAGACCTGGTCATTGCCAACGGGCACGTTTTGCGGTCGCCGGTGGGTTCCGCGCCGAAGCAACGCCCACTGCTACTCCATAACGAAGAGCATGACGGTCGCCGTCAATTCCGCGAACCGCCTGGCAGTGGCGGACCCTACTTTCGCACGGAACTTCTCGGACGTGGTGTTGCGATCGGCGACCTGGACGACGACGGCTGGCCGGACTTCGTCGTCAGCCATCAAAACACACCCGTGGCAATTCTCCGAAATGTGGCTAGCACCACGATGGGAAAAGGGAACCACTGGCTCGGCGTGAAACTTGTCGGAAAGGGGGAACGCGATCTGGTCGGCTGCACGGTGACCCTTGAAGTGAACGGCCGGAAGTTAACCCAGTTCGTCAAAGGTGGTGGAAGTTACTTATCGACCAGTGACACGCGAATTCGCTTCGGCTTGGGCTCGACGGATAAGGTTGGTCGCTTGACGGTGAAATGGTCTGGCGGCATCGAGCAACACTTCGATGGCCTTACGCCCGATCGTTATTTGCGGATCATCGAAGGTGAACCTGTAGCGAAGTAGCGATTTCTCGCGGTCATTTTTTCGAGGCAAGTCCATGTCCAACGCTCGGAAGTCACGCCGTGCTTCGTACTTGCTTCTCGCTGTGCTCGTACTCTGCTGCATCGGATACACCACGTATTTTCAGTGGCCCCGACCCAAACCTGTCACACCTCCGGATTTGACTGGGGCGATGGTGGCAAACACCCGGGGTGTTGGGCGGATGGAGCGCTTCGAATACGCCGAGGCCGGCAAGGAATTCGAGGAAGCCGCCCGGCTCGCATCCGATTGGGTTCCCGCAAAGATCAACCTCGCTTTTTCTCTTTTCAATCAGGACACCCCCGAGACATTGCAACGTGCCCGTGAGTTATTAACAGAAGTTTTGGTGACCGACCCGGAGAACAAGCACGCTCACTACTGCCTCGGAGTCATCTGTGCGGAACGCGGGCCGTTCAAGGAGGCGTATCCTCACTTCGTCACGGTCAACAAACTCGACCCGGAGGATGCGTACACTTGGCTTCGCCTCGGCATCACGCACCCGGCAGGCACCCGGTCACCGGAAGCTCAAAAGTGCTTCGAGGAGGCGCTCAAACGAAACCCATACTTGAACGCTGCACGGTATAACTTGCTGCTCGTCCTATATGAAACCGATCCAGAGAAAGCGAAAAAGTACGAGGCAGAGTTCAAAGAATTGAAAGACGCAAATTGGGAAAGCGAGTCGGTGACCGTCTATGGCGTCATGGGCAAATATGCCGATGTGATTGGCCGCGATTCCAAGTCGATGTCAACACAACCCATCGGACCGTTGCCGCTGTTCCGTTCGAATCCGGAGTTTCGCATTGCGCTAGCTCCAAACACCAAATGGGCGACTCTCGCCGAACTCGATGCACTGCGGCGAAGTGCCGTCGAACGGTTTGGTAAGACCATCGTCTTGTTCGATTTCAACAGCGATGGTCGACCGGATATTCTGTTGCTCTCCGCGGTCGTCGAGAACGGAAAAGTCCGCGACTTGCTCTTGCGAAACGATGGAAATGCCACGTTTACGGACATCACGATGGCAGCGGGATTGGCCACACCGCGACAATCGCTCGGGGCCGCCGCGGGGGATTTCAACAACGATGGCTTCCCGGACCTGATTGTCACCGGCAACGGCGAGCAACACCTCTTCCGAAACAAGGGTGATGGCACATTTGAAGATGTTTCCACTGCGGCAGGTCTGACTCCGTTAAAGGGTGTGGTTCTCGGTTGTGGCTGGGTCGATCTCGATCAGGATGGCGATCTCGATCTGGTGCTTTGCAAGTATGGAAACTCCGTCGAATCCTTCACCGAGACCGGCTTGACTGCGGGTGGTTCGATCGAACTGTTCGAAAACGTCGGCGAGGCACCGCCAGTGAACGCGAATGCTCCGCAGCCGGGGCTCACCACGAAATTCGACCACGACAACTCTCGGTTCAAAGCGATCAACCCCGCGGGTTCCGCCGTTGCCTTCGTGGCCTCTGACCTCGATGGGGATCGTGATGTCGATTTGTTGCTCCTATCCAATCGAGCGAAACCCATTGCTATCGAGAATGACCGGCTCATGCGGTTCAAATCCGTCGATCCGAACTGGCCGGGGCTTATGGGTCGTGCCTGGAATGGTGGCCTCGTTATGGATGCTAACCACGATGAGCGTTCGGACCTGCTCCTGATCTCCACGACCGAAGCCCCGATGTTTCTGCTTTCAAAAGGGGAACGGGAGTTCACGCAAGGTCGCACGAACAGTCCGCATTTGAAACAGGCCTTTACGATCGACGTGGATTTCGACGGCTGGCCCGATGTGATCGGTTTAACGGCCGATGGTAAACCAGTCCTTTTGCACAACAAGGGTGATGGTCGCCTGGAAGTTGCCCCCGATGCTTTCGGAGCGGTCGATCAGTTGCCGAAACTCGTGCGGGCCGTGGCGAGTGCTGACTTCGACGGGGACGAGACGCTGGACTTACTCGTCTGGTCCGACGACGCAGTGCAGTTGCGAAGCAACGTCGGTAATGGGAACCATGCGGTCGCCGTCAATCCAACGGGTCGACGGGACAAGGGCTCCAATCAGCGAACCAATTCCGATGGCATTGGCTCGTGGATCATCGCCCAGGCGGGTTCGCACTGGGCGGGAGCGGAGCGGACGACGACCTCCGCTGGACTTGGTCAGTCGCTTCTCCCAACCGTGCTTGGACTCGGAAAAAATCTTCAGGCCGATGCTCTTCGAGTTCGTTGGCCCGACGCAGTGATTCAAGCAGAACTCGGCGTGAACGCTGGGCCGTTTCGCATCACGGAGACGAATCGAAAGGGCACCTCGTGTCCCGTGCTCATGACCTGGGATGGCGAGAAGTTCGCGTTCGTGACCGACTTCCTCGGAGCAGGAGCCCTCGGTGAAAGTGGGACCGACGGTTCCGTTCGGCCGCCGCGGCCTGAAGAGTCGGTGAAGATCGAAGCGAATCAACTGCGACCGAAGAACGGCAAATACCTGATCAAAATCACCGAGCCGATGGATGAGGTGCTTTACCTGGACCGAGTCCAACTCGATGTCATTGATAGTCCCCTTGGGACGACGGTGCTGCCCGATGAGCGGTTTGTGGTGAGCGGGCCTCAGCCGAGTCAGGAACTTCTGGCGTTCAAGTCTCCCTCCATTCCGGTGAGAGCAATGGATCATCGCGGAGTGAATGTCACGAAACAGGTTCTCCAACGGGACCGGCGCTCGGTGGACAGTTTCGCACTTCGCTCCTGGCTCGGGTATGCCGAGGAGCATTCGCTCACGTTGGACTTCGGCATGTTGTCCAAGAACGACTCTCAGCGTTGGTTTTTAGTTCTTGCCGGTTGGACCGAATACCCGTACCCCGAATCGATCTACGCCGCGACGCGAGCAGGAGTCCGGTTAGACACTCCCATTGTTGAACGGCAAGCCTCCGATGGAACCTGGAAGCCGGTCTGCGACCTTGGATTCCCCGCAGGGTTATCGCGGGTGATGACGAAGGAAATTCCAAACGTCGATGATGGAAGCCCCTGCGTCTTGAGAATCCGCACCAACATGCAAGTCTATTGGGATCAGGTCTTTCTCGCGCCGGCCGAGAAGTTGGAATCCCTTGCAACTGTGGTGTCACTGGACCCCGAGGGAGCGAAGCTTGTGAATCGCGGATTTATGCAGGAGGTCTACCCGGACGGGCGACCTCCCGTCGCGTATGACGACTCCAAGACTGAGCCCGTCGTCGTAACGAAGTGGAAAGGGAATCTGACCCGGACCGGCGATGTCACCGAGCTAGTCCAAAAAACGGATGATCGATTCGTGATTGCCGGACCCGGGGATGAGATCACAGTGCAATTCGATGCTACAAAACTCTCCGAATTGAAGCCGGGTTGGGAGCGCTCGTTCGTGCTGCGAACGTGGGGTTACTGCAAGGATACTTCGCCGACGACGGTGACGGGTGGCAGCGTCGGCCCACTGCCATTCCGCGCGATGGCGAACTATCCCGACTTTGGAGCCACGAAACCTCCTACGACGGACGCGAGTTCGTGGCAAACGCGGCCGGCTGCGGGACGATGAATTACTTCGATGCACCTTGCTTCAATTCGTGAACACGATCAATGGCAAGATTCGTCCAGGTTTCCGAGCCACCGCTTTGCCCCGGCCAACGGATCGTGATTTTGTCAACCTTCTCGACGTTGCCCAGCCCGACGGTCACCGTCATTTCCGGTTGGCTCAGGTAGCCGCGGGCTCCCGTGATGCTCCGCCGGAACGTCTGGCCACCCGCTTGCACTTCCACTTCGGCCCCAATGGCGGAGCGGTTGGACTTCACGCCATCACCCACCAGGTTGAGTCGCAACCAGTGATTCTTTTTCGGGGCATCGTTCCGCAAAACGCGAGCCAAGCCATCGTTCGCGACGAGCACGACATCGACATCCCCATCGCCATCGAAGTCGGCATACACCGCTCCGCGGCCGACGAGGGGTTTGAACAGATCCGCTCCCGCTCGGTTGGCGGTCACTGGCTCGTAGCGGCAATCGGGGTTCCCCGTGTTCCAGAAGAGCAGGGCGGGTTGAGCATGCTTCTGACTTGCCTGCACCCGGGCGATTTCCGGTTCGATGTGACCATTGCACACGAGCAGGTCCTCGCGACCATCGAGATCGTAATCGAAGAAGAACGTTCCGAACTTCAGTGCGGCTCGACTTGGACCGGCGATCCCCGTGCTGAGCGCCGAGTCCGAAAATAGCGGCGTCGGCTTCTCCAACGCGAGGAACGTGAGCGGTTCATTGGCGAAATTGGCAACCACCACAGCCGAGCGACCGGGGGCGTACTCGCTCCAATCGATTCCCATTCCGCCGCGAGTCTTGCCTTCGTCGGCATAGGCGACACCGCTTCGCTGACCGATTTCTTCGTAGATTCGCCTGTTGTTTGGCCCTTGCTTGTTTCGGAAATAGAAGTTTCGCACCGTATCGTTCGCAACGACGAGATCGGGAAAACCGGACCCCGTGGGATCGCAGGCCACCACTCCCAGCGACTTCGCCACGGATCGTCGCCGGTCCGTGGTGCCGGTCCCTTCCTTTTCGAACACTTGAACACCGGACGTCGCGGAGACATCCTCGAACCGTTTCCCATCCACGTTTCGATAGAGGGCACACTGGCTCCCCTCGAATTCCTTCGGCTGGACAAACGCCCGGCTCAGCCCCTCCAGGCTCGATCCAATCGCCCGATCAATGGACGGCGACCAGGTGACGTAATGGCAAACGAACAGGTCCAGTTTCCCATCACCGTCGTAGTCGAGAAAGGTGCACGAACTCCCAAACGGGATCGGAGACTTCCAGGCAAGAAACTCCTCGCGGGAGCAATCAGGCAGTTTCCCTAGCCCTCCGACGCCGGCCTCGTCGGTCACGTTGACAAACTTCTTGCCGTCGACATTGCGGAAGAGTCGATGCCGACCGATGCAACTGACGAATAGATCCGGCCGGCCGTCGTTGTTGTAATCTCCAACGGCGACGCCCATGCCATAAATCGAAACGTTCAAACCGGCCGTTGTGGTGACGTCTTCGAACGTGAAGTCGCCCTTGTTGCGGTATAGCACGAGCGTCGGGGCCGGGCCGACGACAGGGTGCCCTGGCCACGGGCACGAGTTGACGAACAACAGGTCGGGCTTTCCGTCGCCATCGTAGTCCAAGATCGCGGCACCGCCGCCCATCGTTTCGGGCAGTAGCTTCACTCCCGACAATCCGGCGTTGTGGCGGAAACGAACGCCCGACGAATCGGTGACGTCCGTGAAGCGAATCTCGGGGACTTCGACATTATCCCGGCCGTGCGGCGTCGACGGGACGGGTGTTTGGATCGGCTGGACTTCCTTCGTCATTGAGCGATAGAGGAAGTACCCACCGACAGTGCCGGCAATGGCGAGGCCACCGATCACACCAATGATTAACGACGTCGAACGGGTCATGGAAAGTGTTCCGGTTTAAGCGGGGAGGTTGGTAAATCGCGTTTCATCGAAACGCGGCTCAACGTTATCGCGGGTCCGGCAAATTGCCCGTCTTTTGGATAGCGTCTTTTTGGGTCGGTGTCGTCGGATAGACCACGCGATCCCGTGCCGCGTAGTTCGCGGCCGGGTGGCTTTCTCGATAAATTCGCGTTGCGTTCGAGCGGGCCAGTTCATCCGGCTTGAAAATGGCGTGGGCCGTTTCGTGCAGGGCGGCCAAGGCCGAGGCGAGTGCCGTCTGCACTTTTGCATCGTGCTCCTTCAAATAGGCATCGCGAAGTCGCGGAGCCAGTTCACGGATCACGGGGAGTTTCTGCCCCTCGGCCGAGGAAAATTCCGCTGCGAAGGTGTGGGCATCCTCGATGCGCTTGTCATTTGGTTTTTTGGTATCGGTTGCCGTGATCCCGAAGGCCAGGAGCTCGGTCGCCTTTCTCGTGCTTGGTCGCGGTGGTTCGGTCGAAAGCCGGGCAAAGCACTGTTTCAACAAGTCGTGAGCTTCGACATCTTCCGCTTCCAGATCCAGCACGCGGCCCGCGGCAACGATGGCTCGCGCCAGGTACGACAACTGCTCCTTCGAACCAGGTGTTTCGAACTGGGCACGTTTGAATAACCGGTTCGCGAGTCGATTCCAGACGACGTAATCCTTGGTAAAGTTGAACCCGCGATCGCGCGGCTGGGAGTCCGGATCGACGATTCGCTCCAGGTCGGCAATCGCATCGTCGACGTGCTCTTTTCGCGTGGCAGTTTCGCTGTTCACCTGGGCCGTGAACCAGGCGAGGGTCCACCACGGGGCTGGCGGATCGCACTTGCCCGCGGCGTCCAGGGCCTTTGCGGCTTCTTCGAGTCGGCCTTCTTCGAGGTACACTCGGGCCAGGTTGACGTGCCCGTGCGGCACCGCGTCCTTCTCGCCTAATGTGAGCAGCTTGCCGAAGGCGTCTTCCGCTTGGCGGAAGTGGCCGCGTTTGGCCGTGGTCCCGCCTTCGAGTAAGCAGCCGATGCCGTAGTCGTTCCACCGTTGCCAAGCGGGTTTGATGGGCGATGTTTGCGCGGGCACAGTTTGATTCTTACCGAGTGGCAACGTCAGCTTGTCCTCGCACATGTCGATCACGGGTAACTTCGGTGGTTCCTTGCCCGGATAGACGAGCCGCATGTACTCATCGTCGAACTTCCGGTAGCGCACGCGGGCCGACAATTCCACAGGGCCAGTCACGTTCGAGGGAACGTCGACGCGGTAGTGCAACACAGCCGCGGCTCCGGGCGGAATCTGCTTATCGTAGAGCGGCGTAAAGATGTCCTGCGGGTTCCGGCGATTGATGCGATTGCCTTCGCGGTCGAGCATCAACACGTTAATGAAGTGGGACCATTCATCGACTTTGCCCGTGTCGTTCGGCCCGGCCATTGCACCGTTGCGGGCGATCTCCACGCCGCCCGCGGTTGCCTGGAAGTCGACCCAGATTTCATTGGAATCGACGGTGCCCTGGGAGAAGGCGTGGCCGACCCCGAGCGTGCGGATGACAACTTCCACGACGTAACTTTTGCCTGGTTCGAGAGGCGGTAATTGCGGTCGAAGCGGGGCAATCAACGTGGCCGGGTCCGTGGTTCCTCCAGGTTTCAAACCGAAGATGTCGATGCGGAGTTTCTTATCGCTACCGTCCGCGGCCTTGCCTTGCAGGTAGCCGGTGTGCATGTCGATGGTCTTTTGGAAACCTTCTTCGTTTTGGTGATACCGGTCTTCCTTTTTCAGCAATTCGAAGAGGCCCGTATTCGCTGCAGGGAACCGGTGGCTGTGAACCTTGCGTTCCCCCGATTTATCGAAGTCCTTCGCTCCGAAATCACTGCTCGGTTGCAACGGCATGTGGCACTGGGCGCAATTCTCTTTGCCTTGCGGCGGGTAATAGAACGCCCGTGCGGACCCGCCGGACACCCCACTCAGCAAGAAGGGGTCGTAGTGGTTCTGACCGCGCAAGAATTCCTTGTAGTGATTCAGTTCCGTCGGCAGGCTGACCTTGTGACACGTGGCGCAGAATTCGGCAGTCTTGTGGAAGGGCTTCAAAAACGTTTGCTTGTGGAAGTCGGGTTTCGCCTTCACCACCTGATTGTTGGTCCACTGCAAGAACGGGTCCTTCGACTGGGCGAAGGGGTAGTGCGCGGGTTCTTCAATCGTATAGGCAGCGTTTCCGATCGTGCCATTCACGTGCGTGATGGCATGGCAACTCGTGCAGGTGATCCCGGCATGGGCGGTCTTATCGTTGACATCGTCGAAGTTCGGATTGTCGAACGCTCCGCTATAAAACGGCACGGGGTCATGGCAACCGGCACACCAGCGGGAAGCCTTGACATTGCCATCGCGCTTTTGAGCCACTTCGCGCGTTTGTCGCACACTGAACAGGTAAGCAGGATTGTTAAACGAACTGAACTTGTGGGACGAGTGAAAGTGATCGTTGGCCGTGTCGGCATGGCAGCGCTTACAGTAGTCATCCATCATCAACACATCTTCGGAAATGAACTTGCCATCGGCCGTGCGGGCCAGCGAGGGTTCGAAATACTGGGCCCCTTCCTTCGGCCCTTCGCGAAACCAGGCTTGGGGATCCTGGGAGTGCATCAACACCATCACGGCCGTGAAAGCACCGACCCCAATGCTCCAGCCTTTGGCCAATCGCCACTTGATCGGCGGCCCGGCGCGGCGGTGCAACACGTAGAGCCAGACTGCCACGAACGGCACCACCACGTGCAACCAGTAGATCACGCTGCGCTCGTTCGTTCCGGTGGGCAGTTGCGGTAATCCATCGAGTTGAACCAGGGCAAAGCCCGTGAGAATGATGGCTAGCGAGGCCAGGAGCAAGACCACGCCCAGCCGCACGGCTAGGCGGTTCGGACGCTTCCAGGCCGTGGCCAGGTGAATGCCGCTGAACACCAGAAACGGCAACGTTCCAATCACACCGATGGCGATGTGGGCGAGAAAGATCCACAGCGTGAAGGCGGTCGTGTAGCTTTGCGGGGCTTCGTACCAGTTGAACGCGGTAACGGCTGCGAGATACACGCCGGTGGCCCCGAGGATCGCGAAAATGGCGAACACCACGTAGAGCAATATTCGCAGCACAGGACCGATGGCAGGAACATAGACCTTCGGTGCGGCAGTCCGGCGAACGATCACGGGAGCGGGGGGAGAGTCCATGCCTGGTTATCCTGCTGTCTGTGGACAATTGCGAATGAATAAATAGTCAGCACCACACGATCATTCCACGATCTTGAACATCTACATCGAGACCACTGTGCCAATTCCGCGCGATCTTGCCGCTGCGTGCCAGACCGACTTGCCGAACCCGCGAACGCGATCGGAACTACCAGACCGCGTCGGTCGGTTGCTGGCGATGATCGATCGGGCCGTCGTCGGTTACCGGCCGTTTGGCGATGTCAAACTCATCGTCTTCCCCGAGTTCGCCCACGCGGCACCGATATACGAAACCGTGGGCGAATTGGCCGATAAACTCGCGGTCGAGCTGCCGAATGAGCAGACGGATCGCTACCACCAAAAAGCCCGCGAATACGGCCTCTACATTCAGACCGGTTCGTTCCTCGAAGTCGATGCAAAATACCCCGGTTGCGTCTTTAACACCACGCTGCTCATCGGGCCAGATGGTGTGCTGGCGAAGTATCGCAAGGTTCACCCCTGGCTTCCGTGGGAGGTCCACGCGAGCCCCCACGACATTCCGAATTACAAGGAACCGATGTTCCCCGTTGCCGCGACCGAGATCGGCGTCCTCGGCTGCGCGATCTGTTACGACTGGCTGTTCCCCGAAGCGATTCGCGAACTCGCAGTGCAGGGGGCCGAGGTCCTCATTCGGGTGTCTGCTTATATGGACCCCTGGGGGGCGACCCCGCCGATGGACTGGTGGACCGTGGTCAACCGTTGCCGGGCGCTGGAGAACATGGCCTATGTCGTTGCGGCGAATCAAGGGGCTTCGGCCAGTCACTACCCGCCGTTCTCCTGGCCCGGAGGCAGCATGATCGTCGACTTCGATGGTCGGATTCTCGCTCAGGCCGATCCGGGCCCGGGGGAGAAGATTGTTGTTTCAACGGTGGATATTGCCTCGTTGCAAGCCGAGCGCGACCGGCGTTGCGGGCATCATTTGCTCGCACATCGCCGGGTGGAGGCTTACTTGGTTTCGTTGGGCCGCGAAGCCGCGAGCGGCTATCCAGCCGGTCGAGCCGCCGCGGGTCCGATCACCATTGCTGGGAACGAACTCGCGACGGCCGAGGCGAAAGCGAAGCTCGTTACTTCTCGATCGGCAACCCCGCCGCCTCGGTGATGCGGTCGAACGACGCCCGCGTCGTGACGTAGCTCACCAGTTGCACGACGAGCTTCGGCCCCGCGAGTTTTACGGCCGCGGCGACGTCGTCGTCGGTCAGCACCACAGGCGATGCCGCGAGTTTCCGAGCGATTGTGAATAGTGACCGATCCGTTTCGCTGAACTCTTTCCACTCGCTATCGAGTTGGAAAATCTGGTCGTCCGTTTGGCCCAGGGTTTTCAATCGCTTCTGGGCTTCGCCGGTGGCATACCACGCACGGTCTTGGCGAGCGATGATCCAACTGACTTGAGCCTTCAAAAGCGGTTTGAGGTCGCCTTTTTCATCCGCACTCAGATGGCTAGCGATCCGGCTTTTGCTCGATGTAAAATTCGCAAGCAACCGCACCCACTGTGGAACGGGGCCTTTGGCAGAGGCTTCCGGCATCATGGCGCGAGCTTTCTCCTCGTCCACGAGAACGATCCGCGGTTTGCGCGTCGAAGCCGCGGCCAAAGCCTTCTCCACGTCGCCCCGCGCTTCGAGGTCCGGTCGCAAGCAGACCGTCTTGTGCGTGGGTTGCCCCTTCTCGTCGAGTTGAACCGGGGCGACTT
>Ga0105047_10017112_pt1 | contig 11324 bp, 10 predicted proteins | sample MAT04_FD_78384 | JGI IMG/M metagenome (GOLD analysis project Ga0105047, IMG submission 78384) | Freshwater microbial communities from Lake Fryxell liftoff mats and glacier meltwater in Antarctica - MAT-04 (megahit assembly) | ecosystem: Environmental > Aquatic > Freshwater > Ice > Liftoff... | reverse complement strand
GCGCCGCGATGGCGCGCGCGCGAAGCTCGAGCGGCTCGCGAAGGATTTCGTGCCAGACACTCTGGCGGCAGTGGTCGGCAACGTCGATGAGGCCGAGAAACGGCTCGCCGCAGCATCCACCATCGCGGATGCCGCAGCCCCCGCCATCGCCGTATCTGGAGTCAACTCGGTCTCAACTGCCCTTTACGAGGCGACCCAGCTCGCGCGCGAGGCCGAGCAGTTGCTGGATGCCGTCGACCGCACAGCCGACGACCTCGCCACCGCGAGCGGCGCCGTCGCTGCGTTGCGGGCCGCGACTCGCGAGACCCTGGTCGAGGCCGCGCACCAGCGCGATAGCGCGCCGGACCCGGCTTCTGCCGCCGCCATTCTCAGCGCTATGACGGCGGTCGATGCGACTCTCGTGGGCGCGCCTGGCCGCGCGAATCCGGTCGCTGACCTCGACAGAATCGGCGATGCCGTCGCCGGCCTCGATCTCGCGCTCGCCGGTGCCAGAAACCAAACCGAACGCCTCGAGCACGCCCGCACGGCCTACGACGGCACGCGAGTTTCCGCGAAGAGCCAGATCGCGGTGGCGCGCGACCTCATCGGCCAGAAGGGCGCGAGCGCTGCCGCTCGCACGCGCCTCGCCGAAGCCGAGCGCCAGCTCATGCTCGCGGACGCCGCCCTGCCGACCGACCCGGTCGAAGCACTCGACGCCATCCGCCGCGCCGTCATTCACGCGCGCGACGCCGACGCGCTGGCCCGGTACTGACACGGCTCGCGTCCTGAACTGGCGCTGCGCGCCGACCGGCGCCGCGACATCCCGAGATCGAATTGTCACAAAGGGCTGCTTCACGCCGATCAATACAGCCATTTGTGACAACTCGCCGGGGATTGGCGACGCCGGTCGCTCGGCAACGCCGGTCGCTTGGCAACGGTGGGTTCACTCCGGCGTCGACTCTTGGTCGACCGAGCGCGCCTGCTGATTGCGAAACATCGTCGGCGCACTTACCACGCGTCGGGTAAACAATCGCGTGAAATACGCCGGGTCGTCGTAGCCGACATCCGCCGAGATCTCACGCACGCTCGCCGTAGTTTCGACCAGCAGTTTGCACGCGCGCGCGATCCGCAGCTCTACAACGTAGTCAAGCGGCGTGAATCCGGATGCCCGAGCCACCGCTGCCCGCAACTGCCCAACTGTCAGTCCCAAGCGTTCAGCACGCTCACGCACCGATATCGTCGTGAAGGCGAACGCTGCAAACTCGGCGATCAGGTCGCGCTGACCGACATCGCGAGCCGACGCCGACACTGACGCCGACACCGACACCGACACCGACGCAAGCTCGATCACTCGCTGGCAAAGAATCGAGGCGCTGAGCTGGTTGCGCTCACCGACGCCGGAGAGTGCGCTTCGGAGTTCATCGAAGAGGGCGAGCGCGGCGCTCGGTGCCGCTGAGAGCTCAACGATCGGATGGGACCTCGACCACACGCCAAGTTGTTCGTATGCAAACGTCGCGCGCCCGGAGAAGAGCACCCAATGCTCGGCCCAACCGCCGCTGGCCGGCCCGTACCCGTGCTCGATGCCGGGATACAGCCACACGAGTGACGGCGCTTCAATGGAGCGGCCGGAAGGATGCCGGGCATCCACATACCGGCCACGTCCCTCCGAGACGATCACTAGGGCGTGGGATGCTAGGCGCCGGCCATCAAAGCGTCGGTACGGTCCAGAATGCTCACCGGCTCCGAGACACGTCAGCGAGTGATCGCGGAGTGTTGGCGATGCAGCCAAGAATTGCGACCAGTTGGCGTTCGTCCTTAAGTCCACTCGTACCTCCGAATATCCAAGCCTACGGGGCGAATGTCCATGGAACAGAAGTCCAAGTGCCGCCAGAATAGTCGACATGATCACCTCCAACGGCTATCGGCTCGATGAGTCTCCGGATCGGCTGGGGCGCCTCGAACCCGTGCCAGCCGGCGAGCGCCACGATCGCGCAGCGCTCTGGCAGCGACTTCGGCGTGACGGATTCCTCTACTTAAAAGGGCAGCTCGATGCGGAGGTCGTCGAGTCATTCCGCGAGTACTACTTCGGAGTGCTCGAGCCAGCGGGACTCATTGCGCCGGGCAGCGAGCCCGGCGCCGGTATCGGCCACTCGGGCGAGATCGACCGCGGTGAGTTACATCGCATCCTGTTTGACGACATTGTGCCTGGCGAGCAATACGCGGCTATCACCGCTCACCCGGCAGTGCGGAGCTGGTTCCAGTGGTTCCTCGACGATGACGTGCACCTTCATAAGCGCAAAATCATCAGACACATTCGTCCCGGCGAGGCAGGGATCGGCACGGCGACGCAAGCGCACTACGACCTTGTCTACCTCCGCGAAGGCACGGAGCGCGTGCTCTCAATGTGGATTCCCCTCGGCGACTGCCCGGTGGAGATGGGCGGCCTGACCTACCTCGAGGGCAGCCACCATTGGGCCATGGCCGCTGAGCGTGCCGGGACTCTGCATCTTGCGCAGGCCATCACGGCCGACCTTCCGGCGCTCGCCGAGCGGCACGACTCTCGTTGGCTGCTTGCGGACTATGAGGCGGGCGACGTCGTGGTTCATTCTGCCTACCTCGTGCACGCCGGCACTGACAATGTGGACGCCGCCAATCGCATCCGCCTCTCGACCGACATTCGCTACCAGCGCGCGACCGAGCCGATCGACTGGCGCTGGCAGGAGCATTGGTCTGACGAGGACGGTCTCTGAGCGCGGTCGCGCGGATCAGCGACGGCCGCTCGTCAGTCCAGCAGGGGTCTGTGCATCCCCTGTTCGAAGTCGACCACGCGCTCTGGCACCCGTCGCTTGGCACGCAGGCCGAGAGGGATGAAACTTCAACCGACCTGCCAGCCGCCATCGACCAGCACGCTCGTTCCGGTGAGGTAGTCGCTAGCGTCGCTCGAGAGGTACACGAAGGCTTTCGCCACGTCGTCGGCGGTGCCGAGCCGTCCGGCCGGTATCCGCTCAGTGAACACGGCCTGCTCCTCCAGCGCTGTCCGCCCGGATGCCGCAGCCCGAGCCTCGAACAGGTCGTCCAGCATCGCAGTACCGACCTGCCCTGGGCAGACGGTATTCACACGAATGTTGGAGCCCGCGAGTTCGGCCGCGAGTGACTGGGCGAGCCCCAGCATCCCGAACTTAGATGCAGAGTACGCGGCGTTTCCTCGCCCACCGCGCAAGCCGAACAGCGAGGACGTGAACACGATCGTTCCGGCTCGCCCAGCAGCGAGCATCGGGCGGGCGAACTCAGTGGCGGTGTAGAACGAGCCGGAGAGGTTGACGTCGATCACCGAGCGCCACTGCTGGGCAGTGAGCTCCAAGGCTGGCGCGAGTGCGAGGATCCCAGCGTTGACGACGAGGGCGTCACAGACGCCGAAGGTTGCCGTGACGTGTTGCGCCGCGAGCGCCACGGCGTCGGGGTCTGCCACGTCGAGACCGATGCCGAGGCATTCGACGCCGCTCGCGTCGGTGGCCGCGCGGGCGACCGTTTCGGAGACGGCGCTGTCGAGGTCGGCCACCACCACCCGGGCCCCCTCGTCAGTGAACCGACTTACGATTGCCCGCCCGATCGCTCCGGCTCCCCCGGTAACGAGCGCGGTGCGGCCGACAAGTGCGCCGCTCATCGGTGCCCTCCCGTGGGGTGACGTACCGCGTTGAGCACGATCTGATCGTGTCCGGGCACGAGCCGTGCGTCGGTAGCCCGCGCCTCGGCGTACAGCCGAAGAAGCGAGGCGGCCGCGGCATCTTCGTCGCCGGGCGTACCAGACGCCGTCGAACCGCAGGGCACGCCGTCGAGTAGATTCTGCGCGAGGTCGGCAGTGTCGCCGGCGAAGATCCAGACACCGCTGTTCTCGAGCGTCACCGCGAACGACATATGGCCGGGCGTGTGGCCGGGCGTTGAGATCGCACGAACACCGGGGGCTAGCTCGGCGTCGCCGTCAATCTCGATCCACTGAGTGCGCTCATCCTCCCAGTCCGGAGCAAAGAAACCCTGCTCGGCACCGACCGCGCCACTGCGCACGAACTCGAGCTCGCGTCGCTGAATAGCGACAGGAACTCCGTGCGCGGCGAGGGTAGGGATGCCACCAGAATGATCGACGTGGAGGTGACTGATCGCTGCGAGAGCGAGGTCTGAGACGCTGAGGCCCACCGTGGCGAGCGCGGTTTCAAGCGGATCCCCGTCGAGAATCCACGCCCACTCCGCCAACTCGGGCGGCGCGGGGTCGAGCGGCCAAGGGGCGGATGCGTGCGCTGGGTTACCAGCGCCGTACGCAGAGGCAATTTCTGCGGACTCGAACGCACGTCGCGACATGCCCGAGTCGAGGAGCACCCAACCGGCAGGGGTCTGCACGACGAGGCCGATGAAGGGCTCCCACGACAGCGTGTCTTCTGCGCCCCGAACCGACAACGACTTCGACACGTGTTCGGCGCCGAACTGCACGAAATACAGCCGCTCGGCGGTCTGGCTCACAGCGTCGCCGTGCTCGTGGCTTGACGGCGCCGTGGGGCCTCGGAAGCCCCGGCACCGGGCGTCTCACCGACTTGCAACTCATAGTTCTCGGGATCCGTGGCGCCTTCAGTGTTGATCATCAACACAGTCGCATCTGGCGTGAGACCAATGGCGCGCCGGGCGTCTGTCTGGTCATGCAGGGCCAGGAGACCACCGAGCGACGCGGCGCCGGACTCGCCAGCGACAATACCCACCTGCGCAAAGAGCCGCATTGCGCGATGCGCCCAGTCGTCGTCGATGCTGAGGAACGCGTCGGTGGCCGACTGCACTACAGGCCATGCGAGAAGAGATGGCAGGCCGCAGTTCAGTCCGGCCATGGTCGATTCGTGCGGCCCTGGCGCCTCGGTGAGTTCGCCCGCGCGCGCAGAACGCAGGAGGCAGTCGGCGCGAGTGGGTTCTACGATGACGGTCGTTGGGCGGTGCTCGCGCGACGGGTCGGCGTAGTGCCGCAGGCCTGAGGCGGCAAACGAGCCGACGCCAGACTGAAGTAGCACTACATCGGGCTGCGCCTCGCCGCGCTCTGCCAGCAGCTCGTCGATCTCACGGAACATGGTGGAGTACCCGACGATCACGTCAGTCGGTGTCGCGGTGTAACCCGGCCACGAGGTGTCCGAGATCACGAGCACGTCGGGGCGGGCCTCGCGAGCTGAGCGCTCGATCGCGTCGTCGTAGGTGCCATCAACCACGATCACGATGGCACCCTCAGACTCGATGGCACGAATGCGCGCCGTCGCTGTACCCGCTGGCACGAAGATGGTGCACTCCAAGCCAAGGAGCCCAGCCATGCGTGCGACGCCTCGTCCGTGATTGCCGTCGGTTGCCGCGGCGAGCCCACGCCCGGACCCCCCAACGAGCGTGCGGCGCAACCCGTCGATTGTCAGGTCATCGCTATCGGGCATCCACTCACGCTGGATGGCGCGTGCCGTGGCCCAGGATGCCCCGAGCATCTTGAACGCTGGTAGCCCGAGGCGCTCCGACTCATCTTTGACGAGCACCCTCGCGACACCCAAGCTCCTCGCCAGTCCTGGCACGTCGTAGAGCGGCGTGCGCCGATATCCGGGGAGCGCGCGGTGGAACGGCAGGGGGTCGCCCTCGAGCACATCCTCCAGATCAGCAAGGGTGCTCTGGCGCTCGGTCAGCAGCAGGTCGAATGTCATATGGCTCCGTTCAGACGGCCGTGTAGCCGCCGTCGACGACGATGGATTGGCCCGTGATGTAGCGGGCCTCGGGCGAAGCCAGGAATAGCACAGCGCCGACGACGTCCTGCGGCAACCCCTGCCTGCGCAACGGGATCGCGTCCACGAGCGCCGCCGCGGCAGCGCGTGGGTCGGATTGGTGCTGCCAGTAGCCGTCGTTGAATGCCGTGTCGATCCAGCCGGGGCACACCGCATTGACGGTGACGCCGAGCGGACCAAGCTCATCGGCGAGCGCACGGATGAGCCCGAGCCCGCCTGCCTTGCTCGCGTGATACGCGGCCATACCAGCATGGCTGCGAAAAGCTCCGGTCGATGAGGTCAGGATGAAGCGGCCGTCGCTGCTCGCGGCAAGGGCTTCGGCGGCACGCTGTGCTACGAAGAACGGTGAGCGCAGGTTCACACTCAGCGTGCGGTCCCAGTCCGCAACGGTCCAGTCCTGAAGGGGGTGGGCTTCGAGCACGCCAGCGTTGTAGAAGACGGTATCGAGCATTCCGCCACCGAACTCGAGCGCTGCATCCACAGCCTCGACTGCCCCGGATGCAGTGTCGAGGTCGACTCGGGTGAAGGCCCCTCTCCCCGGAGCGGCCCGACCGAGTAGTGATCCGGCGGCAGCCTCGTTGGTGTCGACAACCATCACATCATCGCCTCGGTCGCGCAGCCCATCGACGACCGCCGCGCCAATTCCTGTGGCCCCACCCAGCACAAGGGCGACGCTCATTCTGCAGTTTCCAGACCGGCGTGACGCAGGCCGGCTTTCGCGCACTGCTCATCGACGGTCGATGCCGTACCGCTGACGCCGAGACCGCCCGCGAGCTGTCCATGGGTCAGCACTGGCACACCGCCGGGGAACACGATTGCGCGGCCGCCGAGTGTTCCCGCCAGCCCCCAGTCGCTGCCTCCCGGTTGGGAACTTGCTACCCACGCGCTCGTTGGCATACCGAAAGCTGCCGCGGTGTATGCCTTGTCATGGGCGAGCGACATCGCGCCAAGCTGGGCGCCGTCGTCGCGCGCAGCCGCGACGAGGTTGCCGCCGCCGTCTACGACGGCGAACGCCAGTCGTAATCCCAGCCGCTTGGCCTCATAGCGGGCACCCTCGATGATGCGTTCAGCGAGCGCTATGGGCACGGTCGGGATGCTCGCGCTCCGGTCACCGGCGTCATGCGGGTCACGGTCCGCGCTGCCTGCACCCTCCACGCTGTCTCCAACCTCCACCGCGCCTCCAACCCCAACGCTGCCTCCAAGCCAGGACCGGCTCGCTTGCTGGCAGAGATTCACCGGTTCGTATAATGTATACGCTATGTCGATACCGGTCAACCGATCTCTCGTCGGAGCGGCCTCTACGGCGCATCCGTTCGCCACACAGGCGGCGCTCGACACGCTCGAAGCTGGCGGATCTGCGGTCGATGCCGCGATCGCGGCCCACGCCGTCATCGCGACCGTGATGCCCGACGCCGCCGGTCTTGGCGGCGATCTTCTCGCGCTGGTACGCAGTTCAGACGGTTCCATTTCGGCGGTGAACGGCACCGGCCTCAGCCCCGCCGTTCCCCCCTCTACGTGGGCTACCGACGGCGGTGCGTCCATCACCGTTCCTGGACTAGTAGACGCTTGGTGCACACTGAGCGCGCAGTGGGGCCGGATGCCACTGACGTCGATCTTTTCTCCCGCCATCAGAATCGCCACCGAGGGCTATGTGCTCGATGAAGGTCTGGCGCAATCCCGTGACCGGCACCGAGCTCGGCTCATCGCGGGCGGTGCGTCGAGCTGGGAACTGTTGTCGGCAGACGCTGGCTCAATGCTGCGCCAACCGGCACTCGCGAGTTTGCTAGAGCAGATCGGGCGCACCGGTCGATCAGCGTTTTACCGGGGTGACGCCGCCGCAGCCATCGCCCGAGCCGCATCTGCGCACGGTGGAACGCTCACTGTCGACGACCTCGCGGCGCACCGTACGAGCACACCACCACCGGTCGAGGTGCCATGGAACGGTGAGCGACTGGTGGTGCAGCCGCCGGCCTCGCAGGGCGTGCTGTTGGCGGTGGCCGCGCAGTGGCTCGACGCCGCTTGGACGGAGCTCACGGGCGACACCAGCCACGTCATGGTTGAGGCGACCGAGGCGGCGTTCCAGCATCGGGACAAGGCGGCTGGAAACCCGGCGGCGCTGCTCGACCTGGTGCTCGACGTGGATCGGGAAGTTGCCGCGCGACGTGGCGGCCCTCGCGGCTACCTCCATACCGCCGGAGTCGCTGTCGCCGATCGCAGCGGCATGGTGGTCTCGTCCTTGATCAGCGTATTTGACGACTTCGGATCTGGGGTATTCGTTCGAGAACTGGGCGTCGTGCTCAACAATCGTGCGGCGGGCTTCACCAGCGCCGACAATTGCGCACGGCCGAGTGCTCGCCCAGTGCACACCCTCGCGCCGGCCATGCTCATTGGGCCCGGCGGAGACACGCTCGCCATCGCAACGCCAGGCGCCGACGGGCAGGTGCAGACGCTTCTTCAAGTCATGGTGGCCATGCGGAGCGGGGCATCTCTGGATGCTGCGCTCGCCGCACCGCGCTGGCGCAGCGAAGATGGGCGGCTCCTGATCGAATCGACGCACACCGGCGCTGCCGAACTCGCCAGCCGAGGGCACGACCTCCAGCCAATCCCCGCAGGCGACTCGATCTTCGGGGCGGTGGTCGCGGCGGGATACCGCCACGGCGAGCCCTACGCAGCAGCCGATCCGCGGCGCGGGGTTTCGGCGGCGCAGCGATGATCGGGCCGATCGAGGCACAAGCTGTGCTGACCGATGTCGCACTAAATCGCGAATTGATCGTCGAGTTGTGCGCTGATCTTGTTGCGGCGCCAAGCGTCAATCCGGCGGGCGACACACGGAAGGTCGCCAACGTTGTGAGCGAGGCGCTCGATCGCCGCGGCATCCCGAATCGTCTTGAACGTGCCATCGAGTCCATGCCCTCCGTGGTCGCCGAATTGGACTCGGGCCGAGCCGGGCCACATCTCGTGCTCAACGTGCACCTCGACACGATGCCACCGGGCGACGAGGCGGCCTGGTCGGTTCCCGTCTGGCAACTCACCCGGCGCGACGGACGCCTGTACGGCCTCGGCATGGGAAACATGAAGGGCGCCGTAGCCGCGATGGTGCACGCTGTCGGCCTGCTCGCGGCCAGACGCGACGCTTGGACAGGGCAAGTCACCTTCACGGCCGTGAGTGACGAGGTCGTGTTCGGTGAAAACGGTGCTGCCCATCTGCTTGCAAAGTACCCCGGCCTCTTGGGCGACGGCATGATCTGTGGCGAGGGTGCGGGATTCTCCCGGCTCGCTATCGGGGAGAAGGGCGTTCTGTGGCTGCGCATCTCGACCGAGGGCGACGCTGGGCACTCCTCCGCCGTACGGCAGGGTTCATCGGCGACCGCCCGGCTGGCCCGCGCGATCCTCGCTGTCGACGCGCTCATCGGCCGCCGCGGCGAACTGGGGCCGGGCATCCACGTCGCCGACCCGGGTGGCGCACTCGAACTCACGGCCAACGTCGGCACCGTTACCGCGGGGACATTCATCGGCCAGATCGCGACCACCGCTTCTGCCGAGGTTGACCTGCGCCTCCCGCCCGGAATGACAGCAGCGGATGCGGAATCCCTGGTGCGCGCCATCCTGAATGAGCACGGTGAGTCACCAGTACTCGTCGAGCGCATGAAAGGCTGGGACCCCAACGTCACCGATCCCGGATCGGCGATCGCGCGGTCGTGGCGGGCGGCCGAGGCTGCGGCGAGCCAACCCCTGTCCGAGCTTGCGATCCGGTTGCCGGCGAGCGACGCGAGCCGTTGGCGGGCACTCGGCACGCCAGCGCTGTGCTTTGGGCCGCAACCCGGGCTGTCTGCTGGCATCGACGACTACGCTGAGGAGGACGAGGTTTTGCGATGTGCTGCCCTCTACACACTCGCCGCGCTGGACTTTCTGTCGCCCGTCAGGGTAGGAACGGATGCCGACCATCACGATCGCTAGCCAGAAGAATTCCCAAGACCCGTTGCAGTCCGGGTCGCTCCCGGCACAGATCCACCGCGCACTCGAGGAAAGCATTATCTCCGGCCGCATCCAACCTGGCAGCCGCCTTCTTGCGGATGATCTTGCCGAGACCTACGGAGTGAGCCGGATTCCGGTGCGCGAGGCGATCAGCTCGCTGCACGAGGCAGGCTGGGTCGCGATGCGCCCGCGCTACGGCGTTTACGTGCGCGAGCGCACCCGCGCTGAACTGGCTGAGTTGTTCGAGGCGCGCGCGGGAATCGAGAGTGAGATCGCTCGGCTTGCAGCGCAACGCGGCAACCCGAGCCAGCTTGCCCGCCTCGCCGCAACCGTGGCTCGCAGCGAGACCGCGAACCGGCGCGCAGACACGGATGAGCTCTCTGATGCCGCGGTGGACTTCAACGCTGCCCTCCGCGATGCGAGCGGCAACGCGACGCTGTCGCAGCTGTCGCTGACGCTCGAGAAGCGAGCGCGCTTCTACTTCTCGCCGATTGCAGACGTGCTCGGAGCGGAATGGGTGGTCGGCCAAGCCCGATTATTGGGACTCCTCAAGAGGCACGACGTCGAGGCATCGGGGCAGTCGGCTCGCCGCCACGTTGTGGAGACCGGGGAGGCCGTCGCCCGCCTCTTGGCGCCTGAAGCGTTCAGCGACTGAGACGTTCAGCGCCTCGACCGAGCCTCGCGCGGGCTCGGAGTGTGTAGTCCGACCAGCGAACTCGGCGAGTGCGAAGCCAGTACTCGGTCACAAGGGCGGGCCAGTTCTGGGTATTGGTGCCATCGGCGCTTGTGAACCAGTTCTGACATCCAGTAACCCAGACGCTACGGGCGCTGCGTCTTCGAAGTTGGACTGCGAATCGCTCGGCGACCTCTGGCTTGACCTCCATGCTGAACGGCCCGCGACGGCGCCAGCGACGGGCGGCACTCACGATGTACCGCACTTGGCACTCCAGCATGACAAGCACGGAGTTCCACGCCGGGTTCGTATTTGGACCGTACATCATAAAGAGGTTCGGCATGCCCGCCACAGTCATCCCGAGGTAGGCGCTGGGAGTGCGGCGCCAGGCAGACTCCAGCATCCGGCCGCCGACGCCGCGCACTTCTATGCCGTGCAGGAACGAACTAGCGTGAAATCCAGTGCCGTAAATAATCACCTCAGCTGGCACCTCGCTGCCGTCGCGCAACACCACGGATCGCGAGCGAATCTCCGCCACGACCCCGTCGTGCAGATGAACATCCGGGCGCTGCAGGAGGCGATACCAATCGTTCGACACGAGGATGCGCTTACAGCCGTAACGATCATCCGGTTCGACCATCTTCAGCAAGACTGGGTCGGCGACTTCCGCGCGCAATTCACGCCGAAAGGCCGCCTCCGCGCCTGCGACCAGTCCCGGCCAGCGCACCAATCTCGGCGTCTTTAACTCTTTCGACCAGTACGCAGCAAAGCGGGCCACCCGAGAGCCGAGGGGCGTCGGCGGGCGATCATGTTCCTCGGTGCCTTTGGCGAGAACATAGCCAGGTGAACGCTGAACAATCGATAGCGATCGCACTTGATCAGCTATAGCCGGCGCCACTTGCAGCGCGCTC
>Ga0105047_10017111_pt1 | contig 11324 bp, 6 predicted proteins | sample MAT04_FD_78384 | JGI IMG/M metagenome (GOLD analysis project Ga0105047, IMG submission 78384) | Freshwater microbial communities from Lake Fryxell liftoff mats and glacier meltwater in Antarctica - MAT-04 (megahit assembly) | ecosystem: Environmental > Aquatic > Freshwater > Ice > Liftoff... | reverse complement strand
CCTGTTTTTTTTAAAGTGTGTTAAACCCAAAAATAAGCTACATTCATGATTACAGCAGTTTGGGTTTCACTTGTTATCCTTGGTACCTGGTTTTTATTTCTTTTAGTGCGTGATGTGCTAAAACACAAAGCCGTTTTAGAAAAAGTAAGTATTTGGAAAAATGCACTTATTGGCTTCGTTGTCAATTTCTTTGATGTGTTGGGCATTGGTGCCTTTGCCCCTCAAACCGCCCTCCTTAAATTCACCAAACAAACCGATGATAGCGTGATGCCTGGCACGTTGAATGTTACCAATACTATCCCTGTGTTGATTCAAGCCATTATTTTTATTCAAATTATTGAAGTTGATGTACTAACACTTGTGTTAATGCTGGCTGCCGCCACTGTTGGGGCTATACTCGGTGCAAGCTTCATTTCAACTTTGCCCGTAAAATCCATACGGCTCATCATGGGATTTGCGCTCCTTATTACCGCTTTTTTTATGTTTGCCCGGCAAATGGATTGGATAAAAGGTGGTGGCGATGCGATCGGACTTACGGGATATAAACTTGTAATTGCCGTAGCCGTGAATTTTGTTTTAGGAGCATTGATGACAGCGGGTATTGGCCTATATGCCCCTTGCATGGCTTTGGTTTTCGCCTTGGGAATGTCGCCCAAAGTAGCATTCCCTATTATGATGGGTTCATGCGCTTTTTTGATGCCTTTTGCTTCAGCCAAATTTATCCAAAAAGGCGCTTATAACAGAAAGGCGACCATTTCAATGGCCATTCCTGGAGCTATAGCTGTATTGTTTGCCGTTTATTTTGTAAAATCTTTACCACTCGACCAGCTAAAAACCATCGTCTTGTTGGTGATTTTATATACCAGTGCTATTATGTTTAAAGATGCCTTCAAAAAAACAAGCAAAAATGAGCCCTCGTAGTTTTTTTACCTCGCTTAATATTTTCCGAATAACACTTCTTTATTGTTTATTTTTCTCCTCGATTTTATTGGCACAACAAGTTGCTGTTACAGGCAAGATTGACCAAAAAACGTTTTCTCCTGCGAGTTTCATGTGGTTTATAAAGCCTGCAACGCAATGGGAAGAAGCCTTGCCGGTTGGCAACGGCAGATTGGGCGCAATGGTTTATGGGAAAACAAATGAGGAGATTATACAGCTCAACGAAGATACCTATTGGTCTGGTGGACCTTATTCGACAGTCGTAAAAGGAGGCTATAAAGTGCTTCCGACGATACAAAAAAAGGTTTTTGATGGCGAGCTTTTGCAAGCCCATAATTTATTTGGTCGAAACCTAATGGGCTATCCCGTAGAACAACAAAAATACCAGTCGCTTGCTAATATACGTCTTAACTTCCCCCAAAAAGATACCATTACTGAGTACAAGCGTTGGCTTGATTTGGAAAATGCCACCACGGGCGTTTCCTATTCAACGCGAGGGGTACATTACACACGAGAAATCTTTTCTTCCAACCCAGACCAAGTCATTGTGGTCAGATTGACGGCAGATAAAAAGGGTAGCATCAGTTTTACGGTTAATTTGAGAGGGGTTCGCAATCAAGCACATTCCAATTATGCCACCGACTATTTTAGGATGGATGGACTGGGAAAAGATGCCCTAAAATTGACAGGGAAATCAGCCGATTATATGGGCGTGAAAGGACAATTGAGGTATGAAGCGGTATTGAAAGCTATACCAGAAGGGGGCAAAATGCGGGTGGATGATGCTACCCTCACCATCGAAAATGCGGACGCAGTTACTTTGTATTTTGTGGCCGCTACAAATTTTGTGAACTACAAGGATGTGTCGGCCAATGCGCAACTTAGGGTTGAAAAATATTTGAATGGTCTCAAAAACAAAACCTACGATTCGCTAAGAGAAGCCCATATCAAAGATTACAAAAACCTATTCAACAAAGTTGCCCTTAACTTTCCCAACAGTGAAAATTCATTTTTACCAACAGACCAACGTTTACAAAATATTCAGGCAACCTCAGAGCCGCAATTGGCCGCGTTATGTTATCAGTTTGGCCGCTATTTGTTGATTTCATCTTCTCGTAAAGGCACGCAAGCCGCTAATCTTCAGGGTATTTGGAACAACGACATGAATCCATCGTGGGATTCCAAATACACGACCAATATCAATACGCAAATGAACTATTGGCCTGTGGAGTCGGCTAATCTTTCGGAATGTGCTTCCCCTTTATTTGATTTAGTAAAAGACCTTACCAATCAGGGCGCACAAGTTGCCAAAGAACATTATGGTTCTCAAGGTTGGGTCTTTCATCAAAACACAGATTTATGGCGGGTTGCTGCTCCCATGGATGGCCCTACTTGGGGTACGTTCACGGTAGGAGGCGCATGGCTGACCAATGAGCTGTGGGAGCATTATTTATTTACAAAAGATGTCAATTACGCCAAAGCATTCTATCCAATTTTAAAAGGCTCGGTTGATTTCTTTATGAAATTTTTAGTAAAACACCCCAATGGCAAATGGCTACTTACGAACCCCTCCACATCGCCCGAAAACTTTCCAGATAACGGCAAAAATAAACCCTATCTTGATGAAGTGACTGGCAGCACTTTGCCTGGCACAACTATCTGTGCGGGTTCGTCCATGGATATGCAAATCATTGCTGACCTCTTTGATAATTACCATCAGGCCGCTCAAGTGCTAAAAACTGATGCAGATTATGCTAAAAAAGTGTTATTTACACGAGGCCAATTAGTACCCCCACAAATTGGAAAAGATGGTTCTTTACAGGAATGGGCCGACGATTGGGCACAGTTGGAAAAAAATCACCGACACTTCTCGCACTTGTATGGTTTGTATCCTGGAAATGTATTGTCCGCCAAAAGAACCCCCCAATTTGTAGAGCCAATTAAGGCTGTTTTAAACCAGCGGGGCGATGAAGGAGCAGGTTTTTCACGAGCTTGGAAAATGTCATTATGGGCCAGATTATATGATGGAGATAGGGCTTACAAGATTTTTAAAGGCTATTTAAAAGATCAATGTTTCCTACAACTGTTTGCCAAATGTTTTAAACCGCTCCAAGTAGATGGTTCGTTGGGTGTTACAGCAGGAATCACCGAAATGCTCTTGCAATCGCATGAAGGGGTGATTGATATTTTGCCTGCTTTACCGAAAGAATGGCCTGCTGGAAGTTTTGAAGGAGTTTGTGCAAGGGGAGGCTTTGAATTAAATTTCCAATGGCAAAACCACAAACTCGCCCATGCTACTGTTTTATCGAAGGCAGGAGAAGTATGCAAACTTAATCTGCCACCTTCTACAAAAGTGACATGCAAGGGGCAAATCGTAAAGACACAGTTTAAGGATGGAGTTATTAGTTTTTTGACTGAGAAGGGTGGGGGATATGAGATTAATTTTTAAGAAAACAATTGGTAAATTATCTTCAAGAAAGGTTCGTTTAAATTACCCCTTTCACCCTCCAGTCTCAAACTCTTTTCTTAAAATCTTTACTCCAACCTTCATTTCTAAAGTATACTCCCCTTTTTTTAGCAATTCATTGTGATAAATATAATAGGGCAAAGGGCTATTTGTTTTTTTGATTACTAAATCCCAACGGTATTGGTTATAGCCTTTTTTGGCTATGAGTTTTGTTTCCCAAAGTGTTTCATTCTTATTATTTTTAACCTTTAGATTAACTTCTTCGGCTTGATTAAGCCAAAAAGTAATCGGTACTTTTTCTACATATTGGCTATTGGCATCATCACGAGTACTTAAAGGAGTAGAAACACTGAATTGGGGCAAATCAAACAAAATATCATCATTCAGTTTTGTATGGATTCTTTCGTAAATGGGAGATAAATTTAATTTGTAAATACCTCTACCATGGGTAGCCGCAACCAAGTCATTGGACTTTTTGTCTATTTCTACATCTGCAACAGCTGCTGCGGGCATATTTTTGCCTAACATTGACCAAGACGCACCTCGGTCTAATGTTATATAGACCGAACGATAAAGACCAGCATACAATACGTTTTCGTGGGTAGGGTCTTCTTTAATAACGTAGGCAACTTCGTTTGGCAAGTTACTTTTGATAGACTTCCAAGTTTTTCCATAATCCTCAGATTGATACAAATACGTGTTAAAATCATCATAATTCATGCCCGAAAGTGCTACATAAGCTCTTGATTTCTTAAATCTTGAGGGCGTAATCGTTCTAATATACATATTGGGTAAGCCTTCGGAATGCTCTGTCCAAGTTACTCCATCATTATGTGTCACCCAAAACAAGCCTTTGTCTGTACCCATATAAAGTAAGCCTTTTTCCAGCTCAGATTCTGCTAATGCACCAGCCGCTAACGAGTTTTTACTTTTATCTTTACCCTTAGTAAGGTCAGGGCTTATAACCCTCCAGTTATCGCCCCTATTTATACTTTTCATTACATAGTTGCCTGAAAGATAGAGGATTGTATGATTATGAATAGAAAGAAAATAAGGAGATATGAAATTATACTGCAAAGAATCTTTAAGAGCAGCTATTCGTGGTCTAACCGATTTTGATTTACCTGTTTGTTTGTTCAATCTTTGAATCGCTCCTTCTTGTGCAGAGTAGTAGAGCGTGTTGTCATCTATGGGATCAATGGCCGTGATGCAGCCATCTCCACCACTCCAAGGATCCACCCATAAGTACTTCCAGCCATTGTCGTATTTTGGATGCCATTCTTTGCCTGGGCCATAGGCGGTCGCATCATCTTGTGTGCCACCATAAATGGTATAAGGTGTTTTACTGTCGAGTGTAATATCGTAAAATTCGCCTGTTGGGATATTGTTATAGTGCATCCAAGTTTGACCTTTGTCATAACTCACATAAAACCCACCATCATTTCCCAAAGCCAGATGATTGGTGTTTTTAGGATTAATCCAGAGTTCGTTTTCATCAAGATGCAGCGGGTCAGCAGGGCTGGGAAATAGATGATAAACATCTCCACCAACAAGATTGAAAGTTTTTCCGCCATCAACACTATGAGCCAGTCTTACACCCAATGCGTATATTTCATCGTCGTTATGGGGATCTACCACAATATCCGCAAAATACCAACCCACCACGGAGTTAATCATTAGTTCGTCTTTGTGAGTTCTTTGCCATATTTTACCACCATTTAATGTTTGAAAGATTTCGGCAGCCCCCAATTCCTCTGAACTCTTTTTCGTTAAATTTTCACGATGATCCATTAAAGCATATACTTTGTCAGCATTTGTATTAGACACCGCCAAACCAATTCTCCCCTTCCCGTCGTCATCAGGAAGACCTACATCTGATTTTATCCAAGTTTTACCAGCATCGACACTTTTATAGATAGCTGTTTTTCTGCCTGTGATGCCAGGGTTGATTTCCCATGTCGAAGCATACAATATTTCAGGATTGGAAGGGGCTATTACAATATCATTTGCTCCAGTTTTTCCATCAATATAGAGTACATGTTCCCAAGTTTTTCCACCATTTAAGGTGCGGAAGATGCCACGATTTACATTTGTGGACCAAAAATGGCCAAGTACAGCTACATACACTACATCAGGATCTGTAGGATGAACAACTATCTTACCGATATGCCAAGAATCGTCCAAACCCAAATGCCGCCAATTTTCACCCCTATCGTCCGATCTATAAATACCTGTGCCTGGCATCGTAAAATTACGAGGCTTTTTCAGGGTTTCACCTGTACCAAGGTAAAGAATATTTGTATTTGAAGGAGCCAAGGCTACATCACCAATTCCATAGGCAGCTTGGTTCTCAAAAATTGGTTTCCAAGTCAAGCCATTATTAGTTGTTTTCCAAAGATTTCCAGAACCAAAACCCAAATACATGGTACTTGGACGATTGGGGTCAACTTGAAATGTTTCAACTAATGAACCATTTAAAACTGGCCCCAAAGGTATCCATTCCAAATTATACTGGGTTTGCTCCTTCATTTTCAGATGTTGCTCATACGAAGAAGCTAGTGGTGAAAGGGGCTGTTGTGAAAAAATAGCAGAAGAGAAGAGAATAAGGATGAAAAGGATAGGTAAAAAATAACGTCTATTCATAACTTGGCTTATGGTTGATAATTAAGTTTCAGAAATATAAGCAAATAATTATGCCGAAGATTGGATTGATTAGATAAAACTTCAATGACCTAAAAAACTCAAAAATAGGCTGCCAATGTGACAAATCGAATTCAATTTTTTTGGTTGATTATCTCAGGTAGTGGTATTTCTAAGTAATGTTGCCAGAATAAAGTACTATTTTTAGAAAAGGTAATAAGTAATGACTTCGCCTATTTTGAATTCACATTGGTTGATAAAAAAATGAAACCTTCAAAATAGCCTGTAAAGACGGGTACAAACGAATCATTTTTTACAGTATATTGCCATCCGATGACAGTTGCCAAAACACAAACCTAAAACCAATTAATTATGAAAACCACTTTTTTCAGTTTAGTCTTATTCGCAGGTCTTGTTTGCAGTAGCATTATGGTGAATGCCCAATACAAAAGGGTTGCCATGGATCGTGAATACATTATCTCATTAACCTCACAGTGGAAAGGCGAACGACTGTCCGATGGCCGACCTTTCGTGTCAGACCAAATGCTTGAAAGACTAAAGAATGTTGTACTGACCCATGCATGGGGTGGTTTGAAGAAACACAAATTCAATAATCAGTACCAAGGGAATTGGAAAATGGTTAATTCCGATAAAAATACCATCATGACTGGACGGGCGGTGACTGCCCAATACATGCCCCAACGGCCTGATTTTGGAGATGTAATTAGAAAAGTTGGATTGGCCGAAGGACATGGAGCAAAAGCGCTATCAAATGTATGGCCCATCGAAATGCTCAAAGAGGGGGATGTGTATGTGGCCGATAGTTATGCTAAAATAAATGAGGGCACTTTAATTGGCGACCGATTAGCCAACTCCATCTATTCTAAATCAAAACGGGGCGTGGTATTTTGGGGTACAGTCAGGAATATTCAGGAAATCAAGAAAGTGGAAGGTTTTAATGGTTGGATATTAGGAGACCATCCTTCAGCCATCAATGAAGTGATGTTGACCTCTATTAATGCACCTATTAGAGTAGGGGATGTGACCGTTTTACCTGGCGATGTCGTTTTTGCCAGTCCGTATGGAACCCTCTTTTTACCCGCTTATCTTGTGAGTGAAATCGTATTAGAAGCTGAAATTAGTAATCTTCGCCACGTGTATGGCATCATGCGTAACAGGGCTGGCGAATGGACTACTGGTCAGATAGATAGCGAATATACCCCAGAAATGACGAAGCAATTCTATGATTATTTGCGAAGCCTACCTGATGCTAAATTACCGATGCCTCGCAATGAATTGAACGAGTATTTGGAAGCTCATAAATAGATTATGACGATCACCTAGTCATGCTGGAAATACCAACTCCATAACCCATGTCTTACGCAAAAAGCGTTTGCAGCGGTTTCCCCTTGTTATGCTAACCCTCGACGCTTCCAAAGTGCCTGTTTTGAAAAGTGAATGGGTAAAAAGGGATACCCATCAACGCCGTTGGGTCAAGTACAGCCGTAGCCAGAGAATTGGAAAGCCTTTTGGTAGCACAATCAAAAGGCTATTTTGACAATGATGAAGCAGCACAAAATGAAGCCGGTGATATTTTAATCCCGATAGAGGAAGGGTTAATCACCCAAAATCACATCTTAGTAGATAGTAGAGATTTATTGACCCACACTTGTAAAGGCAAATTGAACGAAGACGAAATAATAATTTTCAAATCTGTTGGGATAGCCATTGAAGATGTTACCTCGGCTTTTCATATTTATAAAAGGGATTTTCATGGCAGCTAAATTTATTCAAAAGATTGATTTTTATATATTTATTCTAAAAACTAAGACTGTGTATAAAACCTCCCTATGTATTCTAAGTTTTCTCTTTATTTCTTACGCTCTCCAAGCGCAATTCGACCCCAGTAAAATAGACATAGTTCGCGATAAGTATGGCGTTCCTCACATCTTCGCCAAAACTGACCCCGAAGTGGCTTTTGGGCTTGCGTGGGCACATTCGGAGGACGATTTTGCTACAATTCAACAAACTGTTATCGCAGGGAAAGCCCTTATGGGGCGTTATTTAGGCAAGAAAGGCGCACCTATTGACTATATCGTTCACCTCTTGCGCATTCCCGAATTAGTAGAAGCAAAATACGATTCTGATTTAAGCGAACCTTTTAAGAAACTGCTAGAAGGGTATGCTGCGGGATTCAATGCCTACGCAGCGGCACATCCAAAAGAAGTTTTGTTAAAAAAGGCTTTTCCCGTGACCCCCAAAGAGATGGTTCAGACCATGGTGCTGCAACTCTGCGTGGTGTCTGGGGCCGACAAGGCTTTATCTTCTATCAATGGTGGAAAAGTGCCGTTGTTGGAAAACTTCAAACCAGGCGGAAGCAATGCCTTTGCGCTCAATAGCCATAAAACAGCTGATGGACAGGTATATCTTGATATCAATGCGCATCAGCCCTTAGAAGGCCCTGTTGCTTTTTATGAAGCGCATTTGTGTAGCGAGGATGGCTGGAATATTCTGGGGGCTAATTTCCCCGGTGCACCTTGTATTTTACATGGCTGTAATGAAAATTTAGGTTGGGCACACACGGTCAATGGTCCCGACAAATTGGACATTTATCAATTAGAAATCAATCCCAGCAATCCAAATCAATATAAATTTGATGACCATTGGGAAACGCTTGAAATAACAAAAGTGCCCCTAAAAGTAAAGGTAAAAGGGATAAATATTGGGGTGAAAAAGAAAGCATATTGGAGCAAATATGGCCCTACGCTCATTACCCCCAACGGTACTTTTTCGCTTCGTTTACCTGCTATGATGGATATTCGCGGCATGGAACAATGGTATCGTTTCAATAAAGCCAAAAACTACACAGAATTTAGAGCTGCTGTGGACATGGTCGCTATTCCAGGCTACAACATCGTCTATGCCGACCGCCACGATACTATTTTTTACATTAGCAACGCAAGCCTTCCTATTCGCGACCCTGAGTACAACTGGTCATCTACTTTGCCTGGCAATACCAGTGCTACACTATGGAATAAAATCCATCCTGCCGCCGACTTGCCGCAGGTATTACAACCCAAAAGTGGTTATGTATTCAATACCAATCATTCGCCATTTCATTCTACAGAAGGTGCCGAAAATCCCAAGAATAAAGACCTGACAATGGGCTACGAAACACTCGAAAACAATCGAAGCGTACGCTTTATTGAAATGCTCACAAAACTTGATAAGGTATCATACGAGGAATTTAAAAAAATAAAATTTGATAGGCATTTTCCTGAAAAATTTGCTTTTCCGATGAATATTGATGCGCTTTTTTCACTAGAGGACACTGACCATCCCGACATTGCAGACGTCATCAAAAACCTCAAACAGTGGGATAAAAATACAGACCCTGAAAGTATGGGTGCTGCTACCTTTCTTTTAGTTTACAGAAACATCACCCAATATGCTCATAAATATCCCAGAACAGGTACGCTCAACGAAGCCCAATCCGTAGAGATATTGACTGCTGTCAAAGCTGAAATGACGCGTGATTTTGGTAGAACTAACCTACAATTGGGCGATATTCAAAAGTTGGTTCGGGGCGACAAAGAACTGCCCCAAGGAGGGATGCCCGATGTATTGGCCGCCTTGCATGCGGTTCCGTATAAAAATGGAATGCTGAAAGCTAATCAGGGCGATGCCTATATCGAACTCGTGCGTTTTACCAAAGATGGCCCTCAGATTGAGTCGATAAATGTCTATGGCGCGTCAAGTAGAAAGGATTCGCCTCATTATACTGACCAAATGGAACTATCAACACAGCAGAAAACCAAACCCATGACTTTGAACAAAGCTGAAGTCTATAAAAATGCAGAACGTATTTATCACCCCCAATAACGCCACTACCAAAAGCCTTTTAATCATGAAAAAAATAGGATCAATATCCTGTCTCTTTTTGACACTTCTGAGCATCATAAATACGCCATTAGAAGCCCAGAAAATCACTCAACAACCCGCGGACTTAGTCAATCCGTGGGTTGATTCTGCCAATTCACGGTGGTTCTTTTTCAACTCGGCCAGTCGTCCTTTTGGGATGGTGAATCTCAGCCCCGACAATGCCATTGATGCCGATTGGAACGCAGGCTATCGCTACGAAAAAGACAGCATCAAATGTTTTAGCCACATCCACGGCTGGCAGTTGTCGGGTGTGCCTGTCATGCCTACTACAGGAGAATTTCGGGGTCATTTGGGGGCAGGTCAATACGGCTCTACATTTTCTCATGCCAAAGAAATTGTAAAATCAGGCTACCATAAAGTAGTCTTAGACGCTTATAACATCACCGCTGAATTGACTTCAACCACCCGCATAGGTCTTCACAAATATACCTTCCCAAAATCAGAGAAGAGCCATATCCTTTTTGATTTTTCAACGTTTTTGGGACCTTCCGATACCGACAAGGGCTATGTCAAAAAAGTGAGCAATCGTGAGATTGAGGGCTACGCCATCATGGGCAAGACTGTTCGCCGTCCCAAAACCCTGACCGTGTTTTTTGTAGCACAATTCGATAAGCCCTTTGATACTTTCAAAGGCTGGAGAAATGGGCAATTAGAAGATATTCAAGAGGTGATTGAAGGCAAAAAAGTAGGTGCGTATATCAGTTTTAAAACCCAAGCAAGTGAAGTCAGAAAGATGAAAGTAGGCATTTCGTATGTGAGCGAAGCGCAAGCTCGCCTCAATATGACGACCGAATTGCCTCATTGGGATTTTGACAAATGTGCCCAAGAGAGTCGAGCCGATTGGAACAAATGGTTGAGCCGTATTGAAATTGAAGGTGGCACAACCACCGAACAAAGTCGCTTTTATACCGACCTATGGCACGCGCTGCAAGGTCGCCGTATTATTTCGGATGTAAATGGAAAATATTGCGACATGACGGGTGCAGAGCGACGCATTGGCCAAATCCCGTTAGATGAAAATGGAAAGCCGCGTTTCAATCACCACAATTCAGATTCCTTTTGGGGTGCACAATGGACTATCAATACCCTCTGGCATTTGGTTTATCCAGAAGTGACGGAGTCGTTTGTCAATTCGATGTTGATGATGTACCAAGATGGTGGCCTCATCCCACGCGGCCCCGCGGGCGGCAACTATACCTATGTGATGACAGGAGCAGCTACTACGCCCTTCATTGTGAGTGCTTATCTAAAGGGAATCAAGGGTTTTGATATTGAAAAAACCTATGAAGGTTTACGGAAAAATCACTTCCCAGGTGGTATGATGAGCAAGGCTGGT
>Ga0105047_10017108_pt1 | contig 11325 bp, 9 predicted proteins | sample MAT04_FD_78384 | JGI IMG/M metagenome (GOLD analysis project Ga0105047, IMG submission 78384) | Freshwater microbial communities from Lake Fryxell liftoff mats and glacier meltwater in Antarctica - MAT-04 (megahit assembly) | ecosystem: Environmental > Aquatic > Freshwater > Ice > Liftoff... | reverse complement strand
TCGGCGGCGATCGCCTCGGCCGGAGGAACTGCCCGACGACGGAGCCGCTCCGCCGCCTTGCGTTCCGACTCGCCTGACAGCACCGGCCGCATCTCCTGAAGATGGTTCGGGCCAGGGGTGATCGTGACCCAGCGACCGCCCGGCCGCAACACCCGATGGAACTCCTCGAACGGATGCGGCGCGAAGACCGACAGCACCGCGGCCACCGAGCCATCCAGCACCGGCAGCCGGTACGCGGAGCCCACCACGAACTGCGCCTCGGGCAGTAGCCGAGCCGCCATCTGCACTGCACTCTTGGCCACGTCGAGGCCATACAGGTCCGTCAGATCCAATTGTGAGAGGTAGTAGCCCTCGCCACAGCCGACATCGAGCACCGGCCCGTCGGGAACGCCCAGCGCATGCTCCAACGCTGTTGCGATTGGCTGGTAGTGGCCCGAGCCGAGGAAGCGACGCCGGGCGGCGAGCGCATCCGGAGTGTCGCCGGGTGTGGTCGCCGCACTCAACCGTCCACCCACGAGCAGGTTGAGGTAGCCACCGCGGCCACGGTCGAACGAATGGCCGTTCGCACACGTCGCACCTGCTGCTACGAGTTGCAGCGCAAGGGCACAGTTCGGGCAGGCGAGCACAGCCGCATCATTCGTCATGTCAGTCGCGAACCTAGCGAACCGACCATCGACGTATGCCACAGGTACATTGCCAGTGTGAGGCGAACCAACACCACCCGGTTGCGCATCGACCACATCCTCTGCGCGGCTGCCGGCATCGTGATGCTCGCCGGCTGTTCGGACTCCACCGAGCCCACCTCGTCTGCACCTCCGGTCGCCGTCAATCGAGTGGTCCTGATCGGTGACTCGCTCGGCGAGCAGACCGAGCCCTACCTGGCGACAATGGTGGGAGACCGCGAGTTCAGCGCTCAGGTCTTCGGGGGCACGGCACCGTGCGATTGGCTGGGCAAGGACCTCACGGTCACTGCTACCAGCGTCGCCGTCATCACCTTCACCGGCAACTCGGGCACGGATTGCATGTCCGACGGTGCCGGCGGTTTCCTCAGCGGTCAGGCGCTGCTCGACAAGTACCGTTCCGACATCACCGCGCTGGTTGCCCAGGTGCGGGCATCTGGAGCACAGGTACTCATGGTTGGCCAGCCCCAACGCCTGGGCGGCACCGGCGCCGACATGGAGGTAGCAGGACTGAACGAGTTCTACGCTGGGCTGGCCGAACCTGGCGCCGTGTCATTCATCGACGCCGGCGCGGCCGTCGAGGACGCAAACGGCGCGTTCACCCTTCGTCTTCCATGCCTCCCGAATGAACCCGATTGCGCACCAGACGGCAGCATCGCCGTGCGCAGCGAAGACGGCGTGCACTTCTGCTCGAATGACGCCGACCCGAACTGCGCCGGGTATTCGTCGGGTGCGTTCAGGTTCACCGCCGCCATCGTGACTGCGTTGGACACTCTCTGACGTACGACCGAGCGCTGCCGCGGTGCAGAAAGCGCGTCGCCGTGTTGCGTGCGTCAGGCGAGGGCGGCCTTCACCGCAGCAGCGATCTTGGCGCCATCGGCGGTGGGGCCGGCCTTGACGCGAACCGCGGAGACCACGCGACCCATGGCCTTCATGCCCTCGGCACCGGCAGCCGCTGCGGTCGCGATCTCCTCGCTGATGATGCGGTGTAATTCGTCGTCGCTCAGGGCCGCAGGCAGGTAGGCCTCCAGCACGGCAGCCTCGGCGCGCGAACGCGCTGCCTGCTCGGGGCGGCCGGCGGTGACGAAGGCGTCGGCCGTCTCGTGGTGCTTGCGGACTTCGATGGCGATGACGGCCAGTACCTGCTCGTCGGACAACGCCACAACCTCGTCACCTGCCGTCTCGACGACGGCGACTTCCGACAGCGCTTGGCGCAGCGCTCCGAGCGCCAGTTCCTCGCGTGCCTTCATCGCAACGGTCATCGCCGCCCGCAGCCGGCTCTTCACATCGGTGTTCGTCGTGTCAGTCATGGCATCCTCCGAAGGTGCGTGTTGAACAGGGTAGAGGGCGTAGCGTCAGCTCCATGTCGGGTTTGTTGGGTTCGGTGGGCGATCTGGTGGAGGACGTGGTGGTACACCTGCACGAGCAGGTGAACGTCGCCAGCGACACGCGAGCAACCGTCATTCGCCGCCGCGGTGGCAGCGCCGCCAACGTGATCGCTGCGGCGTGTCGCGCTGGTGGCGCGGCGCGGTTCATCGGGCAGGTGGGTGATGATGCGACAGGGCGCGGACTGACCGACGCCCTCGCAGCGGAAGGAGCGAGCGTCGTCGTCACGCGATCAGGTCGCACCGGCTCGATCATCGTGATGCTCGACCCCGCCGGAGAGCGCACGATGCTCAGCGATCGCGGCGCATGTACCGACCTCGCCTGCCCGTCGCCGGAGTGGCTGGACGGTCTGCACACGCTGCACATCCCCTATTACTCGCTGATCGGAGAGCCATTGGCCTCGACGACCACCACGCTGGCAACGTGGGCCGCCGAGCGCGGTATTCGGGTCTCGATCGACACGTCATCGCAAGCCGTGCTGCACCACGTCGGGCCGGCGGCTGCGCTCGCGCGTATTGCGGCGCTGCGGCCGGCGGTTGTCCTGGCCAACGAGTTGGAAGCGGCGGCACTCGGGCCGCAACTGCACCCGGATCATCTCGATGGCGCGCTGGTGATCATCAAGCAGGGTGCACAGCCGGCGATCGTGCTGCAGGCAGGCCATCCGCCGAGAGCAGTACCTGCCGAGGTCGTCGCCAACGTGCGCGACACCACGGGCGCCGGCGATGCCTTCGCCGCCGGGCTGCTCCTGGCGCTGGCCGCGGGCGACGAACCGATTGCCGCCACCACCCGCGCGCACGCGGTGGCCGCCGACGCGGTACGTCGCGCTAGCGCAGCACGAGAAAGCTGAGGCCGGCGGCAAGGAATGCGATCGCGAACAGGCCGACCGTCATGGCACCGATGTCGAGCGTGGTGCGCGCCGGCTGCAACGCAGGCAGACCGGTCGGTGGTTGAGACGCGACCAGCAACACGCCACACTGCGGGCAGAAGCGGCCGGCGCCCTCGAGCGCGGCACCGCACGCCGGACAGAACTTCATCGGTCAGTGAGCGTTGCGCTGCTGTGCGGCAGCCAGCAACCCACCGACGCCGGCCAGCAACATCACGATCACGCCGACGGTCGTCACGATGTGCGGCGCGTAGTCCGTGGCAACGAAGTTTCCACCGGCGACCCCGAACGGTTGGTCACCCGATTCGGTGATGGAGGTGACCCACTGAATGGCACCCACGCTGATGGCGCCGAGCGCAAGGCCGTAACCCCAGCGACGGTTGGCGAGGAAGCCGACCAGACCGCCGATGCCGATGAGTACGAGGACCGCCAGGCGCAGATAGAGGCTGGCAGGTGGGATGAATTCGTTGCTGAAGTTGTCGCCGAATGCGGCGCCGTTCATCGGGATCAGCGGACCGACGACAATGGCCAGGGCGCCGAGGGCACCGACCACCCCGATGGCAGGATTGATGACCGGCTGGCCATCGGCACCACCCGAGGACAGCGAGAGCACGAACGCCAGCACACCCAGCACCGCAGCGACCGCGCCGAGCCAGAAGCCGACCTCCTGGGTGGTGGTGAGCGTGAAGGTGCCGCCACCGCCGATCAGCAGCACCTCTTGGCTGTCGAACAGCGCCGTCACCTGCCCGATGACCCATCCGCACACACCGGCCAGCGCGAGGCCGGCACCGCCCGCCAAGCCCGAGCCAACTCGGCGGCCGGTGGCGCCGAGTGCTGCGCCACCGATCAGCAAGACAGCAGCCACGATCACGCCCAGCGTCAGGTTGGACGAGAAGTCATTGAGCTTGAACTCCTGCTTGTCGGCGAAATCGCCGGCGACCTCGAAGCTGGCGACGGTCGTGAAACACGCGGCCACACCCAACACGCCGGCCAGCGCGGAGACGGCGACGAGCGGGGTGAAGCGGAACGGCTGGGTCTGGGGCACCTCGCCGGTATCGCCGCCTCTGGCGTTGACACCTTGCGCCGGATACTCGCCGGTCGTACCGATGTCCCACGGATTTGATTCGTACCCCGTCGGCGAGGTCTGCTCCACCACGTTCAGCGCGGCGGTGGGAGCGTACTGATCGGACGGGTAGGTGGTGGGTGGAGTGGCGGGCGCGGCAGGTTGCGGTGGCGTCAGGCTCGGGGGCGGCAGCATCATCCCGGCCCCCGGCGTCGGCGCCATGTCGGCAGGCAGCGGCGCGTTCGCGCCAACGAGCGAACCACCGCATTCGGTGCAGAACTTCTGACTGACCTGCACACCGGTCCCACATGACGGACAGAACATTCGCCTACCTCTTCCCTGCGTTGGGACGTTCCCTTTCGAGTCGGGACGACCGGGCAGAGATTAGGCGAGATCGCCGGTCTCCCACGTCGGTTGCGGATTGCGAACCGATGCGTACCGCTCAGCCATCCGCACCAACAGGTAGTCCTCGAACTCTCCCGCGGGCAGCGCGGGCGCATAGAGGTGCCCCTGCTGGCGCACGCAGCCGAGCGCGATCAACGCATCGGCCTGTGCACCGGTTTCGACACCATCGGCGGTGACCGCGAACCCGATCTCGCGCACGAGCGCGATGATCGATCGCACGATCGCGCGGTCATGCGGGTGAGCGGTGATGGTGTCGATGGAAAGGCGGTCGATGCGTACCTCGTCCAACGGCAGCCGCCGCAGCAGGCTCAGTGACGAGACCCCGCGAGCAAAGTCATCCAGGCACACTCGGCCGCCCCGAACTCGGAACGATGCAAGATTCGCGGCCGCGGACGAGAGGTCACCATAGACTGAACTCTCGCGGACGTCGATGGTGACCAGCGAGGCATCGATGCCCTGCAACATCTTGTCGATCGGGTCGTCGTGCCAACTGCGCTCGGTGGCCTCCGGCGCCATGTTGATGCGGAACCGAAAACCGTCCGGCAGGCCGAGAACAGCCAGCCGACGAATGTGGGGGCGAGCGTTGGCGATCACCCGGTCGGTGATGCGCTCGAGAAGGCCGGCCGAGACAGCGACCGCCATGAACTCCTGCGCAGCCAGGACCTGCCCACTGCGGCGAACCCACCGGGCGAGCAACTCGGCGCCGACGATCTGCCCGTTGGTGGCGTCGATCTCGGGCTGGAAGAAGGCGACGATCTCGCCGTCGTCGATGGCCCGGCGAAGCGCCTGCTCGCCTTCGAGGCGAGTGACCATCTCCCGCTGCATCGACCCGTCGAACAGCTCGACGCGATTGCGACCACCCGCCTTCGCCCGATAGAGCGCAGCGTTGGCATTGCGCAGCAACTCACTCGCAGCGTTGCCGTGCAATGGTGAGGCAGCGAGACCGATGCTGACCGACGACGGAACCTCACGACCCTCTGCGTACACCGGCTGCGCCAGCACGCCGATGAGCCGATTCGCCACGACTGTCGCTGCGGCCATGTCGAGCCCGGGCATCACGATCACGAACTCGTCACCGCCCATACGACCGGCAATCGAGTCGGGCTCCAGGCTGCGCGACAGGCGGTCGGCGATGATGCTGATGAACCGATCACCACCGCGGTGACCAAGTGCATCGTTGACGGCCTTGAACCGGTCGAGGTCGCAGAACAACAGACCGACCGGTTGCAGATCGCCGGCATCGGCCAGCACCTGGTCCAGCAACTCCAGCGTTCCGCGACGGTTGTACAGACCGGTCAGCGGGTCGTGTGTTGCCTGATGCGCCAGCCGCCTGTTGGTGGAGGCCAGCTGATCGTTGACTCCGGTCAACTCGCTGCGCTCATGGGCCAGGTCGCTCAGCAGCCGTTCACTGCGCCACTGCAGGCGAATCGCGTCCAACGTGTTGCGGCTGATGACGTGGTGCAGCACCATCAGCGTGGCCCCGTAGAACAGCGCCAGGACGCCAAGACCGTGCAGCCTCGAGTCGTCGGCGCCGAGGAGCGACCACGCCGAGGAGAGGATCAATGGCATCATGAATGCGAGATACATGTCGCGACGGCCCGCCGTCACGATGCACACGATCGCTGCTGCTGTGCTGGGGAAGAGAGCGAACAGCAGCACGAGTTCCACCGAGTTGCCGCCCACGACCCACGGACACAATCCGAAGAGCAATCCAATCGATGCGAAGGCGGCACCGATCAACAGCTGCGTCGCCTTGGCCGTGCCGTTGCGCTCGCCGCGCATGTAGTAGCGGTATGTCGCGAACAGAGTGAGTGAGGTACTGAGCACTGCACTCAGTACCCACCAACCCAAACGGGCCGACTCGGCGTCCTTCCGTAGCAGCGAACTGGCCAGCAGCGTGAAAGGCAGCAGCAGAAAGGGCGACGGTGCCAGGTTGGTGGTCACGATCGCCAGCGCACGCTCCCGCACGAAGAAGCTCGTGGCCTCCTCCAACTGGTGCACTCTCGTGTCCGCCACCTGTGCTGCCTCTCCTCGCGCGCTGCCCGGTGCGAGCACGTCACGAGTGTCATCGGCACGTCTGGGTCGACACTTTACGTGGTCGTGCAAAGTCGCGAGAGAATGAAGCCATGCGCGGCCGCTTCGCCCCTTCGCCCACCGGACAGCTACACCTCGGCAATCTCCGCACGGCACTCGTGTCATGGCTACAGGTGAAGGTCGACGGCGGCGAATGGTGGGTGCGAATGGAGGATCTCGACCGCGTGACGGCGTCCGTCACTCACGAGGCCGACCAGCTCAAGTCGCTGGCTGCGTTGGGCATGCAGCCCGATGGCGAGGTCGTGCGCCAATCCGATCGCTTCGATCTGTATCGCGACGCGATTGCGACGCTGCGCCGACAGGGTCGCGTCTACGAATGCTTCTGCACGCGTCGCGAGATCCGCGACGCAGCGCGGGCGCCGCATGCCGACCTGCCCGAAGTCGCATACCCAGGTACCTGTCGGGGCCTGACTGCTGCTCGGCGGGCGGACTTCGTCGCCGACGGTCGGCGGCCGGCGCTGCGCCTGGCGGCGGACGGTGAGCGGTTCGTCGTGCACGACCTGATCGCGGGGGCGTTCGAGGGCGCTTGCGACGACGTCGTCCTGCAGCGCAACGACGGCGTGCCGGCGTACAACCTGGCGGTGGTGGTGGACGATGCGCAGCAGGGCATCACGCACGTCACGCGTGGTGACGACCTACTCAGCAGTACGCCCCGCCAACGCCTGCTGCAACAACTGTTGGGCTTGAGCGAGCCCGTATATGCGCATGTTCCCCTGGTGATCGGGCCCGACGGGCTGCGCCTCGCGAAACGCCACGGTGCAGTGACGCTCGACGATCTCGCCGCGCGCGGTGTTGCGCCCGGGCAGGCCCTGTCTCGACTGGCAGCCAGCCTCGGGCTGTGCGCCACCGACGAGGTCGTCGAGCCGAGCGACTTGGTACCCCGCTTTCGAATCGACGCGCTGCCCCGAGTGCCGTGGTCGTTCGACGCGGACGATCTCTGACACGATCGCTGCATGACGGAGCAACCCGACGACCTTCAGCAGATTCTCGGATACCAGGGAGCCACCGACGAGCGCGTCGGAGTGCGCAGGATCGGTGATGAAGTGTTGGTGGTGCCCTTCTGGACGCCGCCCTACTGCGCCACGGTCATCCGGGCAGCCGAGGCAGTGGGCGCGTTCGAACCTCAGCCAGACGACCCAGTTCCAGGACACGAGGTCTCGTTGGCGCTCATCAGTCCACGCCTGTTCGAAGCTGTCGAGATCGACCTCGGCAGGCGCATCTGGCCACAGCTGCACACGGTGTGGCCCTACATCGACTACCGCGGCCTGCGCGACGTGTTCGTGATCCGATACGCGATGGGCGAGCAAGAACACCTCCGCATGCACCACGACATCTCCCAGGTGTCTGGCTCGGTGAAGCTCAACGACGGCTACGAGGGGGCACTGCTCGACTTTCCGCGACAGCAGGTCACCAACGAGCCGGCAGGCATCGGTGAGATGGTCGTGTGGCCGTCCTTGGTCACCCACCCGCACCAGACGACACCCCTTCGCAGCGGCGTCAAGTACGCCCTCACGATCTGGTTCGAGCTGCCGACTTTCTAGCGTGCCCATTGGCTAAACTGGAGCGACACCGGTCTTCTCTCCCCAGGGCTTCCACATGACTTCGATTCGAACAAGTATTGCGTCGCTGTGCATGACCAGCGCGCTCGTCGCCCTGTCGGCGTGTTCGCAACAGTCGCGCGCCGACGCGCCGGTGCCTTCCGAGACGGCACCGATCGCGGCGACGGTCACGCCTCCGCCGGCCACTACCGTGGCACCCACCACCGTGCCCACCACGGTGCCGCCCACCACGGTCCCCGTCACCGAAGCTCCCACCACTGCGGCGCCCACCACCACGGCTGCGCCCACCACCACGCTGCCGCCGAATCTCGTCGTCGTCGGCCCGGCAATGTTCCCCCTTGTCGCGGTTGGCAAGAGCAACGGCCCCGACACATTCGCGGTGCAGGATCGGCTCAACACGCTGGGCTTCTGGGCCGGCCTTCCCGACGGCCAGTACGGTTTCGCCACGGTGCAGGCCGTGATGGCGTTCCAGAAGTACCTCGGTCTGCCTGCCACTGGCAAGGTCGACACCGGCACGGCGGCGTACCTCACCGCCTTTGGCGACAAGGCCCACGGCTTGGCCGATAGCGGCACGCTCGTCGAGGTCGACAAGGCCAGGCAGCTGCTCTTCCTCGTGGTCGACGGGCAGACGCTCTTCGCGTTCAACACGTCCACCGGAAGTGGAATCCCGTACGAGGCCACCAACAAGAACGACCCCACCAAGATCGAGAAGGGCGACGCACAGACGCCCGCAGGTCTGTACAAGGTCACCCGCGAGCGTCCCGAAGGCTGGTGGGAGGGCGACCTCGGCAAGATCTACCGGCCGAAGTACTTCGTCGGTGGTATTGCCATCCACGGGATGACCAGCGTGCCCAACTACCCGGCCTCCCATGGCTGCGTGCGCCTCAGCACCCAGGCCATGGACTTCGTCTGGGACAGTGGGCTCGTACCGGTCGGCACCCCCGTGTGGGTTCACGAGTAACTCGTGTTGCCACATATCGGTACTGCCGCACCGTGGACGGACCCAGAGGTGGTCTCGCTGCGCCGGCTCGCGATGCATGTGCCGTTGCCACTGGGCGACGACGCCCGCAAGTCGCTCGATGGCCAGTGGTCGTTCGTGTCGTTCGATTCGCCCGAGTCGGTGCCCGCTACTGCGGTCACCGGGCCGACGCCGACCGGCACTCGTACGGTTGCCGTCCCTGGCAACTGGACGGTGCAGAACGTGGGCGACCACCCTCACTACACGAATGTCCAGATGCCGTTCGACGGGCCACCGCCGAGGTTGCCGAGCCACAATCCGACGGGTGTCTATCGCCGATCGTTCACCACCGGCCGAGGGTGGAAGCGGCAACGCGTGGTGCTGCACATCGGCGGGGCCGAGAGCGTGCACGCGGTGTACCTCAACGATCAGTTCATCGGCTACGGCACCGACAGCCGCCTGCCCAGCGAGTACGACATCACCGATGCGGTCGTGTCAGGCAGCAACCATCTCGCGATCGTCGTGATGCGGTACAGCGCCCTCAGCTACGTGGAAGACCAGGACCAGTGGTGGATGGCAGGCCTGCATCGCAGCGTGCACATCGAAGCCCGGACGTCGGTGCACGTGGCCGACGTTCGTTGCGACGCCGATCTGGACGTGGCAACCGGTGTCGGTTCGCTGGCAGTCACCACCGACGTTGCGTTCACGGTCGCGCCCGCCGCTGGTCATCAGGTACGCGCCAGGCTGTTGTCACCCACCGGCAAACGGATCGGTCCAGCGTCGACGCTGCCCGTGCCCCACCAGTACGCGGTGCCGTATGTGTTCCGCGGGTTCCTCACCCGCCACGAGTTCACCGTGCCCCGCGTCCAGGCGTGGTCCGCCGAGACACCCGTTCGCTACACCGTCGAGGTCGAGCTGCTGGACCCCACCGGCAGCGTGTTGGAACGTACACAGCAGCGCATCGGGTTTCGTCACGTGGAGATTCGCCAACGGCAGCTGTTGGTCAACGGTCAGCCGGTGTGGATCTTCGGCGTCAATCGCCACGACCACCATCCCGAGCGGGGCAAGGCCGTCACGCTCGACGACATGCGCGCTGATCTGCTCACGATGCGGGCACACAACATCACCGCGGTACGCACCTCGCACTATCCCAACGACAGCACCTTCTACGACCTTTGCGACGAGCTCGGCCTCTACGTCGTGGATGAGGCCAACATCGAGAGCCACGGGTACAACACCAGCCTGTGCCACGACTCGCGTTGGCTCGGCGCATGGGTGGCGCGCGGCAGCCGCATGGTCCAGCGCGATCGCAACCACCCGTCCATTGTCGTGTGGAGCCTTGGCAACGAAAGCGGCTACGGCGCCAACCACGATGCGCTCGCCGGCTGGATTCGCCGCGCCGACCCCAGCCGACCGCTGCACTACGAAGGCACGGTGCTGCACAAGGGTTGGGTCGACGGCGGCATGGAAGCCAGTGACCTCGTCTGCCCGATGTACCCGACGATCGACGCCATCCGCGAGTACGGCGCGGCAGGTGTCGGCACGCGACCGCTGATCATGTGCGAGTACAGCCACGCAATGGGCAACAGCAACGGTTCGTTGGCCGATTACTGGTCGGTCATCACTTCCACCCCTGGCCTGCAGGGCGGGTTCATCTGGGAGTGGAAGGACCACGGAATCCGCCAGGTCCTGCCCGACGGCACGATCCGGTTGGCGTACGGCGGCCAGTTCGGCGACAAGCCGAACGACTGCAATTTCGTCGCCGACGGGCTGGTCGACAGTTACGGCGTGCCGCACCAGGCGATGCGCGAGGTCGCGTGGGTGTATCGACCCGTCACTGTGGCCCGGGGCTCGAAGGGCACGCTGGTCATCAGTAACCGCCAATCGTTCACCGATCTGCGTGGGTTGCGCGCCACATGGGAACTGCTCGTCGACGGAGTCGTGCAGCGTTCCGGCCGATTGACGCTGCCCACTGTCGCGCCGCACTCATCCGCCACCGTTGCCTTGCCCTGCCCAGTGCCGGAGGATGGTGAAGCGCACCTCACGGTCCGGTTCCAGAGTGCGACCGACCAGCCGTGGGCAGCGAAGGGGCATCTCGTCGCGTGGGACCAGGTCCAGCTCCGCGCTGCGCCCAAGCCCCGTGCCGTTGCCGCGCCGGTCGTGGACGGTGGCGCGCGTTCGGTGGATCGCACGCTTGTCACCCCGGTCACCCTGACGCTGTGGCGCGCAGCAACGGACAACGACGGGTTCAAGCTGATGCCCGATCTGTCCAAGCGGCTGGGTGTCGGCGGACAGGC
>Ga0105047_10017106_pt1 | contig 11326 bp, 8 predicted proteins | sample MAT04_FD_78384 | JGI IMG/M metagenome (GOLD analysis project Ga0105047, IMG submission 78384) | Freshwater microbial communities from Lake Fryxell liftoff mats and glacier meltwater in Antarctica - MAT-04 (megahit assembly) | ecosystem: Environmental > Aquatic > Freshwater > Ice > Liftoff... | reverse complement strand
CGCACCACGCACCACGCAATACGTTGGTAGCCACCGAAAGCGTCTTCAGCATGGACGGCGACCAAGCCCCGCTGCGCGCGCTGGTGGAACTTAAGGAACGTTTCGGCGCCTGGCTCATGGTGGACGAGGCGCACGCCACCGGCCTCTATGGCCCACGCCGCGCCGGTCTGGCGGATGAACTCGGCCTGAGCAACCGCATCGAAATCCAGATGGGCACGCTCGGCAAGGCCCTCGGCGCGGCGGGCGGCTACATCGCCGGCTCGCGCGTGCTGGTGGACTTCCTGGTGAACCGCGCCCGGAGTTTCATCTTCAGCACCGCGCCGGTGCCCGCTCAGGCCGGCGCAGCCCAAGCGGCGATTGCGCTGGTCCAGTCGCCGGTAGGCGAGCAGCTCTGTGCCCAGCTTTGGGAAAGAGTCGCGCGGGCGAGGGTCGCCCTCGCGTCGCCGACCGCCCCCAGCGCCATCCTGCCGGTGATTCTCGGCGACGAATCGGTGGCCCTGGCGGCGGCGGCTGAACTCCGGGAACGGGGCTTGTTCGTTCCCGCCATCCGCTACCCGACGGTGGCTCGCGGCCAGGCCCGCCTGCGCATCACCCTGAGCGCCGCCCACAGCGCCGAAGACGTGACCACCCTTTCCAACGCTGTGACCGCACTACGGAACACGCAAGACGAACCACGCTCCCCCGGATGACCCAGCTCGCCCAACTCGACCACGCCCACGTCTGGCACCCCTTCACCCAGATGCGCGACTGGCTCCGCGCCGAACCGCGCGTCATCGTGTCCGGCAAAGGTGCCGTCCTGCGCGACGACCAGGGCCGCGAGTATCTCGACGCGAATTCCTCCATCTGGACCAACCTCCACGGCCACGCGCATCCGCGGATCAACGCCGCCATTCAGCGCCAGCTTGGCAAAATCGCCCACAGTTCCGCCCTCGGCCTCGCCAACGAACCCGCGAGCTTGCTCGCCGCAGAGCTCGTCAAAGCCGCCCGGCTTCCTGACCCGCAAACCGCATTGCGCAATCCGCATTTGGAAAAAGTCTTCTTCAGCGACGACGGCTCCACCGCCCTCGAAGTCGCGCTGAAGCTGACCTACGAGTTCACCCGCCGCACCCACGGCCCGAAGACGCGGCCGCATTTCCTCTCGCTGGCCGGCGCCTACCACGGCGACACCGTGGGCGCAGTCAGCCTCGGCCACATTGACCTTTTCCACCGGGCCTACGCTGGTCTGCTGTTCCGCACCGGGCAGGTGATGTCGCCCTTCTGCTACCGCTGCCCCTACAACCGCGCCCAGCCCGAACGCGCCGACGCCCGCGACTATCGCCGCTGCAATTGGGAATGTGTCGGCCAGGTCGAGCAACGCTTCACCGCCGCCAAGAAATCCTGCCAGCCCATCAGCGCCTTCGTCTTCGAGCCGCTGCTGCAAGGTGCCGCCGGCCTCGTGCCGCAACCTGAAGGCTGGCTGGCCCGCACTGCCGCCATCGCCCGCGCCCACGGTGCCCTGCTGATCGCCGACGAAGTCATGACCGGCTTCGCCCGCACCGGCGTTGGTTCACGCTTCACGCCTCACGCATCATCCCCCCCTCTCTTCGCCTCCCACCACGAAGGCGTGCAACCCGACTTCCTCTGTCTCGCCAAGGGCCTCACCGGCGGCTATCTGCCCATGGCCGCGACGCTCACCACGCAGACAGTTTTCGACGCCTTCCTCGGTGAATACGAGGAGTTCAAAACCTTTTTTCACGGCCACAGTTTCACCGGGAACCAACTCGGCTCCGCCGCCGCGCTGGCCAGCTTGAAGCTTCTGAACGGCGCTGCCTCCGTGCGGCAGCGGGCCCGCCTGGAAACCATGCTGCGCGCCGAACTCGCCACGCTCTGGGCCTCTCCGCACGTCGGCGACATCCGGCAAGTGGGCCTCGTGGCGGGTGTGGAGTTGGTCCGCGACTGGCGCACGCGCGCACCGTTCGACCTCCGTGAGCGCGTCGGTATCCGGGTGTGTGAGGCGATGGCTCAGCGCGGCGTGCTCACGCGCCCCGTCGGCAATGTCATCGTGCTCATGCCGCCCTATTGCACGACCCCGGCGCAACTCCGTCGCATCATCGCCGCCCTGCGCGACGCGATCGCCGAGACGCTGCCTTGAGCGCAGCGAGTCGGACTGCGCGGGGCCCGGCAACGCCGGCGCGGAGTGGAGAGTCATGCAAAACCGCGACGCTTGGGCCGCGCAGCAGTCGTCCCCGCGCTTGTCATACCATTTACGTTTGGAAATGCTCGTTCCCAAAGCTCCGAAACCCCTCACCCCGACCCTCTCCCCATCCGATGGGGAGAGGGAGAATCGTCGGCAGCGAGTGGTGCAATCCCAAGCCGCAGATGGTATCATTTCCCGGTGGAGGAGGGCCGGGGAGACCGGGAACGTGGGCTGAGAATCCGTGGTCGCGGTGGGTGTTGAGAGCAGCTACCGGTCTTGCCGAGAACCAGCGAACCACTCGAAAACTCTCCTTTTTTCTCGCACCGGCTTGCGGGGCGGGTCACCTGCGATCAGGCCGCCTTTGTTTCGTCCGTCCCATCGAAGAGCAGCTTGCGTTGCTCCGCGGCGGGAAGCAGTGCCTCACGACTGACTTCCACCGTCGTCTGCCGGCCCAGGAATTCCAGCAACACCGCCACCCGCTCGCGGCCCGACAACACCTTCGAAACCAGCGCCTCCAGGCCGTGAAAAGCGCCGCCGGTGATCTTGACGCGGTCGCCGGGAGCGAACTCGGGAGTCAAGACCCGGACCTTTTCCTCGCCCAAGCGCAACTGGAGTTCCTGAATCGTCTCCGGCGGGATGGCGGGCCAGCGATCCCCAAAATGCACCACCCCGCGCACGCCCCGGCAGCTTTGCACCCGCCGTAGCGACTCGAGCAAATCGAAACGCGCGAACAAATATCCGGGGAAGAGCGCCTCCGTCACCCACACCTGGCCGACCCGGGTGGAACGTTTGAAGCGGATGCGCGGCAGGAAAACCTCGAACTGCATTTCCTGCCGAAGCTGGGCGGCGGCGATGTGCTCGTGCTTGGGCTGCGACTTGAGGCAGAACCAAGCGGGAGAAAGCACCGCCTCCAGCGGCGGTTGCGCCGCGGCCAGGCCAGCTTCGATGGGCAGGGTGGAGCGGACAGGCTCCCCGGGCAGGCTCACAAGCAATCGCCGCTGGTTCAAGTCTTGGCCGCCGCAGAGGTCGGGTACTTGCGGTAGTAATCCTTGTATTTGTAGTAGTAGTAGTAGTCGCCCGTGCGGGTGCGGACCCCGTTGAAGACGATGCCACAAATCCGGGTCTGGCGCTGATAGAGCAGGTCCAGCGCAGAACGGGCCACGCGCGCAGAGGTGTGCTCGGCGCGAATGACGAAGATGACGCCATCCACGCGCGGCGCGAGACTCGTGACGTCGTCCGCCGCCATGACGGGCGCGGTGTCGAACATCACGTAGTCGTATTTCTCGGCCACCTCCTTCATGAAAGTGGACATGCCTTGGGAGAGGAACAGTTCGGCAGACTTGTGCGTGGACTCGCCGCGGGGGAGGAGGAAGAGATTGGGCACCTGCGTCGCCTGCACCGCTTCGACCCACTTGGTGCCCTTGGTCAGCACTTCGGTAAGCCCGGGTTCACTGGGCACGCCGAACCGCCCATCGAGCACGCCCTTCCGCAAGTCCGCGTCCACGAGCAACACCTGCGAACCGGCGCTCGCCAGCGTGATCGCCAGGTTGGCGGCTGTCATGGACTTGCCGTCGTTGGGAATCGAACTGGTCACCAGCAGGATGCGGGGGCGCTCACCCTCGACTGAGAGATAGAGCAGCGAGGATCGCAGGTTGCGATAGGATTCCACAAAGGAGTGCCGGGGATCGTCCGGTTGCAGCAGGCTGACGCCGCGGCGCTTCTTGGCCACCTTTTCCCGCGGAATCTGCCCCAGCACGGTTTCATCGAACGACTGCTCCAATTCCGTGAAGGAGTTCAACCGGTCGTCGAGGCGGTCCAGCAGCAGCAGCAAGCCGATGCCGATTGCCAGGCCCACCAGGCCCGCCACCATCAGGCCGCGCTTGAACTCCGGCTTTTGCGAGGCAGCGGGCGAGGCCTTCTCCATGACGGCGATACCTTCCGGGCTGATCTCCTTGCTGACGTCGAGCTGCTTCACGGTGTTGAGCAGCCGGTCGTACATCGCCTGGGTGCGGGCGGCGCTGGCTTTGAGGCGCTGGTAGGCCGCCATCTTGCCGCTGATCTCCAGCACTTTGGCATCCCAAATCTTGACGTCCTTCTGGAGATTCTGGATTTCCACCAGCAGGGATTGCCGGGCGTTCTCGAGCTGTTCGCGGCCTTGTTCACGATAAATGTTCAGGAGCGCTTCATTGCTGGCAATGTCCTTTTTCAGGGCGACGATCTTCGGATGCTTATCGCGCAGGTAGTGACTCAACTCGGCCAGTTCGGCCTTCTGCTTGGAAATCTCCTGCTTGGCGGTGAAGTAGCTGCTCCCTACGCCCACCTGGGGTGCCTGGGGTTTGGGACCCCCTGCCTCGGCGCTCTCCGGAGCCTTGTTGGTGCCGGTGGGCTGCTGGGCCTGCAGGTTCATGTCCAAGGTCATGGACGCCAGCAGGTCGTAGGCAGACTGTTTCTCGGCGAGCCGCTGGGAAAGGCTCGTGAGGAAACGGCCGGCAGTGTTTCCCTGCTCTTCCTGCACCACGATGTTGTTCGTGCTCTGATAGGCGATGAGTTCGCCCTCCGCCTTGGCCAAGTCATTCTCCAGCCGAAGGATTTCCTCGGTCAGGCCGGCGAGCGTGCTGTCCGAGGTGCTCTGCCGCAATTGCTTCTTCCAAGTCACAAATTCATCCATGCAGGCCTGAAGAAAGGCCTGCGTGTATTGCGCGTCGGAACCTACGGCGCGCAGGATGAAGATCGTCGTGCGCGGAAGAATGGCGACCGAGAGACTGACGGGCTGGGCCACCAGGTCAGGCTTCTGGGCCGCGACGCGGGCGGTGGCGTTGTTGATCACCGTCCCGCTCTGCATCATCGCGGTCTGGGTGCCGAGATAGTTGGCCATCTCCTCGCTGTACGCCGCCCCGTCGGGGACGTTCAGTTTGCCACTGACCATCATGCGGCCCGCGGAGACGAAGGTCAGCGGCTGGAACCAAAGCAGGCCGGCCTGAATGGCCACCGCGATGCCCACCACTAAGGCCACCACCCACCAGCGACGGCGCAGGAGGTTGCGGTAGCGGTTGACACGGGAAAAGAAATTGGCGGCCCAAGTGGCGCGGTCTGTGCCGCGCGCCGCAGAGTTGTCGTTCATTTGCAGTGACGCCGAATCTTAGAATTTGAAGATGCGCGACGGCACCACGATGAAATCGTCCGGTTGCACCGTCATGTCCTTGTCCGATTTGCCCTGGTCCAGGATTTCATCCATGTCGAGTTCATAGGACTGCCGGGGCTGATCCGAATTCTCGGTGCCGCGCATCAGCTTGACCTTTTTTTTGTTGGCAAACTCGGCAAAGCCGCCGGCCTTGAGAATGGCCTTCCCCACGGTGAGGGTTTCATTGACATAGAGATCCAGCGGCCCTTGACTGCGCACCTGGCCCCAGAGATAGATCTTGCCGGTCACTGGATTTGCCACATCCAACGCGAGAATCGGCGTGGCCTGATAGTAATACTCTTTTTCCAACTCCGCCTTGAGCAGGTCCGACATTTCCTTGCAGGTCTTGTCCTTGACTGCATAGCGGCCCACGTAGGGGAAATTGATCTCTCCGGAGTCGGTCACGGCAAAGCCCCGCGGCGGATCCCCGTCTTCCATGATCTGAAAGCTGATGCGATCCCCAATGCGGAGTTTGTACTTATCGTCCTGCACGTAGCCCGAAAGGCTGGTCGGCGGCGGGGGCGGGGCGTTCGTGACCGCGCTGGCAGCGGCGGGCGATGGCGTGGCAGGCTGGTTGGCAGCGCGGGCGGGCACGCCAAGCAAGCCTCCCAGGAGCAGCATGCGCAGAAAAAGGACTGGCAACTTCATGGCGTTAGAATTGATAGGAGAAACCGAGGTAGATGCTGTTCACCGTGTAGTCGCCGGTCGGCCCGTCCTCTTTGCGGTAATTGAAGTTATAGCTGAGGCTGGTGGTAATGTGGCGTGTGAGTGCGTAGCCAAACGAGATGCCAGTCGAATAGGTCTGGAAGCGTTCCGAAGCGGGGGTGAGTCCCACCGCATCGTAGTAGTCAACGGGGGCAATCCCCGAGCCGTTATAGTAGCTGAACGGCGTGCTGATGGAGAGGTCTTTGACCAGGTTCCAACTGAGGCCCAGGGAAACGTTGTAAGCGTCAGTGGGACCCGAGTAGTAGTTTGGACTGATGGTATGGCCAGCCGACAGCGAGTAGGTGACCAACTCGCTGATTGCGTGCGAAAAGCCGATTTGCCAGTACGTGCTGCCGGTATCGGTCGAAGGCAGGCCGTAAAGATAATCCTGCGTATAAACCGTGTAACCGAACGAGCCGTTGATGGTCAGGGCCTCCGTTACCGTCCAGCTCACGTAGGGCCCCACGTTCCACTGAAACCCGCCTTTCAGGATGCTTTGGCTCTCGCCGCTGTAATGCTGCCAGGTCAAGCCGCCGTTGATGCCCGCCACCACCTCGGGCAGCACTTGGTAGCCCGCTTGCGCGAACAAATTCTGCGAGCCGGTGTTGCCCACGCCGTCCACCCCGCTCAACTGCCAGGTGTTGTTCTGGGAAAACCCGCCCGTGAGCTGCGTCTTGTAGAGCTGTGTGGATGCCGTAAAGCCAAAGGCGTTGCCGAACGTGCGGGCTTCGGGGTTGTTCCCCACCGTCGGGTCGTTGAACGCGAATTGCGACACGGAAAGGGCGTCGTAGAAGGACAATTGCACGTCGCCGATGTACATCGTGTAGGCCAGCCGGGTGCCCGGCGCGATGTAAAACCCGTTCAAGTCCGAATTGCCGCCGCTAAGATAGAAGTTATAGCCCATGGTCAGGCCCAGCGTCAGCGAGGTCCGCTCGGCGATGGGCATGAACATGCTGGCCGAGGCGGTGGGCTGGAGGACGAAACTCCCGCCGCCGCCACTGCCGCTCAGGCGGGCGTTCGAGGTCCAGCCCATGGTTACGCCCGCGGCGAAGGTCCACTCCGTGGGCCCCAGCTTGAGGTTGTAGTCCCGGTTGGCCGGCCCGGGTGCCCGTTGCGAACTGGGCGAGGAGTAGGTGCTGAAGTCGTCGGCCATTTGCAGCGAGTACTGCGCCGACGCCGGGAGGGCGGCGCACAACAGGCCGCCACCGACCCACGGGGTCAATTTCCCCAAACGGGTGGCGTCGAAACTGAATCCCCGGGGCCGGCGCGCGGCCCCGCGGAGCGGTGGAGGTTGGGATGGCATAAAATCAAGCTGCTACTCGCTGTCAGTCTGGGCAAGCGGCCCCCAAGTGTGAAGGAAAAAAACCAGCCGGTGGCCGGTATCAGCGCATTCCAATCGGGCGGGCACGCCAGCAAGGGAAATGCGCCCTCCTCGGCGGCCAGGCACGCCCACCCCCAGCAGATGCATTGCGCTGGAATCGAGGCCGAGCCAACCGCGCCAGCCGAAACAATATCGCCTGGCCGGGGCGACCGGAACCAAAACGACCTCCCCCGAACCCGGTCGGAGGAGGCCGTTCGGAAGCACCACCAAACAGGCCGGGGCGCGGGGGGGGCGGCTTACTTCTGGTAGAGCATTTCCGCCACGGTGCGGTTGGCGGGGATGAAGGGCAGCACGTGCTCGGTGTAAGGCACGATGACATCCAGCACGTAGGCCTCGTCGGCGTCCAACATGCGCTGCATCGCGGCGCGGAGGTCGCGGCGATACATGACCCGCTCGGCCTTCACGTTGAAGCTCTTGGCCATGGCGATGAAGTCGGGATAAATCTGGTGCGGATGCTGCGGGTCGCCGAGGTAGGTATGCCCGCGGTTGCCGCCGTAGAAGCGGTCTTCCCATTGCACCACCATGCCGAGGTGCTGGTTGTTCAAGATGATAGCTTTGGCGGCAATCTTCTCGATGTGCGCGGTAGCGAGCTCCTGAATGTTCATCAGGAAGGAGCCGTCGCCATCAATGTCCACGACCTGCTTGTCGGGCCGGGCGATTTTCACGCCGAGCGCGGCGGGGTAGCCGAAGCCCATTGATCCCAGGCCGGCGCTGCTGATGAACTGGCGCGGGAATTTGTAATCATAGAACTGCCCCGCCCACATCTGATGCTGGCCCACGCCCGTGGTGACAATCGCGTCGCCCTTGGTCAGTTCGTAAAGGGTCTCGACGACGTGCTGCTGCAAGATCACCTGCTCGGCCTCGCCGCCCATGAAATCCTTCACGTATTGCGAATTGAGCACCTCGTCGGTGATGCGGTAGCGCAGGGGCCCCTTTTCCTTCCAAGCGGCGATCTGCTGGTGCCAGGCGTCGAACTTCCGCGTCACGGGCCGCTTGCGGAGCATCGCGTTGAGCCGGCGGAGGGCATACTTGATGTCGCTGACGATGCCGAGTTGGGCCGGCTTGTTCTTGTTCAACTCCGAGGGGTCAATGTCCACATGCACGATGGTGCCGTGCTCGCAGAATTTCTCCACCTTGCCGGTCACGCGATCATCAAAACGCACGCCGAAAGCCAGCAGCAAATCCGCGCCCGCCGCCAGTTGCTTGACCTTCTCGCCGTCCTTCTCGAACTCGCCGCTGACGGCCCAATTCGCGTAGGGCGCGCCGTGCATGCCCAGCCATTTGAGCGAGAGCCGATGCGCCTCCGGGAACGAGCCGATGCCCATGAGGGTGCTGACCACGGGAATCTGGGTCGCCTCGGCGAACTCCTTGAGTTCCTTCGCCGCCTCGCCGGTGATGATGCCGCCGCCGACGTAGAGCACGGGACGTTCGGCCAGGGCGATGAGGCCGAGGATTTCGTTGAGCTCAAGGTCGTTGGCGTGCGGGGCTGGGTGGTAGCCGCGCAACTCGACTTTGGTGGGGAAGACGGGGTGACACTTGTCCTGCTGCACGTCTTTGGGCAGGTCAATGACCACCGGGCCGGGTCGGCCAGTCTGGGCAATGTGGAAGGCTTCTTTCACGATGCGCGCGAGGTCGTTGACGTCTGTGACGAGGTAGCTGTGCTTCACGATCGGCAGCGTCAGGCCGAACATGTCGGTCTCCTGGAAGGCGCTCTTGCCGATCATCTTGGTGCTGACCTGGCCGGTGATGGCGACCATCGGCACGGAATCCATGTAGGCGTCCGCGATGCCGGTGATGAGGTTGGTGGCGCCGGGGCCGCTGGTGGCCATGCACACGCCGGCCTTGCCGGTGGCGCGGGCGTAACCTTCCGCCGCGAACGTGCCGCCCTGCTCGTGGCGCGGAAGAACAACGCGGATTTTCGAGCGGGTCAGGGATTGGTGGATCTCCATGCTGGCACCGCCAGGGTAGGCGAAGATGGTATCCACGCCTTCACGTTCGAGGGCCTGCACCAGGATGTCGCAGCCGCGCATGGCGGGATTGACCTGGCTGGCGGATTTCGCCGGGGCGGACTTCGATTTGACTGTCTTGATCTTGCTCATGTCTTTCTTTGGTTTTGGCCGGGGTCGTGGGCCAAACAAAAAACCCACGACCAGTTCAGCCGTGGGTTTTTGTTAAATCGTTTTCGCTACGCGCAACAAAGCCCACCGGCGTCGTCGGCTACGACGACGACCCGCAGGACTGGAATAAGCGCGAGGGCGTTCACGGGGCAGACGATAGGCGGGGCCGGGCAGGGGCGTCAAGCCGGCGGTTGGTGGGAGCTTGGTGAGCCAGCGCGTATGCATGAAGGCGAGGAAGGCCCTGATGCCGGGCTGGAACTCGGTGGTTTGGAATCCCGGCTTCAGCCGGTCGGTGCCGAAACCGCCTGAATTGCTTGGCCGAAAGGCTTGAATGCCTTCATGCGTACGCGCTGTTGGTGAGCAGTGCCTCCGCCGGTGGTCAGTGGCGTCGGCGGCAAGCGGGCCGTGGGATGGCGCGCCAGCGGCTTGGGCTGCGGCTGCGGGCTGCCGCTTTGGTTGCGCCCGTTCCCAAGCGGCAACTCGCCGACTCGCAGCCGCAGTCCAGGACGCTGGCGCGCCGTTCGAGCCACCCTTTGACCAGCCGAGCCACCGTCAACCTGTGGCTGCACCGGAAATCCTGCTCGCCGTATCCATGCAGCCGCGGAACACGGCTGGCTCAGCGGCAGCCGCGGGAAACGAGGACCAGGCTGGCTTCTCCGCCCAGTGCCCACGCGCACCAGGATGTGAGGGCGAACGTTCCCGCAGGCGCGGTGGCAAAACCCCTGCGCCATCGGTTGGCGAACGCGGCTGCCGCTGAAACGACCGCGCTTCGACTGCACTGTGGCGGCTCAGGCCGCGCGCTTTCAGTGGGCCGCGTGCCAAGCGTTGGGCGCCTGGGTGAAGACGCGCGCTGAGCCCGCGCGGGGCCGCCATCGCGCCGCGCGGATTGCTAGCAGAATGGCGGCCTGCTCTGGGGCTTGCCACCGGTGTGACCTTGACCGCCTGCTCGCTGGCCATCCCGGATGCGGCCTGAAAGGTCAGTCCGAACGCCGGAATTCAGACCGCGGATTTTACGGGACGCGCGGATGAGAAGAAGGTTCGAACGAACGCGTTGGAACCAACCGGTGCGGAACGTCTCAATCGCGAATTCCTATCCAGCCAGGTGATCCGTGTGATCCGCGGTTCTCTATTTCGGCTTTCGGGGTCAGAGGAACCGCCCCAGGTTCACGCACCAGATGCCGCCTTCGGGGGTGACGCCGAGCCAGCCATAGGTGCTGCTGTAGAACCATTGCCCGTCCCCGTTGGCCCAGACGTAGCCGAAGCGGTCGCTCACCACCCAGCCATCCGAGATGGTGTTGCCCTGGTACTTGCCGACGTAAATCGTGCCAATGGCGGTGGTGTCCGCCTGGTAGGGATCGCTGGCGGAGGGCGTGAGCCAGCGGAACTGGGTGCTCCAGAGTTGGCGGGAGTTGGCATCGGTAACGGCGAGCCAGCCTTGGAGACTGCTGCTCCAGTTCCATTGGTTCGGGGAAAACCACATCCAGCCCCAAGCCATTGTGGTGATACCAACTGCTGCCGGCGTCAAACACCCAGCCGAACACGTTCTTCCAGGCAAACCCCGAAGGGCCTTGAGCAACGGTGAACGCCTGCCCTCCCGCCGTGATCGTGGCGCTGCGGAAGGCGGCAGTGGGGTTAGCATCTACGCTGTAAGACACTGCTCCGTTGCCACTGCCATTACTGGCGGTGTGCAGCCAGCTTTGGCTCGCCACTGCCGTCCAACCACATCCGCTCGCGGTACTCACGTTGAAACTGCTGCTGCCGCCACT
>Ga0105047_10017105_pt1 | contig 11327 bp, 12 predicted proteins | sample MAT04_FD_78384 | JGI IMG/M metagenome (GOLD analysis project Ga0105047, IMG submission 78384) | Freshwater microbial communities from Lake Fryxell liftoff mats and glacier meltwater in Antarctica - MAT-04 (megahit assembly) | ecosystem: Environmental > Aquatic > Freshwater > Ice > Liftoff... | reverse complement strand
TGGGGCCCCGTCAGCCTCGAACTTGCGGATCAGCATGAGAAGCTGAACCTTGGCGGTCAGCCATTCGATGACGCGGATCGTGCCGGCCTTGAACGGGTTCGAAAATGTGCCCGCATAGGACAGTCGGCGCATGTCGTATTTGCGCGCTGCTGCCGCCTGGGGCGCTTGGCCGGTGGTCTTGTCGGTGGTCTTTTCGGTCTGGGTCACGAAACGTCGCCTTCCCGGATGCCGCTCAATTGTCCTCGCCGAAGCCGTCGCCCACCAGATTGGCAAGCGCCTGCATCAGGGCATCAGCTTCGGGTCCGCTGGTTGAAACCTCAATAGTGGTTCCGCAGGAGGCTGCCAACATCAAAAGCCCCATGATGCTGTCGCCCGCGCAGTCCATCCCCTCACGCATGACGCGGGCTTCGGCATCGAAGAGTTCGACGACTTCCACGAATTTCGCCGAGGCGCGGGCGTGCAGGCCCTTTTCGTTGACGATCCGCAACACGCGCACCGCCATCCTCAGGCCTCGCCGCCCAGGTCCAGGCTGTTGATATATTTGCGCCCCGCGTCGAGCGCCGCTGTCACCGCCTCGGACACCGGCAGGCTGCGCGACTTGGCAAGCTTGATCAGCATCGGCAGGTTGGCCCCATAGACAATGCGCCGACCGTGACCGGCGGCGCATGCCATGAGCGAAAGATTGGAGGGAGAGCCGCCGAACATATCGGTCACAACGACCACGCCTTCGCCGGTGTCGACGGCATCGGCTGCGGCACAAATCTCGGCCTGTTTGGCACCGCGGTCATGCTCGTCCTCGATGGAGATCGCGCGCATCGCGGGCTGTTTGCCCACGACATGCTCCACCGCCGAGAGGTACTCCCGTGCGAGCCCGCCGTGAGCGACGATAACGATCCCGATCACAGGCCGTTCACCCCGATGCCAAAGGCGCCCCAGCGGCGCCCCTGCGTTCCAGTTCCCGGTGACGTTTTGACACTGCCCAACCGGCTTCCGCAAGCAGTTTGGAAATTTTTTCTGCAACTGCAACAGACCGGTGCTGCCCGCCGGTGCAGCCGAAGGCCAGGATCAGATGTGCCTTGCCCTCTTCCCGCTGGGCGGGCAGGAGCAGAAGGATCAGATCGGACAGCTTCTGAAAGAACGGGGCGAACAGCGGATCGGCCTCGATATGGGCCACAACGGCGGGATCGCGGCCATCAAGGTCGCGCAATGCGGCGTTCCAGTGCGGGTTGGCGAGGAATCGGCAATCAATGATCATGTCGACGCCGCGCGGCAAACCGCGCTTGTAGGAAAAGCTTTGCACCGAAACTGCCATGCGCGCGTCGGGCGTGCCATCGAACCAGTGTGCGATTTCTGCCTTCAGATCGTGAGGCGACATTTCGGTGGTGTCGATCAGATGGTCGGCCCGGACGCGAATCGGGGTCAGAAGGTCAATCTCGCGCTCGATCCCTTCCGCCGGGGTTTCGAAAGGGGCGAGCGGGTGGCGGCGGCGGGTCTGGGCATAGCGGCGGATCAGCTCGCCCACGGCGCAGTCGAGGTAGAGGAGTTCCAGCGCCACGCCGGGATTGCGGGTCAGGGTGTCGATCAGTTCGATCACCGCGGACGTGTTGAAATCGCGGTTGCGGACGTCAAGACCCAGCGCGATGGGGCGGCCATGCGGCGGGCCCTCGATCAGGCGGGGGATCAGGGAGAGCGGCAGGTTGTCGATCGCCTCATACCCCAGATCCTCCAAGGCGTGAATGGCCGTGGACCGGCCTGCGCCAGAGGGCCCCGTCACCAGAACCAGCCGTTGTTCAGCGCCGCCCATCGCCCCCGTCCAGTTCATCAGGACCCAGATCACACGCCAGATCGGGGCCGGTCTCGGGCCCCAGATCGCGTATCGCGCCTTGCAGCAGGCAATATAGCGCTGATGGAAGATGGTCGCCCTTGGGCGCATGGGCAAGAGGGAGAGGGCGTCCCATTAACGTGACTTGACGTGAGGGCGGCAGACGCGCGCCCTCGATCCGGTCAAGGTCGAGCACGAGGATCAGGCGGGCGCTGGTTTGGGCTTTCAGGTGCAGGATCCCAAAACCGCGTGCCTCGATCATGCCACGGATGGAATCGCGGGGGCAGAAGGCACGCAAGGATGGGCCGTCCGGTTCAATCGCCACCTGGTCATCCGAGATCAGCGCCGCACCGAGCGCGATCAGCTTCAGCGCGAGGGCGGATTTGCCGGCACCCGGGCCGCCAAGGATCAACAGGCCCCGGTCCCCGACGGCCACACAGGTTGCATGCAGCACCTGACGGGCCGGCTGGTTCACACCGGCAAGCCGATCACGAAGCGCGCGCCCAGCGGGTCCGAGGTGATGTCGGCCGAGGTCGGGCGGATGTTCTCGGCCCAGATGACCCCGCCATGCGCCTCGACGATCTGCTTGGAGATGGCAAGTCCAAGACCGGAGTGGTTGCCGAAATCCTGCGTGGGGCGCTCGGAGTAGAAACGTTTGAATATCTTGGTCAGGGCCTGTTCGGGGATGCCGGGGCCGGTATCCTCGACCACGATCAACACACGGTTTTCGCGCCGCCGGGCCCAGACGCGCACCGCATCGCCCGTGTCGCAGAACGAGATCGCGTTGGTGATCAGGTTCACGAAGACCTGAGCCAGTCGGGCTTCGAGGCCGCGCAGGACGATGGGATCGGGCGGGAAATCGGTGATGAACTCGACACCCTTTTCACCGGCCTGCTTGCCAAGGAATTCTGTCAGGTTCGTCAGGGTTTTCAGGAGGTTGAATTCTTCTTCATCTTCCTTGACCAGTTCGCTGTCGAGACGGGAGGCGTTGGAGATGTCGCTGACCAGACGGTCAAGACGGCGGACATCATGTTCAATGACGTCCAGCAGCTTTTCGTTGTGCTCTTCCTTCTTGACCAGGCGCAGGCTGCCCACGGCAGAGCGCAGGCTTGCCAGCGGGTTCTTGATCTCATGGCTGACGTCGGCGGCAAACTGTTCGTTGGCGTCGATCCGGTCGTACAGCGCCGCAACCATGCCGCGCATGGCGACAGACAGGCGGCCAATTTCGTCCGGGCGGGCGGCGAGGTCGGGGATGCGGATGCGTCCCGGTGAGACTTTGCGCATGTCGCGGTCGCGGCCAAGTTCGGCAGCGGCAGCGAGGTCGGCCAGCGGGTTGGCGATGGTCGAGGCGAGAAGGAGGCTGAGGCCGATGGAGACGAAAAGCGCGATCACGAACATCTGCAGGATTTGCTCGCGTTCGTGGCGGACCAGCCTGTCAATCTCACCCTCGGCCGAAGCAAGGACGACCGCGCCGATGGTCTGGCCGTTCGAGAGGATCGGGGTCGCGACGGAGAACTGCGCGCCGCCTTGCGGGCCGATGCCGTCGTCTGCGACGATGCGCCCCGCCAGTGCATCGGGCACCAGCGTTTGCGCCACTTCCCGAGCGCTGGTCCGGGTCGGCGTGCCGCGGCCAGCGTTCATCAGGCCGGAAACGCCGTTCCAGACGAGATTGAGGAAATCGGAAATCACCGTGGACCGCTCTGCCACCGGGCTGCCGCTGCGGGAGGCGCCGACAGTCTGGCCCAAGAGCGTGCCGTCCGCGCCGAACAGGAAAACCTGCACACCGGGTTCGGCCTGCACCTGCGCCAGTCGGCCCGCAAAGGCCTGGGCATCCGCAGGCGGGGTCGAGCCGACCAACGCAGCATCGAAGGTCTGCGCGATCAGTTGCGCCTGGGTTACAAGCGCCTGTTCGCGTTGCAGAACAAGGCTGTCGCGGAACGGGTTGAAGAACAAGACCCCGGCGACCAGCACGACCAACGCCATCAGGTTGAAGATAATGATCTTCCGCGCGAGCGGCGAGCGGTTGATCGACACGATGCGGCGACGGCGGCGCCCGGCGCGCAGGGCGCTTTCGCCCATCGCGTCGTGGCTGACCCAATCTTCGCCCAAAAGCAGGTCGCCGGACTTATCCGGCGATCCCAGGTTTGCGACTTTGGGCAGTGCGGTCATTCTTCGTTGTAACGATAACCAATGCCATACAGTGTCTCGATGGCGGAAAACTCTTCATCGACCGCGCGCATTTTCTTGCGCAGGCGCTTGATGTGGCTGTCGATGGTGCGGTCGTCGACATAGACTTGGTCGTCGTAGGCGACGTCCATCAACTGGTCGCGGCTTTTCACGAAGCCGGGCCGCTGGGCGAGCGCCTGCAGCAGCATGAATTCGGTGACAGTCAACGAGACGTCCAAATTCTTCCAGCTGACCGAATGGCGCAAAGGGTCCATCCGCAGATGCCCCCGTTCCATGATCTTGTTCTCTTCCGTCGTCGCCACCTCGCCGGTCTGGATCGCGTCCTGACGGCGCAGGATGGCGCGGATACGCTCGACCAGAAGGCGCTGCGAGAAAGGCTTTTTCACATAGTCATCCGCGCCCATGCGCAGACCCAGAACTTCATCGATCTCGTCATCTTTCGAGGTCAGGAAGATCACCGGCATCGAGGTTTTCTGCCGCAGACGCTGCAGCAGGTCCATGCCGTCCATCCGGGGCATCTTGATGTCGAGGACCGCCATGTCGGGCAGGCGCCGACTGAAGGCGTCCAGCGCGGACTGGCCGTCGTTGTAGGTTTCGACTTCAAAACCCTCTGCCTCTAGGGTCATCGAGACGGACGTCAGGATATTCCTGTCGTCGTCCACAAGGGCGATCCTGGCCATGTCAGAGTTCCTGTCTTTGCTCGGTTTGTTGCTTTTTCACGCATGTTTAGCCCGAAGGCCTTGGGAATCAACTGATAAGTGCGAATCGCCTGCCCTTGACGAATCATTGGGCGACAAAATTGCGAAAGAATGGCTAATATGCCGCAGTCTAGCAGCTTTATTTCGCGGGCGGACATTTGGTTGCGCTAACCTGCTGATGGTGGCGCTAACAGCGACAAATCGCCTATTCCCCTTTGAAATCGGCATGTTATAGCCGGTGTATCCCCAGCCCGTTGGCCCTGGCCGGGGTATCCTTTCACCTGTGACGCACGCCGCGCTCGCGGCGCCAAGGGAGCTTGCCTGATGATCAGCCTCGGACGCGTGAATGCTGGCCATACTCTGGAGACGCAAGGCATCTCCGGGCTGGGCGTGGTCTATTACAACGACATCGAACCGGCCCTGGTGCAGGCCGCAGTGACGCGGGGCGAGGGGCAGTTGGGTCTGGGAGGCGCATTCTTGTGCTCGACCGGCGGGTTCACCGGACGCTCACCCAAGGACAAGTTCGTGGTGCGCACAGCCCTGACCGAGGGGACGATCTGGTGGGAGAACAACGCCGCGATGTCGCCCGAGGCGTTTGACGCGCTGCAGGCCGACATGATGGCGCATCTGAAGGGGCGCGATTGCTTCGTGCAGGACCTTTTTGCCGGGGCGGATCCGATGCACCGGGTGGATGTGCGGATGGTGACGGAACTGGCCTGGCATGGGCTGTTCATCCGGCATCTGCTGCGGCGACCTGAACGGGAGGAGCTGGACATGTTCGTGCCGGACTGGACCGTCATCAACTGCCCTAGCTTCAAGGCGGACCCGGTGCGGCATGGCTGCCGGACCGAGACGGTGATCGCGCTGAACTTCGACAAGCGGCTGATCCTGATCGCCAATACGGCCTATGCGGGCGAGAACAAGAAGGCGGTGTTCACGCTGCTGAACTACCTGTTGCCGGAAAAGGGCGTAATGGCGATGCATTGCAGCGCCAACCATGCCATCGGCAATCCGGTCGATACGGCAGTGTTCTTCGGGCTGTCGGGGACGGGGAAAACCACGTTGTCCGCGTCGCCGGACCGGACGCTGATCGGCGATGACGAGCATGGCTGGTCGGACCGCGGCACCTTCAACTTGGAAGGCGGGTGTTATGCCAAGACCATCCACCTGTCGCCCGAGGCGGAGCCGGAGATCTATGCCACCACCAGCCGGTTTGGCACGGTGGTGGAGAATATGGTTTATGATCCCGAGACGCTGGCGCTGGATTTCGCGGACACCTCGCTGACTGAAAACACCCGCTGCGCCTATCCGCTGGACGCGATCTCGAACGCCTCGGCCAGCGGTCTGGGCGGGCATCCGCGGCATGTGGTGATGCTGACCTGCGATGCCTTTGGCGTCCTGCCGCCGATTGCCCGGCTGAGCCCGGAACAGGCGATGTATCACTTCCTGTCGGGGTTCACGTCCAAGGTGGCCGGGACCGAACGAGGGGTGACCGAGCCGGTGCCGACATTCTCGACCTGTTTCGGGGCGCCGTTCATGCCGCGGCGGCCCGAGGTTTATGGGCAACTGCTGGCGACCAAGATCGCCAAGCATGGCGCCAGCTGCTGGCTGGTGAACACCGGCTGGACCGGCGGGGCTTACGGGGTGGGCAAGCGGATGCCGATCAAGGCGACACGGGCGCTGCTGGCGTCGGCACTGGATGGATCGCTTGCCCAGGGCGCGTTCCGTCGGGATCCGAACTTCGGTTTCGAGGTGCCGTTGGAGGTGCCGGGCGTCGCCAGGGGTCTGCTTAACCCTCGGCTGACCTGGACGGACGGGGCGGCCTATGACCGGCAGGCGCGGAAGTTGGCGGACATGTTTGCTGCGAATTTCGCGCGGTACCTGCCGTTCATCGACGATGCAGTGCGGGCTGTGGCGATCGGGTGATTGCCATCAGGCGACGCAGGCGGAAGGCAGCACGGGCGCGTCACCCATCCTACGCGGACAACGCATGGCACCGGGCACTTCGCTGATGCTTTTTTTGTCGAGACGGAAGGTGTGCGGTTCAAGGCAGCATGGGCGCTTCACCCATCCTACATGGTCATGTGCTGGCCTTCGCTGGAGAGCGAGCGTTCGGCCACGCGCATGAGCCGGGCCCAGACGGCGGCGAAGGCGGTGGCCTCGGCGCGCTCCAGACATTCCCGGACATCACCTGCCACGGTGCCAAGGCTGACCATGCCCAGGTTCTCGCTCATCCTTTGCAGGCGCCGCAGTTGGCGCGACAGATCGCGCAGGTCATGGGCACGCACCTGTGCCGCCATGCCGGACATTGCCAGCGCCACCTCTCCCAAAGCGCGCGTGACCACTTGTTCCGCCGAAGCGGTGCCGAGATTGCGATACAAAGACGCAATCGGCTCTGCATCCTGCTGCACCCGATCATTCGGGCGCAACGCCACCACGTTACCCAAAGGCATCATCCCACTCCCACGTCTCACCCAAGGGCAGGATCGCGCCGTCTGCTTAGGAAATGGTTGCTGTCGCAGCACGATCCCCCTCGAACTTGCCGCGAATGCAAACTAAAGCGGAAGAGAACTGCCTTGAGGGAGACGCCCGTGGACCTTGCCAGCCCGTTGCCGTCCTATCTGGTCAGTCGCTATCATGGCTGGCACGCCACAGCCTATCAGCAGAACAAGGCGTGGTACCGGCGTCTGGCCGAAGGCGGCCAGCATCCCCGCGCCATGGTGATTTCCTGCTGCGACAGCCGGGTGCATGTCACTTCGATCTTCGGCGCGGATGAAGGCGAGTTCTTCATCCATCGCAACATCGCGGGGCTGGTGCCGCCTTACAATCCGGACGGCGAGCGGCATGGCACCTCGGCGGCAGTGGAATATGCCGTCACCTCGCTGGGGGTCGCGCATATCGTGGTCTTGGGGCATTCCAACTGCGGCGGGGTGAAGGGCTGCCATGACATGTGCTGCGGGCTTGCGCCGGAGCTTGAGGAAAAGACCAGTTTTGTCGGCCGCTGGATGGACATTCTGCGCCCCGGCTTCGAGCGGGTGAGGCACCAGCCGAGCGACGTGATCCTGCGGGCTCTGGAGCAGCAGGCGGTGGTGGTTTCGCTGGAAAACCTGATGACCTTCCCTTTTGTCCACGACCGGGTGATGGACGAGCGGCTGACGGTGCATGGGCTGTGGAGCAACACCGGAGAGGGCGGGCTGGAGCAGTATGATCCGGGCAAGGACGGGTTCGCGCAGGTGTGACAGGGTTTAGGTCTGGCATTTCGCTGGTCGTCGGGGCAGCATTGAAGGACGAAAACGGCGCACTGATTTTCTGCAGGTGCAACTTGAGGACGCTCTGATGACCGACCTGCTGAGCGTTGCGGGACAGAACCTGCTGACCCCGATGATCCTGAGCTTTGCGTTGGGACTGCTGGCGGCGATCGGCCGATCCGACCTGTCGGTTCCGGAGGCTGCCGCCAAGGCGATGGCGCTGTACCTGCTGTTCGCCATCGGCTTCAAGGGCGGGGTGGCAGTGGCCAAGACCGGGGTGGACCAATCGCTGGTGGCGGCGCTGCTGGCGGGGATTGCCCTGTCGTTCGCCCTGCCCTTTCTGGCCTTTGCCCTGTTGCGGGTGCTGACGCCGCTGAACGCACTGGACCGTGCCGCCATCGCGGCCCATTACGGATCGATCTCGGTGGTGACGTTTGCCACGGCAACCGCCGCATTGCAGATCAAGGGGATCGAGGCCGAAGGCTACATGGTGGCCGTGGCGGCCGCCATGGAAGCACCTGCAATCATCACGGCGCTGTGGCTGGCGTCACGCGCTGGCGGCGGACCAAGGATGGACGGGCGGCTTTGGCATGACATCCTGATGAACGGCTCGATCGTCTTGCTGATCGGGGCCTTTGCCATCGGGTTGATCACCGGCCCCGAGGGCATGAAAAAGATCGAAGCTTTCATCGTTGCGCCGTGGCAGGGTGTGTTGTGCCTGTTCTTGCTGGACATGGGCCTTGTCGCCGGTCGCGGCCTGCGCACCAGCCGATCGCGGCTGACGGCGGGGACCCTGATCTTCGGGATTGTCATGCCGGTGTTCAGCGCGGCGGCGGGTCTGCTTGTGTCGCTGGGTCTGGGTCTGGGTGTTGGCGGCACTGTACTGATGATGACGCTGGCCGCCTCGGCCAGTTATATCGCCGTGCCCGCTGCCATGCGCGTGGCCCTGCCTGAGGCCGATTCCTCGGTGCCGCTGACGCTGTCGCTGGGCGTGACCTTCCCTTTCAACCTCGTCCTCGGGATTCCGGCCTATGTGGCCATCGCCGAGCGCATTCATGGAGCCTGAGATGCAGACCCATGCCGCCAAACGCGTAGAAATCCTGATCGAAGCACCGATGCAGGACCGCCTGACCGAGGCGTTGACCCGCGCCGGGGCGCGCGGCTTCACCGTGCTGCCGGCGCTTGGCGGCGCAGGCCGGTCCGGGAGTTGGAGCCGCGACGGCCAGCCCGGACGCACTGGCATGGTGGCCGTGGTGTGCCTGATCCGGCCAGAGTCATTGGATGGTGCGCTGGAGGCGGCCTTCGCGTTGGTGGCGCGTCACATCGGTCTGGTCAATGTGGCCGACGTGCAGGTGATCCGGCCCGACATCGTCTGACCTCGGGGCCGGATCCCTGGCCCGATCATTGCAGCACTTTGCCGGCGGGCCAGCCGAGGGTTGTCGTCAGCGTCACCTGCTGTTTTGACCCCGCTGCCAGATCGAAACGCCAGGCGAGGATGCCGCGCTGGCCGTCCACGTCCGTCTCGGCGGGCATCGGATCGGCGGTCCAGGTGATCCGCAGATCGTCCTGTTCCGAATAGGGCACCTGATCCAGCAGACGCACCGACCATGCCTGATCCGTCAGGTTCTCCACGCTGAGCACGGCGGTTTCGTGCTGTTCGGTGGAGGTGGTGAACAGCCCGTGATCGCCGGTGGTGCGGTCCGGCACTTCGCGTTTCAGCTTCACGCCGTCGAGTGCCCCGAAGCCGGTCGTGGTCTTGTCGCCGGGGGCCAGAAGCGGCAGATAGCCGCCACCGACGAGGGTGCCGTCGCGCGAGGTCAGCATCTGACCCGGCAGCAGGATTTCGGGGCTGGTGTTGATCCAGTTGGCGACGACGAAGGCAGTGGTATCGCGGCTGGGCACGGCTTGCGCCAGAACCTCGGGCGCGAAGGTCAGGCTGTCGAGGGTCAGGCGCAGGTCTTCGACACCGCTGGCCACCGACACCGCTTGCGCAAGGTGGTAAGTCACAGCCACGCCCTGGAAATCGGCACTGGCGCTGGTCATCGTCGGGGCGGCCATGACGGCGGGTGCGGGTTCTGCCGCAGACATTTCCATGCCACCCGACACCGCTTTGGCATCCATTGGCGGCTGTGGGTCGGTGATGGCGCGCAGATAGGGGTAAAGTTCGGACGGGGCGGACTGGTTGCCGGGACGGGCGGTGGACAGGGTCAGCGCGACGCCGGTCCAGTCCTCGCCGGTGTCTTGCGCGATGGTTGCGCCGCGGCCGAGTGTCAGGGTGGCGGGTGCGGATTTGTCGTCGAGTGCGAGGTCATAGACCGGGGCCCAACTGGCGTCTTCCACGAAATGCGTGATGCCCAGCGTGACCGGGCCGGGGCTCGTCACTTCGACGGTCAGGGTCAGTGCGGCGTGGCCTTCGGGCTCGGCACTGGTCAGGGCGTCGAGGCTGGCTTGCGCGGTTTCTGCGGCCTTTTGCGCCTCGGTCACGGCGTCTTCGGCGGGAAGTGCTTCGGTATGGGCGGCGATGGCGGCCTGTTTGGCGGCCAGCACCTGCGCGCCGATGGAGGTGGTCAGGGCGAGGAGCGCCTCGGGGGTCAGGGCCGCGCCGTCGATCTTCACGCCAGCGAGGAAGGTCACTTGCGCCTCTGCCGCCGAGGCCTTGGCAAGGATCGCGTCGCGGGTAGCTTCGGACTGGTACAGGGCGGCGGTGGCGGCTTTCAGGACGGCGCGGGCGGCAGTGACTTCAACGCTGTCCACCGGAATTGCAGGCGGAAGACGGTCGTTGCGCAGGGCAAAAGCACCGATGGTGAGGCCGGGGGTGCCGTGGAAGTGGATGCCTTGCGGAGCGGCGTCCGTTGGCAGGTCGGGGATCACGAGGTCATAGGAGCCGGGTTTGTCGGCTTGAAAGGTGATCTCGCGAGTCACTTCGGCGGCCTGCGGGTAGACGGTGACGGCGGTCACATTGCTGGGCAGGCTGAGGCTGTCGGCCAAGGCGGGCAGCGGCAGGATCAGCGCGGTGGACAGGAGAAGGCGGGAGGACAGGGGGAACATGGGACACCTTTTGGGTAACAGGTTGAGCGTAAGGGGTACGGGGGGCTTTCGGCAACCGGCACGTGGATGTGACGCAGCAGGGGGCGGAATCCTTGGGGTCGCGTGGGGAATTTCTTGAGGGGGGGGGCCGATTGCCAGACGGGACAGGGCTGGGTGAACCCTGCCCCAAGCGCCGCTTGAAACCGATTGATGAGGCGTCCTGTGGACGCATCAACGGTTTTGTTGCCAATTGCTGCAAAGCGATGGCGAGGGGCGTTGGGCAAGAAACTGCGTTTTCCAGTCTGCCCGAGACTGCATGGGCCGGCGATCTATATCACCTGCCTA
>Ga0105047_10017103_pt1 | contig 11327 bp, 7 predicted proteins | sample MAT04_FD_78384 | JGI IMG/M metagenome (GOLD analysis project Ga0105047, IMG submission 78384) | Freshwater microbial communities from Lake Fryxell liftoff mats and glacier meltwater in Antarctica - MAT-04 (megahit assembly) | ecosystem: Environmental > Aquatic > Freshwater > Ice > Liftoff... | reverse complement strand
TGTTGCAGAAGATCACGGACGTCACGAAGGACGTGAACGCGGCCGTGAAGCCGGAGATGAAGCCGGCCGAGGCGTTCGCCGCACGCCGGGCGATCATGGGCAAGATCGAGCAGGACTCGCTGAAGGAAAGCGGCCTGCGGTCCGACGTGGTGACGCTCTACAACGGTGGGGCGTATCACCTCTACCAGTACAAGAAGTACACCGACGTGCGGCTCGTGTTCAGCCCGGAGAAATCGATCGCGAGTTTCGGCGGCGACGTCGATAACTTCGAGTTCCCGCGAATGAACCTCGACGTGGCGTTCTTTCGCGCTTACGAGAACGACAAGCCGATCAAGACGCCGAACTACTTCAAGTGGAGCGAAACCGGACCGAAGGAGAACGACCTCGTCTTTGTCACCGGTCACCCAGGCACCACGCAACGCCTCGAAACGCTTGCCAAGTTGAAGCATCGCCGCGATTACACGCTGCCGTACACGCTGTACCGGTTACGAACGCTTGAAGCGGCGTTGTCGCAGTTCGGGATGCAAAGCCCCGAGAGAGCCCGGCAGGCCGGGACCGATCAGCACAGCGTCGCGAATGCACGCAAGGCGTTCAGCGGCCAGCTTCAGGGATTGCTCGATCCCAAGATCATCGAGCAGAAGGCGAAGTCGGAGGCTGCGCTCGGCGACGCTGCCGGCAATGACGCGGCATTCAAGAACGCCATCACGCAAATCGCGGACATCCAGGCGAAGTATCGGGATTTCGAGAAGCCCTTCGGGCTTCTCGAAACGGGGCAGGCGTTCTTCTCGCCGCTGTTCGGCATCGCCCGTCACTGTGTTCGCATGGCTGACGAGCTGCCGAAAGACCCGAAAGACCGCCTTCGCGAATACCGGCCATCAAACCTCGATTCGCTCAAGTTCGCGTTGTTCAGCCCGGCACCGATTTACCCCGAACTCGAACGTGCGAATCTCACGGCATCACTCACTTTCCTTGCCGAGAACCTCGGCGGCGACAGCGAAATCGTGAAGCTCGTGCTCGCTGGCAAGAACCCCGCGTCGCGTGCCGACGAACTGGTGAACGGCACAAAGTTGCTCGATCTCGCCGAACGCAAGCGGCTCGTTGACGGCGGCAAGGCTGCGATCGACGCGAGTAAGGATCCGATGGTTCTGCTCGCGAAGGTCATCGACGCGGAGGCTCGCAAACTGCGGACGCGGTTCGAGAACGAAGTCGAGGAGCCCGAACGGCAGGCATACGCGGCGCTCGCTGATCTTCGCTTCAAGGCGTTGGGGAGTTCGGTTGCCCCGGACGCGACGTTCACGCTGCGGCTCGCGTTCGGCACGGTGAAGGGTTACGAGGTTGGCGGTGAGAAGTTGCCATTCCACACGACGTTCGGCGGGGCGTTCGAGAAGTCCGCACAACTCGGCGGCAGGGAACCGTTTGATCTGCCGAAGCGTTGGCTCGAAGGAAAGTCGAAGCTCGATCTGGAGACGCCGTTCAATTTCGTCTCGACGGCCGACACGATCGGCGGCAACTCCGGCAGCCCCGTGCTGAACCGCGAGGGCGAACTCGTCGGCATCAACTTCGACCGCAACCGTCACGGGTTGGTGCGGAACTTCGTGTACACCGACGTGCAAGCGAGGCACATCGCGGTTCACTCGAAGTCGGTGCTGGAGGCGCTTCGCAAGTTGTATCCGGCCGCGCCGCTGGTCAAAGAACTGACAGGAAAGTGACGCAGACGGAACCCACGCAAGGAGCAGATATGGCGACCTCCGCAGCCAAGAAGACGAAGTTCCCCACGTTCGCGGACGTTCAGGAACGGCTCGGTCACATTCCCGAGGCGCGAATCCTGTCGTTCCCCGCGCCGGGCACAGCGACCGTTCAAGATATGCTTGATGGATCGATCACCGGAGATCGCTTGGTTGAACTCGTTGACGGCATCCTTGTGGAGAAGGTCATGGGATACCGCGAAGGTGGGCTTGGCCTTCAGATTGGGTTCCTCATCAAGTTGTTCTTGATGGAACATAACTTCGGGTACGCTGCCGGTGCGGACGCAATGATTCGCTTCAAGCTCAACCTCGTGCGGATGCCAGATGTATCATTCATCCGCTGGGACAGCGTCGAAGACCCCGACGAAATCGAGAACCCCGCGGGGGCGTTTCTCGAATACCCGCCCGACCTCGCGGTTGAAGTGCTAAGTCCGAGCAACACCAAAAAGGAAATGGAAATCAAGCTCGGCGAATACGCGAAAGCCGGCGTGAAGCTCGTGTGGTACGTCGATCCTGAACGCAAGGAAGTGGACGTGTACCCCAAGGCCAACCCGAAGCGCAAACAGACGTTCGACATCAACGGCACGCTCGACGGCGGCGACGTGCTGCCTGGGTTCACGCTGCCGGTCGCCAAGATCTTCGAGAAGCGAGCGCCGGCCAGGAAGGCCGGCAAGAAGCGAGCCCCTCGGCAGTGATCGCCTCACCGGCCGGGGTTTTGATACGAGAACGGAAACGAACACCTCTGCTCCTTGCATTCCCAGACCCGAATCGTGCGGGAAGGCACTCCGCCGCGGGTCATGCGGAACTCGGCGACCAGCGTAACCTCGGTGAAAAACTGCCCGATCACTTTCAGCGCTCTCGGGTCAGGATCGTCGCCCGGAATGACGAGCAGCCCATCCCAACCGACCCATTCTTCAGGGGTGCTCCAAAAGGCGAACCCGCGTGCATCACAGTCGTCGTAGCAGAGAACGGGACTTCGCTCGCGGATGGAATACGCCAGTTGCGCGCTGTCCGACCACGACGGCGTAACGAGGAACGTGTTCGGCTTGCCCACAAAGCCTCGGGCGTGGAGTTCCTCCCCGACCGATTCCCAACTGCCACCCACGACTGTCCCCGCACGGGCGAAGTACTCCAGTGGATCCTTGCCCGCGACACTCAAGAGGCCGAACTGACACTGCGAAATGCTGACCGCCGCGACGGCCAGGACCACGCTGCTCATGCAAGCAATGCGGCGTCTCGACCAGAGCGGATCGACCGCCGCCCAGTTCGCCCACGTTGCCCCCGCGAGAGGGAACAGCGGGAGGAAGCCGATGATCGGCCAGTGAATCATGAGCCACCGGAAACACGAGAGGCCGCCGAAGATGCCGAGCGGCACCAGAGACAGACACACGATCAACCGTTCGACACCGCCAACCGATCCGAAGTGCCACAGTCGCGAAACCAGCGGCCGGATAAGGAGATACCACACCCACGGAAACAGCAGGAGGAAGGGGCCGAAGATCGCCGTCTTGGGCCCGGTCGGTTTGAACGCGAAGCTCGCGGACCTTCCCCCCTGGAATCTGAACGAGGCCCACTCGTGCGACGCGTTCCACATCAGTACCGGCGTGAACATCGCGATGCCGATTGCGAACGCGAGGTACGGCCCGGGTGTGAGTAAGACGCGGCGGGTGCCCGGGGTAAGGAGGATGAAGAGGAACGCCGACATTGGCAGGAACACCGCGTAATACTTGCTGAGCATCGCCCCGCCGAACGCCAGCCCGACCCACACCCACGGCCACACACGGCCGGGTTGTTCCACGAGTGCCTCGCTCAACGCCCACATCGTGAGCAGCGAGAAGAAGACCGACGGCACATCAGGGATGGCGAATCCCCCGATCGCGGCGTAGTAACCCGAGAGGTTCAGCAGAATTGCCGCGTAAACTCCGGCCCACGGGCCGAACCAACGCTCAGTCCACCGGGCGAGAACCCAGGTCGCCGCGGCGAACGTCAGCACGAAGCCGAGTCGCAGCGAGAACGTGTTGTCAGCGCCGCCGCAAAGAAATAACCCGGCCTTCGCGATCCACGCGGTCATCGGCGGATGATCGAAGTAACTCAGGTCGGGGTGAGTGGTGTAGAGGTAGTGGTACGTCTCGTCGATGGTGGCATCCCAGCCCACGCTGACCACGAGGCGGAATGCGACATTGAGAAGAATCACCGCCCAGAGCGCGAACTGCGGGCTGATGTGGGTTTCCCCAAATCGCATGCGCGGTCGCCTCACGAGAAACTGCGTGAGGCGAGGGCGAACGACTCGGGGCATGGCGTTTCCATCCTGGGCGGGGCAGGAACACTGCCTGACATTCGACACAGTATCTCTTCCGAGATCACCCAAACTGCCGAGAATCTCGTCTCCACTGAGGTGTTCCACTATTCTCCATGTATACCCCGCTACCTTCCCACCTCTGGTGCTGCCCATGGTCCTTCGTGGTATCATCCCGCCGATCATCACGCCGATGACGCCCGATCAGGAAATCGACCTGCCGGGGCTGCGAAGACACATCGACTGGATGATCTCGCACCGCGTTCACGGCATCTTTGGGCTGTGAACTCTCGGAATGAATATTCAGTTACTATTACTGGCTTGGCTCATTGGCTGGCTGTCCACCGCTCTCATTGCTTTCTGTCTCCAGTGGCGTGAAGCCGTGGCCGAGCAGCGGTGGCCCTCAGCTTTCCACTTTGCAACTGTGGTATTGCTCGCCTTCTTCCTCTGGCCCGTGTATCTGGCATTGGCCGTCTACTTCGCAACCAAGAAGTAAGTCAGGAGAATTAAAATGCTGCTGAAAGGGATCATCCCACCCATCATCACCCCGATGACTGCGGATCAGGAAATCGATCTTCCAGGGCTGCGAAGACACATCGACTGGATGATCTCGCACCGCGTTCACGGCATCTTCGTCCTCGGCACCACCGGCGAGTTTTACGGCCTCGATGAGGCTGAGAAGCAAGCGGTCGTCGCGGATGCGGTCGCACACGTCGCGGGGCGGATGCCGGTGTACGTGGGTACGGGAGCCGAGACGACACGCGAAGTGGTCCGTCTCACACGCATGGCCGAGAAGGAAGGCGCGAACGGCGTGTCGGTCATCACGCCGTACTTCATCAAGCCGTCGCAACCGGAACTGATCGACCACTTCAAGCGGGTCGCCGAGAGTACGAGGCTGCCAGTCGTGCTGTACAACAACCCGGCCACTTGCGGCGGAGTGAGCATCGAGCCGGACACCGTGTCGAAGCTGGCACAGGTCCCGAACATCATCGGCATCAAGGATTCGTCGGGCGACTTGCAGAACACCATCGAGATCATCCGCAACACGCCCCGCGAGACGTTCTCCGTGCTGAACGGTCGCGACACGCTCATCCTCGCGGCCCTGCAGTTCGGCGCACAGGGGGCGATTCCCGCGTCGTGCAACATCGCGCCTGAACTGTGTGTGGGACTGTATGAGTCGTTCGCGAAGGACGACATTCCCGCGGCGAAGGAGTATCAGTCGCGGCTTCACCCCGTTCGGATGGCGATGAGCCTCGGCACGGGGAACGGGGCGATCAAGGAAGCGCTGACGCTGCTCGGGAGGCCTTGCGGGCCGAACCGTTCGCCGATCTCGCCGCTCGCCGACGACAAGAAGGCGAAGCTGCGGAGCATTCTAGAAAAGGCTGGTTTGCTCTGAGGATGTCTTTCCGTCTGTGGACCGCGGGCGGCTCGCCCGCTTCAACGCTTGGTGATCGGCCAGGTGGGGTTTGTCTCGGCGAACCCCGTCAAATGTGTGCAGGCAAGCGGGCGAGTCGCCCGCGGTCCACAGACGGAAGAGAAACACTTAAGGCCGGCGGAGAATGCCTCGACTCGTATCCATTGGTTTCGGGTCGATGCTCCGCGGCTCGTAGATCAGGTTCGTGCCGCCGCGCACGAGTGGAGACTCCCCGGGCTCCATCCCCGGCGGCGTGACTCGCCACTTCTTCCCGACGCACATCTCACGCACGCCTTCGTTGAACATCGCGGTCATCGCCTTGGGGTCGAAGTCCACGGCCGAACCCGGAATCTCAAACTCCTGGGGAATTGCGGTCATGTGGAAGTTCTGCCCGCGAACCGTGCAGAACGTCCACAGCCGAAAGAGATCGCCTCGCGTCTGGGCGTACAGGACCGTTTCGATGTTGCTCCCGGCGATTGACAGCGCTCGCGGCTTGATCACCTTCGGGTCGGAGTACAGCTTGCCGGCGACGATCGCGTACACGTCGCTGCCGTAGAGTGAACGAGCTTCGGGCGTGTCGGGCGTGTTCGGTGGGAAGTACGGCGGTGCCGAGAACAGCCCCTGCGAAACGCCGCCGTCCGAATGCCTCTCGACGAGCAATCTGCCCCCCACCTCGACCTCGATTTCCGCCGGCGGAAACACCCCCGGTATCGCCGACGAGCCGAGCAAAACTCGCTTGATGGTGTCGCGGTCGCAGTGCCGGCCCCGCGACGCAATCGCACCGATGTCCCACACCACGAACCGCCGGCTTTCGACCTCCGTGGTGCCGACGTACAACCGCCGACCCTTCGCGTGCTCGATCGCGATCTCGCGAACGATCTCGTCGGTGAGAACCCTGTCGATCTGCTCGGCGAGGGGCCTGTTGTCCGCGAACGCCTCGGAAAACAAGCCGCGAATGGGCTTCGCACGGAACACGTCCTTGCGGCTCAACGTCGTGTAGAACTCCTTCATTAGCGGGTCGTATTGCGTGCCGAGGAACGCGAACGGGGCGATCAACGCACCCGTGCTGATTCCCGTCACCACGTCGAACTGGGGGCGACCACCGCACTCGGTCCAGCCGCACAGAACCCCGGCAGAGTAGGCACCGTAGGAGCCCCCACCGGAGAGGCAGAGGATGGTTCGCTTCGGCGGGATCACGGCGGGCTTGTTCTCGTCGCGAACTCGCTGCACGAGGTTGTAGAAGTTCGGGATGCCCATCCCGCGAGCGGTTTCGATTTGCGTTTCGGAGTCGATCAAGTTGTTCGAGTGAACCCCAACCTCTGCGGGGCTCGGAAGCCCACGAAAGCCCTTCCGATTCGCGCAGCCCGACAGGAGGGCGATTGCGAGAATCGCCCAACAGAGTCGGTACTGGCGGAACGCTGCCATCGTGCCCTGTCACGGAATTCAGATGCTTTTCCCTGGGATCGCGGCCATCTTGGCCGCAAAAGCTGTGGGAAGAAATCCGCTTGAGGTTTCCTCCAGTGCGTGAATGAGATGTTCAGCAGCGGCCAAGATGGCCGCGGTCCCGGGGAAAGACAGTGACTCATTCAATTTCTAGTTCAGTCGATTTGCGCTGGCGAAACAAGGTCACGGCGAGGGGTGAGTCGCACGGGGCGATTCACGTACCCACCCCGTTTCTCACACAGCATCCAGGCGGCGCAGCTCGTCAATCCCGCGAGTCCGGCAGAACCATCACGATGCGGAAACCCAACGCGTCGTAGCGAACCGCAGGATCGAACCAACTGCGATATGTCGAGCGACAGAACTTCGCGGGGTCGCCCCAGCCGCCGCCACGGAACACGCGATCGGAACCTGTCTCCGGGCCAACCGGGTCGGTCTTCTCCTCGGGCGTGTATTCCGCGTACCAGTCGAGGCACCACTCCCAGATGTTCCCGTGCATGTCGTAGATGCCCCACGCGTTCGGAGCGAGCTGTCCCACGGGGTGCGTTTCCTTCCCGCTGTTCGACTCAAACCAGCCCGACTTCAGCAGCGATTCTTCGCCGTCGCCGGTGTTGAACTCGCTCGACGTTCCCACCCGGCACGCGTACTCCCACTGTGCCTGCGTCGGCAATCGCACCTCGGCACGCCCCTTCAACTGCCTCGTCATCTGGCGACAAAACTTCCGACTCTCCTCCCACAGCACTTGTTCCACTGGTCGGTCGGCACCCGGAAAGTTACTCGGCTCGCTGCCCATCAACGCGGCCTTCCACTGGGCTTGCGTCACGGGGTAGATGCCAATGAAGAAGCCCTTCGTGAGCGTGACGGTGTGAGCGGGCTTCTCGTCCGAGTTGGCGTCGTCGCGGTCGCTGCCCATCGTGAAGGTTCCCGGCGGGCACCACGCGAAGGTCAACGGCAAGTCGCCCGGGAGCTTGATCGTGAACCGTTCGCCAGCGACGCGACTGCGGCTGGGGTGCAACGGATCTTTGCTCACGGGCTTCGGTTCGGGGGCCAGCTCCGGTTTCGGTTCTTCCGGAGCGTGCTGCACGATCTTGGGCTCTTCGGGAGTCTGCACCTCGGCAGGCGGTTCCGGTTGCTCCTCGATCGTGGGTGAAGGTGCTTCGGTAGTTTGCACCTCGGCAGGTGGTTCTTCGGCGGGTAGTCCCTCGGTAGTCTGCACCTCGGCGGGCAGTTCGGGTTGCTCCTCGATTGTGGGCGAAGGTGGTTCGTCCGGAACTGGCTCTGGCTCCTCGGGCGTCTCGACCGGTTCCAATTCCTGAACAGGCTCGACTACCTCCGGGCTGACCTGTTCTTCGAGTGCCGGGCTTTCCTGTTCTTCGGCGGCGTCGAGTTCGTGGATTTCGTCGTCGGGATGGGGGTGGGTGTCGTGCAGCGTCGAGGCTGGTTCCTGCACATCGGCCGGGTCGAGCAGATGGATTTCCGAGATCGGGCCGAGAAGCTCTGGCGGCGGCAGATCCGTGAAGATGTCGGCCTCTTCCGCGACCGCGGGCACATCGACCGCTTCCGCAATGGCCGTCGGAAAGAACGCGTTCAGTGCGTCAATGACCTGATCAAAGTTCGAGAAGCGAACGTCGAGGGTTTCGGCCGTGGTTCGATCAATCAAGAGTTGAACGAGTGATCGTTCGTGCTCGGGAATGGCCGCCCAATGGTGCGGCTGGGGAATTGTCGTCTGGAACAGCAGGAACAGGCAGGTTTTTCCGAAAGCGTACACGTCCGAGTGCGGGCCGACCGCAACCCCCGGCAGCTTGCCACGCTGCTCGGGCGACGAAAACTCAAGGGAACGCGTGAGACTGCGCTCGCGTGCCGTGGAGCGTTTCGCGGCAAGGTTCAAGCTCGCGTGGTAGACCGCTTCGTGCGGGGCGGCCAACCCGATGTCGATCACCCGCACGTCCCAGTTGTTTTCGTGCATTCGCGACATGATGTTCGACGGTGCCAGGTCGCGGTGCGAGATGTTCTTCGCGTGGATCGCCTGCATCGTTTCCGCGATCTGAATGGCCACCGGCAAGAACACGTGCACCGGCATCGGGCCGTAACGACGAACCACCGCGTCGAGCGTTTCCCCCGCGAAGTGTTCCGTCACGAGGTACGGGCGTTCCTTGCGGTTGCCCTTGTCGGTGTCGGTGTGGGCGTATCCCCAACCGAGGATCCGAATGATGTGGCTGCCCGGCCGATGGAGGTCACGCAGCGTTCGTGCTTCCGAGAACACCGCTCTTGGATCGCGGTCGAGGTACTCGTAGCGGAGCGCTTTGATGACGACCGGGGTTGGGCTCCCGTTGTCGTCGAGATCCTCGGTATCGAAGCAGCGGAAAACCGTGCCAAATGCGCTGACGCCGAGGATGGCGTCGATGTGGTAGCGGGCAGTGTCGAACGGGCGAAAGCGTGCGGGGTCGAGTTTCGTGGCTCGCGCGAGAGCTTCCTTCGCCTCGGGCCATTTGTTTCCTTCGCACGCGTCCTTGTAGATTCGGTAGTAGTTGTCGGCTTCCGCATTGCTGTTGGCATCGGCTCTCGCCTGTGCCGCGGCTGCGGTGTGGGCCGCTCGCGCTTCCTTGAACAGACCGCACGCGTCCAGATTGTCGCCGAGATTCTGCCAGTCGCTCCATTCGATCAACTCGCTCGGCAGGTGCCGCAGGCGGCCGTGGAAGGCCGTCATCTTCTCGCGCTCGTTGACCGCCAGAACCGTAATTGGGGCATCGACCGGCGTAGCCACCACGTGATTCGCGTCACGCCACTCGCGCAACTCCTTGCGGACCGTGCCGAGTTCTTGAACGGCGCGGCCGAACCACTCACTCAGCGGGTCGAACAGCATGTCAAAGTGTTCGAGAGCACCGACCGTGGGAACTTCCAGAAATGCGATACCGCGTTCGCTGACGGCAGTCACCATCCGAATGGACTCGAACGATAACCCACGAGCGAGATCCGGATTGACCTCCACTTCACGCCGGAAGAAGTACAGGAATGCCGCGGCAAGAAGCGGGATTCCGTCTGGCGGGGACAGCCGAATCGCCTGCGTGAGGTATGGGGCTTCCGGCGCGAGCGCTTCAGCGATCTTCGCGACTGCTTCCGGGGCACCGGTGAGAAGCCGTGCGGCGTCGCCACAGCGCCAGAGATCGACCACCATCGCATTTCGATCGACGATCAGTGACAGCCGGCCGGCTTTTCGCAATCGAGTGAGTTCTGCACTTGCCTGAAGTCGTAATCCGGCGGGTGCCTTGTTAAAGCCAGTCGGGGTGATGGTCAGGAAGCCTCGGATCAACTCGCGAAGGGCTGTCAAATCGTGACCGGGCAGCCAGGGCTTCACGCGATCGAACAACTCGTCGCCCGCGAGCGCGAACCCGACTGCTTTCCAGGCTTTGTCGTTGGCACGCATGAGCGCGTGCTGCAACGGTTGGCTCGGGTTGGAGAACCTCGCGCCGATCCACCCGAGTAACTGATCGACGGACGTATTGAACGCTGCCTTGAGGGTAAATGCGGCCAGCGGACCCATAACCGACATGCGGACACTCCACGCGGGGCAAGCGGAGGAAACCGATGAATCTGAACGTCACGACGACCGACGCTCCGCTATTTTGCCGCAACCGCACGGGTTTCGGAAGCAGGGAAGTCGAGAACACCTGACGGATAGTTTGGCGATTTTCGGTGTTTGGTAGGGATGATACCGAATTGGGGAATGATTCCGCCGGGCTGCGTCGCACTTTTCCGGAATCAAGCCCAGCAACAGGAATTTTCGCCACTTTCTCGCGTGCGACGAGTTGCCCTTGCACTGAGCTTTTCAGACGGGCTACACTCCCAACCGACCTGACTCACCGGGGTAAGGAAACCCCCTTGAGGTCCACGGAGGGACCGACGCTTATGCCAGTTACCCGCACCAAAGATCCCATTCCCAAAGCCTCCACCGCAACCCCCCCACCGGGACGGCCGCTCATCGGCCTGAACACCGATTACGTCACGCCCAAGAACGGCCCGGCTTACACGAAGCTGAACGTGGGGTACATCGACGCGATCATCGCCGCGGGCGGGTTGCCGATCCTCCTGCCGCCGCCGCGGCGAGACAACATCGCGGACTTCGACGTGCTCCTCGATCAACTCGCCGGCATCGTGCTGACCGGCGGGGCCGACATGGACCCACGCCGCAACGGTCAGGCCCTCACGGCCGTCGTGAACCCGATGCCCGCTCGCCGAGAAGACGCCGACCGCACACTCCTCGCGCGAATCTTCGAGCGGAAGACGCCCGTGCTCGGGATCGGCGTCGGGATGCAACAGTTGAACGTGTTCGCGGGTGGGACGCTGCACCTGCACCTGCCGGTGGACAACCCAAAGGCGATGCCGCACTTCGACCAGACCGGGGCACCGCACCGCCACATGGTGTTGATCGAGG
>Ga0105047_10017102_pt1 | contig 11328 bp, 10 predicted proteins | sample MAT04_FD_78384 | JGI IMG/M metagenome (GOLD analysis project Ga0105047, IMG submission 78384) | Freshwater microbial communities from Lake Fryxell liftoff mats and glacier meltwater in Antarctica - MAT-04 (megahit assembly) | ecosystem: Environmental > Aquatic > Freshwater > Ice > Liftoff... | reverse complement strand
TACCTCGCCAAGGCGGACCAGTCCGGCTTCGGACGGCGCGAAGTCGTCGGGACGCTTTCCGGGCAAGCTGACCAGTGGACCCTGGTTCTCCCTCCGCTGGTGCTCGAAGGCACCGATGACGCGCAACTCCAGCCGCTGCTGAATCAGCGCGTCGGGGTGAAGGGGAAGATGGGCCGGGCGCCCAAGTCCACCTTCGAGCCCAGTTCGATCGAAAAGGCGGAGGCCAACACCGAGAAGTACCACCTTGTGGGCACAATCACCCGCGAGCAGATGAACGTGATGAACAATGAAGGCGACACGGTCCTCAAGGCCGTCTACACGCTCGTCGCTGATCCCCTGCGGCTGGACGTCAGCGGCGTCGATGCCAAGACACTCGTCCCCGGCGACGTCTCAGTCGACCTCGCCGGCGCCCTCAAGACCGGCGGCACACTCACCGCCACTGCGGTCTCCCCGCTGGTGACCAAGGGATTCTTTGACTCGTTCCCGTCCCGCGAGCCCGGCGAAGCCGGAATTCTCTCGGCGTGGGTGGGCACACTGCTGATCATGCTGGTGACGATGATCGTCTCGATCCCGCTGGGCGTGGCGTCGGGGATCTACCTGGAAGAATACGCGCCCAAGAACCGGCTGACGTCGCTCATTGAGGTGAACATCGCCAACCTCGCGGGCGTGCCTTCGATCATCTGGGGCCTGCTAGCCCTGGGCCTGTTCGTCTACGTCCTGGGCACCGGCCGTTCGGTGCAGACCGCGGGCCTGACGCTCGGGCTGCTCGTTTTGCCGATCGTAATCATCTCTACCCGGGAAGCGATCCGGTCCATCCCAGGCACGATCCGCGAGGCGTCGATCGGGCTCGGAGCCACCAAGTGGCAGACCGTGCGATATCACATCCTCCCGTACTCGATGCCCGGGATTTTGACCGGATCGATCATCGCCATGAGCCGCGCGATTGGCGAAACCGCGCCGCTGGTGACCATCGGCGCCCTGACGTTCGTCGCGTTCCTCCCGCCGTCCCCGATCGAGTATCGCGTGCCGGCGGCGGAACTGGCGGTGTACGAGGAGGCGCTCAAGACCAACCCCGCGATGCCCATGCCCGCCGAATCACTGCACTTGCAGCCGACCGAATGGCTTCGTAGCGGGTTCACGGTTCTGCCGATCCAGTTGTTCCAGTGGGTGTCGCGTCCGCAGAAGGAGTTTCACTACAACGCTGCGGCAGCGGGGGTGGTGTTGCTGATGATGACGTTGTCGTTGAACGCGATCGCCATCTACATTCGGTATCGTTTGCGTCGTAACATCAAATGGTGAGGCCCGCGTGCGCGGGAAACCGCAAATGGAAAGAAACAAGAAACAAACCAAACGGGAATGCGTTGGTTTTCACCTCTGAGGTTTGCGGCATTGTGATTTGTTTGTTCCTTGTCTCTTGAGCGTTGTAGTTTGAATTCCGAGGTTTTTTCATGTCCACAGCCACCGCAGGAACCGCACACGCCGCCGCACAGTCGCGTCAGTACACGCCGACGCCGTCGGCGCCGATTGCGGATAATCTCAAGGCGAAGGTCGACGACTTTAGCTTCTTCTATGCCAACGGCTTTCAGGCCCTCCAGGGCGTGAACATGCAGATCGCCGAGCACAAGGTGACCGCGCTGATCGGTCCTTCCGGCTGCGGCAAAAGCACGCTGCTGCGATCCTTCAACCGCATGCACGATCTGTACGCCAAGAACAAGTACAGCGGGGAAATCACGCTTTACCCGGAGAATATCAACCTCGTCGGCCCGGAGCTCGATCCGATCGAAATCCGCATGCGCGTGAGCATGGTGTTCCAGAAGCCCAACCCGTTCCCCAAGAGCATTTTCGAGAATGTCGCCTTTGGCATGCGCGTGCGCGGCGAGAACAAAAGCGCCTACGTGCAGGAGCGCGTCGAAAAAGCCCTCCGCGGCGCGGCGCTGTGGGACGAAGTGAAGGACAAGCTCGACGCCTCCGGGCTGGCGTTGTCCGGCGGGCAGCAGCAGCGGTTGTGCATCGCACGGGCGCTGGCGACCGATCCCGAAATCCTCCTCTTCGATGAACCGACGGCGGCGCTGGACCCGATCTCGACCGCGAAAGTCGAAGACCTGGTCGTGCAACTGAAGAAGACCGTGACGATCATCATCGTCACGCACAACATGCAGCAGGCCGCCCGCGTCGCGGACTACACGGCGTTCATGTACCTCGGCAAGCTCATCGAGTTTGACGTCACCAACAAGATATTTACCAACCCCTCCAACCCCATGACCGAGCAATACCTCACGGGACGCTTCGGCTGAGTTGACGGGCGGGTTCGACTCGGACAATGGCGCGGACCTGGGCGTTTATTCATGAAAGCGGACGAACGCTTTCGCGCCTCCATCCAAGCAGGGCAAACGACATCCCAATTCGCTGATTTGGCTTTTCCGTCACGCCGCTTATCATCTCCCCCGGGGAATCTGGTAGCGTAAGCGAGCGAATGCCGTCAGTTTGCCTCTATTTTCAGTTGCACCAGCCGTATCGCCTCCGGCGGTATTCGGTGTTCGATACCGATCGGCACTATTTCGATGATTTCAAGAACGCCGAAATCCTGCGCAAAATCGCTGCGCGCTGCTATCTGCCCACCAATCAGCTCATGCTCGATTTGATCGAGCAGCACAGCGGCAAGTTCAAGATCGCCTATTCGATTTCCGGCGTCCTGCTCGAGCAGTTCGAGCAGCACGCCCCCGAGGTGCTCACCAGCTTCAAGAAGCTCGCAGGGACAGGGTGCGTCGAGTTCCTGAACGAGACGTATTACCACTCCCTCAGTTTCCTCTACAGCCGCGAAGAGTTCCGCCAGCAGGTGGAAATGCACCGCCGGAAGATCAAGCAGTTGTTTGAGGTCGATGCGCGGGTGTTCCGCAATACCGAGCTGATTTACAACAACGAACTGGCGACTTTCGTCTCCCACATGGGTTACGAGGGGTGTCTGGCCGAGGGCGCGGATCAGGTGTTGGGGACGCGCACGCCCAATTTCATCTACAGCCCGCCGGGCGGGTCGAAGTTGAAGCTGCTGCTGAAAAACTACCGGCTGAGCGACGACATCGCGTTTCGTTTCAGCGACAAGGCCTGGGAACAGCACCCGCTGACGGCGGAAAAGTTCGCCAAGTGGGTCACGCAGATCAACGGCCACGGCGACGCGTGCAACCTGTTCATGGATTACGAAACCTTCGGCGAGCACCAGTGGGCGGAGACCGGGATCTTCGACTTCCTCAAGCATCTCCCCGGCGAACTGCTCAAGCAGCCCGAAACGCAGTTCCTCACCCCCAGCGAAATGATCGACACCTACGCCTCGGCCGGCGAGATCGACGTGCCGCACGTCACCAGTTGGGCCGACACCGAACGCGATCTATCCGCGTGGCTCGGCAACGCCATGCAGTCCAATGCCCTGCACGAACTGCACAAACTCGAAGGCATCCTCAAAGAACGCGGCGACGAGCAACTTCTCGCCGATTGGCGCAAACTCGGTACGTCGGATCACTTCTATTACATGTGTACCAAGTACTGGGCCGACGGACAGGTTCATCGCTACTTCAGCCCCTATGAAAGCCCCTACGACAGCTATATCAACTTCATGAACGTGCTGGACAACATCCAGTCCCGGGCACGTGGTTGACCTGGGGAACTTCCTTAGCGATCGAGCGGGCTAAGATTCAACGAAGAAAAATCGGCGATTTAACGCTGTGAGCGGTGGTGGGGGAGACAAATCCCCGAATCCGCGTAATCTGCCGGGTTGGCGGTTGTCTGTTTAGAAGTGCGGCACCTTTGCATGAGCCCCGTGGTCATTGAAAATCTCGATCCCCGTCGTCTGCTGGCCAGCGTCAGCGGGCTGGTGTGGAACGACATTGACGCGTCGAATACGTTCGACGAAAGCGAGAATCCGTACCCCAACGTCACCGTCTACATCGACGCCAACCGCAACGCCCGCCTCGATTCCGGGGAAATCATCGACTTCACCGATTCCGATGGTGCCTACCAGTTCACCGGACTCGCTTCTGGCACCTACGACATCCGCACCGTCCACCCGGCCGGCGTCGGGACGACGACGCCGGGACGGCTTGGAACGATCGAGCACCAGTTCGATATCGGCATCAACTATCTTTCGGAGATGACGCCCGCGCAGTCGCGAGCGTTTGAGATGGCGGCGTCGCGATGGGAGGCGATCATCGTCGGCGATCTGCCCGACGTCACCACGGATATCGGCGTCGTTGACGACATCGTCATCGACGCCTCCATCATCGACATCGATGGCGGTGCCGGAACGCTCGCCCAGGCAGAGCCCACGGCGTTCCGCGCCGGAACGAACCTGCCTTCACGCGGCGTGATCGAGTTTGATCTGGCCGATATCGGCGACCTCGAAGACGAGGGCAAGCTGTTCGACACCATCACCCACGAGATGGCGCACGTGCTGGGCTTCGGCACGATCTGGGACACCAAGAACCTGCTCGCCAACACCGGCGGCAGCACGCCGATATTCACCGGCACGCGCGCCACCGCGGCGTACGAGCAGCTTTTCGGCGTAAACGTCAGCGGCGTGCCCGTCGAAGGGGGAGGCGGACCGGGGACGGATTTGTCGCACTGGCGCGAGACGTCGATGCTCGTCGAGCAGATGAGCGGCTTCACCGAGGCCGCCGGTACGGTCGAGCCGATCAGCCTCATCACCATCCAGCAGTTCGCCGACCTCGGCTACACCGTCAACCTCGCTGCCGCCGACTCGTACAACCCGCTGGGCGGGAACAACCGCTACTGGACGCCCGCCGACGCCGGGGTTGATCCGTTCGCGCGCCGCGTGGTGCTTTCGGGCAGCTCGGGGCAGAACGACATCGACTTCGGCCTGCGCGTGAACAAGGCGCCGGCCGTCACGTCGTTCACGATCACGCCCTCACCCGCATCGCAAGGCGACTTGCTGACAATGACCGCCCGGGCCGTCGATCCCAACGCCGATCAGATCGTCGGCATGACGTTCTATCGCGAATCCAACGGCCAGGCCGGCTTGCAGGCGTCGGGCGACACGTACATCGCGACCAAGTTCAATTCCCGCCGCGGCGTGTTTGCGGTCACCACGCTCACGGACGGCCTCAGCGGCGCGAACATCTTCTACGCGTCGGCCGTCGATCCGATGCTCTTTGCGGGCAGGGGGCAGGCGACCGTCCAGATCAACGCCTACGCGATTCCCCCCACACGACCCGCGCCGCTGGTGGCGACCAGGCCTTCGGCGTCCCGCGCGCTGTTGCAGTGGAAGGATCGCTCGCTCGACGAAATCGGTTTCCGGATCGAAGTCGCCACGACGCCGACGTTCCTCGCCGAGACGATGGTCAAGCGATATAACGTGCCGACCAACACCGTCAACTCGCTCGTCACCGGCCTGCCTGCCGGCACGTTCTACTACCGCATCCGCGCCTACAACCCCGCCGGTGCCAGCGCGTACACGCGCGTCGGGCCGGTGTAGCGGGGAAGATCAATTCGGAGAAAAATCGCTCGGCGCTGCGCATTTGTCGTGACAAACGCGCAGCGCGTCGGTCTATATGGAAGCTCCGCGCGCCGGCGGAGGCGGTGGGGGTGATCTTTGGAAAGTGAAGAGGTGGACGCGGTTCGATCACGCCGAATCCCGGCCGGTTTGGTAGGGAGAATGTGACAAATGTAGCGCACTCAAAATTGCATCGGCGTCGGTCGGGCCGGGTCGCCGGCGGTAAGGAGTGGCCGGGACGAGGGTTGCGGTTGGCCGGGCGACTGCACGCGGTGTAGCGCGAAATGTAGCGCGCTACATTGGGGTACGCTCGGATTCGACGCCGGTGCCATGCACGACAGGTTCGGCCTTCGCCCGTACAATCCGCACGCTCATGGCAGCTTCTACAATCGACCCTCAGAACCCCAACGAATACCGCATGTCGCTCGGCGACCACCTGGAAGAACTGCGCCGGCGGTTGATCCTGGCGCTGATCGGGTTTGCGGTTGCGATGGCGGGGTGCCTGGTGTTCGGGAAGGAAGTGCTCGCGATCTTCTGCAAGCCGCTTTTACAGGTGATGCAGAAATACGAAGTCAACCCGATGCTGTTCATGGGGAACCTGTCGGACGGGTTCATGGTCTATCTGAAGATCAGCATGATCGCGGCGCTGGTGCTCGCGGCGCCTTGGATGGTGTGGCAGTTGTGGCTGTTCGTGGCGGCGGGGTTGTATCCGCACGAGCGCAAGACGATCACGCGGTACGTTCCCTTGAGTTTGTCGCTGCTGATCGGCGGGGAGTTGTTCGTTTATTTCCTGGTGTTGCCGTGGACGATCCAGTTTTTTATGGCGTTCAGCATCAGCATCCCGATGCCCGACCTCGCGACGACGATGGCGCCGACCACGCAGCAATCGGAGAGCTACGTTCAAGTCCCGCAGCTCGCCGGCAATCCTGCCACCGCGCCGGACCTGGCGATGTGGTTCGATACGACCCAGCAGCGACTCAAAATGATGGTCGCCGGCAAGGTGCGGGTGATCCAGTTCGGCCCGGAGAATTTGGTCTCGCCTCAGATTCTGCTGACCGAGTACATCGACCTGGTCTTGGGGATGCTGGTGGTATTTGGATTGAGCTTCCAGTTGCCGCTGGTCATTTTGGCGCTCTGTACCGTGGGTATCCTGGAACCCGATACGCTGCGCGGGGCGCGCAAGACGGTCTATTTCATCATGGCGATCGTGGCGGCGGTGATCACGCCGGGCGACGTGATCACCGCGAGCGTGGCGCTGATGATTCCGCTATGCCTGCTGTTCGAACTGGGGGTGTGGATGGCGTCGCGAGTGAAGACACCCGTGATCGAAGAATAGCGCGGGGGAGAAGACACCAGAGCAGGAGTCACCAGAGCAGGAGACACGAGTGGGGGAGAGGCGAGTACGCTTTGTCTCGTGTCTCGTGTCTCGTATCTCGTAGCTCGTATCGCGTGTCTGATGTCTAACGTCTCGTGTCTCTTCCGCTACGCAGCGCGGCTCATCGCCGGTTCGTCGTCGATTTTCGACAGCGCGTTGGCGAGGTGGGATTGCGTCGAAAGCAGCATGTGGATGGTTTCCACGCACAGCCTCAGGCATTGGTCGGGATGCGCAGCGGTGGGGGCGTGGTTGAGTTCGTCGATGAGGGTCGCGAACTTTTCCTGGTACGCGCCGACGAAGCGGTTCATTAACTCGGCTTCATTGCGGAGCATGCGATGGGATGTATTGGACATGGCGATGATCTCGTCACGGAAACGCCCAACCGAAAACATCGTCGTACACCGCGAACTGACTGGGCCCGCGCTGACACGTCGATGTTATAATTATCGGACAACGCGAGCGGAAATCTTGAGCTGCTCCAGAATAGCGAGGGGAAATTCTAGATGTCGCGCATGAGTTCGCTGCGGGCGCGGACGCCGACCATGCCGATGACCGCCGCCACAAGCGCCAGCGCGAGCAGTCCGATCGGTTTTCCGGACCAGCCGGACTGTTCGACGGCGTTATAGGCGTTCCAGGCGCAAAGGCCTGCCAAAATCAGCAGAGAAAATGAAAGACGCGCGAGCCAGCGTTTCAGTGACCACATAGAATAACCGATAGTTGTAGCGACGCGGATACTGATATGCGACTGTGGCTACCCCTTGTTCTGATTCTTTCCACGCTGGCGAGCGACGCGGTCGCGGGGGTGTACCTGACGATCATCCGCCGTCCCAATGGCGGGCTCAGTCAGCGAGAGATCGCCGCCGCCGAGGCGCGCAGGCAGTTGGCGACCGCGCAAAGCGAGTTCACCCGAGCATACAACAAGGCCGTGCTCAACAATCCTTACGCTCTTGAGCTGAAGCAGGCGCAACTGTCGCTCGCCAAATCGCGCCAGCAGCTCGCAGGCGCGATCGCAGAGGCGAAGCTCGAGTTGAACAAGCGGGCGGATTACCGCACGACCAATGCCGAAATCTGGTCGCTGGAAGAGAAGCTGTCGCACGAGAAAGACGTCGCAAAACGCATGGAAACAGCGCACACGCTGTTTGCTGTGCGTCGCCAGCGGACTGCGATCGAGATCGACGGCTTCAGCGGCGACGCCAGCCTCACCGTCGCCTCCGCAGGCGTGACCGAGGCGATGAGCAATCTGCGAAACGCAGAACAGATATATCAGTGGCACATGACCAAAGACCCCGGCTTCGCCGCCGCCAAGTCCAGCCTCGACGCCGTGCGCCAGCGTATGGCCAATCTCGGCGCCTAACTCCGCTCGCTTGGCAAATCCCGCGCCCGCCGGTACGATTTGACCCCTACCTCGCCCAGGTGGCGAAATTGGCAGACGCACTACCTTGAGGTGGTAGCGCTTAACGGCGTGCAGGTTCGAGTCCTGTCCTGGGCATAAAGCCCGCAAGCGTAAAGACTTGCGGGCTTTTTCATTCCCGTCGCTCGCGCCACGCGGCTGGCTAGAACTGGCTAAACGGGGAAATTTTAGCCAATTTTTTAGCCACTTTTCCCTTGATGATGCCCTGTCGGCCGCGGTAAGGACATGCCTTACGACTGCCGTTTGCACCGTGCAGAAGACCGGCACGATTAGCAGCGAATTGGCAAGGAAGGCGATATGGCAGAGCAACTCAGCGTCCACAGCATTAAAGGCAAGTTCTACGCTTACAAGCGAATGATCGGCACCGAGCGTTTCTACTTCGGTCGCGACCTGGGCATCGTCGCCGACAGCAACACGAACCATCGCAATGCTGTTATCGCATCCAACGTCTATGTGCAGGAATGGCATCGCTTGAAAGCGGCGGGGGAGTCGTGGACACCCGCCGCCAAGGACCGCGCAAAGATGTCGGCCAAGGTTGTGCTCGGCCTGCACCAACCGCCCGCCGGCGAAGATGAAACGCCGTTCGAAATGTCGACGCCGGCACCAGCGCCAACCAAAACAAAACTGATGCTCCACGCCGCCATCAAGGCCTACATCGAACGCACCCGCGAGCGAGCCGCCAGCGGCCAGATTTCCGAAGGCCGCGCCGATACCATCCGTCACGCCATCCTGCGCGCCAAAGCGTTCATGGTCGATCGCGCGCTGACCGACATCAAACTCGACGACTGCCGCGCGGTGGTCAATCATTTCGCCGGCCGGCCGATCGTCGCCAAGTTCAAGCGACCCATGGCACCCGACACAGTCATCGACACCATCGTCGCCGCACGCGCCTTCTTCGCCGACGCCGAAGACCGTAGCGAATGGACGCCGCCCGCGTCGCTCCGCAAATGCTTCGGCTTCAAGCGCGACAAGCTGCTGACCGAAGAAGAACTCGACGCCCGCGCGAACGTGCCGACGTTCAATGTCAAAGAACTGATCACGATCTGGAAATTCAATCACCACGACCGTCGGCAACTCTACATGCTGCTGGCCCTCAACTGCGGCTTCACCCAGCGCGATATCGCCACCCTGCGCAAGACCCATTGCTTCGACCTCGCCGGCGAGCGCCCCTACATCAAACGCCGCCGGGCAAAGACCAAAGTCATGGGCAAATGGCGGCTTTGGCCCGAAACCGCCTACATGCTGCGTCAGCATTTCTGCAAAGACAAAGAGCAACCGCTCGCGCTGTTGCACGGAGCCAAGGACCGCCCGCTCATCAGCCGCGTCGTCGGCAGCCGCTACGACGTGATCCGCAACGAATGGGATCACGTCCTGCGTGCCGTGGATAAAGGCCACACGGCCGCCCCAACGAAGTCTGCCGCCGCGCGCCGCCTGAGCTTCAAATTCCTGCGTAAGACCGGCAGCAACATGGTCCGCAGAATCGCCGGCCGCGACGTCGCCGAGACGTACCTGGCGCACACCGACCGCACGATGAGCAAGGTCTATCACAACCCCGATTTCAAGCGTCTGGCCGGTGCGCTGCGCAAACTCCGCCGTCGCTTGCAACCGATGTTCGACGCGGCGCCGTCCGTGCTGCCAAAGCCCGCACAAACAACTTCCGCCAAGGCGGTAGCAAAATCGACCGCCGCGCGATCGGGAATTGCCGGCGTCTGATACGATGTCTCAAGATAATTCAGGTTCATCCGACTGATGCGTACTTCGTTTCGTGCAGCGCATAGATGCGGAGCTTGAAAAACTCCTGATCCCGGAACCCGTACGCCTGGCGTTGCAGCGTCCGGATCTTGTTGTTCGTGCCTTCCATCGCCGCCATCGTGATCGGGTAGTCGTAGTAGGCCAGCAGGCGCGACGGTGACTGGCCAGCGTCACCACGAACTGCTTGAGCGTGCGAAGACGACTGCTGCTGCCGCGTCGATCGCCCTGCGGGTTCACGACACGGCAGCAGCATGACCGGGCGCGAATCCACCTGAAATGGAACAGTTTGGCGCCCAGTTGACAGGGATTACCTCAGATTGAGGCGCAAGCGTGCGGCGTACCAACACTTGCGACCGACTTCTCGGCGTGCAGCGAACTGCTTCCCGATGCGTTTCAGCGGCTGCGAATCCGCGCCAGGCTGACGATGCAGCGCAATCTCGAGCAGGCCGTGGTCGATGTCGATGATATTGTCGAGAAGCTACAGACCCTCTACGACGACCCCGAACTCCGATCCCGCCTGTCGGTCGCCGGCATCGCCAACGCCACGGCACACACGTGGGATCGCTGTGCCGCGATCCTGGCTGACGAAGCGAGCAGGCTCGCAAGTTGAGCACCGCCGGGAGGCGGTTCCTGCCGGCGCGGACCGCGAAGGGATCGGACTTTTTCAAACAGTACAAATTTGTTTAGTCCTCGTCGTTGGTGGGCCGCCACATTTCCCCGGATGCGGGCATCCGTTGATGAAAAGGAGAATTTTCTGCCTCTTCTGCGAGGAAAATGCGCCGTTATGGCCTCAAGTCGCCCTTTCAAGACGAAGTAGGTAAACAAATATGTTTTTATCTTGACATGATTGTCTTGTGGCATATCTTATTGTTTATGTCGGTCACTTTAAGCGACACAGCATTTGATACTCTCCGAGGCGGCATCACGTCTGGACGATGGCGCCCCGGCAGCAGCCTGCCGTCCGAGGGCCGGCTTGCTGAAGAGCTTGCGGTCTCTCGAACGACCCTGCGGATCGCGCTCCGCCGGCTTGAAGACCGGGGTTTGGTCCGTTCGCGTCAGGGGAGCGGTCGCGTCGTCACCAGTTCCAACGGCCAGGCGGTGGGGATGATGGCGAAAACGATCGGCCTGCTGACCAACATGGCCGGCGACCCCTCCTCGTACACCCGCGGCCCGTTCGAGTCGGCAATTGATGCCGGCGTTTACGACGGCGTCCGCCTGGCAGGGCTGCACCTGCTCAATCTCAACATCCCCGAAGGCGGCATCCCCGACGAAGAAGTCGAGATGGTGCTG
>Ga0105047_10017101_pt1 | contig 11329 bp, 7 predicted proteins | sample MAT04_FD_78384 | JGI IMG/M metagenome (GOLD analysis project Ga0105047, IMG submission 78384) | Freshwater microbial communities from Lake Fryxell liftoff mats and glacier meltwater in Antarctica - MAT-04 (megahit assembly) | ecosystem: Environmental > Aquatic > Freshwater > Ice > Liftoff... | reverse complement strand
GTGGCGATCGCGGCGATTACCTCAGGCGCCGGCGCGCGCCCCGCCGCCTCAGGCCTTGGCGTCGTTGGCGGCTTTTCCGCCACGCTCGATCATTCGCGTGATCTGCCATTGCTGGGCAATCGACAGGGTGTTGTTGACCACCCAATAAAGAACCAGGCCGGCCGGGAAGAAGAAGAACATGCCGCCGAAGACGAAAGGCATGAGCATCATCACCTTGGCCTGGATCGGATCGGGTGGCGTCGGGTTGAGCTTGGTCTGGATGAGCATGGTAACGACCATGATCACCGGCAGAATGTAGTAAGGATCGGCCGCCGAGAGGTCATGGATCCAGCCGATCCACGGCGCGCCGCGCATTTCGACGGCGCCGAGCAGCGCCCAGTAGAGGGCGATGAAGACCGGGATCTGGATGACGATCGGCAGACAGCCGCCAAGCGGGTTGATCTTCTCGCTCTTGTAGAGCTTCATCATCTCCATGTTGAGTTTCTGCTTATCGTCGCCGCAGCGCTCCTTCAAGGCCGTCAGCCGCGGCGTCACCGCCTTCATCTTGGCCATCGACTTGTAGCTCGCCGCCGACAGCGGGAAGAACAGCGCCTTGATGCCGATCGTCAACAGGACGATCGCCCAGCCCCAGTTGCCGACAAATTTGTGGATCAGCTCGAGACACCAGAAAATCGGCGCGGCGACGATCGTCAACCAGCCGTAATCGACGACCAGCGGCAAGCCCTGCGCGCCGACGCCGCCTTCAGCGGCCGGCTTGGCGAGCCGGTCGAGCGTCGCCTGGATCTGCGGGCCGGCATAGAGCACGACCGACTGGCTCACCTTGGCGCCCGGCGCGATCAAAGGCGTCGGTACGATGACCCCGGCAGCGACGGCCGGCTTGGCGCCGCCTTCGACCTTGCGCACGTAGAATTCGCGCGCCAGCTTCTCCGGCGGAATCCACGCCGAGACGAAGTAATGCTGGACCATGGCGATCCAGCCGTTGTCGGCCTTGCTGTTGAATTTGGCCTTGTCCTTTTCGATGTCGGAGAAGGCGAGCTTCTGGTACTTGTCCTGCTCGGTGTAGACCGCCGGGCCGGTGAAGGTGCTGACCATCGAATTCTCGCCGGCCGGCGTTGCCGTGTCGCGCTGCAGCTGGTAATAGGCGTGTGCGGCGATTTGCCGGTCGCTGCCGTTGGCAATTTCGTGGGTTACTTCGATCAGATAGCTGCCGCGCGTAAAGGTATAGACCTTGGCAACCTGGACGCCGCCGGCCGCTGGCGCCTCGAGGCGCAACTGCACGGTTTTGGCGTCCGGCGCCAGCGCGAGCTGGCGGACGCCACCGGCAACGCTATACACCGTCTTGTGGTTGGGCAGCCCGTCGCCGATCAGGCCGCTCTGCGCGAGGTACTGATGCGCCGGCTCGAACAGCGAAAAAACTTTCTGCTGGTCGTCACTCGCCTTGTAGCGGGCCAGTTCCAGAGTGACGATATCGCCGCCCTGCGTCGCTATGTCGGCCGCGAAGAGGTCGGTTTTGACGCGAACGACTTGCCCGGTCGCGGCGACCGGGGCGGCTGGAATGGCTCCGGGTACGGCTGACACGGCAGCGGCACCCGGCAGGGAGGGCACCGGTACCGGCGTTGCGTTAGCGGAAACAGCTGGCCCGCCCTGCGCGGCGACCTTCGGCTGGTTGTATTTCTGCCAGGAATCCCAAAGCATGACCAGCGAGAAGAAAAAGACGAAGAGAAGAATCAGGCGTCGGTTATCCATGAACGGCCTATACAATTAAATTTCAGGGAAGAGGGTCAAAACCACCCGCGTTCCACGGGTGGCAGTGCGCAATGCGTTTAAGTCCGAGGCACGAGCCCTTGAGCGGACCGTATTTCTCCACCGCGGCGGCGGTGTACTCCGAGCAACTCGGGATAAAGCGGCAACGGGGCCCAAGAAATGGACTGATGGCGTACTGGTAGAAGCGGATCAGCGCCTGCAGCAAGGATTTCATCGGCTCATCGTTGTGGTGGAATCATCTTACCCAACAAGCTGCGAATTTCTTCGGCCAGCGCTCGTCGATCCAATTCTTTCGGTTTCGTCGCCAGGCGCACGATCAAGTCGCGCGCCGGCAAACGTCCGTGCAGCAAGCGAAAGTGCTCGCGCGCCAGGCGACGGATCAGATTGCGATCGACCGACCGACGCAGGAAGCGCTTGGCGACGACCAGACCCAGACGCGCTTGTTGCGCTTCATCCGCCCCCCGAAAGCGGTAATGTAACAGGAAATGAGGGCTCTTTAACGCCTTGCGGAAACCAAAAACGGATGAAAAATCATCCGTTTTGATCAGTCGATAAGTCTTCGGGAACGCGGCGGCTGACGGCCGACGCTGGCGCGCTGGCGCTTGTTCGATCACACGGCCAAACGGTGACGGCCCTTGGCGCGACGAGCACGGATCACGGCACGACCACCGCGGGTTGCCATACGAACGAGAAAGCCGTGGGTGCGTTTGCGACGAATAACCGACGGTTGGTAGGTGCGTTTCATTGTAAAGCCCTTGAAGTCAGTGCTGAGGAAGCGCGCAATTAGACTCCGGCTGGTTCGCTTTTGTCAAGTCTAAATTTTTAGCCGAGCTGTGGATAACTTTGCCGTGAAAGGGTAAAATTGCTCGCTTGAGTTTTTCGTGCGCAGCGAAAAAAGCTCGACAAAACAACCCTTTCCTCTTGCCCCGAATGGGGCCAAAAAATATTGACCCGGCGTGGGGCGCGGGCCGTCATGCAGGGGTTGCCATCGCGGCACTAATGCCTTCGCGCTTGCTGCAGTTAACCGGGGTCAGTTTGATTCGCTAGTGATGAGCAGCTTCTGGAAATCGTGTCTGAGTCAGTTCGAGCAAGAACTGCCGCCTCAGCAATTTAACACCTGGATTCGTCCGCTCCGCCTCGAGGGCGAAGATGATCTGGCGAACGGTCTGCGCTTGCTCGCACCCAACGGCTTCATCCTCAAATGGGTCAAGGAACGTTACCTTTCGCGGATCGAAGAACTGGGTTGCGCCTTCTTTTCGACGCCGGTCAGCGTCTTGCTGATGCTCGGCGAGCGGGCGCCCGCTGCGCTTGGACACGCGCCATCGGCGCCGGCCGACGGCGCGCAGCCGGCTGCACGGGCGATGGCCATAAATCCGATCATCGCTCAGGCGAGGGTGCCGGAAAAACATCGGCCGCCTTACGAAAAGACGCGGCTGATTCCCGGGTTCACCTTCGAAAACCTGATCGTCGGCAAAGCCAACGACCTGGCGCGCGCGGCCTCGGTCCAGGTGGCAACCAACCCGGGCGGGACGGCGTATAACCCTATGTTCATCTATGGGGGTGCCGGTCTTGGCAAGACGCACCTGATCCACGCGATCGGCAACCACATCCTTGAGCACAATCCGGAAATTGTCGTCCGCTATGTGCATGCCGAGGATTATTATTCAGATGTCGTGCGCGCTTACCAGACGAAGTCCTTCGATGCTTTCAAGCGCTATTACCGTTCGCTTGATGTGCTGCTTCTGGACGACGTCCAGTTCTTCAACGGCAAGAACCGCACGCAGGAAGAATTTTTCTTCGTCTTCAACGCCTTGATCGAATCAAAAAAACAGATTGTGATCAGTTGCGATACCTATCCGAAAGACATCTCGGGTCTCGAGGACCGGCTGATCACGCGCTTTGACTGGGGCCTCACGGTGCAGATCGAGCCACCGGAAATTGAGATGCGCGTCGCCATCCTCAAGAAGAAGGCCGAGGTTGAAAGGGTGTTGCTCGACGACGACGTGGCTTTTTATATCGCCAAACACCTGCGCTCTAACGTGCGCGAACTCGAGGGCGCCTTAAAGAAGGTGCTGGCCTACGCCTCCTTCCACGGGCGCAGGATCGATCTCGATCTTGCCAAGGAATCGCTCAAAGACCTGATCGGCGCAGTCAACCGGCAAATCACCGTCGAAAACATCCAGAAGACCGTCGCCGACTATTTCAAGCTCAAGGTTTCCGACTTCTTTTCGAAGAAGCGCACACGGCAAATCGTCCGCCCACGACAAGTGGCCATGTGGCTGGCAAAGAACCTGACTTCGCAAAGCTATCCTTCGATCGGTGACGCGTTCGGTGGCCGCGACCATACGACCGTACTGCACGCCGTGCGCACGATCGAAGCGCTACGCGCCAAGGACAACGAACTGAATCACGACGTGCACGTGCTCTTGCAGGTCCTCAAGGGCTGAACGGAGTATGTATAACTGGCGTACAGCATGTGGCCAATATGTGAATAAGACGCGAAATCTGGCCCTGTGAATAAGTTATCCCTTTTCATCAACAGGCTGATACAGGGCTTCTGCAGACCGATGACCTCGTGTAATTAATTGAAAACAAACGATATAACACGGATATCCCCAGAGTTGCCCTCGCTATTGTCTTTATAGGATTTATATATATATGCTTCTTATTAAAACCCAACGCGACACACTTCTGGCGCCCTTGCAGTCGGTATCGGGAATTGTCGAGAAGCGACACACCCTGCCGATTCTGTCCAACGTGCTGCTCGAAAAGAAGGGCGACACGTTGACCTTACTGGCGACCGATATCGAGATACAGATCACCACGTCGACCGGCCAGGCGGCGGGCGGCGGCGACGGCGCGCTGACCGTCGGTGCGCGCAAGTTGCAGGACATCCTGCGCTCGCTGCCGGATAGTGCTGAAGTGAGTCTTAACCTGGACGACAAGCGGCTGCAGGTGCGCTCCGGAAAGAGCCGCTTCACGTTGCAGACGCTGCCGGCCGAAGATTTTCCGCGCATGGCGATCACCGACGGCGAGGCGAGAAGAATCAGCGTCACGCAGAAGCAATTTCGTCAACTGCTCGGTCAGACGCAGTTTTCGATGGCCGCCCAGGACGTTCGCTACTACCTCAACGGACTGTTGCTCATCGTCGATGGCGAGCAGTTGCGCGCGGTGGCCACCGACGGCCACCGGCTCGCCTACGCCAGTATGCCGTTGGCAAACTCAGGCGAAGCGCCAACGACTCGCCAGGAACTCATTGTGCCGCGCAAGACGGTTCTGGAACTTAATCGACTGCTCGGCGATAACGACGATCCGCTGCATATCGAGCTTGCACCCAACCAGATCCGGTTCCAGTTCAACGACGTCAGCCTGGTGTCGAAACTGATCGATGGCAAGTTTCCGGATTACGAACGGGTCATTCCGGCAACGCTGAAGAACGTCGTGGCGCTCAACCGGGCTGCGCTTCTGCAGTCGATGGTCCGCGCGGCGATTTTGACCAACGAGAAGTTTCGCGGCGTGCGCCTCGTGCTCGGTGACGGCAGTCTGAAAATCATGGCCGCCAACGCCGAACAGGAAGAGGCTCAGGAAGAGATTGAAGTGAGCTACAGCGGCGACGCGATCGACGTCGGTTTTAACGTCGGTTACCTCCTTGATGTACTCAATAACACCTCGGTCGAGACGGTCGAGTGGGGATTTAACGACGCTAATTCGAGCGCTTTGCTGACCATACCAGGCAACGATCGTTTCAAGTACGTCGTGATGCCGATGCGCATTTGAGTCGGCTACAACGACAAAACCGTTTCACGTGAAACAAAACTGGATACCGCATGATTGAAGAGAATGGTCCGTCGACCTACGATGAATCGAGCATTCAGCAACTAGAAGGGCTCGAGGCCGTGCGTAAGCGCCCTGGCATGTATATCGGCGATACGTCCGACGGCACCGGGCTGCACCACATGGTATTCGAAGTCGTCGATAACGCGATCGACGAGGCGCTCGCTGGGCATTGCGACGATATTGTCATCACCATACACCCCGACAACTCGATCTCGGTTGCCGACAACGGCCGCGGTATTCCGACGGGAATAAAGTTCGACGACCGGCATGAGCCCAAGCGTTCGGCCGCCGAAATCGTCATGTGCGTGCTGCACGCGGGCGGAAAATTTAACCAGAACTCGTACAAGGTCTCGGGTGGACTGCACGGCGTCGGGGTCTCCTGCGTCAATGGCTTATCGAAGTGGTTGCGCCTGACGATTCGCCGCGACGGCAAGAAATACCAGCTCGATTTCAACCGCGGTGCCGCTGTTGACCAGTCGATCGAAATTCAAAATGGCGTCGAGGTCTCGCCCTTGCGCGTTATCGGGCAGACCGAGCGGCGTGGAACCGAAGTCCATTTCATGGCCGACGAGGAAATTTTCGGGCCGATCGAGTTCCATTACGAAATCATCGCCAAGCGTCTGCGCGAGCTGTCCTTTCTCAATAACGGCGTCAAGATCTGCTTGGTCGACAAGCGTACCGGCAAAGAGGAGAATTTCGCCTTCCTCGGCGGCGTCAAGGGTTTTGTCGAGTACATCAATCGATCGAAGACGGTGCTGAACCCTAACGTTTTTTCTTCGAGCGGTGAGTCGATTGTTCCGAACGGGGTGATCGGCGTCGAAGTCGCGATGCAGTGGAACGATACGTACGCCGAGCAGGTGCTCTGTTTTACCAATAACATCCCGCAGGCTGACGGCGGCACGCATCTGACCGGGTTGCGTGCGGCAATGACACGGGTGATCAACAAGTACATCGAAGAAAACGACATTGCCAAGAAGGCCAAGGTCGACATCACCGGCGACGACATGCGCGAGGGCCTCGCCTGCGTGCTGTCGATCAAAATGCCCGACCCGAAGTTCTCGTCGCAAACCAAGATGAAGCTTGTTTCGTCGGAAGCGCGGCCGGCGGTCGAGGAAGTCGTGGCGGCCCGTCTCACTGAGTTTTTGCAAGAGCGACCGCTCGATGCCAAGGTGATTACCGGCAAGATCGTCGAGGCCGCACGCGCCCGTGATGCGGCGCGCAAGGCGCGTGAAATGACGCGGCGTAAAGGACTGCTCGACGGCGTCGGCTTGCCGGGAAAGCTCGCCGACTGTCAGGAAAAGGACCCGGCTTTGTGCGAACTGTACCTCGTCGAGGGCGATTCGGCGGGCGGCTCGGCAAAACAGGGACGCGACCGAAAATTCCAGGCAATCCTGCCGCTCAAGGGCAAGATTCTCAACGTTGAGAAGGCGCGTTTTGACAAGCTGATCTCGTCGCAGGAGATCGCCACGCTGATCACGGCGCTCGGCACCGGCATCGGCAAAGACGAGTACAAGCCCGAGAAACTGCGTTACCACCGACTGATCATCATGACCGACGCCGACGTCGACGGCGCCCATATCCGCACCCTTCTATTGACCTTTTTCTACCGCCAGATGCCAGAACTCGTCGAAGGCGGGCACATCTATATCGCGCAGCCGCCGCTGTACAAGGTCAAACACGGCAAGAGCGAACGCTACATCAAGGACGATCAGGCGCTCAATCAGTTCCTGCTCTCGCTGGCGCTCGAAGACTCGGTGCTGACGCCAAAAACCGGCGCGCCGGAGATCTCGGGAACGGCGCTCTCCGCACTGGCGCGCGAGTATCTGCTCGCCGAGGCGGTGATCAACCGGCTGTCGCACCTCATCAACCCGCAGGTGCTCTATGCGTTGATCGACGCCAACCTCAAGATCGACCTTTCCGGCGAGACGGCGGCACGAGCGAGCGCCGAGGCGCTGATGGACGTCATCGGCCGCACAATTGGCGTTCACATCGTCGCGCACTACGATGAAACGCAGGAGCGCTGGCAGCTTCTGCTCGAGAAGATTCACCACGGCAACCTGAAGACCGGCGTGATCAGCGATGATTTACTGGTCAGCGGCGATTACGTCCAGCTGCGCAAGACGGCCGAAATTCTCGCCGGCCTCTACGGACCCGGAGGCTTCGTCAAGCGCGGTGACAAAAGGCAGTCGGTCGCTAGCTTTGCCGAAACGATGCGCTGGTTGCTGGCCGAAGTTGAGCGCGGAATTTCCAAGCAGCGCTACAAAGGCCTTGGTGAGATGAACCCCGAACAGCTGTGGGAAACGACGATGGACCCCAAGGTCCGTCGCCTGCTGAGAGTGCAGATCGAGGACGCAATCGGCGCCGACGAGATCTTCACGACGTTGATGGGCGAGTTTGTCGAGCCGCGCCGTAATTTCATCGAGTCGAACGCGCTCGCAGCGCGCAATATTGACGTTTGATGACATGCTGAGGCGAACGCTGACACGCGCGACGCGGACACGCCCGGATAGCCCGCATGCAGCTTGAACGCCTGCTCCGTTCGCAAGGCTACGGCAGCCGGCCCGAGTGCCGGGCGCTCGTCGACAGCGGCCGGGTCAAGGTCGGCGGCGTTGTTTGCGACGACCCTTACGCCGAGTTTTCAGCCGAGCGCTTTAGCTGCGAAATCGACAGCCAGAGCGTTGTTTACCGCAAGTTCGCCTATGTGCTGCTCAACAAGCCAGCCGGCTTCGAGTGCTCGCAGAAGCCGCGCCACCACCCGAGCGTCTACTCACTGCTACCGACGCCACTGCTCAGGCGCGGCGTTCAGGCCGTCGGCCGCCTCGACGAGGACACGACGGGCCTGCTGCTCTTCTCCGACGACGGGCAGTTCATCCACCGCTACACGTCGCCAAAAAAGAAAATCGTCAAGATTTACGAGGTGACGACCAAGCATTCTGTCGACGAGACGCAGCTTTCTGCGCTGCTCAGCGGCGTCCAGTTGCATGACGAGCCGTCGCCGATTGCTGCCGCAGCCTGTGAAATACTGGGTGACCGGCTGCTCAGGATGTCGCTCACCGAAGGCAAATATCATCTCGTCAAGCGCATGCTCGCGGCTGCCGGAAACCGCGTCGACGCGCTGACGCGCGTAGCGATCGGCACGCTGGTGCTGCCCGCCGACCTGGCCCCTGGCGCTTGGTGCTGGCTGAACGACGGCGATCTGCAGGCGCTGGCGCAGAACCCGGCACAATAGTCATTGCAAGCCTGGCGCACGGGCGAGATCGCTCTATACTTGGATCGTTTAGCCGCCGCACTGCCATTCTGTTCTACCCTCATCACCCCTTGCCAGCACCGATGACGCTAACCGAACTGCGCTATATCGTCACACTCGCCCGCGAGCGACATTTCGGCCGGGCCGCCGAAAGATGCCACGTCAGCCAGCCGACGCTTTCGGTGGCGGTGAAGAAAGTCGAGCAGAGATACGCCGTTATCCTCTTCGAACGTTCGTCGGCTGAGGTGCGGCTGACGCCGATCGGCGAGCAGATCGCCGCGCAGGCCGAGCGTGTCCTCGAGGAAGCCGGCAAACTTGCCGACATCGCCGCGCAAGGCAGCGATCCGCTGGCCGGGCCTTTGCGCCTCGGCGTCATCTACACGATCGCACCCTACCTGCTGCCGCGCCTGATACCCGCGCTCCACGCGCGCGCACCGCGCATGCCGCTCTATCTGCAGGAGAACTTCACCGTCCGTCTCGCCGAGCAGTTGCGGGGCGGCGAACTCGACGCGGTCATCGTCGCCTTGCCTTTCACCGAGCCGGGAATTGTTTCAGTGTCAGTCTATGACGAACCGTTTTGCCTGGCTTTGCCGAAGGACCATGCCCTCGCCCGGCGGCGCGAAATATCGAGCGACGAGGTGGCCGGTGAAAATCTGCTGCTGCTCGGTAACGGAAATTGTTTCCGCGATCAGGTGGTGCATGCGTGCTCGCAGCTCGCAGCACCCGGGGGCTTGGCGCGTGCGCTCGAAGGTAGTTCGCTCGAGACGGTGAGACACATGGTTGCGAGCGGCGCCGGAATATCCGTGGTTCCGGCGTCGGCCGCCGAATCGTGGCCACAGAATGACCCGCTGCTGCGTTTGCGGCCCTTCTCTGACCCTGCCCCCTTCCGGCGCGTGATCGTCGCGTGGCGGGCTACCTTCCCGCGTCCGCAGGTCATCGACGTTTTACGCGCGGCAATCGCCGATTCGCCGCCCGCCGGCGTGACACCGATTCGCTGAACGCCGTCCGCTGTGAAAGCAGAGCAGCACATTGCGTGAAACGTTGAAAATTGGGTCACGCCGGCTGTTTCACGTGAAACAGCCGGAAGCGTTACGTCGCTCAGGTGGCTCTGCCGCGCACCTTGGTCGCGACGGGTTTTTTCGGTGGCGCTTTGGCCGCGCTTGCCGCGACGGCCTCTTCGCTCGGCTGGGCCGATTTTGCGCCTGGCGACTTGGCTTTGGGCGCGCGCTTTTCAAATTCAAAGCCGACTTTGCCGTCCGCGCCACGCACGAGATAAGCCGAGAACTTACGCCGTGTGCGGGACGAAACAAAGTCCTTGAGGAGATCGGTACGCCCGGTGGCCAGCAGCTTTGCCATCTGCTCGTCACTCACCGCCTGCTGCAGGATGACTTTCCCCGAACGGAAATCGCAGTCCTTGTTCGGTCCCACCGACTTTTCGCAGACGTACGACATGCCGTGCTCAAAGACGCGGGCGCTGCACTTGGGACAGTTGCCGAGCGCTTGCCGATCGGCAAAATCGACCTCCTCGGCAGTATCACCCGGGCTGCCCTGACCAAAATCGAATTCGGGGACGTTCTCGCCGTTGAGCCGGATAATCGCGTTGAAGGGCCGGCCCATCTTGTTGCGAAAGCCGGTCAGCGGCCCGATGCTGCGTTCGCCGAGCAGCGTTTCGATCTCTTCGGGCTCGAACTGACGGCCGGCGACGATCTTCCACAGCGCGAAATCGCAGGCCTGACACTGGAATTTCTTGTAGGTTTCCTTGATCTTGCCGCGGCACTTCGGGCACGGCGTCGAGAGTTCGCCGAAGTCGCCGGGAATCGTGTCGCTGTCGTAGCTCTTGGCGCGGGCGACCATGTGTTCGGTCATCGCCGCGATTTCCTTCATGAACTCGCTACGCGACAATTCGCCGCGCTCCATGCGCGCGAGTTTCCACTCCCATTCGCCGGTCAGTTCGGGCGAAGTCAATTCGCGAACGCCGAGACCGTTGAGCAGCGTCATCAGCGAAAACGCCTTGGCCGTCGGCTGCAACTCACGGCCCTCGCGGTGCAGATACTGCTCGCCGAGCAGATTTTCGATAATCTGCGCGCGCGTCGCCGGCGTGCCGAGCCCGCGGCCGGCCATCGCCGCCTTCAACTCCTCGTCGTCGACCATCTTTCCCGCACCTTCCATCGCCGAGAGCAGCGTCGCTTCGGAGTATCGGGGCTGCGGCTTGGTCTGATTCGCGTTGAGTACGATGCTTTCGCTCTGCACCCGCTCGCCAGCCGCCACCGGCACGAGGTTGCCCTCCTCGCCTTCCTGCGCTTCGCGGCCATAAACCGCGAGCCAACCGGGATTGACGAGGACCTTGCCCTCGGTCCTGAACGGTTCGCCGGCGACGCGCGTGATGCGCGTCGTCAGCAGCGACTCGGCGGCCGGATAGAAAACCGCAAGAAAGCGCTTGACGACGAGGTCGTACAGCTTCTGCTCGGGCTCGGAGAGGTG